>Ga0209796_10000179_pt1 | contig 68809 bp, 62 predicted proteins | sample AgamicOrSfrz_FD_187167 | JGI IMG/M metagenome (GOLD analysis project Ga0209796, IMG submission 187167) | Agave microbial communities from Guanajuato, Mexico - Or.Sf.rz (SPAdes) (version 2) | ecosystem: Host-associated > Plants > Phyllosphere > Phylloplane/Leaf | place: Guanajuato, Mexico...
CGTAGAGCCCAGCCGACTCGGCGCCGCCGGTGGGGAGAAGTCTCCGGCGGCTACGCCGCCTCCGACTCCTCCCCACCGGCCAAAACCTTTGCCGCTACACCGGCCAACATGATTGTCGCGGTCCAGCTTGTCATTAAAAAGCTAGAGCTTTCGTCGGGAGCCCATGGGACAGGATAGTAGAGTGGCTCGCCAGTAGTCGCGACGACATCAAAAATGGCGAAGCGGCCGCCTTTTCGCAAGACCCGGAACGCCTCGCTGTAGAGCTTCTTACGGTCTCGAATGTTCATCGCTACGTGCTGGGTCCACGCGATGTCAAATGCACTTGCATTGAAAGGAAGCGATAGCGCATCCCCGCGGAAGTAATCCAGTCGGTCCTTCAAGCCGACTTTCTCTGCGAGGAGGGTTGCAGCGTCAACGAACGATTGACTTAGGTCTACACCGTACACGTTGCAGCCAAACTTTTGAGCGAGATAACGGGAAGGGCCGCCGAGCCCTGAGCCGATATCCACAATGCGGGACCATCGGTCAATGTGAAGCGCGTTCGCAGCTCGACTGTTGCGGCAAGGCCTCGGGAGTGAAATTGATCTAAAGGAGCAAGTTTCTCAGGAGTTAGCTCACCGTTACCTCGGCTGGCTGCTCGAAGCGCTTCTGACAGCCTAGCTACCAAGCCGGTTGAGTCGTAATGTTCTGCTGTCGTGTACGAGGTATTCCCCCTTTCTCCTTAGGCCAAGTCACGCCTGGTTAATCTTCCAACCTGCGCGGCGTGCGCGAGCGGAGCGATGATGTAGGCTACTCGGCCCGTCGACTGTAGATTTCGGGAGAAAGGGGGCCAACAGCGAACCGCGACAAGTTTGACGGTAGTCGCGCCAAATATCTCATCGCGTCCCTGCACGCGGCGGTGTGCTACTGCTTCCGACTATCGAAAAAGACTGCTTGATAGGCTTCTATCTTGACTTTGATGAGATGACCGGTTAGCTTAACAAAACGTTAACCTCCCTGATTTACAACGATGCCTAGGCCAACAAATCCTGAAGTTCGTGCGCGCCTCCTTGCGGCGGGTCGCGCAGTCGTATATGAACAAGGGTTCAATGGAAGTGGCGTGCAGGACATTACTGATGCCGCGAAGGTGCCCAAGGGTTCGTTCTACAACTACTTCGACAGCAAGGAATCGTTTGCCTCAGACATACTTGCCGACTATTGGGAGTCGATCGAACAAGCGAACTTGCCCGTGCTACAAGAGACGCGAGTCAAGCCAGTTATGCGCTTGCGACGTTTTTTCGAGCAAATGATTGAGCGACATCAGCAGGCCGGGTTCAAGCGAGGTTGTCTGATCGGAAATTTGTCGTTGGAGCTGTCGGCGTCCAGCGAGGTTGCTCGAGCGACACTCGAGCGGCTCTTCGCGCGCTGGCAGGACGCGCTGGCTGCGTGTATCAGCGAAGCGCAAGAGCGGGGCGAAGTTCGTTCCGCCCACAGTGCTGCCGAACTTGCTGGCGTACTTATCGAGAGCTTTGAGGGTGCACTACTGCGCAGCAAAGTCGAAAGGAACGATGAGGCGTGTAAAAGGTTCCTGAAGTTCACGTTGCGACGGATCCTTGGCTGAAGAGGGCGGTTGACTGCAGTCGGTACCGCACTAGCACAGCGAGTTGAAACGCCTTAGCCAACTGCGGTTCAGTTTTCCGTTTGGGCGCCGTTAAGATGACTGGTCATCTAACAGTGAATTTAAAAACATGTTTAAGAGATTGAAAGTCCGCACCTTGCTCGCCGCCTCATTGGCGCTCTTGGCCGTAGAGATCGGACTGATAGGCGTCGGCGGAATGTTCGGTATCCGGGTCACAAATGCTGCTTTGGCCGATTCTGCGGGCAATGTGCCTACGGTCATCGCGTTGTTGGGTGCCCAAGAGAATCTGCAGCACGCGCGACTTATTCTCGATCGACTTGCTGCGATGACTGATGCAGCGAATGCTGACGTAAATTTGCTAGCCGTCGACAGCTACGTGCGCGCCTCAGACCAACATTGGGCGACCTATCAAGCATTTCCAGCAGGTGCTGAGGAGCGCCAGCTCGCAGCGGCGGTCAGCGATAGACGCACCCGCCTAATGGAAGAAGGCATTCGACCCGCTGAAGCTGCGCTGCGAGCCTCCGACCAAGAGGCAGCACGCAAGATAACGTTCAGTATCATCCCTTCACTCAGCGTGGCGCTTGGAAAGGCAACGGAACAACTGCGGGAATTCCAGGTGCGCGATTCCGCGGCGCTCGTTGAGCGCGGTAGGATTCACGAACGTGCGTTGCTAGCGTTCAATGCCACTTTACTTGTCGTCGGCCTCGTCCTAGCCTTTGGTGCTTGGTGGGTACTTCGTCGATCTATTTCGAAGCCCTTGGCCAACGCGCTTTCACTTTTCGGCAGCATCGAGAGCGGTGACCTTACGGGCCGAGTGGAAGTGGCCCGCGAAGACGAGTTTGGCGTTCTGATGCGCAGCCTTGATGCGATGCAAAAGGGCCTAAGGGGGACTGTCAGCACTATTCGCGATGGGGTTGTTGGGATTGCAGAATCAGCAACGGAAATAGCCTCAGGGAGCAACGACCTCTCAAGGCGAACAGAGGAGCAAGCTGCTTCACTGGAACAGACTGCGTCAAGCCTCGAGCAGCTGACCGCCACGGTCCAGCAGAATGCCGAACATTTACGAGAAGCGAGCACACTTTCTCAGGAGATGCGCGAGTCGGCGGCAACCAATGCGACGTCAGTAAGGCGGCTTGCGGAGGATATGAAGGAACTCAAAAACGGCTCGGACCAGATAGCCGATATAACTGCGATCATTGAAGGTATCGCGTTCCAAACTAACATCCTTGCGTTGAACGCATCGGTGGAAGCTGCGCGTGCCGGGGAGCAGGGCAAAGGATTCGCCGTAGTGGCTTCGGAAGTCCGCGCGCTTGCCCAGCGCTCTGCTGTCGCAGCAAAGGAAATCAAAGACCTAATCAATTCGTCGATCCAGCGTGTGGACAGCGGAGCGACGCAGGCTATCAACGCCGCCGCGCGCGTTGACAGCGTGGTGACGTCCATCAACCGCGTCACCGCTCTGCTCGAAGAGATTTCCAGTGCGTCTCAAGAGCAAGCAAAGGGCCTGCAGCAGATCGTTACAGTCGTTTCGCAAATGGACGGCGTCACACAGCAAAACGCTGCACTGGTTGAACAAGCGGCGGCAGCATCAGAGTCGCTGAACGCACAGGCACAAGCGATTCGCAGTTCAGTCGATAAATTCAGGATCTCAAACGCATGAGTTTGAGCCTTACTGCGTTTTCAAGGCGACAACCTCCCTTGGGGCGCGGAGTGCGAGTTTGCAAAATAATCCAATTGCCAGCGCGTCCAGTCTGGGGGATTGCCAGCTTACGCTGCTTGCGTCGGGTCGCACAACGCGTCGAGGAACGGAGGCTTGACTCTTGGTCTGAAGTTTTGGAGGGCACTTGTCATGAAGGAAGACAGCGTTGATGCTAGCTCGAAGTTAGTGCTGTACGGGGCGAGAACGGGTAACTCGCTGCGTGCGGCCGTGGGTCTCGTTGAAGCAGGGCTAATTTTTGAGGCGCTGCGCGTTGATTTGCGGGGCGGAGAGCAAAGAAGTGAAGCTTTCTTGAAGATGAACCCTGCTGGCCAAGTGCCAGTATTGCGGGTCGAGCACCGAGCTGCCTCGTCGCCGCTACTGCTTTCCCAGTCCAATGCGATTCTTATGTATGCAGCGGAGCATTCCCAAGGTCGGCTCCTTCCCGGTGTAGCAGATCCTGACCGCAGCAAGATACTTGAAGCCTTCTTCTTTTTCTCGAGCGACGTTATTGGCCCAAGTGGTGCAGTTTTTATCTTGAGAGCACGCGGGGCGACAGACGCCGCAGATATGCTAGTCGATAGATACATGTCTTTCGTCCGTAAATCAGAGCGCTTTCTGACTTCGGCCGGCTTCATGGGAGGCAGAGAACTCTCGATCGCCGACGTGGCGGGATACACTATCATTCGATCTTTTGCTGACTCAGTTCCGTGGCACGAACTGACGCGCTTGGCTGCTTGGTACAAACAGATGGACGCGCGACCCGGAATCCGCGTGGGAATGGCTTTGTTTGGCTGAAAAACTGAGGAAAACAGATGAAATTTTCGTTAGTGGCCTCGTTGCTTGTGCTTTCGCTCGTACTGGTGAACCCAGCGAGTGTTTCGGCGCAATCTGCGCCCCCTGTCGCCCCGACTGTGAAAATTCTAGCGATAGGAACGCGTGCGCCGGGAGTCGACATGGCGACCTTGCGTAAGATTCTGCCTTCCGAGGTTCGGGAGACCGTGAATCTGTACTTGGGCGGGAGGATCGATCAATGGTACGCGCTGCAGGATGGGACGGGGGTCGCCTTCATTCTGAATATGACTGATGTGCAGTTGGCTCGTGAGATGCTGGAGAGACTTCCGCTCGGGCAAGCTCATCTCATGACGTTCACGTTTGTGCCGCTGGCACCTTTGACCCCGTTGCGTTTCCTGGCAGGAATGTCTCCGGCAACACAGTAAGTCGTGATGTAGTCGGCGTGCCATTGATGCAATGCGATTCGCCCCGAAGGAATTGACGTGAAGATTGCTGTTATTGGTGCAGGTGCGGTCGGGTGCTACTACGGCGGGATGCTCGCCCGATCGGGTAACGATGTTCTATTGATTGGTCGCCCAAGGCATGTGGAGGCAATAAACCAGTCTGGGCTGCGCATGGAGACGGCGACGTTCGATGAGTTTGTCGCCGTCAGGGCGAGTACTGATATCGGACAGGTCCACGATGCGGAAATCGTTCTCTTCTCTGTTAAGAGCAAGGATACGATACAAACTGCTGAGTCTGTGCGCCCGTATTTGCGGAAGGACGCCACGGTGATCTGCCTGCAAAATGGCGTCGGCGGGGCAGAAATTTTGCGTGATCGGTTGGGTACACAAGTGGTCGCGTCGGCAGTGTATGTTGCTTGTGAGATGAGAGCCGACGGGCATGTGAAGCACCACGGTCGTGGCGACCTAATCGTAGGGGGATCGCGTAAGTGCAATGAAGTCGCATTGCTTTTCCTTGATGCGTCGATCCCCACGAAGGTTTCGGATGACGTTTCGGTGGCGCTTTGGGAGAAACTCATACTTAATTGCGCCTATAACGCAATGTCGGCGTTATCTCAGCTTCCATTCGCAGGAATCAAACCTATCAGCATTGCAGGGAACGCAATGCGCAATGTCATAGGGGAGTGCCTGGCTGTTGCGCGGGCGGAAGGGGTAGCCTTGGAACAGAGCGTTGAGCAGCAGTGGCGCCGTATCCGTGAGACCATTCCTCTAGGCCAGTATTCGTCTATGGCACACGACCTAAGAGTAGGGAGAGAAACGGAGATCGCTTTCATCAACGGCGAGATTGTAGAGCGTGGGAGGCATCTCGGCGTGCCGACGCCATTGAACGAGATGCTGGTCGCTCTTGTGAGTATGCTTGAGGGGCGCCAAGTCTTCTGTGATTCGCATGCTGGCGTATAACGATGTTGAGCGAATTCCTCCTCACCGGACCGAGGCCGACTCCTCCGCCGCGGGTCGGACGCGAGCAAATAAGTGAAGGTGCATGACGAACGCACCGAGCAGACGCCAATGCGGAGTGCAACCTGATCCGGAGACATTCGTCGGGTGGAACGGGACCCGCGCGCGCGTCATGTAGCGCATTCCCAGCGAGTCGTTAGGCTGGAGGGTAGGCCTGCCGCCTCGCGACTATCGCATCTCTGTTTTCGCGCTTGAGCAGACTGATTCAGTTTCCGCCGTTTAGCGCGAATCTGAGTCAACGCCTCGTATTAAATGGATGCTTGGCTGGCCTGCGGTAGTGGGCCTGTTCGGAAGGCATCGGTGTGCCGGTCTAAGCGCTTTCGAAACGAATGCCAAAATTGGGCGGGCTGTGGACGGCCGTCGTTTCAGTGAAGGGTCTCACCGCCCTCATCAAATGTCAGCAGACACGAGCGAAGCAATGCATACTCGCGGTCTTTCGCGGATGGAATATCCATCTCACTCGCATATGAGGGCAGAAAGAACTTCTCAGGACTGGTGTGTCGGTACAACGGTATCGATAGAATCGACGGATAGTGACCGTCAATAAGCCTTACAGCGTCGCCGCTACGCTTGAGAAACCTAAGAACGCGGTCCTCCTCGTTTCGAGAGCGTCGCGTTTTGCTTCCTTCGGCCAACGATGCCCAGCCGGCGACGATTTGACGAGCTTTCTCGGGCGACCTCAATACCATGTTCGCAGACCTCAGGATACCGCCAATAGATTGCGCCAAGTCAGGCTCCCGATTCATGATGGTATTCATTCGCATGTTGAGCGCGTCGGAAATCTCCTCCGCTAGGTGACTGCGCCCTGCAAGTGCGACGAGGCCTACTACCGCATCGAAGATGAGAAGCGGCGATGACGCGTCCGTCAGTCTTTGGAGATAGAAGTCGCTCATCCTTTCACCGAATGCCGATGCTGCTGTAGCGCCCTGCAATGCGGAAAATACTGATCTCTCGCGCAAGAGAACGAAAGACGGACTCCATGTCGTCCAAGGAAAGTTGAGAGCCATCTCAGTCAACCAATCATTATCCGGTCCAGCGCACGCGATTCCAGTCAACGCGCCCATTGCCGCTATGAGATTTGCGTAGTCCTTTGACACGACGTTGTGTCCGGGCTCCCGAGTTCGCACCATCCTTTTGAATAGCGTCCGCCTGTAGTCGAGAAGCATCGAGGCAAGCGTCACCCACTTATACGCATCAGCCGCAATGATCCCTTTCCAACGAAGAAATTTCTCATACTTTTCTCGCGACAGGTTCGTAGCTTCGGTTAGTAGTTGACGCACGAGGGTGCCAGCGTCCGCCAGCGCACCGCACCTCTTGGCCTCCGCCTGAATATGCGACAGGTCCTCGTGCCATCGCAGTACGGCTGACGTTTCAGTCGGGTTGAGTACGGAAGAGAGTGACATTGCAGTACGTTTGACTCCGGAGCGGTCCGCTAGAATTACCGATCCATCTTCAAAACCGACGACTACATCGCCTGCGTCCGGTTGCGACGACCGATTGATGTACTTGTGTATCAGGAGGTGCGCTCGGTCAAGCGTCAGCGCAATCGCGATTTTGTCAGTGATTACCAGGGCGATTCGGTCCATCCGAGCGGCGATTCGCTCCGACGTCTCATCCCAGTTTCCGTGCGACGATCGAGTCATTGTCTGTGGCCATCTTCCAATTCATGTTGTAACCGGCCCCGGCTTTGGGTAGCTTTACGCGATGCAGCGGGCTAACTTGACTTCGCGTTCCGAGCGTTTTGCTTCTCACAATTTCTCTGACCGGGCCTTGTTCTGATCAAATGAGGCGCCCCCACGAATCGTGACAAGGAGCGACTCATGTTGCCTGCAGTGCTCGGCCCAGGACAAGCGCGCATACGACCAATTGCACAAATCCATCTAACTGCGATCGGTCTCGGCTCGTGGAGGGGATTTCTCTTTTAGCAAAGATATAGCTGATGTTTCGCGGCCCTATGCAGTTGAGGCTGAAGAGTCGGGGGGGGTGGCGGCGCGCTCGACGGCGGCAATTTTGGACGCCGCGATCTCTGAGGTGATCAGCGCCGCGAATACGAAGATTGCCCCCACATAGCCGAGATTATGAGCACCCACTACGTTGAGCCCGGCTGCGCCAATGACGCCAGCTGCCGTGGCGCCGAGGAAGGTTGCTGAGTTGTTCAGTCCGAGTAGGATAGGTGCGGCCGTCGGTGCAATAGTGACAATCCGATGCTGTTGCGGTACAAGAATCCCCCAGCCGCATCCGCCCCAAAGAATGATGATTGGCAGGGATGTCCAAAGGCTCGCACCAGCCCAATGAACGAAGATGAAGTCCAAAAAGACGATGGAGAGCAGGGCGACAAGGACTTTGCGGGACCCGACCCGATCGATCAGCCGCCCCACGATGATGTTTGAGACAACTCCCGATAAGCCCCAGACGACGAGAGCAATGCTCAACAAGGTTGGGTTACCACCAAGCGCGCGGTCGAAGACTACGGCGAAGTAGGTGTAGACGGTGAGTACCCCAGTGAAAAACAAAAGCGTTGAAATGAGCGTAAGCGCCGTGCGTGCGTCGGCCAACGGTGCGAGGCGCCTTTTCATCGAGATAGCCGGAAGCATCGGTATCTCGGAAAGCAAAGCGGCTACGCCAAGTCCCGAGATCGCGGCGAGCGCTGCAACGTAAATCATGGTCCAGTGCCAGTCGCCAAGGCCACCGATTATCGTTCCGATTGGCGAGCCGGTCGCCGTCGATACGGTGAGACCCGTTAGGACCACCGCAAGAGCGAGACCTCGCTTCTCCGGCGGCACAATCATTGGGGCAGCGCCCATCGCCGTCGGCGAGAAGATGGCTGCGCCAAAACCGGCTAAGGCGCGTGTTGCCATCGCCAATCCGAACGTAGGTGCCAGCGCCGTGCCGAGATTGGCAATGACAAACACGCCAAGTCCAGCTAGGAGGAGCCTTTTGCGGGGAACGCCGGCTAAAACAGTCGCCAGAACTGGCGCTAACAGCGCGTAGGCGATTGAATAAATCGTCGTCATCTGCCCCGCTGCGCCGATGCTTACGCCAAAGCTCCGCGAGATTTCAGGGAGCACACCGGCGACGACGAAACTGTCGGTGCCTAATGCAAACATTCCGAGTGCAAGAACTAACAATCGTCGGTCCATAATTAACCCTATATTGTGTTGATTGCGGGTCGCGGGCAAAGCACATTAGCCGCGCGCCCCGATAGACTGCGCGGTATCGCCACCGGTAAGAAATATGGCATCCAATTCCTCATCAATACGCTAATCACCACGTTGATTTTTGGGCCGCCGTCTCCTGTCGGATGTCTGTTCTGACACTATGACTTCCGTTAGGCGCTTCGACGCGCGGAACAACGTCGCGGTTTGCGGATGAGAGTTGCACAGCTTGAGCAAACCGTTGCGCATAGCAGCCCCGGATCGGTCAAAGAACATGCGAAAGGCGAGGCTACTTTGCGGCAGATTCAGGCGAACAGTTCTCGGTGCTTTTCGAGGTAACTTGCAAGGCTCATTGGAGCTTTACCTGTGATTCGCTCGACATTGTCGTTTGTGCCGGCCATCATTCCTTGCTTGTGGTCGTATGCGATGCCGGTAAGATGCTGCGACAAAAACGGAATATCCTGACCAGTGACTTCTCTGACCCATTGCTCAGGGCTGATCTTCTCGTACCTGACTACTTTCCCAAGAACTTGACCGGCGAGAGCCGCAATCTCTGAAGGCGTCATTTCGGCCGGTCCATACAGCGGGTAAGTTCGGCCTTCATGGCTTTTTGGCTCAGCGAGAATAGCTGCAATGACCGCACCCTGGTCGGCTGCCGCAATGGGAGCAAAACGTCCGGTCGCCTCAAAGGGCACAGAATAGCGGCCTTCTTTGATCATATTCCTCATATAGAGGAACCACTCTGCAAAAGCGGTTGGACGCAGATGGGTCACAGAGAGTCCAGACCGGTCTAGAATCCGTTCCGCGAGCCAGTGCTTCAACGCGGAGTCGCTGATCGCGTCTTCGCGCGCCGTGCGCTGGGACATATTGACGATGAAATCAACCTTCGCGCCGAGTGCTGCCTCGGCGAAATTGCACGTTGCTTCAATAAGGCCCGGGCGCATCGGATAGACCATATAAGCGCGCTGCACTCCATCAAACGCAGAGCGGAGAGAGCGATAGTCTAGGAGATCGCCGATTACAATGTCGGCACCTTGGGATCTAAGGCGCTCCGACCTCTCATCTTCTCGTCGCACGAGGGCGCGAACAGCGAATCCCTTCTTGAGTAGAAGCTCTGTGGCTGCACGACCTGTTGCGCCGGCAGCTCCAGCAATGAGGATAGTGGGTTTCATAGCGCGCGATCTTGGAAAGATTGGATTAATGCTTTTGCATCAGTACGGGGCGATCAATGGAAAATGACCGATCAGCATAAAATCAAACACGGCGACATCGCTTGAACCAACCCGACGCTGTTGTGCAACCTCGCTGTATCTCGGGCCATACGACATCGAATAGCATGCGCTACGAGGGCGGGCAGTTGTCACAGACCTTCTCACCCTTACCGAGGCATCATCTAATGTCATTCTTGTGGCCAGCTCTGGGTTGACATGCGCCCGTAGGATCGCACTTTCACGCATGCTTCTGTCAATCAAGCAGTGATTGATACGTCTAGTCTAGCTAGTCCTTATCTGTCCAAGAACAGTTAAAACCGCCAACTTTGAAGTAGATTGTGCCAACAGGCACAGAGTCCCTGTTGTTCATGTGACCCGCGGCGACTCTGACTATCGAGAGTGGGCAATGTCCACCGTGCGAGGGGCGCCGATCGTAGCCGGCTTGACGCTTCGTAGTACCTATAAGTTCGGGAGCTTGGGACAGACGTCTCCCAGTGAAGACTACGGAGTAATCGCCTGGGAGGTCGCTACGTTCAGTTGAGTTGTCGCCAGCCTCGAGTATGCACACGCCGCCAATTGACCGGGACACGCATCTTATGACCCAGCTGGGTAGAGCCGGGCAGAGGGTTGCGTAAATGGTCCGCCGTTACTCTTCTGATGACTTGTGGACGGTGACATCGCTAAAATCTGCCGCAATCAGCAGTTTGTCAAAGAGCGGGACGCCGTCTTGTCCGCGAACGTAGATGCGTCGTTTCGTCGCGAACCAGAGCCCATCGACTTTGACATGATCGTCGATATAGTGTGCGGTGCTCAAGTTTTGGCGCACATCGACCGTGTAGTCCTGGCGACGCATCAAGCCTTTTTCGTCGAAATAGTGAATCTGTTCTGGCGAGTGGGACGGGAAAGTCGGAGGGTACGTTACCTTGAGGGCCCGCCACGACTCGCCGTTCTCGATCCAAGGTTCGACTTCCTCGCATTTCACATCGTCCAGTAAGAAGCTATAGGGCAAGGTGAAGTACATCCAAAGGGAATAGCCAATGAAATAGAGAACTTGCGGTGCCGACCAAGGCGTGCCGGGAATCATGTTAACTAACGAGTCACGCGGGTGATCCAAGACAGCTATCGGACGTCCGCCGGACTTTTCGATCAGTGTGCGCGACGGCTCGTAAACCCCGCGCTGATCGGACGCGATGAAAGGCTCGAATGTAGAGCGCTGCTCACGCGTATAGATCGTCGCCTTCATAGCCTGCTTGGTGAAAGCTTCAGCTACTGGACCTCGTTGTACGAAACCGACTCCTGCTGCTTTGAAGGTGGCAGACACCCGATCCACCTGACTCCAGCGGTCAAGTCCGCCATGCGCATCGATGGCCTTTTTAAGTAATTCGATCACAAACGTCTCCAAGTAGGTAAGGGGAGCTTTCGGGACCCTCGACGCCGTTTGGCGTACTGTCGTCATTCAGTGATAAGACTGCCAAGGAAAAGCTCGAACGCGTAGGTCCCTACTCGATAGCACAGCCCGGTGCGATGATTACACTCGAGTTGACGGGCAATTCAAACAATCTTCGAACGCTGTACAGTTGCCTTGATATGCAGCTCGACTTGACGAAAGTGTAGCCTTCCGCGGAGAGTGCTGGTACAGTCATAAACGACAACATTAGAGGTATTTGCGCCATGCGAATCGCCGTTCTAGCACTCGATGGACTGTTCGACACTGGGCTGTCCGTGACTCTCGACACATTTCTCGTTGCGAACAAGCTATCTACCGCCGCGATGGGCGGAACACCGCACTTCGACGTCTCGGTTGTAGGAGTTCGAAAACGGGTCCGTTCGAATCACGGGCTACTGGTACCCGTTAAGCCAATTTCGTCGGACTCCCATCCTGATTGGGTGATCGTGCCTGCGCTTGCAACCTCCAATCCCGTTGATCTGGTGGCATCACTCGAAAGACATGACGTCGTTGAAGCAAGATCGCAGCTTCATGAATGGCGAACTGCAGGAGCCAAAATTGCCGCTTCATGCATCGGTACCTTCCAGCTTGCTGAGGCGGGCTTGCTGGACGGAGAGGAAGCCACTACCAACTGGTCCCTTGCTCCGCTGTTTCGTCAACGTTATCCGCAAGTTCGGCTGGACGAATCTCGAATGCTTGTGCCGTCAGAGGTCGGCGTAACGGCCGGCGCTGCAATGGGACACCTTGACCTAGCTCTATGGCTTGTTCGTACGGCAAGCCCGGAGCTGGCGATGCTCGTTTCTAGATACTTGCTTGCTGATATCCGTTCGTCGCAAGCTGCCTACATCATCCCGAATCATCTGGCCAAGGCCGACCCGCTTATCGAGCGGTTTGAACGGTGGTCACGTGAGAACCTCGCATCGGGATTCTCGCTGCAAGACGCGGCTGCAGCACTCGCAACGAGCACTCGATCTCTTCAGCGTCGTTGCCAGGAGGTGTTAGGGAAGTCACCGCTGGCTTTCTTTCAGGATCTGCGGGTCGAGCACGCTCAATCACTTCTTCGCAGTGGTAGTAACGACCTGGAAAGCATTGCCGCGCAAGTGGGGTATGGTGATGGAGCCACATTGCGTACGTTGCTCCGTCAGCGTCTAGGTCGTGGCGTTCGCGAGATCCGGGCCGACCTGCTTTGATCTTGGAGGACCAGACACGCCGAATCGCCCTGCGTCGCCGCGAGCAGAGGAGTCGGCGTCACCCTATGGTTGTGCAATTAGCTGATGATGTGCATTCACGCCGATGATGCCGCGTGATTTACCATGGGTTTGCCCGTCCGAATGATATACGACCAACACCGCGTTATTGTGAGTCAGCGGCGCGGGCGCGAGGACAGTGAACACGGCCTTGCCGTCTTTACTTGCCTCAAAGCTATTGCCGGTGCCCGTACCATCCAGCGGGGAGAAACCCGTCGGTCGCTGGTCGAAATGATTTTCAAAGAGACTGTAAGTCCCTGCGGGAATCAAACCTGACAAGATTACCGTTATCTTTTCGGTCCCGTCCGCTCGCTGATTGAAGACTACGTCTCCGCCTGCTCCTAGCCAATTCCCAACTGTCACATTAAGCGCAAGTCCGTTGGCATTGTATAGGCGACGGGTACTTGCGTCGGTCTTCAATGCGTTACGGAATCCGGAGACGTGCGTGATTTGCTGCGGACCGACGCCGGCTTGTGCGGCGGCATCAGAAACAAAAACTTGCGGGTCCAGCGGTGCGCTGGCCTTGGTCTCGCTGGAAAAAAAGTCGGCATGTGTCTGAAAGGAGAGTGCTGTGACTGCTACCTCGCTTGACTTCGCCGGTGCTGACGTCGAACTCAAACCACTGAGCAGTACTGTCAAATTGATCAGTAACACAGCGAGCCGGTTGATTTTCATTGGACCCTCGGACTGAGAAAGAGCTGAGCTCCGGTACCCGCCGTACAGGGAAACTCATGTACGCCGTGCGCGCGAGCTCCGCATCTTGACACAAAAATAGATGACCGGTTAGCTTTTTGAAAATATCTGAATGCCCGTGTGGAAGCAGATGACGCCCGTGCGAACGCCGCGACACGCGAAGGATTGCTCCGCATCAGGTTTCGCGCCGTATTCACGTCTGCGAAATCGCGGTGTCCGAGCGCTCTTTGAGGTTCGCTTTGATTGCGCCGCGTCTCATGTTTCGAGATCAGCCGGTGTAGCCGCTGGCTCAGACCGGATGCGGCAGATCGAGCCGCTTCAATCATAATCTCCGTCGGCACGCGAGCGACCCGTAGCCGGAACAGGCTCGGTTGTCCTCCCGGGAGCCAGCAGCGTAGGGCGCTCACGCGCTTGCGGTACCGCGCAGCTTTATTTGGCCTGATGCCGCGCCAATCTCACGAACTTTTACATCAAGGACTTCGTTATCGATATCACATTAAGCGTAGGTGTCAGCTTGGCTCCTGACCATTCGCGAGATTTCGATGAGCTGCTGAAATATGCCGACACCGCGCTGCAGAACGCCAAGCGGGTCGGTAAGAATACGTACTGGCTTTTCGATGAAAGCATGAAGTCAGACGAAGCTGAGTCCGTACGGCTTCGCACGCAGTTGCGGTCCGCGTGACGCAATGGCGAGCTGCGCCTGCACTTTCAACCAAAACTTGACTTAAATCATGGCATTATCGCTGGTGCTGAGGCTCTCGTCCGCTGGGAGCACCGCGGAATACGGCCTTCTCGCCCCAAGCGCATTTATCCCTTTGGCCGAGCGAACGGGCATCATCGCGCAGATCGGGGACTGGGTGATCGACGAGGCGTGCGCCCAGTTCTCTTCGTGGCGCGAATCTGGAGTCGTCGTATCGTCGGTGTCCATAAACGCGTCCGCGCTGCAAGTGCGTCGTGGGAATTTGCTTGGAAGCTTAACGGTCGCCCTTCAGCGATGGAAGGTGGCTGCGGCATGTCTCGAGCTGGAATTTACTGAGAGCGTTCTTCTAGACGACATCCAATTAGTGGCTGAATTGATGGACGATCTGCGCACTCTTGGTGTGAAGCTGTCAATCGACGATTTTGGGACGGGATATTCAAGTCTTTCATAGCTCAGGCAATTGAGGGTCGATCGGCTCAAAGTGGACCAGTCGGTCGTGCGAGATATGATGCGCAGTACAGAGGCCCTGGCAATCGTGAAAACAATCGTCCAGCTAGGTTGCAACATGAAACTTGAGGTCACTGCTGAAGGCGTTGAGGACGACGAGCAGCTCACCATGCTGCAAATGCTCGGGTGCACGGAGGTCCAAGGGTATCTGATCAGCGAGCCGATTGAACCGGCCATGTTTAAGCGATTCGTAAAGTCTCAACACGGGAGCTCACTTTTTCGTCATTTGTTAGGCTGAGAAACGACACATTCTTGCTCAAACCTTTCGATCGGACGGGGACGCGGCCGGTTTCTGTGGCACGTTCGTCGGGCAGTGTGACCGGGCGTAAGGTGTTGCATCGATGGCCCGGAGGTCAGGAAACGGTGCTTTCCGCAGCGCTGAAAGTCAATGTCACCCTGACAGGCCATGTTGGGGGGAGTCGAATTGCGTTATCTCCGCGCCCCAACCGCTGGCCGCCGCCGCTTGAAAAACCGCGGCGCAAATCAAATGCTACTTACGTCGGAAGTGCATTCATTCGCCGTTAAGGATACGGGCGTGCGCACGCGCGAACTCACCAACTGTCATCGCACGTTTTCCAGTGAGCTTCTCGATATTATTGTCCGCACCGCCCATACGGCCATTGCGGTAGTCTTCGAGTGCACCTCGGAAGTGATTGATCCCATAAGGCGGCACGCCGAGTTGTTCAGCCGACGCACAGTAATCATCCATCGACACGTCCTCATACACAAACTTTCTGCCCAGCGCTTCAGTGAGTTCCGCAGCGAGCTGCTCGTGGTCCATCTCCACCGGACCTGAAAGTGGGATGGTCATCCCGATGTGCGGTTCTGGATCTCTCAGAAGGTACGCTACCGCTCGCCCTTGATCGTCCGCGGCGACGGGCGAGTGTTTCCCCTTACCCACCGGCATCCGGAGTCGCCCCTGCTTTACATACGGGAGTTGCCATGGGTAGAGCAACCACTCAAGAAACATTGTCGGACGCAAGTGAATGACGGGAATCCCTGACCAGTTGAGGATTTCTTCTGCGATGAAGGTATCGCGACAGGAGTCGCTCTTTGATTCTCTGTTCGCCGACCGTTGGGAGAGGTTGATCGCAGCCTTGATGCCTGTTTCCTTGGCCGCCTGCGCGAAGTTAACTGTTGCGTGGATCAATCCTGGAGCGACAGGATAGCAAAGGTAAGCAGCCTCAACGCCTGTCATCGCATCGCGTACAGTATTGGGGTCAAAGAAGTCGCCAAGGACGACTTCGGCGCCAAGTTCTTTCAATGCTTGGGACCGTGCATCTTCCTTGTGCACCATTGCTCGCACTTGCATCCCTAGCCCAATCGATTCGCGTACGGCGGATCGGCCGGTTGACCCCGTTGCACCGGTAATAAGCACGCTCTTGCCCATGAAAACCTCTCGTTAGAAATCGACAATGTCTGCCCACGTCGCGTCTTGATTTACGCGTGGCGGGACTTGAGCCCGTTCAATATAAACGGCTCCGTTCAATGTAACTATAAGAACGCGCGACGGAAGAGAGAAGTGGCAGAAGTGACAATGTTGATAGGACCTGCGCCAAACGAACGCTGGGGAGGCGGTCGGTTTGTACGCGGGGGCGGAGGTGAACCTTTCTTTATCTGCGAGCTAACTGAAGTGCGGCTGCGATGTGCATGCATCACGTCGCTCTACCCTGTCGAATCAATGATTGGGTGAATGGGAGACTCTCACTAGTCGCGTTTGTCGGGCGGTCCTAAAGAACAACATCCGGACGCGGACTCGCTATTTCTGATGCCGCCGCGACGACTTGCCCGACGCTGGCGGTGACACGCGAGGCTTTCGTCCCAACTCAAAAGACTCCGGGTCGATGACGCGGCCGCTCGTCGAGCGAAGTTGCAATTTTTGCAACGTATGACCTCTTGTCTGGTCGATCAGATCCCAAGCGAGTTCTCCATCGGCGAAGCAGCACTCTTCGCCCCACTGCCAAAGCGCTACCAGGACCACCGAGAGCTGCCTCCCCCGACTCGTCAAGACGTAGCGATTGAAGGAGGGTGTTACCTCGTCCGGCTCTTGCACGAAAATGCCATCATCGACCAGCTTCTTGAGCCTGGCCGAAAGGATATTTTTTGCGAGGCCGAGATTGGACTGAAACTCGCCGAACCGCTGCGAGCCCGCCATGGCGTCACGGACGATAAGCATCGACCACCAATCGCCTACGACATTCAAGGTCCTGGAGATCGCACATTCGGCGGCGCTAAGGTCAGTCTTTTTTCCTTTCACGACATCTCCCTAGTTTTATGCCCAGTTTCAATTTTACACCACGTTACTGTCTCATGACTTCAGCATCCTCTTTCTTAGCAGCAAAGCCAATACCGGCTTATCGACTGTGCAACCGCGAAACGGCTGGCGGCGGTTCGCGCCGCGGATGGGCGCGCGCGCCGTCACCGTCAGAATAAAAAAGGCACGGCTGTTGGCCGTGCCCGTGCAGGAGTTGGACAAGGGAGGAGGAGCGAACAACTCCGACACGAAAATCGATTCGATGAACCTTTGCGCGGCCGGCGTTTTTGAGCTCAGCTAGCTGCGAGATCTGCGCCTAACCGCGCGACCGTCATCTGGGGGGCAGCGCGCATCTTGCGACTCGCATAAAACATGTGCCCGCGCTTCAATGGTTCGACGTCACGAGTGCTGAAGCGGTCCATCCGCCGCCAATTGCGCGAAACGTTCTCACTGCCGCTCGAGCCAAGTCTGCGTTTGTTGCGTCAAGGTCATCGCGTGCGAAGAGCAATTGTCTGTTGGCGTCCAGAACGTCAGTCAACGTGATCGCACCGGCCTGATACGACCGCTGCGAGAGGTCACGTGCACGAGTCAACGATGAGACCTCCGCTTGCAATTTATTAACTCGTTGCGCAGTCTGGGTCAAAGCCGTGAAGGCGTTTTCCACATCTTCCGCAGCTTTCAGCGCCGCGAGCCGGTACTCGGCCAGCGCCTCCGCGTTCGCACCTTTAGCCCGCTGCACTTCTGCGTCAACGCGCCCAAAATCGAAAAGTCGCCAACGGATGGCGCCGCTTCCTATTGGCTGAAATGCCTGGGCCGAGAACAGGTGGTTGGTGCTTATGCTATCGAACCCGAGCACGCCCGAAAGCGACACCTTGGGATAGTAGTCCGAGAGCGCGGCACCTATACGCTCATTAGAGGCCGCAAGCCGTCTTTCCGCAGCGATGATATCAGGACGCCGCCGCAGCACCTCCTGCGGCTGGTCATTGGCCGGGATCGCCGGAATGGGCGGAATCGGCGCGGGCGCTCCCCACTCCCGCGAGAACGTTCCTGGTTGGTCGCCTAACAACACGTCGAGCCGATTGTACTGGGCTTCGAGTGCGGTTCGCAGCGTGGGCAACGTTGCATACGCTTGCTGTAGCAAGGCGTCCGCTTGCGCCACCTCCCGTTCGGTGGAAGAACCATACTGTTTTCGTACCTTCACCAGCTCCAACAGTTTCCGGTCGGTGCTTATCTGGTCATTCGCCACAGCGATCCGCTGTTGAAAGCCACGTATCTGGACATAGGCGTCCGCTGCATCCGCGGCTATGGTTACGCGTGTTCCGGTCTGATCGGCCTGAGCGGCTTCAAATTCAGCCCGCGCCGCAGCCGAGGTCCGCCGAAGTCCGCCAGCTAGATCGATTTCCCAGCTTGCCACGGCCCCAACGTTGTACTCGCGCTGGTCCCTGCTGTAATCGGGGAAGCTTCTTGAGATCAGCCCGAGCGGACTTTGGATACTCTGGTGAACGGCGGTCGCGCTGGCGTCTAGGTCAGCAGAAGGTAGAAGCTGTGCTCCTGCCGCTTGAGCCGCCGCTCGGGACTGTTGCACCCGCGCAAGCGATGCCGCTAGACTCAAATTCTGTGCAAGCGCGCGTTCCACAACTTTCACGAGGACAGGGTCGTCGAATCCCGCCCACCACGTTTCCAGCTTCGGACTCGTACCAGTGTCCAATGACGAAATTGGCTCGGTGCTGTGATGAAACGGAGCGAACTCTTGCTTTGGTGCCACGTAGTCGGGTCCAACCGCGCAGCCGCCGAGCATAAAAGCTGCGGCGCAAGCCGCTGCCAGGAGCCGCAATGACCCGCGCGCCGGCGTGCACGAGACCTCTCGGCTGTGTCTCCGCACCCTTCGCACGCGGGCGTCGTTGAAGACGGAAATCTTTGTCGTCGCAGGTCGGAGAAGGGTCATTGTGCCTGCTCCTGACGACCGAATTTGCGCACCAGCGCATAAAAAGCTGGTGTGAACAGAAGTCCAAAGCACGTGACGCCAAGCATCCCAAAGAGCACAGCGGTGCCCAAAGATTGACGCATTTCCGCACCCGCTCCTGTTGCCATCGCAAGAGGTGCAACGCCGAGGATGAATGCGAATGAGGTCATCAGGATCGGGCGCAGGCGAGTGCGTGCAGCATGAACCGTTGCCTCCATCGTCGAATGTCCTTCCTCCTCGCCCTGCCGAGCGAATTCAACAATAAGAATCGCATTCTTCGCTGCGAGCCCCACGAGCACGACGAACCCAATCTGAGCGAGGATGTCGATAGGCATTCCTCTAACGGCAAGGCCCGTGACGGACGCTAGCAGGCACATTGGCACAATCAGAACAATGGCCAACGGAAGCCTCCAGCTTTCATATTGAGCAACCAGGACAAGAAACACGAAGAGGGCAGCAGCACCGAAAACGAGAAGCGTCGGTGTTCCTTGCAACTGCTGCTGGTAGGCAAGTTCCGTCCATTCGAAGCTAATGCCCTGCGGCAGGACTTGATGAGCGAGCTCTTCCATGCGTCGAAGCGCATCGCCAGTCGCGATTCCCGGCGCAGCGACGCCTTGGACTTCCGCAGCGGGATACAGATTGTATCGTGGGACTCGATACGGCACCGTCCTATCTTGCATCTGAGCGACTGCGTTGATCGGGATCATCTCGCCCGAGTGATTACGTACTCTCAGCCGGCCGATATCTGCAGAGCTGCGCCGGAACTGGCCATCGGCTTGCACAATCACCTCATAGGTCCGGCCAAGATAGTTGAAGTCGTTCACGTACTGCGAACCCAGATAGACCTGCATCGTCGAAAATACGTCCGTCGGGGTCAGCCCAACCTTCTCCGCTTTGACACGGTCTACATCGGCGAAGACGGACGGTGAGCCAGCATTGAACAAAGTGAACACGCCCGCGAAGCTCTTGTCTTTGTTTGCTGCGGCGACGAGCCCCCGTGCGGCTTTCATTAGAGCGTCTGCTCCCAGCCCACCCCTGTCCTCGAGCATCATCTTGAAGCCGCCAGAATTCCCGAGACCTTGTACAGGAGGAGGGGGGATGGTGAGTACGTAAGCATCCTTGATAACAGAAAGTCGTTTCCTCAGTTCTGCTAGCACGGAACGCGCGGTGACTCCCGGCGCATCCACGTTGTACAGAGAGGGTAGACCTGAGAAGATCGCGCCAGAATTAGATGCCACAGTCAGCGTAGTGGCATCTAAACCAACGAATGGAGCATCGTGGATACTGCCAGGCGTTCCGAGAATGATGTCCATCCCTTGCCGGATGACTTTTTCCGTTCGACTGAGCGATGACCCGGGTGGGAGCTGGACGACCGTAATGAGATAGCCTTGGTCTTGTTCAGGAATGAATCCCGTCGGCGTACGCGCGAACTCAAGTCCTGCCACGGCGATGAGTGCAACGTACACTATTAATACGACACTGAGGCCTCGAATCACTCGCCGAGTAATGTGACCGTATCCCATCGAGAGTCGATCGAATGCTCTGTTGAAACGCTCGAACCCCGCCGTCAGGATACGCGCTGATAGCGCCCGAGGTCGTTGCTCGCGGACATCATGGTGCTTAAACAGCACGGCACACAACGCCGGGCTCAAAGTCAATGACACAAAGCAGGAGACGACCGTCGATGCAGCAATTGTCACTGCGAATTGCCGGAAGAACAGCCCTGAGATACCGCTCAAGAAAGCGGAAGGCACAAAGACAGCGCAGAGGGTAAGCGCGATGGAGAGGAGGGCGCCGCCTACCTCGTCCATCGTCCGGTGAGCGGCTTCAAGCGCGGACATTCCGTCTCGCATGTTCCGCTCTACGTTTTCAACCACAACGATGGCGTCATCAACCACAATACCCACGGCCAAAACCAGCCCGAACAGCGAAAGGTTATTGACCGATATGCCGAAAATTGCCAGTACGATGAAGGAGGCAAGCAACGAAACGGGAATGGCAACTACGGGAATAATCGTTGCGCGCCAGTTTTGAAGGAAGATAAAGACAACGCCCACCACCAGCAAGATCGCAACGAAGATCGTCACAATCACCTCATGCACCGACTTCGAAATGAACGTCGTCGGGTCGTACACAACCTTATATGCAACGCCTGGCGAGAAATCGTTCTTCAGTCCCTTCATCGCGTCGAGCACTTCATGCTCGACTTGAAGCGAATTTGCCCCGGGCTGGGCATAAATTGCCAGCGCGATTGCATCAGTCTTGTCAACGAAGGATTTGGAGCCGTAATCGGCGGCGCCCACCTCCACACGGCCCACATCACGCAGATGGGTGACGCGGCCGCTGTTGTCGGTCTTGAGAACGATATCGCCAAATTGCTCGGGCGTCGTCAGCCGCCCAAGCGCCTCGACATTTATCTGATAAGCGCTATCGTTATAGGTCGGCGGTTGATTTAAGATACCGGCGGACACTTGTTGGTTTTGCGCGCGCAAGACGGATAGCACTTCCGCCGCTGTAAGGTCACGAGATGCGACTTTGTCGGGATCAAGCCATATGCGCATGGCGTACTGGCGTGCTCCGACGATTTGAACGTCACCCACGCCTGGCAACCGCGCAAGTGGGTCGACCACGTGCAGCGTCGCGTAGTTCGACAAGTAAAGCGTGTCTCGAGACTGGTCCGGAGAAAATAAATGGACCAGCATCAACATTGACGGCGTCGATTTGCGCACCTGAACGCCCAGGCGTTGTACATCCTCGGGCAGTCTCGGAAGTGCGTCTTGGACGCGGTTCTGCGTCAGCATCTGGGCAACATTCAGGTCCGTGCCGATGCGGAACGTTACAGTGATGGCGAGTTTCCCATCGCCTGTCGACTGACTGTTCACGTAAAGCATGTTTTCGACGCCATTGATTTGCTCTTCAATTGGTGTCGCAACGGTGCGAGCAATAGTCTCGGCAGAGGCTCCAGGGTAGGAAGTTGTGATTTTGACCGTAGGCGGAACAATTTCCGGGTACTGGGCAACGGGTAGCGCGATCATGGCACCAAGGCCAATCAGCGTCAGGAAGCAGCTGATGACAGTGGCAAACCGCGGGCGGTCGATGAAGAAGTGAGCGATTCGCATGTGTGGTCAGTCCTGAGCCGCCGAATAGTTGATCGTGCTCGGATGCTGCTTGACTTTCGCTCCAGGAGCGGCAAAGGCGATGCCCTCGACGATGACGTTGTCGCTCGCCGAAATTCCCGATTTGATGACTCGAAGACCGCCGCGCAGATCGCCCGTTTCTACGTGTTTGGGAACGACTATGCCGGCATCGGACACAGTCAAGACAACGTGCTGTGATTGGTCGGGAAGAACTGAGCTATCGGGAACAAGCAAGGCGGGTTTCGGAGGGGATACCACGACCCGAATGCGAGAGAATTCGCCCGGCGTGAGAAGAAGGTCGCGATTCTTCACTGTTGCTCGTGCGTGGATGGTCCCGCTTGAGTGATCGATAGTGTTGTCAAGAAAGTCCAGTGCGCCCCGCCCGGAGTATTGATTAGCGTTACCCGGCGCGAACTGTATCTGATTGCTCGAAGCGTCTCCGTTTTGAGAGCGATACAGCTGGAGGTCGCGGAAATCCGCTTCACTCATATCGAAATTGAGGTAGATGGGATCGAGCGATACTAGGGTGGCAAGCAGGGTCGTAGGGCTGGATGCGGCTCTGCTTCCTGCAACGAGGTTTCCAATCGATACCTGATGCGAGCCAATTCGACCGGTGAATGGTGCGTACACGACGCAATGAGAAAGGTCGAATTGAGCATCGCGAATTTGCGCGGCCGCGCTTTCGACAGCAGCCTGTGCCGAGCGTTGCTCGGCGCTCCGCTGCTGTACATCCTGCACAGTACCGGCCTCGTTGCGCTGCAAATCCTGCGCGCGATGTAGCTCCTGCGTTGCAAGATCAAATCTCGCTCGGGACGTGGCAAGCTGAGCTCTCGCTTGGTCCAGCCTTATCTGGTAAGGCTCCGGGTCGATAGCAAAAAGCCGGTCGCCTTTGTGGACAATGGCGCCGTCGGTAAAAAATATGCCAGTTAACGTTCCGCCAACCTGAGCGCGAAGATCAACCTGGTCAACCGCCGAAAACTGCCCGAGAACTCCGACCGTCGTGTCGACGTTTCGCTCCAAAGGTCGACTCGCACCTACCTGCGCGATCGGAGGTGGGTTCTGGACAGGCTTCTCAGCATTTGCCGAGCGTGACTTCCAGTAGAGACCTCCCGCTGCGGCAACAACAAGCACCATCACTAGGTAGCGGATTCGCACCTTCGACGTACCATTCGTTTCCTTCAGAGTCTTGTCCACTTTCATATCCGCCATCTTGTTTTTAATCTGTATGGTCTGCCTGATGTAGTGCTCTCAAGAGCCGTGGCATATCACCGCGGCCACCTACGTGAACCTGCAAAAGCATTGCCACTCTCGCCTAGGCATTTACAAGGCGAGCGCGAGCGGCGCGCCTGGCCGCGCCACGCAAGAATCCGTGGGCAACCACCTACGGCCGCTGACCTGCCCGTCGATGCAAAGGTTCGATGGCGGTTGCAAATATAAACCAAGTCTCCGCGCGTGTCAGTGGTTTAAATTGGAAACCATCATTTGCTAATGCATTGGCGGGTTTGAATAGGCCGGGGTGTCGCACGTCACGAACGCATGCGGGTCTCAATTTGAGCTGGCTAGGAAGCGGCGCTGCTGAACGATGGCGTGTTGCTGATAGACGCGGCGCGCCGATCGGCTGCGCCGCGAAGGCACGGCAGAAACGCGCCGCGATGAACGGACCGTTCGCTGCGGCGGCTGACCAACCTCTCGACGGCTTGCCTTTATCTGCGCTGGGCCCGCAAAGTCCCTATGCGCGGCCGATCAAGGCGAACCGAACCGACTTTCTGAGTGACGGCCGTAGCATCTCGGCCGCCGTTCGCGACCGAACAGCCGTGCGTGGGGTGGCTAGTGCCGCTCTGTCGCAGGTCGAGTCAAGGGGCTGTGACATGCGCAAAGCTCTTTACTTGCCTTGCAGCAGCAGGCCCAAGGGAGCCAGCGGACCCACCGGAATCAGTTCGAAGCTCATGATGCCGTCTGCGGTAAGCGGCAGCGTGTCCAGTGTTGCTTTCGCATCTTCGACGGACTCCGAGCTCATCAGGAACACGACGCCGACCTTGTCGTGGCGAAACCAATGCTGCTCGATTTTTCCTTCGAGGTAAAGTTTAAGCGTAGCCGGCACTTCGCGCGGCATAATGGCCCCTTGTTGCTCCGGGGTAAGTTGCTTGACGACGGTGCCGATTGCGAGAACCTTCATGAAATCTCCTTTGTGAGAAATGATTTGCGAACAACCGTGTGGAGTCTATTCGGACGCCGCACGACGTTCCACAGGCAGAAACGCCAACTTTCGCGCTATTCGCGCCATCTGCGAACTGAGCGCTACCGACGTTGCGATGGTAGGTAGCCTCATATCAGCTCGCTGAAGCGGCGCGGCGACCTTTCGAACCTGCTAGGCTGACGCATGGCGCGAGCGACGTTCACTCAGGCATGCCGTGCCGGCCGATTGGTCTCGAAGTTTCGAGGTTTAACCTTCAGTTAACGCTTTTGCGTTAGCATCCAGCGATATCGCACTGCGCGAGCCGGAGTGCGTTCTTAGCGAATTTTCAAGCCGTCTGTTCGTGACGGTCGAACATTGCTTCCTAAGCATAAAATTCCGAACCGTAAGCGGGCAGGCAAATGGATCTTCTCAGTCGAGTCCTCTCAATCGTGCCAATCGGTGGCGTGCTTGATGAGCGTTGTCATTTTTCGGCCCCATGGGAGATTGCGCAAAGCGAGGCTGCCTCGTGGGTTATTCCCTATCATGTGGTTCTCTCGGGGAATGCCCTTGTCGAGGACGAAGGGGGACGCACAGAAGTCTTAAACGAGGGAGATGTTGTCATATTTCCGACTGGACGTGGCCATCGTTTGCACGGCGGGAAAGAGGCGGGGCCTGTGTTGACGGCTTCGGATAACGAGGGCAAGCGACAGCCGAAAAACCCCCATGCCACTTCTCGCGCAGAGATACTCTGTGGGCGGTTTCTAATTGGCGCAATCCCTGACCAACTCCTGCGTCACTACTTACCGGACCAACTGATCGTGCGGAATGCCGCCAACGTCTACGGAGTCGACAAACAAGCTGAGAGGAACACCGAAGCGGCTGCTGATGCCGAACGCTTGACTGGGCTCGTGGGCTTGATGACGCAAGAAGTCATGCGCGGCGGCCCCGGCAGCAAGACGCTGCTGAGCCATCTCTCTGCGGCTCTTTTTGCCCTAGTCCTTCGCTGTGCTAGTCTCGGCCCGAATCCGCCGAGCGGGCTGCTTGCGCTCGCTGCTCATCCCCGTCTGCACGGAGCAATGTCTGCCATGTTTGACGAGCCGGAAAAGGCGTGGACTCTCGATGATTTGGCTTCTCGATGCAACATGTCCAAGGCAACGTTTGTGCGCCAATTCCAAGGCGCAATCGGTCGCAGCGCAATGGACGTGCTTCTCGACATCAGAATGACACTTGCTGGTAAGTTGCTCTTGGAGTCGCAGCGGTCCATCTCTGAAGTGAGCGAGATGGTGGGATATCAATCAGTGGCAGCGTTTCATCGAGCCTTCAAGCGAACGATCGGGACTAATCCCGCGCAGTATCGTGAAGCGGCGGAGCCCGGTGAAGGGTGAAAGAAATCGGCCATCAAAGCGTCGCCGCCAGGCAATTAAAAGGGACGTTTCAAGCTGCTCTGCTGAACGTGCATTCAGTCACGATCGTGTGACGGTGAGCGCCCCAGCTTCCGCTTGGTTCTTCGATCGCGACTTCGCTATTGGCCCGCGTTAGTTCGCCTGGAAGTCAAAGCAGGCGGCAACGAGTGCCGCTCGACGCGTGCGGGCAACATTGTCGAGAGCGCCCTCACATGAGCGCGCTCCGCAGTGTGTCAATACTCTTCCACAGCCTTTGCTATGACTGCGTCAAGTCCGAGTGCTAGCCGCCTGACATTCGCAAAGTCGCTAATGCCATCGCGCATTGCCGTTTGTTCGAGGTCCGAATAGGTAACCCAGCTCTGATGGCGATCGTCTTGCCATACCGTGATCCGAAGGGGAAGGTCGGACGCAATGGCAATGCTCTGTTGCATAAGAAGCGTGCCCACTTTCGGATTTCCGAAGATAATCACTTGAGTGGGGCGCAGTTCCAGTCCAGCTTGCTTCGCCAATGCCTGCTGATCGAGCGAGGCAAAAATTGTGTTGCCTTTAGATTTCAATCCTTCTTCCAAACGAGATGCTGTGGTACGGACGTCATAGGGGCTTTTTCTCGTCAGTTGCGCCGGAAAAGGAGCACCGTCGTCCGGCCGGACGCCCGATGCCGGTGCATCGCGGTCAATGCTCTCTGCGGAATGTACACCGTTTTCGCAGGGAGGCTTAACGTGAGTTACCCGCGAATTGGCGGGGGAAACGCTGACTGCGCAGCGTACACCTGACAGCGTCCCAACGTTTGCCGAGACGGTCGCGAGACCGTGCTCGTCCGCGAGCTTCCCAACCGACTGGTCAACCTCAGCACAAGTTGAGCGGGGAGTGCTAATTAGAGCGGCTCCTGCACTTCCTATCGGCGCGAGGCAACTCAGCAGGATGGCGACAAAACGCTGAGCCATCGCGCATCGTGTCAAGGTCGAGTTCATAAGTATTGGGATATTTGATCGGATCCGCTGGCCGCGGTGGCAGAGAGTGCGTAAGCTTGACATTGTCGTTTGGGAAATCCTCGCCTTAACGCTGAACGTCAACAGCATCGAACGACTGCTGCCTGTAAATGAATACCGACAGCGCCCAACTGGCTAAGAACAGACCAACGATCGCGTACCCGAGCGTACCAAAGTGATCGTTCAAACTGCTGACCGCACGCCACACTGCACCTTGCGCTTTCGCATGGCTCGCTACAAGACCGAGCGCCTCGACCCCACCGACGACAATGGCGACTACAACCGAGATGAGCGTCATCGTGATGTTGTAGTAGATTTTGCGGATCGGTTTCAAGTATGCCCAGCCGTAGGCGCCCAGCATCATGTGCCCGTCGAGGGTATCTACAAGAGACATCCCGGCACAGAAGAGAAAAGGAAAGACCATGAATGACCATGGCGACAAGCCATGGGCGGCTTGGTCGCCTGACATGCTGAGTAGCGCAATCTCCGTCGACGTATCGAATCCGAGCCCGAATAGGAAACCGAGAGGGAACATATGCCAACTCGAACCTACTAGTCGGAAGATGCGCCGAAAAAGCCTAGAGAGCAAACCGCGGTCGGAGAGAAGCGCATTAAAGTCGTCATCCCGATAGGCCTCTCCTGCCTTCACCCTGCGCAATGTCGACAGAATCGACTTCAAAACGAGCAGGTTCATCGCTGCAATCGCGAATAGAAACACGGTAGAGACAGACGTGCTGATCAGTGAGCCAAGTGCCTTATATTGCGCGAGCCGACCGTTTAGCGCTGTGGCCGCGAGCGCCACAATAGCGGACGCCATGATGACCACGCTCGAATGACCCATTGAAAAGAACAGTCCCACAGTGACTGGACGCTTCCTCTCTTGCATAAGCTTTCGTGTCACGTTGTCGATCGCTGCAATGTGGTCTGCGTCTACCGCGTGTCGCAGTCCGAAACTGTATGCCAGTAAGGCGGTTGCGAGGACAATTGGGTGATGACGAAAGGCGACGAGCGCCCATATCCAAACGCACACGTTGAGAGCTATGAGAAACCCGTAGGTGCCAATAAGCATTCGCCTAACCGCGCTGTTTGAACTAGTGAATGCGTTGAGAAATCTTGAGAACATTGAGGGTTCCTAGTGTTGATTACTCCGCTGAGTCAGATTTTACGGGCGCGCCACTTTGTCGGAAGGGATCCGCCAAAACGAAAGCGTCCACTGTGCGGCAGTTGTCCATGATTCTGTCGATAGTCGGTGTCGCCTCGGTCTTAATGTCAAAGGCATGCATGATTTCGACAATGCTTGCTAAGCAGACGTCCGCCAGCGTCGGGTCGTCTCCGTGGCAAAAACGTCCGGTCTCCGGGTCGGATGTTAAACGGGTCTCAACTGCGCTCAGTCCTTCAGTGAACCAGTGGATTTGCCAGGCACGCCACAGGGATGGATCGAAACCCCCGGTCGACGTCAAATATTTGCGCATCCGAGGAGTTACTAACGGGTGAACGTCGCAAGCGAGCATGGATGCAATCGAACGCACCCGAGCGCGGCCTAGTAGATCGGTCGGCAAAAGCGGTGGCTCGGGCACCTTCTCGTCCAAGAATTCAAGAATTGCCAAAGACTGAGTTAATGGAGCCTGTCCCTTTAGAACGAGAGCGGGAACAGCCCCAAGGGGGTTGATGGCCAGGAAAGAGTTGCTGAGCTGCTCGCCTTTTTCGAGATCAACAATTTGTTCTGCTGCCGTCAGCCCTTTCAGTCTCAAGGCGACGCGAACTCGATAGGTTGAAGATGTCCGCCAGAATCCATAAAGTTTGAAGTCGCTATCATTCGACATGGAAGTCTCCAAGGCTTAGTGGGCGAGACCAGGTCAACCGGTGACGTTGGCCTCGCTTTCGGTTGTAGTCAGACAGGCACACCCAATCGAAGTGAAACTTCTTTATGCTTGCGGCCGATTTCATCCGGGGTAAGAATCCCCTTCTGAAGCAGGCAGTTTGACGCAGAGACGATCCACTTTTCGTAATAGGTCAGCTTCGCTGCCATTTCAGTACCGATCTCCTCAGTGCCGCGCCGTTTTTCCTCTGTGTTTACAATCTTGTGAAAGTCCAGGACGTCGAGTAGTGCATGGCAGCGCTTTTCCCACGGGAGCAAGTCGTGCACAGCCATAGGAACTGGTTCGTGAGCACCGGTTCCCCCGAAATCATTTGGGAGTTTCTTAACGAGCATTGATGTGTCTGTCATTTTCTGTCCCCTAGGCTTTCGGTACGGTGACACCGATCATCGTGTCGCGCGTCACCAACTTCGCAAGCTGCTCTTCAGTCAGATGCTCCGTCCCGCTCGGCCTGAGGGGCAAAACGAGATATCGCAAATTCGATGTCGAATCATTCACCCGGACCTCGACGTTATCTCCTATTTTCGTGCCAAATTCTTCGAGGACTGCCCGAGGTTCACGGACTGCGCGAGAACGATAGGGCTTACTCTTGTACCAGTCGGGAGGCAATCCCAGAATGGGGCGTGGATAGCAGGAGCACAACGTACAGACGATAAGGTTATGCACGCTCTCCGTATTTTCTAGAACCGTCAACGTGGTGTCGTCGTAGATGGAGATGCCCATCTCTTCCGCTGCAGTGTTTCCGCTCTGGAGCAGACGGGCCTTGAACGTTGGATCGATCCACGCTCGGGCAACCAAACGTGACCCGAGAGCGGGCGATCGCGAGTCCAGCACCTCGATTTGGTGCCGCACTTCGTCGGCCGTAATGAGCTCCCGTTCTATCAAGAGTTCACGAACCGACATCTCCAAAATCTCGTAGTAGCCAGGCAGTTCGTCGTTCTCAATGGCGGCGTGCGCCGAGTGATCGTGTGCGTGCTCGGTTGTCATACGGTGCCTTTAAGCTTTTTCAAGCCAGTTCTCGAAAATTTCAAGTTGGACATAGTCCGAAGGCGAACTCATCGCTTCCGGAAAGAGTTCGCTTTGCTTGAAGCGAACCTGATACAGCCACAACTGCGTTCCGGCGTTTCGACCGAACGCTTCCTCCTCCGGATTGATGTATTGTTCAACAACACGAATGACTTGGCCGCGCTTTCCTCTCAGATAGAAAGGCGTACGGTAGTGACCGATTGGATAGCGCATCGAAACCTGGACTCGATCGCCGACCTCAAGCGCAGACACGCGACCTTCCCGATTCACGACGCCCAGAAGGCGACGAACGGGCGTGCTGGCTTTCGAATAGGCGGTTTGAGCGAATGCTATGGCTGCGCCCCCCACTGCGATCGACTTAAGCAGTGTTCTCCTTCCGGGCGAGTGCCGATTGAACTCAGCAACATGTGAGGCAGAGAGTGGATCATTTTCAGGATTTGTCATTTGACATCCTTGTGTGGTGAGGTGTGTTTCCAGGGCTTAGGAGACGGAGAGTGCAATTGCTGAAAGAAGTCGCCTTGTCCCCGCAGGACTGGGGCCATGCGTTCAGGATAATTGCGAAGAGGGGAGGAGGGACAACCCAAACAGCTCAAAGACTTGCTCGAACGGATCAAGTATCTAATGTATTTGGAATGCCGTGTACAAACTAAATCACACGCAAGCCTCCTTCAACGTCACCGGGTCCGCACATGCCCTGAGTTAGGGATTGGACAGTCTCGAGTTGGCAGGCCTACCCCTAGGCCTGGCAAGTCGCTCGATGCGCTGGCGTACCAGTGCATCTAGGAGTGCATCGCGCGACGTCCGCGTGAAGCCTGTTAGGCGGGCCCACGTTCCCAAGTGCGTCGCCTCATCTGACGGCTTGATGCTCGCCATGTGCAGGTCGATGACCATATTCAGCCGGTGGAGCGCCGGCCGGCGGTGGCGCTTGACGACGGCTCGCCGTTGCGCGTGACGTTCGCGCTGGACTGCCATGACCGGGAAGCTATCAGTTGGGCAGCGACTACTGGCGGTCATAGCGGCGACATTGTGCGTGATGTGATGCTCGCAGCGGTCGAGCAACGCTTCGGCACAACGCAGGCAGGCACGCCCATTGAATGGCTGTCGGACAACGGCTCTGCCTACATCGACCACCGTACGCGCAGCTTTGCCCGCGAGTTGGGCCTGGAACCGTTGACTACGCCTGTTCGTTCGCCGCAGAGTAACGGTATGGCCGAGTCGTTCGTGAAGACAATCAAGCACGATTACATTGCCTTTATGCATAAGCCAGATGTGCCAACGGCGCTCTTGCATCTGGCTGGCGCCTTTGAACACTACAACGAACGCCATCCGCATAAGGCACTGAAATACCGTTCCCCCCGGGAGTTCCGGCCAACCGCTGCATCTTCAACCTAACGGTGTCCGAGTGTCCTGAGTTACAGGGTCAACTCCAGTTTCTCTTCCCGGAACAGCGAACTCGTGTTCTTCCAGTGGGCGTTCGTCAATCGGAACATGCGACGCGGTTGAAGTGGCGCGCATGCCTTAATGATGAATATGTTGTGCATGATGGTGAATAGCCAAGCGCGCAGATCCGTGCCGACCTGATACTTTTCAGTGTTGCGCAGCGCTCGCTCCAAGTGTCCTGTACGAGGTCGTCGGCGAGCTCCTTATTCCGGATTAGCGCGCGCGTACCGCCTGAGGCGAGGCGTGTGGTCCATGAGTTCGCTGTGTACGCTCACGAATGGGCCTCCCAAGGCGAAGTCATTCTCGCCAGTCGGTAAGCCATCAACTCTGTCATGGGTCATCCCCACGTAGATCTGCCGATCTCGCGAACGGTCGAGCCGACATGTTGTTTCGAGCTACAGTGAGGGACCGATTAGTGGTCTTCGAATTAACCGGAAAGCCTACTGCGCATCAGGTATTTTATGCGCCGATGCGCTGGAATGCACAACCGGGCTCAACTATAAGTGGTGTAAGCGACAGCCGGCGAAAGCGCAAGCGTAGGACGAGTAGGCTCGCCTCCGTACAAGAGCGACGATTGCCTTACGCGATGTTTGAACTTCATTAGACGAAGCATGGGTCCGTCGCAGAGGCTCTGCAGACCTATTCTTCCCGACATCGGGATCGCGCAGGCTGCTCGTGGTCTGGCTAGCGTGCCCGACTCTTGGAGCGGCCTGCGGATGCCGTTACTTTGATTGGGTCCCTGCGGCCGAAAGAATCAAATTAGCGACCTCTTGGGGATGGGAAAGGAGCGACACGTGGCTAGACGCAAGCTCGACGGTACGGGCCTTCATGCGCGACGCCATAAATCGCTGCAAGTCCGGATTGATAGTGCGATCTTGCGTAGACACGGCATACCACGTCGGTTTGTCGTGCCATGCCGCCATGGTCGTCTTGGCCATAGTAATCGGCTTGCCCATCGACTGTTGAACCGCAAAATACACCTCTGCTTCAGACTCCGGCAAGTCGCCAGCGAAGTCGTGAAGGAATGCATTCTCGCTCAGCTTCCCAGTGCCGTCTGCGGACCATTGAAGTCCAGCGGAGGCCGGGGCGGAAGCAAACTTCTTCGTCAGTGCCGGGTAGTCTTCGCCCGCCTCGGGCGCACGCGCTGCTATGTACACTAGGCCTGTTACCTTGGGGTCATCACCTGCCTGCGTGATCACCATGCCACCATAGGAGTGCGCAACCAGCAGCGTCGGACCGTCTTGCTGTGCGATCGCACGCTTGACTGTATCAGCGTCGGCGTCCAGCGACGTAGTCGGGTTCTGTACGGCCGTGACGTGAAGTCCCTTCGCTTGCAACAGCGGAATGACTTTTTGCCAGCTTGACCCATCGGCGTAAAGACCGTGCACCAGAACAACGTTGTGGACCGGTGTGGCCGCAACCGACGATGTCGTCTGTGCGTTGACAGCGTCGGCGGAGAGAACAACAGAGAGGGCAAAGAGGGCGGACGCGAGAGTACGCAATTTCATGATTTTCCTGAGGTGGTGAGCAAGACATCCTGCACCTAAGGGCGAACAAACTTGGTGACCTCTTATTCCGGCTCAAACGAAATAATTTTCGCGATCATTTGAAGACAGTGCGGCATCGGCGCGCAGCTTGAAAAGAACCTTAGGATGTGTCTTTCGCTGCCGAGGACGCTGCCGGACTCGTCGAAGTGCGCCAGTTTCCGGAGCGGGGCGTTGCGTGGTCGATTGGCCGAGCATTGCTCAGGCCACGACTATCCGCGCACCGGAGCTCGGCGCTCGAAGCAAAGTAAGCGTCTCTTCGGCGGGAACGGCTTTGCTAAACAGAAAACCTTGTCCTTGTTGACATCCGAGGGTTCGTAGGCGTCGCTCATCAGAAGGCTTCTCGATACCTTCCGCTGTCACGGTGAGCCCAAGCCCGGCCCCGAGTCCTATCAACGCGGCGGCAATTTCTGGTTTTTCGCGGCCATCACTCAGATCCCGAACAAAACTTCGGTCAATCTTGATCTTGTCAATTTTGAAGTTTCTTAGGTGATACAAGCTTGAGTAGCCAGTGCCGAAGTCGTCCAGTGCAATCGAGACACCGGCCGTTCGCAGTGCCTCCAGAACAGTACGCGCCGCTTCCATATCTCGCACCAATGCACTTTCTGTGATCTCCACTTCTAGCCGACGCGGCGACAGTCCCGAGTGACGAACGATGTCCAGGATTTGATCTCCGCGAGAGCTGTCTTTCAGATCAATTGGAGAAAGGTTTATGGATAGCCCAATGTGCGCCGGCCAGGCGCTTGCAACCCGACAGGCTGTCGTAAGAAGATGGTCAGTGAGGGAACGAATCAGTCCCATGTCTTCAGCGACCGCAATAAATCGCTCCGGCGGAACGTCGCCAAGAGTTGAGTGGCTCCAGCGAGCGAGACACTCAAACGCCACGATACGTTCGGTTCCGAGATCGACCAAGGGCTGGAAATGGGGCTGAATATCGCCCGCACCGAGCGCGTGCCGAAGTTGGCGCTCGAGGTAATCACGTTCGCGAACTTGGCGATCGAGATCGTCATCGAAGCACCGGAGGGCCGATTGACCTTCCTTTTTGGCCTTGTAAAGTGCCACGTCAGCTCTTCGAAGAGTCTCGTCTGCACTCGCACTGGGGTACGGAAGCAGGCAAAAGCCGACCCCCGCGCTGATTCGATGTTCGACCTGCCCAGCCACAATCGGCTTCTCCAAAGCCGCAATCACGCGCAGCGCCAAGCCCGTCGCGCTCTCGCTGCTCGGCATCTGGGTGGCGACAATTGCAAACTCGTCTCCCCCAAGGCGGGCTACCAGGTCTCCGTCCCGCGCTGCCCCCAAAATTCGTTGAGCGACGATCATGAGTGTTTGGTCACCAGCGGCGTGCCCGTACACGTCATTGATACGTTTGAACCCGTTCAGGTCCAACATGAAGATTGCGTGCACCGCTCCGGATCCGGGAGGGGAAGCCACCGCTACCGACAACTGTTCCAGCAATTCTCGCCGGTTAGCGAGACCCGTCAGCGGATCGCGAAAGGCTAGGTTGTGCAGTTGCGTCTGCATCTCCCGGCGAGCGGTCACTTCTCTCTTGTACGCGCACATGCGACGCCAAGCGAAGAGAAGAAGACCGACGCTAAGGACGATTCCGAGGACAGGCACCTCGTCGGCCTCAATCACACTTCCTTTCGGCCGAACGCCAGGCTTCGCGAAGACATCAACCTGCAGCAAAACATAGGCGGTGACAGCGAGCGCTGCAGCAAGCATCGTCAAATCCTGCAGAGCAACTCTGTTGCGCATAAAAAATCTCTTCAACTTTCCGTCCGCACGATGTAAATGGCGGCGCTATCACTTGACTGCGCTTCCGATCTATAACACTCCGCTATGACCGAGCCAGTCAATGGAAGTACCAAATTTGGACACGTTAACGGCAAACAATGACGACCCTGAAGCCCGATCCTCCTACCTGCAGGCTCAGCGCAGCATCGGCAACAAAACGTCTTAAATTAACGCATAATAACTGACCGGTCGGCGTTCTACAGCGACTGTGTCGGACGGGTGAGCTAAGGGCCGAAGGTGCACCAGATGTCCAACTGCTACGCCTTGGGCTGGTCAGCTACCTAATGCTTGCTCAAGACCGTTGGATCAAGTCCGCCGCACTTCGCGAGGAGTTCACCATGTCATGCCGTCGGCCGCATATCGGGAACGTTCTTAGCGGCCATCGCGTCATCCAATAGCCGTTCCAGGTCATTGAAGCTGAAAGGTTTTGCCAAGACTGGGACCTCCAGCCTGCGCAACGCATCTAGTTTTCAGCGTGGCCCGTCATCGGCGCAACTGGCAGGTCCGGACGGTGAGTACGGGTCCACTGCGCCAGCGCCACTCCATCGTGCGCGCCTGGCATCTGAACATCTGACAAGGCAAAGTCAAAGCTAGGGTCGACTTCGAGCAAGCCTAGCGCGATCTCGCCTGATGAAGCGTAGTGCGACGTCCAGTGGTATCGAGGACGGCGGCTAATGCCGCAGCAAGCTCTTCATTGTCGTCCACGAGAAGCAGCTTGCGCGGAACCTCTGGTGACTGCTCATTGGTTGACGCTTGCGGCATCAACAAGGGCGGAAGGCCACGGTGAGACCTTGGAAGCAGCAGCTCCCCGGTCGTTCCCATACCCGCGGAACTGCGGATTCTTGCCGTACCCTTAGCCTGCTCTGTCATAGCGAGTACCTGGGCCAAGCCCCGGCCAGTACCGAAATCGGGCGCCTTTGTCGTCAAAAGTGGTTCGAAAGCACGGGTTAAAACATGCATGCTGCATGTCAGTACCTGTGTCGGTCAGTTGCAGGCTGACGTATTCGCCGGCGGAGAGGTTAGGCATCGGGCCGTGATACGTCACGTTCTCCGCTTTGGCGACAAAAACGCCACCGCTCGGCATCGCATCGCGGGCGTTGACCGCGATATTGATGATTGCCGCTGCGAAGTCAGCATGGTCGACCGAGAGCGCCCATATTTTGTCGGATACACAAACCTGAACTTTCGTTTCGGCACCAACAGCCGATCGAATCAGCGGAAGTGTTTCCTGGAACCATTGGGGGAGCGAGATGATCTGCTCACGCAAAGGCTGTCGTCGAACAACGCTTTATAAGCCGCCGCGCGAGCGCTCCAGCACTGACTGAGGCTCGTTCAACTGCGCTTACCTCCTCAGCGACGCCGTTGAAGTTCTTACGCCGGGCAGTCTCCATGCTGGCAGCGACAACCGTCAACAGGTTGTTAAAGTCGTGCGCCACTCCGGCAACGAGTGTTCCGAGCGCACTAAGGCGCTGAAGGCGCTTGCTCTCAGCTTACGCCGAACGACGCTTCGCTAGCTCGTCCCGCCAGCTGTTCCACGTGGCGTGCTCTGCGCGCAAGCAATGCAAGGAAAACAAATAAGAAGCCAGATAAAAATGTAGAGCATGAGGGCGAGGCTGGCACTACCATATTGTCCCCCCACCATGCCCCAATGATGTTTGCAACTCCATATGCTGCGGTTACGTAAGCCGGATACTGCCCGACCTGAGGGGAAGGCAAGAAGCTTCTCGTTGCCGTCGGTATCGGAATGCATCGTCATAACGCCGTTATCAGAATCCGCTGCGAACGCGCGGGCGAGCGCGACATTAGAGCTAGCGTCGCCGGAAGCAGAACTGACCTCCAGGGAAGCCTCACCAGATCCCACCGTCCTTTCTCACGAGCGCGAGCGTTAGTCGCTGATTGTCGGCACTCAGGGCCGCATAGAGGCCTACGAGATAGTCTCGTCGAAAAGCGACGACTACGGCGCGCCAAAGTCTCCCATGCTGTCATCCATTGATGCGAGAGTGTTGATTATTTCCGCGCCCTGTATGCGTTCCCGTTGCGACATCGAAATGTAAAAGCTTGACCGTGTTCTGCGAACCTCACGGAAGTGGCGTCTGTCACCGATTGACACGTTCGGCGCTGGATAATAACTGCTGTTCGCGACAATCCGGCCGCTGGCATCAACGATTGATAGCGCGGCAATTTGGGGATACCTTTCAACCAGTTGGTGGAGCGTACGGTGCAACGCAAAGGAGGTGACCCGCGCAGAAGAGACAGGACCACCCCTTACCCCGTCAGCTGCACGTTCAGTCACCTCGCGGTTCACGTTCAAAAGGTCGGTGAGCTTCCCTTCGGCCGCTCAGGATAGTCTATCGGGGGACTCGCGGGTCTCCGTCATCGCTCGACGATACGTGTGCACGGCATAGGCTGAACCTAGAAGGATCGGCACTAGTACCGATGCGATCAGAACGTAGGCCAAACGCTTCCGTGCCGCGTTGAAGTCGAAAGGCAGCAGGGAATCTCCAGTATCGGTCGGAAACGGTTCAAGCACTCATCTTCCTCTCGCAATCGACGTGACCTAGAGGCACCACTTTTCCGCAGTCGGCTGTGCCGCTCGCAGACTGATGAACGGGGAATGAATCAGCCGTCCCGCCGCCGGAGGATTATGTGCACAATCCGTCTTGCCGTTCGGTCTCACCCACGCCCCGAACAGCAGAAAAGCTCAAAAAGTAGCCTTCCAGTCCGCCAACCGACAGCTAGAGGTTGCGAGGAACCGTGCGGTTAGGCAGACCGTGGGCTGACGTGCTGGCGCGTTCGTCCGCTGCAAACCGCGCGACCCCTGCGAAACGTCCGAAGCGGGGGATACCGCCAGGCTCCTAACGCTGCAGGAGCTCGACATCGGAGCCGAGACTCTCGCGACGGACGTGCTGTTTAAAAAACGCCTGAAAATCGACCGCGGGCAGCGCTTTTGAGAATAGCCAGCCTTGCCCGTAACGAACGCCGAGTTCTTTAAGCCGGGCAACTTGTTCTGGAAGCTCGATCCCTTCCGCAACGACTTCAAGTTTGAGGGCTCGCGCCATTGCAACAATGTGAGTAGTAACGTCGCTTGCTGCGGCCCGCTGACCGAGCTTGTCAATAAACGACTTATCGATTTTTAGGACATCCAGTTCGAAGCTTTGTAGATACGATAGGCTGGAGTACCCCGTTCCGAAGTCATCGATGTACACAGCGAACCCGGCCCGACGAAACGCACTAATGACTTGTCTACAGCTATCAGCATCGACCACCTCGCGCTCCGTTACCTCGAGTCTAATCTGGCTCGGTCGTATTCCAGTTCCGACCAGCCGCGTTTGAAGCACGTTCAAGAAGCGCGATGTGTTCAAGTCTCGGGCGCTTAGGTTAAGCGAAACATAGAAAGCAGGATTGGCTGTGAAGAGTGGTTCCAACTGGACAACCACCATCTCAAGCACCTGATCGGTAATTTGCTCAATGAGCGGGCTAGTTTCAGCGAGCTGAATGAACTGATCAGGCGGGACATACTTCTTGTTTTGCTCCCAACGCACGAGCGCTTCCGCGCCAACGCAGTGGCCTGTGTCAAGCTCAACGATAGGTTGGAAGTGCACCTCTAGCTTCTTTTTCCGAACAGCCCGCTCTAAATCGCCATGCAGCGACATTGACCGCGAAAGCAGCCGCAAGACCACCGCGCCGAAGCAAAGACCGATAGCGACAGCGCTCAGCATCCAGGCGGAGAAGTATGCTGCCCAATCGCCTAGAGCGCGCGATTCCGGCTGCTCAACCACCAGGGCGAGCGGAAGGATGTCGGCCTTCTTGACAAAAAGATTCTTGGTCTGGCTGTCCCCGCCCTCTTCAGCTTCAGCAAGGGCGGCCGCTACACGCGTGCGGTCTATTCCAGGAGACGTCGCGAACACCTTACCATCAGTAGTGTTGACCGCGGCGAGCGGGCGCATCCTCAGGTCGATCGCATCAACGAATGAATCTTCGTTCATGGATACATAGTTACCAGACTTTCCGATCAGGACGAGCTTGACATCGCCTCCGACTGGGTTGGGAACATCGAACCATACTTCGAACCCCTCCTTAGTCTTCCATTCAGGGGCGGGCATGGCAATCGACTGTTCTGTCACGGAGCCGAGCAGTGCGGAGCACAAGAAATGGCCCGGCCCGTAAGCCCCCGCATCATGCAGATATCGATAACCAGCAGACACAGCCCTGAGCATCGCTAAATGTTCGGGGGAACAGACTTGTCCGTGAAACTGGGACATCTCTACAACTGCTGTAAAAGCTTGTTCAGCAACGATCTGTACTCGCTGGACCGCTGCATCGGCGAACTTCTCGATCTGGGCGTGCTCGCGTCGCTGAGCTGCGCGCTCTGACACATAGCCGCCAGCGATGATCGGGATCACCGTCGCTACGAAAGCAGCAGAGATTGACAGCAGAAGGGCGAAACCGCGACTTGATAAATGCTTCATAGCGCTCTCTGGGACGCCAATTGACGTAATTAACGGTCGTGAGCGTCACTGGTGGGATGCCGACGTATAGTTGATGGGTGTTCCGAAGAGCGCGACTCGATACATCATCTGGTGATTACGGCACTTCGACGCAAAATCGTAGGCCTAGTGCGAAAAACATGTTCCTAGGTCACTTGCTGAAGATGAATTTTTGGAAGGCGACATACCGCCTATCATCGGTCATCTCCGTCAAGGCTCTGACAGGCTTTATCAGGGCTGATGTTAGCGAGTTAGTGCGGGAGACTAAAGAGCGTTAGCGCCATTGTTGTTTCTGTTCCCGCCGAGATAACGCGGGACACCCGTCAACTTAACAAACACTAGCTGGTGAGCAGAAAAATGACCGATGGGTCATCAACCCTGCGCGGCACGGTCGTATTCGCGCGTCTAATTACCGGTATCTGACACCTCGGCAGCTTCAATGCCGAACGAAAGAGCTTCCAATAAGTCTGCATTGACCTGATGATGGAATGCGTGCGTGATGAGACTGCGCATTTCTTGCGCTAGGGCACCGAGCTCGTCTTCGCGATATAACAGGTATAAGCTGCGTGCGAGCCGTGGGTAGGCAACGCCACCGTGTGTGAATTGGCTTAACGGCAAAACCGTTAATTGCGGAATGAAATGTCTAGCCTGCCATATGCAGAGTGGGGTGGTTATAGCAAAGCCCAGCCCGCTGCTCACGAGGCTTAGCAAAGGTTCGGTGGTGTCGAATTCGCAGGTTCGCTCAAGTACGTCTCCGTTTGCCTTGAGATACGCCTCAATACATTTGCCGTTGTAACTACGGGCGGAGTAACGAATAAGCGGTAATGTACGAGAGAGATCAGTCAGTGAGCCGCCCCGTTTGCTACCGTCTGACGCTGGCAATGCGACAACGAACGGCTCTGAGAACAGCTTCACTCGTCGTATCGCATCGACGCTTGTACCTTCGACCGGCGTGATGGCAATGTCGACTTGTCGCTGCTCTAGTTCCTGTTGAAGCAGATCCGCCGATCCAGACCATAGCCTTATTTGCTGTGCTACGGAGGAGAGCGCGCGGATGATTATTGGCCCACCGGTGGCGGCGAAGGAGTCAGTGCACCCGAGGCGCACGATCTGTCGTTTTGAACGGGAAATACGCCGTACCCCTTCCATCATCTGATCTGCACTTCGCAGCACACTCGTAGCATGCTCGTACAGGCGGTCGCCCGCAGCCGTCGGCCGGGCGGGGCGGCTGGCCCGATCTAAAAGAAACGTGCCGAAAATTTCTTCGAGCAGTTTGACTCGCTGCGACACTGCTGCAGGCGTTAGTCCCAGTGCCCGCGCCGCCTCCGAGACTGAACCTCTCTGCACGACGGCAATCCACGTCAGCAACGGTTCCCAGTCGGGATAGCGCTCGGAAGAAGAATTAGCCATATCGTCCTATGAAGGTTGTGCAGCCAACATGCGGCCGGAACCGATGTCTGCAACGCGAATGTGTCGCGGCCGGTTCCGGATCGTTTCTGGGCGGCGTCGCATGTCGGCAGTGATATGTCGTCCGATTGTTTCGGCTGCCGGCGTTGCGTGACTTCGACGGCGTTCGATACAACATTTTCGATGGCACGTGCCGGTGCTGCGGCTCGTCACCGTGGTAACCTTTGCAGGTGGGTCGGGGCGCAGCACAGTCATCGAGATTGCGCTGCTTGTTGTTTTATCCGGCTTCAAAGACCTGAGCGTAAGGCGTGGGACAAGCTTTTCATCAACCCGGAAGCCGTTTGCGAGTGAGTCGTGTCTTCTTTCGAAGAGTCGAGCACCCGGAACTAGGCAGCCTTCCTGCGAAGTGATAGAGGAGAGCATTGCATCGATCTTCGAAGAGAAGTCGACGTGTTCGCTTAACGGGTCAATTGAGATAAAGAACTGAGCCGTGGCGGGAGGGCCGCCTTGGCCGTCGCGGTACCAGCTTGCTGGTGCCGACAGGGGAGACCCGGTAAGTGCCGCTGCTAAGATTTCTACAAGTAGCGCAATGCACACGCTTTTATGGTCGCCAGCGGGCAGCAATGTCCCCTTCAGCGCGGCGTGTGGATCGGTCGTAGGCTCGCCAGCGGCATTAAGAGCCCATCTAACGGGAAACTCTCGGTCCTCTCGCGTGGCAAGGAGGACTTCCCCTCGCGTCATCGTGGTCGCTGGCCGGTCAATCACCAGGGGTGGACCGCTTAATGTCGGGGCTACAGCCTTAACGCCACCCCAAAGCGCCGCACGTGCCGGCGAGTTCACTGTCAAATGGCGCCCACACCTTGATCGGCGACCTGCTCGACGAATTGACCGAGCCCGCCGCAGTTGTACGGATTCGTGACAGCGAGAGAGGCAATGCTGGCGTGTCGGGCCGACTCGATTGCCAACGGGTGTCCAAGCGTATTGGCCGGTTGTGCAATTCCGACGTCTGTGTGAACAAGTACCGTCTGCTTCGGCCTGTCCTGCGGAAAAAGCGACCTCGCCAGCGAAAGTCTTTCGCACACCGGTAGCGACCAGGGCGCTCTCGGTCGGAGCGATCATATCTGCTACCGGTAGTTTCAAGGCCGCCTCCGCATCGCGCTTCAGTCCAAAATGAACAGATGACGTTTTATCCCATTATTGCTAAAAAGGCCAATTTAGGTCATGGCGGCATGGTTCAACGTTTTCGCCCGAATTGCAATTAACAGGTGTTGACGCATGAAGTTAGAAGCTTCCTCGCAATTCCCCTCCTCGAGCATGTCAAGCAAGACCAGTGCTCCCGACTCTCCCGCATATGGCGGGGCGCATCCATAGTGTGACGATACTCGACGAGTCGGCGCAGGCGGTTAATACGCTGCAGTGCGGCAAAGAAAAAGTCGTTGCCGGAGCATTTCATCAACATCTCATGAAACGAGGAGCCGAGGTCGAAGATCTCCGCGCGAGACATCTGAGCTAGGCCACCGAGCGCAATCCTGCCGATGCGGTCACGGTATGCACGGAACGCGTCTCCGTCGGCGCGGAACGTCGGCTCAAGCAACGCCGCGGGCTCAATAGCCAAACGGAACCGATAGCTCCGAATCAGCGCTTCTTCTGAATCAAGCATCGGAAGAAAATCCCATCCCTGTCCGGCGCGGCGGGCCATCCACCCTTCGCTCGAGGCTCGGTCGAGTACTTTCGAAAGAGCAGGACGCGTGAGACCGTAGCGTCGCATGAGTTCCGCCTCCGTAACGCGATCCGGGAGCTGTCCGCCCAAACGCTCGTCGGCAAGTCGCATGTAGATCGTCTCGTCTGACGGCGGTGAGGCGCCTTCATCCATAGGTAAGGGGGAGACGTTGGCCGTGGCCACGAAGAACCCTTTGTTAGCCTCGCGCCGCAACACTCCAGCGTTGGCAAGGTTCTCCAGTGCCCGGATAACGGGCGACTTCGAGACATCAAACTCTGCAAGAAAAGTCTGAACCGTGAGGTGTTGGCCCTCGGCGAGCCTCCCGCTGGCAATCCTTTTCTTAATTTCGGCCATTAGTCGCGCCACAAGGGGGCTCGGCAGGCTGTCAACTAGGCGTGGCTCATGCAGATCAGGCTGGTCAGTGCTTCGGCGTGTTTCGCGCATGCTCTTTCTGTGGATCAAAGAAGTCGGGTTCTGTCCAATATTGACTTTTTTAGCGTTTAAGTCCAATATTTTTTGGACGCGGCATTCCTCAGCGTCTTCCCGCCGAGAAATCTTATCAAGAAGGAGTCAGTGCTATGCGCGTGGTAAAGGTCGAAGCAACACCCGTCACAATGACAACAACACGCAGCAATGCAACGTCCCGTGGAAGTGGCAGCTCGTTTTCCCGAACAATCGTTCGTGTAGAAAGCGATAACGGCCTGGTCGGCTGGGGGGAGGCTCCGCGCGGAGATTCGGCGGCTCTCATCAACAAACGGTTCGGGCCGCGCGCCATTGGCCTTCATCCAGCCGAATGGCAGAAGCTTCGGCAAGTCTGTTTGCCTCCTCGACGCGACTGGGGGCTGATTGATGAGTCGCTCGACTACTTCGCCTACAGCGGACTGGAAGTCGCACTCTGGGATCTTTGGGGCAAAGAAGCCGGCTTACCCGTCTATCGACTGCTAGGCGGCGGCGTCCGGACAAAAACGCCGTTCGCGGCTTATGCGTACGCGGTGGACCGCGCGCTTGGCCACTCGACGGCCGAGGTGCCGGGCATCATGGCCAAAATTGCCGCTGACATGGTCAAAGAGACGGGCTCCTCGCTTTTCGAATTCAAGGTCGGCCATCAGCCTGTCGATTGTGAAATCGAAACGATTCGAGCGGTGCGCGATGCTTTGCCGGACCACGTCGCTATCGCACTTGATGCAAACATGGGTTACACGGAAGACCAAGCGCGGCGGTTGCTCAGTGCGCTCCGAAACGTCGAGATCTCCAATTTCGAAGAGCCGGTTGCCACGCTCGACGGGATGATGCGGCTGCGGCGGGATTACAGCATCCCCGTCTCCACCCATTGCACTCGCATTGAAGCGCTGGAGGCATATCCTGGCATCGACGGCGTTGTTGCTGACTTCCACCTCGAAGGCGGCTTTATCCCATTACTGATGACCGCAAGCGCAGTAGCAAGTCAAGGGCATCGCTTCTGGTTCCATACCTACCAGGAGTTGGGCGTCTCATGGGCTGCTCGTTGCCACATTGGAATGGTGTGCCCGCAAGCAGATCGTCCGGGCCAGGCGCTGATCAACTGGGTAAAAGACGACTTGGTGACTGGAGACGACTTCCGCATCCGAGACGGCGGTGTATGCCCGCCTGACCGACCCGGCTTGGGCGTCGAGATTGATATAGACGCATTCAAGGAGGCGGCTGACGTCTATGCGAAGCACGGCGAGCAAGCGTACTTGGTTGCTCTGAGCTGACCACGTAAGCGTGGGGAGGGCTCCGATCGGGAGCTTTCCCCGCAACGGTGCACGCCTGACTCTGCGCATTACTCCGATCTCATCAGCACTTCAGTGGTAGCCGGCCCTGCGTCGGTCGAGCGACGAAGCGTCCCATTTCTGTTAGGCCAGCCCACTGCTCGCACTTCGATGACCGTCCGCGACCAAGTTCTGACCGGTCTGCGAGCCTCGGTTGCTAAGCAACTATGAGCGGTATCAATGCTTTCAACCGCTTTGTCTAATCTTGCTGGACGGTGCTACGCGCGATCCATAGGATCGTTTGGAATTATGGACGCGCGAAACTCCTAACTTTTTTTGAGGGGTTAGCGCTCTCTGATCTGCGGAGACAAGACTATGACGAATATGCGAGAAGAGCACGATGCATTGGGTGACATGACCCTCCCAGATGCCCTCGACTATGGAATTCAGACGGCTCGAGCGCTTGAAAACTTCTCGATATCAGGCATCACCATTGCCGACATCCCCAATTTCGTACAAAGCATCGCCCAAATAAAGAAAGCGGCCGCGCTTGCGAATCGACGTATCGGAGTGTTATCTGGACCGGTCGCGGACGCAATTGTTGCTGCGTCGGACGAAGTGATTGCAAGCCCGAAGCGTGACGCTTTTCCGGTCGACATCTATCACGGCGGAGGTGGGACCTCGGCAAACATGAACCTCAATGAAGTGATTGGTATTCGAGCCAATCAAATTCTCACTGGAAAAAAGGGCGGCGACAAGGTTCACCCGAACACGCACGTAAACATGGGGCAATCGACGAATGATGTGATCCCAGCAGCTATGAAGATAACGGCGTACGGGTTGTTGACCCGGCTGCGCCGGGCAATAGAGGTGTTCGTAGACGTTCTGCTGGAAAAGGAGCGCGAATTCGCAGATGTAGTGAAGCTTGGGCGAACCTGCTTGCAGGACGCCTTGCCGGTCACCCTCGGACAGCAATTTGGCGGATACCGCGAAGGGCTGGAGAGGCAACTTCCCGACCTAGATCGCGTTCGTCAAATGTGCTTGCAGTTGCCGCTCGGTGCGACGGCTGTGGGCACTGAGTTTGGTACGTTCCCTGGCTACAAAGCAGCAGTCTACGAGGCGCTGACGTCTATCACTGGTGTGACGTACGGGCCAGAAACGAATTTTTTCGACGGACTTCAGAACGCCGACGTCTGGATGACAATTTCCAGCACTATCAAATCGATCGCTCTTGTTCTGAACAAGCTGAGCGCTGACCTTCGGCTTATGTCGTCAGGGCCGAGAGCGGGGCTTGCGGAAGTTGAGCTTCCCGCTGTTCAGCCGGGTTCAAGCATCATGCCGGGGAAAGTTAATCCAGTCATCCCTGAGATGGTAATTCAAGTCTATTTCAGGGTGGTTGGCAACGATGCCGCAGTAACTAGAGCTTGCGAAGGTGAGTTGGACTTGAACGTCTGGGAGTCACTCATCCTGAACTGCATTAGCGAGTCAGCATCGTTGCTAACAGCGGTTCTACCCCTGCTTGCAGAAAAATGCATCAAGGGGATAAAAGCGAACGTTGAGCGCTGCGAGACTGACGCGAGAGGGTCGCTGGCACTGTCCACCGTCATTGCAACACTATTTGACTATCAGGTTGCAAGTGAAGTCGCGCGACGCGCGGCGACTGAAGGGAAAATCATCGAGCAGGTAGTGGTCGAGCAAGGCATTCTTTCGCCCGAGATGGCGCGCAAGTGTCTTGACCCGCTGCTCCTTACGGCTCCCGGCCGTTTCAATGCGCTGTTTGAGCAAAAGCTCAGTGTCTAAGAGGGTAGCAGCCACCTTCTGTGTTTATAACCACGTGCAATGGAGTAGGAATGATTCAACGACAAATTCAAAACAAGCGACTATCTCAGGTAGTGCTGTATAAGGGCACGTTCGAAACAGCAGGCCTGGTTGCCCAAGATGCGTCCTCCGACATCACCTTGCAGACTGAGCAGGTTCTGGCTGAGATTGAAAAGCTTGCTGCGCTTGTCGGCGGCTCGAAAAATGATCTCGTGAGGATCCAAATTTGGCTGTCCGACATGCAGGACTACGACGCGATGAATGTCGTGTACGAAAGGTGGTTGGATGGGTTCGAAAAACCGGTTCGCGCCTGTGTTGAATCCAAGCTCGCTTCCTCCCAGTATCTCGTTGAGATGCAAGCTTTTGGTTGCATCCACAAGGAGTAGGCTCAAGGGTCAAAATTGGTGGCATCTTGCCAGACGCGACCGTATTCGAGTTCTCGAAAGTGAGCGAGATGGTTGTTCAATTGGGGTTGAGAATTTCAGCGTTCGGTCTGAAGTCGGCGGCGAGCGCGTCCTCATTTTCGGGCTTCCAGAGGCTTTTACGCCGACATGCTCGGCGAGCCACCTCCCCGGTTACGTACAATCCTCCATGGGGATTGCGCGCGAAGGGAATTTACGCGATATGGTGCGTGTCTGTAAACCATGCGTATGTCATGGGCGCTTGGGGACGAGAACAGGCGGCGACCGGTAAGGTGCGGATGATTGCGGACGGCATGGGCGACCTCAGGAAGGCCCTTTGAATTAGAGCACGACCTTTCTGCAAGAGGGCTTGGCGTCCGTTCAAGGCGCTACGCGATGGCTGTCCATGACGGCGTCATTGAGGAGTTGAAAGTCGATCTACCGGGAGGTTTTGAAGTTAGCGATGCAGCAAGCATGTTAGCGATGCTTGACTGATCCGTCTCATGTGACTTTGTTGCTGGGCGACTCGTTACGCGAATCGCACCAGGCAATGCATGAAACTATCACACAATGAAATTGAAATAGGTCGACGAACGCCGGGAAAATTAATTGAAAAAGATAATGAGCGTGGCGGTCGATCGACCGCAAGGTTTATCCTGCGGCGTTGTTGAGGCATGGGCTAAGGTGCCGGAGGCCTTGTCAGCGGAGAGAAAGCACGACCTAAAGCAGCAAATTCGCGCACTCTTGGCACGTGAGAAAGCTGTTCTTGTCGCGCACTACTACGTGGACGCGGAGCTGCAGGATTTAGCTGAAGAGACCGGAGGATGCGTTGCCGATTCGTTGGAGATGGCACGATTTGGATACAACCATGAGGGCGAGACGCTCGTGGTCGCGGGCGTTCGGTTCATGGGAGAAACCGCGAAAATTCTTAGCCCGGAAAAACGCGTGCTTGTGCCGGACCTCGAGGCCGAATGTTCGCTTGATCTCGGCTGTCCGGCCGATGAGTTCTCGGCGTTTTGCGATGCGCATCCGGATCGCACAGTTGTCGTCTATGCGAACACGAGCGCCGCTGTTAAGGCTCGGGCTGACTGGGTGGTAACGTCATCCATCGCACTGGACGTTGTCGCGGACCTGCACGCACGTCGCCAAAAGCTAATCTGGGCGCCCGATCGACATTTGGGCAGTTATATCCAAAGGATGACAGGCGCTGATATGGTCCTTTGGCAGGCTTCGTGCGTCGTACACGACGAATTCAAGAGCGTCGAGCTTGAATTGCTGCGAATGGAGTACCCGGATGCGAAGGTCCTTGCACACCCGGAGTCACCCGAAGGTGTCGTGATGCTTGCAGATGTCGTGGGCTCGACGACACAGCTTATCATTGCCGCAATGACGCTGGATGCGCAACGTTTCATCGTTGCGACCGACCTTGGCATCTTACACAAGATGCGAAGCGCGGCACCGGCTAAGACCTTCATCGCAGCCCCGACTGCCGGAAACAGCGCAACGTGCAAAAGCTGCGCACATTGTCCATGGATGGCAATGAACGGGCTTTCCAACGTCGCGGAGGTTCTCCGGCGCGGTCACAATGAGATTCATGTGGATGCCTTGACTCAACAACGCGCTCGCTTGCCCATCGACCGGATGCTGAACTTTGCACAGCATCATAGAAAGCAAGTCCGTGCGAATGGAGACCTTGCGAACCATGCCGCGCTTTTCGCCAACGTAGGCCCAGCCTGATACCCCTCCTAGGAAGTGCGTCAAGCCATTCCCCTTGTATATCCAACACGCTGCGTTCGCGGAGGCGAACGTTGGAACGTTGAGCGTTGCATCGATCAAGGCCGACGGCTGCTCCAATCGCCCCCTTTGCGTTCACTGCGGCGAGATTTCTACCATCGGCCATAGAGCCGGATCGATAGCGTCCAAGAAGTGAGGCAGCTGCGCTTTCAGCAGCTCAGAAGCGAACTTTGAGAATGTCCGGAGGAGGCGGTCATATTCTCCTTGGCGTCCGAGAAGGTAAATAGACCGATCAGTTGGGCAGTCGCTGAGGTAGTGCACGCGTACGCGCTTGGCGCTGTCGCCCGCTTGCACCATGCACATTGGGGTGGTGATGGCCCAACCAGACCCGGCTGCCACCATTGACGTCAAGCTGTCGGCTCGATCTATTTCAAGCTTATGTGGCACCTTGGCGTCGATGCGACGTAGTAGACGGTCGACCTGCAGTCCCATATGTGAGCGGCGATCGAATCGCACGATTGGGTACTGCTCAGCAAGCCGCCTTACGTCAGCTACATGCTTAACAGTTGTGGTCCAACTTTGTGGGGTGATGATGACAAATCGTTCCGAAAGAAGCCGCTGGCGCCAGATATTGTCGAAATCTATGAGAGGTTCTGTTGAAACGACAAGGTCGAGCTCTCGAGCAAGCAGTGCTTCCCCGTGATGGCCTGAGAGACCGGTTCCTACCGAAAGAGTAGAGGCGTGCCTGAGAAGTTCGCGAACGAACAGCGGACCAACGGTTCCCGCAAAGGAGTCAACCAGGCCCACACGTAGGTCGGGCTTCACGCCTTGACTCGCATCGACCACGAGAGCTCGAAGCTGGCTCAGCTCGCTCAACAACATCGTGGCCCTATTGCTCAGCGCAAGGCCTGCCGGAGTGAGCGACAAGGGGCGGCGGTCTCGTTCGACGAGAATCACGCCGAGGCTGTCCTCAATCTGCCGGACGTTCTGTGAGACTGCTGATTGACTCAGACCTAGCCTACGCGCCGCGTTTGTCATGTTGCGCTCTTCGGCGACCGTTACGAATACCTGTAAGTTCTGCAGGTCCATCGCCTTCATCATCATCATCAACCATCTCCTTCGACCGTGCGTGAGTCAAAGACTCGCAGGACGAAGCGTGACGCGTCTCAAAGCACAATGCAATAGGGAACAAACCAGCGCTGCCAGGCTTGCGTCGCATACCGCGCCAGACGTTTCAACGACGCGCAACGGTAAATATTAAGCGTTGGTGAAACTATCAACTTTCCATTTTCGGCCTATTACTCTGGTTTCAATCCGGGAAGCATCTGAACCTCGATAGCGACCTGCGCAAAACTACAGATTTTCAATTAGGAGATACCCGATGGTCTCACGACGCAGTTTCATCAAATCCACTGCTGTCTTGGCGTCGACGTCTTATTTTTACCCGTTTGCCGCCAACGCCACGCCCCGAAATATTGTCGTGTTGGGGAAAGCAATCGACGGCATCGTAAACGGTTTTGATCCGGCTGAAGCTTACGACGCGAGTGCGGACGTGCTCCCGAACTTATACCGGACGCTGATGACATATGACCCGAGTCAGGCCACGAAGCTCGCGGGTGATCTCGCAGAGCGTGTGGAAGTGTCGCCCAACGGTCTGGAGTTCAAATTCACGCTGCGCAAAGGCGTTAAATTCAACAGCGGAGCACCGGTCACCGCCCAAGATGTTGCCTACAGTCTCCAGCGCGCAGTGAAGCTGAACAAGTCTCCAAGTTTCATGCTCGGCAATCTCGGCCTGAGCTCAGCCAACGTGGATTCCGCTGTTCAAGCAAAGTCGGACGACGTGGTGACAATCACGCTGGCGGAGCCACGAGCGAGCGGGCTCGTGCTTTCAACCCTCTCCACCACGGTCACCGGCATTGTCGAAAAGAAAGAGGTAATGCAGCACGATGTCAACGGCGATATGGGTAACGCGTGGCTGCGTAAGCACTCTGCGGGCGCAGGGTCGTACAAGCTGACCGACTGGCAGGCCGGCTCGCAAATCATCCTCGACGCGAACGTGAATGCGTCGGTGCAGCCCAAAGAGCGCCGACTGGTAATCCGCCATATGGCTGAGCCCTCGGCGGGTCTTCTGCAGCTGCAAAAGGGAGACCTCGACATTGCTCGCTCGCTTGGCTCCGACGAACTCCACGCGCTGGCGGGCGACAAGTCGATCAACGTGGCGAGTACGGATGCGCTTACCTTGCTTTACACCCAGATGAACACTGCCGCACCGATGTTTCAAAAGCGCGAAGTGCTACAGGCGATTAAGTGGTCTATCGACTATGAGGCAATTGCACAGCACGTCACCCCAGGACTCTGGAATCAGTGGCAGTCGGTTTTGCCCAAAGGCACGCCCGGTGCATTAACCGAGCAGCCGTTTCGCAAAGACGTTGCAAAAGCAAAAGCGCTGCTCGCAAAGGCGGGCTACCCTGACGGATTCACTGTTACGCTTGACCACCCCAACACTTGGCCCTTCCCGGACATTGCCCAGGCCATGCAAGCAGACTTGGCTCAGGTGGGCATCAAGGTTCAGTTGATGGCCGGTGACTATTCGCAAGTTCTCGCTAAGCGTCGTGCGCGACAGCATCAGATGCAACTTGGCCGCTTCATCGCTGACCACATCGACCCGAACTCGTTTGTCTCATACTTCGTGCCCAACGCTGACGACACTGACGCAACCAAGGTTAAAAACGGCGCGTGGATCAATCACTTCAACAATCGTGAACTGACCGCTCTCGCTTTGGCTGCTGATCGCGAGCTCGACAACGGAAAGCGATTGACGATGTATGGCCAGATCCAGCGCGAATTTTGGAACTCGGCTCCGATGGCCTTCATGCTGCAGGCTCGCAACGTCGCAGCCGTACGCGCCGGAGTCACTGGTTTGGCCCTCGGCCCCGTCGATGCCTACACGCACTACGCCGGAATCAGCAAATCATGAAGACTGTCTCTTCCCCACTTGGCCCCAGAGTCCGTGCGTCCGTGTCTGGGATCTCGGCAGTCTTCGCCACGCTGCTAGGCCTGATTCTGGTGACGTTTCTAATAGGTCGTGCAATGCCGGTAGACCCGGTACTCGCGATCGTCGGAGACCGAGCCACCCCTGACGTCATCGCTCGCGTGCGGCTGGAACTCGGGCTCGACAAGCCGTTGCTCGTTCAGTTTTGGATTTACCTTCAGCACCTTGCTCATGGCGACTTCGGAACGTCGGTTATGACCGGGCAGTCGGTGCTGGCGGACATTGCACAGTATTTTCCAGCGACGCTCGAGCTGGCAACTGCCGCAATCATCGTGTCGGTTTTTGTCGGAGTGCCGTTGGGTGTGCTATCGGCGGCGCGCGCTGGTTCTCGCATCGACGCAGTTGCCCGCATTGTTAGCCTTATGGGGCAGTCTATCCCTGCGTTTGTACTCGCGCTCGTGTGCCTGCTCGTCTTCTACGTGAAGCTGGGGATCGCCCCAGGTGTGGGCCAGCAAGACGTGGCGTATGAGGGCATGCTGACCCCGGTCACCGGTGCGCTCGTTATCGACGCGGCAATGGATGGCCAATGGGACATTTTCCGCGACGCGCTAGCTCATCTGGCAATGCCTGCCCTAATGCTCGCATTCATCAGCATGTCCCTCATTACCAGGATGACTCGCACGTTCATGCTCGACGCTTTAGCAGGCGAGTTCATAGTCACCGCGCGCGCAAAGGGCCTATCGCCGATGCGAATTCTCTGGCGGCATGCGTTCACCAACATCGCAGGGCGCCTGGTCGTAGTGATCGCCCTCGCGTATGCAGCGCTTCTCGAAGGTTCTGTGCTCACAGAGACTGTATTCGCTTGGCCCGGTTTAGGACAGTACCTCACTCGGTCGCTTCTTAATGCGGACATGAATGCTGTTCTTGGGGCAACGTTGGTCATTGGCGCCGTGTACGTCGGATCGAATTTCCTAGCCGACGTGACCTACCGGTTGCTCGACCCGCGTGTGAAGTAGGAGGGGACACATAATATGGATACGCAATTGACGCTTACGAAAATGCACAACTGGCGCAGTTGGGCACTCACCGATACGCCACAGTCACGTCGTCAGGCGACAATCGGCATGGTTTATCGCGCATGGCTCCAGTTTCGTCACAACTGGCTCGCAATGACAGGTTTTCTCGTGTTGCTGGTTCTGTTTGCCTTTGCGATTTTCGCGCCACTCCTTGCAACGCACGATCCAAACTCACAGGACCTTGCACAAAGACTCGCTGCGCCATCGTCCGCGCATTGGTTGGGAACAGATCAACTAGGGCGTGATCTGTACAGTAGGGTGCTGTATGGGGCTCGCATCACACTGGGTATGGCGGCGCTCATTGTTGCTATCGTCGCGCCAGTGGGCCTTTTGGTTGGTAGCGTTGCCGGGTATGCGGGAGGCTGGGTCGATCGCGTGCTAATGCGCATAGCCGACGTATTCTTGGCTTTTCCGAGACTTGTATTGGCGTTGGCCTTCGTCTCTGCGCTCAGACCCGGCCTTACAAGCGTTGTTCTCGCAATCGCCCTGACTGCATGGCCGCCATACGCTCGCCTTGCCCGCGCAGAGACGTTAATCATTCGCAAAGCCGACTTCGTCTCAGCCATTCGCCTCACTGGCGCTTCGGCACCTCGAATTGTGCTTCGCCACATCATGCCGCTCTGTATATCACCTGTGATCGTGCGTGTCGCACTCGACATTAGCGGGATCGTACTCACCGCGGCAGGCCTCGGGTTTCTCGGCATGGGAGCGCAGGCGCCATCGCCGGAGTGGGGAGCAATGATTGCGACCACGCGCGGTTTTATCCTGCAACAGTGGTGGGTCCCTACCATCCCGGGAGTAGCAATATTCGTCGCGTCGCTTGCGTTCAATTTGCTAGGGGACGGCCTCCGCGATGTGTTTGATCCCAAGTCGGAGTGAGCGATGAATATCGAAGTTGAAAACCTGCGCGTCAAGTTTGCGTCACCTTCCGGTGAGGTCGAAGCGGTTAAGGGCGTTTCGTTTCGTCTCGGTCAAGAGAAGCTGGGTATCGTCGGGGAATCGGGATCGGGAAAGTCTCTGACAGCTCGTTCGATTCTCAGGCTGTTGCCGTCCCAAGCACGGCTGTCTTCGGATCGGCTGCTATTCGACGGTATCGACATCCAGAGCGCCGATGAAAAGACCATGCGTCAGATCCGCGGCAAGCGAGCCGGATTGATCATGCAGGATCCGAAGTATTCGCTCAACCCTGTAATCAACGTCGGTGCGCAAATAGCAGAGACTTGGCGCACACACCGCGGCGGCGGCAGAAAAGAGGCGTACGAGGCTACCCTTGAGCTTCTGGAGCAGGTGAAGATCCGAGATCCTCGGCGGGTTGCTTCTTCATACCCGATGGAGTTATCCGGTGGTATGGGGCAACGCGTCATGATCGCGATGATGCTTGCGCCAGACCCAGAGATGCTGGTGGCTGACGAGCCGACTAGCGCTCTAGATGTTTCTGTTCAAGCGGAGATCCTGAAACTTTTGGAAGACCTCGTGGCGAAACGAGGGATGAGCTTACTCCTTATCAGTCACGATCTTCCGCTCATTTCGCGTTTCTGCGACCGGGTGCTGGTGATGTATGCGGGTCGAATTGTGGAGGAGCTGAAGGCAAGCGAACTGTCTGCAGCGCGGCACCCTTACACGCGCGGTCTGCTGGAATGCCTGCCGTCGTTGACTCGGCCGCGTACTCGGCTGAAAACCTTGGAAAGGAGTGCAGCATGGAGCGCATGATCGAAGTTGACGGCCTCAACGTGCACTTTGGAACTTTTCATGCTGTCAAAGATGTTTCGTTTGTAGTTGAGAGAGGCGCGTCTTTCGGCTTGGTCGGCGAGAGCGGGTCAGGGAAGTCAACGGTGCTGCGAGCCTTAGCCGGCCTCAATGCGGAGTGGACGGGCGACGTGCGCATTGCAGGCGCCGCGATCGCCGCGAAGCGGTCGAAAGAGTTCTATCGGAACGTCCAGATGGTGTTCCAAGACCCATACGGATCATTGCATCCTCGACAGACGATTGATCGCGCGCTCAGTGAGCCACTCGTTATCCACGGCATTAAGGACATCGACAATCGGGTTGCGCGCGCTATGAGCGAAGTAGCGCTCCCGATGTCCGCTCGCTATCGGTTTCCTCACCAACTATCAGGAGGACAGCGCCAACGGGTGGCAATTGCACGCGCGCTGATCGCCGGACCGAAGGTACTTCTGCTTGACGAACCGACGAGCGCGCTCGACGTATCGATCCAAGCCGAAGTGCTGAACCTTCTCGGTGACCTGCGGGTGTCGCTCGGATTAACGTACATCATGGTTGGGCACAACCTTGCGGCCGTATCCCACATGTGTGAGCAGATAGCGGTGATGCAAAACGGAGAGATCGTCGAGGCGCTGACGGCCGCCGACTTGCGCGAAGGTCGTATAACGACCGCCTACACCCGGCGGCTACGTGAGTTGAGCGATGACATGGAAGATCCGTTTGCTGTCTCACTCCAGTAAGACGGCCTAAAAATATCGAGCCACAAAGGCTTACTAACTTGGTGACACCCATTATGGAAATGCATGACAACGTGCGTCGAATTATCGCCGACGCCATTGCTTGGGAAAACCACGCTTGCATGCCGCTGCGAGCAGATGACACGTTTCTACCTCAACTTGAACGGTATAGGGAAGCGGGTTATTCGGTTGTTTCACTCAATGTGGGAATGGACCTGAGCCAGATTCAGGAGGTATTTAGCACCCTTGCCCACTTCCGTAACTGGGTAAAACGTCACTCCGATCGATACTTGCTCGTAAATGAAGTTAAGGACATTACGCGGGCAAAAAACGAAGGGCGCCTAGGTATTTGCTTTGACCTTGAAGGCGCCGCAATGCTCGGCGGGCAACTCAGCATGGTCGAGATGTATTACGAGCTCGGCGTCCGTTGGATGCTGATTGCATACAACAGGAACAACGACGTCGGTGGTGGCTGTCTGGACGACGACACTGGTTTGACGTCCTTTGGACATGACGTTCTCGACGAAATGGCACGAGTGGGGATGGTGCCATGTTGCTCGCACACGGGCTGGCGAACCGCTAGCGACGTTTTGGAGTATGCCAAAGGACCGGTGATCTTCTCTCACTCAAATTCTTACGCGGTGTACGAACAACCACGCAATATTCCGGACGATTTAATCGTCGCGTGTGCCCAGAAGGGCGGCGTTGTTGGACTCAACGGTATCGGTCGCTTCATCGGAAAAGACGTCGAGGGAAATCTTGATGCGCGAAACGAAGCGTTATTCAGACACCTGGATCACATGGTAGAACTCGTTGGTCCCGACCACGTTGGAATCGGCTTTGACTACGTGTTCGACCTCGAGGAGCTGGTTGCCTACTACAAAGCGCGGCCCGACCTGTTTCCTCCGTCGCGCGGCTACCCGACGCCTGCACCGATGGTGGAACCGGAGCGCCTGCCTTCGATTGTGCAGATGATGATTGACAGGGGGTATTCCGTAGACGACATCAAGAAAATCTTGGGCGGTAACCACCTCCGCATCGCAAAAGCGGCTTGGAAGGAAATTCAGAGAACCTGATCCCATTCATGATGGTCCGCCAATTTATAGACTGAATACGGATACAAGTGTTTAGTACAACATATGGAATTGAATGTGGCAAACGGGCAGGATTGTGAGATCCAGCCGTTTTATATCGAGCCGGTTTGCCCATTGAGTTCATCAGGTCATGAAACAGTAACGGAGGAGATATGAACAGAAAGATTGCAATCGTCGGAGTTTCACTCGTCGCCGCTGATGCGATGTCGCTTGCGTCGGCTCAGAGTTCGGTGACGCTTTACGGCATCATTGACGCCGGAATCAGTTACACGCATAACGTCGCGAGCGCTTCGGACAAGTCAAAGAATGCCAACCAAGTGGCCTTTACGAATAGCCAACTGTTCGGCAACCGATGGGGGATAAAGGGCAAGGAAAGTCTTGGCGGCGATCTGTCAGCCATCTTCGTGCTTGAAAGTGGGTTTAAACCAGGGACAGGTACGCTTGGGCAAGGGGGGCGTCAATTTGGTCGGCAGGCATATGTCGGCTTGAGCGATAAGCAACTGGGCACCTTGACCCTAGGCCGCCAATATGACCCGTTGAGGGATCTCATACAGCCGCTCACCGCGGATAACATTTGGGGCACCGTGAACGTTACTCCGGGCGACTTGGACAACTACGACAATAGCGCGCGCGTTAGCAACGCTGTGAAGTACACAAGCCCAGTCTGGAATAACTTTCAGTTCGAAGCGATTTATGGTCTTGGCGGCGTCGCGGGAGATTTCACCGTCGGTCAGACAGCCGCCGTGGCAGCGACTTACAAGATCGGAGGGTTCGCAGTGGCGGCCGGCTACTTCCTTGCGAAATATGATCCCAGCAACACGGCGAGCAACACGGCTGATACCATAAACAATTCCTCAGCTAGTGGCGCTTACGCAGTGGCGGCTCGATCCCTTCAGATCGCTCGGGTGGCAGCGGCTTATGACTTTGATAAGGTCACGGTTGGTGCCGGGTATAGCAATACAAGGTACAAGCCTGTGGTCACGGCGGGCACTGCATATACTAAAACCGAAGCATTTAACTCTGTTTCTGCATTCGCAAATTACAAGTTCACGCCAGCGCTGATCGGTGGCATCTCCTACAGCTATACCACTTCAAACGGGGCGCAATCGGCGCATTACAACCAGGTTGGCCTGCAAGGTCAGTATCTGCTTTCGGTGCGAACCTCGCTTTATGCACTTGTCGGCTATCAGCGGGCGTCTGGCTCTACGTTGAGCGGGAAGGCAGCCGTACCGGCTACGGCATCAGTCGGCGACGCAGGTTACCAATCTGCGACTGGATCGCAAATCGCGACTTTCGCAGGAATCGTGCATCGCTTCTAAAATCTGCTTGAAACGCCGAAACACCGGTTCCCAAATATTTTTGATCTGCGACAAGCCAATTAAGGTGATTCGGCGAAACGGTGTTCTTAGGGCGCGAGTCGAGACAGCTCTCGTTCGCATCCTTGTCTCTGCGCCTTAACCGACGCACAACGTCCGTGCGGCGGGTGGTCACGCGGTCCACTAACCGTTTATACGGACCGAGTTGATGGAACAACATTGAACAGACGTGCCGCTCTTTCAGGGGCTCTCTCGGGTCCTTTTGCCGACGCTACCGCGTCGGTTTTTTTTGGGGACCGAGCCTCTGTAGGATGCTTGGGGGTGGGAGTCTCCGGCGCTGCCTGATGTGGTGAAGGTCTAGCGAAGCCGAAGGACATCGCGGTGAGGCCGGGGCTGAGGAAGACGTGCAGCAACGCTATGCCCTGACAAGCGGAATCGGAAAAACCGAAGCAGTTCAATCGTTCAATCTTGTACATTAGCGAGACCAATCCGAACCATAATTTTTGTTCATGATGCACTTGTATCGCCCCAAATCGTGCGGCTGAGCGTCTCCACGTTGCCCAGCCCCATCTAAGCGCACATAGACGTCAGTTGGAGGAGCGGCTTGGCGTTCAGTTGCTCGAACGAAGCAGTCGGTCGGTTCGTCTGACTGCAGCGGGAGAAAGCCTCTTGGCGCGTGCGCACTTCATCCTGAACCACCTTGAGGAGGCGATAGCTGAGACGCGTCAGATTCACGATGGTGTGGTTGGGCGCATTCGCATTGGCTTTGCCACTGCGGCAGGCTCTCGAATCTTGCCGGCTCTGCTGCAGAAATATCGGACACACTGCCCGCGCGTTGAAGTTTGGCTGGGTAGCATCTTGACTGACATCCAGACGCAAATGCTGCTGGAGGGCAAACTCGATTTCGGTTTCGTGCGGCCACCAGTTATCTCGCCAAAGCTGACTACCATGACGGTCGCACGCGCGGGAATGGTTGTCGCGCTGCGGCCGGGCCACCCGCTGTTGAGTCGAGAGCGCTTGAGGCTGAGCGACTTGGCTGACGAGACGTTCATCGGACTCGCGGCGGGTGCAAGCGATAGGCTCAATGAAAGGGTGCGCTTGCTTTGTCATGACGCGGGCTTACGTTCCGATTCTGGTCTTCACGCTGCAGATTCATATGCCGTACTTGCGCTTGTCGCAGCGGGCTGTGGCGTTGGCATTTTGCCGGAATGGATAAGCAGGACAACGCAGTTCCAAGTGCAATTCAGGCCGCTTGATGATCCGTCGCTAACGGCGGATATTGCTCTTGTCTGGTGTTCGGACAACGCATCGCGGGCACACGAGGTGTTCCGTGAGTTGGCGGAGACTATGAAGCCGACGTTCTCGGCTGCTATCTAACTATCGTGGCTTCAATCGTCGAGCATGTGCATTGAACGAAAGGCTTATTTCGTAGCTGCTAGCGGGAGCGGCTATTCGAATGATCGCTCTGCTCCCGACAGGGGTCTAGGCGATTTATGCGCGGTAAGCGAAAGCCTGGATTTCTACGAGATAGCCCGGCGTCGAGAGGGTCGATTCGACGCACGCCCGTACCGGCTTCTTGGAGTCGGCAATCCAGAGATCATAAACCTGATTCATTGCTGCTCGATCGTCGTTGTTGGCAAGCCAGATCTGAATCCGCGTCAAGTCATTGCGCGAGAGATTTGCCTCCGTGAGCAGGCGGTCGATTGCGTCCAATGCCCGTTGCGTCTGACCAGTAATGTCCAACGTTGTGTCATCAGTGACTTGGCCGGCTGTTTCGAAGAAGCCAGCGAACTGCACCGCCTGGGACATGCGATTGCCTTCGTCAAATCGTTTGATCATGCTGTGCTCCTGTATTGTTGATGGGAAGTTTCTGAACGCGATCGTCAATGACCGACATGATTGGCAAGTGTCGCAGTAATTGCGGAGGTCTCAATCGAGACGATGATAATGCGAGCACTCCCACTCGCCTCGAACCATGAGAGAAAAGAATCAACTCAATTACGTTGTCTAATAGTTGCCGAAGAGGATGATCTCTTTGGCCTGGAACCTGGGCTTCAATCAGCGGTCCCGCTTATCACGGTCATTAGCGCCGGATGTGAGGAGGCGCCGTGTACTTCGCTCAGCAGATTTGCTGTATCGAACTGATAGGGGCATAGCCGTCACTACAATGTGAAAAGGACGGTCTTAAATAGTTTTCAGAGAGCTCCTTTCTGACGCCGCTGAAAAGCCAGAAGCTGAGTCATCAAGTTTGGTGCAGGACTTATATGGCTTCACAATCCTCGATCGTTTCATGCTCGGATACGTCGGTCTTCACAGCTGCGTGTGCGTTCCGTGAAGACGTGCGGAACCATGGCGCACAGCGCCGCACTTGCAGTACGCTTAATTGCGCCAGGCTCACTTCATGAGAAGACAGCCCGCAACCCCGGCAGGATCTAAGGTGTTTCAAAAGTCGAGAGGTAAATTTGGCGAAGTCGAGTTGTGAAGCAATGCAACAAGACCGCATGCGGGTTGTCGCAGAAGCGATCGCCGACGAGCGAATCGACGGTGTAGATGCCATCAGCATCGTGGAGATTATGGCCCGAGCCGGAATGACCCACGGTGGCTTCTATAACTATTCTTCCTCGAAGGAGGCGATGCTCATGAAATTTGTCAGGCCGCGTTCGAAGAATCGGCGTTCGCGTGGCGCGAAGGTATCAAGGCCATCCACTTCTGGCAAGCAGGGGGGATACAAGCGGCTAGTGATGTATTACCTTGGTCTGACGGCACAACGCGAGAGGTGCCCGATGGTGTCCTTTTTACAAGGAGCATGGTCAGGCCGTGCCCGGAACGCATCTCGGTTGCGCGTTCAATGAAGGCGTCAAGGGCCTGTACGACGTCTTTGCAGACGTAGCAAGTGCAGACACAAAGTGTGTTCTCTCGGATCAACAGCCTGTGTGGAGCTTTCGCTGCGTTGGTTGGAGCAAGTCTCCTGGCACTGGCTACGGCGACGACACGTGGACCAAAGAGATAGCGCGGTTGACGTTGGGCGAAACCAACGCTCAATAACGTCGAGACAGCGGCGCAGACCGCTTCACACTCGTTGAAGCTGATCGTGCCGTGCGTGCGCGCCGCGTTACAGCAGGTACACCCTTGATATTTGGGGAGACCTCGACCTACCGCAAGACAGCGACGTAAGTCGGCATCGCATTCGCAGTAGGGAAACTGCCGCTGGCCTCGGCAAGGTACTTGCTGAGGCTGCGCCGAAGCCGGCGGCAGTCACCAGTGCCACCAAGATGCAGTACGGAAAGCGCCGAGGTTAGCGCCGCGGCGCCCCTTGCAGAGGTTCTCTGCGATGTACGGACGACCCGAACTATCGTCACCGTCCTTCATCGCAGCAATGCGGTGCACGACCCCCGTTTAAACTGCGGCGCTCGGGCCCGCAGAGACAGAGGTTGCCTGAACGTTTTCCGCGCGTCGGTACGGTCAACCGTGTGAGGGTGCGAGATGGTGACAACGTCTTCAAATTACCCTTACAGAAACAGCTAGATTCCGCTTTTGATTTGCTCGCGCAACGTACATGAAGCGTACACGAGAGCGATGTGCGACCGCTGGCTTATCACGCGACGCGATTTTTCCGCTGCGAGAGGTAAGAAACCCACGGCGGCGGCCATCGCCCCCAACTCGGAGCAGAGGCGACCGCTTGCCCGCGAGGACGAACTCGACGAGCAGATTAGTGTCGCTTCAAGCTAACGGCTTCTCAACAATAACTTGGACGAGGCCAGCGCGCCCTTCGCGCAGATTCCGCGCTAGGTTTGCCGCCATGTCCGCGAAGTCTGCTCCCATTGCCAAATGAATGCCAAGTCGGGGTGGTGCTCCAGAGGCAGCTCGCTCCTTAGCACGTTCGGCAAACCATGAGATTCCTGCCGCGGTGGAGTCAATCCATTCGATCGTGCAGAAGCCTTGCTTCTGGAGTTCTTGTTCCATACCTTCATTGGAGAGCAGGAAACTGGAACTCGGATCTCGGGCCCAAGGAACCGGAAAATGCAAAGGCTCGTCTGACGTTGAAACCACATCAAAAATAGCGAAGCGGCCGCCGGGTCGGAGCACGCGGAAGGCCTCCGCGTAAAAGCGAGAGCGGTCAGCGATGTTCATTGCAACGTGTTGCGTCCACGCGATGTCGAAGGTTCCCGAGTCGAATGGAAGCGCTAATGCATTCCCGCAAAAATATGTAAGGCGGTCTTCCAGACCAGTCCTCTCTGCAAGAAAGTTGGCTGCTTCAACAAATGACTCGCTCAAATCGACGCCGTAGACCTTGCAACCGTATCTTGACACGAGATAGCGTGAGGGTCCGCCGAGGCCGGCCCCAATGTCAAGAACGCGAGACAGGCGATCAATCTGCAACTTTTCAGCCAGATCGATGGTGGCGTCGAGGCCGCGAGAATGGAACTGGTCTAAAGGGGCTAGTTCTTCAGGTGTGAGGTGGCCGTCGTTCGCGCTCACGCTAGCCAACGCCGCTCGCAGCCGCAGCACTAGATCTGCAGGATTGTAATGCTCATTGGTCATTCCAACATTACTCACATGTCGCTCCTGGTACTTGCTTTCAGACGAGTTCCGGCAACCCACGCGCCCAGATGGTGAACTCAAACCGTCTACTTCCTGATTCTATTCGTAGACGACTCGCGACTAAAGAGGCGGAAGCGCCAGCTTTAGCGTGGCTTACGCCATGCTTCCTGATGGGCTTTGCTTTGTGTTACTTGGATGGGGCAAAGCCGTGACGCGCCTTTGACAGCAAGTCTCTCGTTTGAAAAGGACGGCCTTGCAAGCGAAGTTCCGCCTTCTTGGCTGGTCACCGGAAGTGAAGTTGCAGGGTCGCGTTGAGATTTGTGAGGATCCCAAGTCGTCGTCACTGGCTTCAGGGCTCGTTAATTCTGGGGTTGCCGCCGACTGACTGCCTCGTTGAGCGATCGCCGTCGGAGCGATCCCGACCGCGCCCGGAGCCTCCGACGTCGCCGCGACCGATGGTACCGAGCCACTATCGTGTTCTCGATAGTCCGTTGAGGAGCAAGGTCGTCCAATTGCAAGATCGCAAGCACTTGAGATCGAACCTGTGAAGCTCTGTTTGGACGTGAAAAATAATCTCGTCCGGACGTTCAAAATCAATAATCAAACACGCGAGCCAACAAATACATCGTTGCATCCGAACTCAAAGCCGTCCCAACACAGCAGCGCATTGCTATGGTCAACCGCCACACGACCGTCATGGCGCCGATTGTTGTTTCGCGCGCCAGGCCGATGCAACACCAACTGGTGCTCGCGCATTACGCGGTAGACCCGTTCTGATTGACGCAGGGGGCACCAGCCATCTCCCGGCTGCTCCGGAGCAATGCCCATATACGCCGATAGCCGTAGCTCGGCAGACCTGTCACATGCGTCCCTGCGCCGAGTCGAATGCAACGAAATTCGAGTCTTCGGCATCCGAACAGCGGCGCCGAGTGATGAGAAGAGGGGGATGCTGTTTTCGAGCTGGTCGATTCCGTCTAAACCGGGACGGCCGTGCCTTCAGCAGTGGGTATCCGACTCTGCGACGTCGCGGGCGACAGTGCTACGAAGCGCGAAGCCGGCTTCCGGGCGTCGGTTCTCGCTGGCGCTGTTCTTAGGCAGGGGAGAGTCGAATTTCATGGCCACGGGCATACGGGGCATGAATTCAAAGAACGGGGCGATGGACTCGCCACCGAGGCGTCCAGCCGTCGAAAGCGAATATGAGGGCAAGCGCGGGAAGGCCAGCAGCGGAGAGGTACCTTTTGCGTAAACGCTACAACGTTCGCCATTTTAAACGTCATCCACCAGACATGGTTAATGTAGATTACGCGTATAATCCTTCGGGTCCGTCCCACATTCGGCAGCAACCAGAAGGTGATGGGTTCTTGCGCGCAATCGCTCAGGCACGTTGCGCAGTTTATCTACGTCTAAACGCAAAGGAAGTTGCATGGCTTGGTATATCGACCGCTCTACGCTGACGCAAAGCGATGGAGCGAAGAGTTGGTGGACAACGGACCACGGACCGGCTCAGACGGTGCCTGTCTCGGGAATCTATAAATGCGTTGTGTGCAAGAAGGAAGTCACGTCGAATAAAGGGGACCCTTTCCCGCCCCAGAATCATCATCAACACGACCCGGGCCAAGGTCCGGTAAGCTGGCGCCTCAACGTAAGAAGCAACACCGACGGCGTCTGAGGAGCCAATGCGGGCCGCTTTCTATAAGGGATCGGGTGCCGGCGGCATTTTGGTGTCAGCCGGCTTGATTGATCGAAGCCGTCCTGAACCGTCGGATACTCGAAGATAGCCTGCACGTGGGGGCATCGCAAGGTTCTTTACGTTGCCAACGGTGCGCCACGTTCAAAGTGGTGCACTAGGCATGTTGACGCTCGTCTCGCCTGCCGCCACTTCCTGCGAACGACTTTTGCGCGTGTTCATGGAAAAACGAAACTACTGGTCGGTAATGCGAGTGAAGACACTGGCTGACAGTCTCATTACTGCCGAGCTATCGTAGACCTCGTCGACCTTGCGCCCCGGCAGCTCGTCGTCCGCCGTGGGAGCGCCGCCGTGGACTTCCTGCGAGAGGGAAAGTTACCAGCCGTGCGTTTGCTCAGAAATCCTATGTTCGTTGCTGGAAGGGGCAAGACGCCGCGGCCAGAAGTTTTCTTCAATAGCCGGTTGAGCGAGGTATCGAAGGTGGATGGCACGCAACTCGGAGAAATTCTGGCATTTCTCTCGGCATACGATGAAGGGAGTTTCTCAGCGGCAAGTGTTGTGCTCGGGCGGGATGTGTCGGTCATATCCAAAAGGCTGAGTTCGCTTGAGGGGCGCTTGGGGGTTCGGCTTTTGGAGCGCACCACTCGGAGGCTATCTCCTACCGAGGCGGGCACACTTTTCTATCGTCGGATGCGCTCAGCCTTGTCGATGATGGACGAGGCAACTGTGGAGGCGAGCCGCAGCAATGAGGTTGCCTCCGGGCTGCTGCGCATAGCGCTGCCAGTGACGTTCGGGCAAAAGTGGATCAATCCAATGCTGCCCACTTTCCTTGCTGCCTGGCCCAATGTGACTATCGAAGCGGACTGTTCCGACCGGTTCGTCGATCTCGTGCACGAGCGTTTTGACGTAGGTATCCGACTCGGGGAGCTTGCCGACAATCGGCTCGTCGCTCGTCGCCTTGCCGCTAATGATCGTATAGCGGTGGCTTCTCCAGCCTACGTGGAACGCCGTGGATTGCCGCTGATGCCAAAAGATCTTGCGTCGCATTCTTGCCTTCCGAATCCCCGCCTCGAAGGCTTTCCTGATTGGGGTTTCCGCAAAGGCAACGTTATCTCGAGTGTGCGACCGCAGGGGCGGCTAACGGCAAACGATTCGACAAGTCTGGTTGCCGCAGCGGTCGCCGGTGTTGGTATTACAGTCATCGCGCGTTGGCTTATTGCCGACGAGATCTCGAGCGGCAAACTGGTCAGGGTGCTCGAAGACTGGACGTTCGAGCATAGCGGGGGCATTCATTTCGTCAGGCCGTCGGCGCGTTATACCACGCTCAAGATCCGAGTTTTCACGGATTGGCTTGTCGATATGTTCGCCGTGCCTCCGTGGGGCGCATGAGAGTCAAAGCTGAGATTCCTATTTGCTTTCTGGCGGTGCAATCGATGCACGAGTGTTATGCGCCTGAAGGCAATGATCTCGATCCTCGGCGTGGATAAGATTTGGGGAGTGATTCGCACGGTGTCTCAGGGTCGTGCGAGTATGCACATCTAATTTGTTCCACAAGGATAGCTATGCCGCACATCCGACGTTCCGTTATTCTTCGCAGCCGCCCGAACGGGCAAGCCGTAGCTACAAATTTCGCCGTTATCGAAGACGAAATTCCGCAGCTTAGGGATGGCGAGGTCCTGAAGCGTACTCTCTGGCTTTCCATCGATCCCTACATGCGGGGAAGAATGGATGATGCTGCCTCCTATCGCGCGCCGGTTCGGCTGGGTGAGCCGATGACAGGCGAAACTGTCGGGGAGGTCTTGGAGTCACGCTATCCTGCCATCAATGTCGGAGACACTGTTCTAGGAGCGTTCGGTTGGCAAAGCCACGTCGTGACCCTGGGTGCCTCGCTTACCGTGTTGCCGAGCACCGGAGCGCCGTATTCCACCTATTTAGGCGTGCTAGGAATGCCGGGCGCCACCGCCTTTGCTGGACTACGTGATATCGGCAAGCCGAAGCGTGGTGAAACGCTCGTTGTTGCCGCTGCATCTGGAGCGGTCGGGTCAGTGGTGGTGCAGCTCGCAAAGCGGGCCGGCGCGCAGGTGGTGGCCCTTGCGGGCGGGGAGGAGAAGTGCAGCTATGTTCGCGAGATCCTTGGCGCCGACGAATGCATTGATCGCCGGAGCGTCGGAGATTTGAGCGCAGCGCTGCGCAAGGCTTGCCCTAACGGTATCGACGTTTATTTCGAAAGTGTGGGAGGGGCCGTTCAAAGAGCAGTATTCCCTCTCATGAATGATTTCGGCCGCGTGGTCATGTGTGGCATGGTTGCAGAGTACAACGACGCAGAAGCGGCGCCAGGCCCGAGCCTTCGCTCGACCTTCACGAGGCGACTGCACATTCAAGGTTTCATCGTTTTGGACCGTCCCGAGAACACAAGTGATTGGCGGGAATATGCCGTACCACTTGTGGCTTCTGGAGAAATTCGGTACCGGGAGCAGGTGGTCGAGGGGCTGGAGAACGCTCCGCAAGCGTTGATTTCCCTGCTCACCGGAAGCAACGAGGCGAAGCTTGTCGTCCACGTCGCCGACTAACGGGCGAAGCTTCTGCGCGAGTTAAACATGTGCATCTCGCATCTCCCATCTCCCGCGGCGCACGCAACGTTGGCTCCGCTCGCGGAGCTTTATCCATGGCGTAATGTATGGAGAGTTCAACGCCCGAACCTCATGGCGCCGTCTCTGTGACGGGCGTTGCTGATGAGTGACGCCGGCCGCTAAGCGAACGACAGCGGCACCAGGACGTCGCCACGTTGAGCTTCGCGAAGCCGTGTCTCGTAACTCTACCCGCGGGGCTTCTTCGCGTGCGGCGTCGTGCATCGGCAGCAGACCGTCATGCACTTGTCCGACTCAACAGCAAGCTGCCCGATAGGTTCTGTTGAAGGGCCTTGACGACATCATGCGCGATCCTTTGAGCGCCAACACGGGCGCCTCTTCAGTTCCGTGATGGGTCGACCGCCTCCCGAAACTGACCAAGCGCGGGGCAGTGACGCATTGAAAGTGCGCGAGAGCGTCGAACGGAGATATGGTAAGAGAGCAGCGTCTCGTTCCGGCGACATTGAGACTTCACGACGGGAGCTAGTGCGGCGCTAACTCCACAATAAGCAATATCGCTCGTCCAGACCTGGTTCGGTGCGGTGGCGGTGAAGTTGCGCGCGAGCAGATTTGGCGCAACCGGCACAACTTCCACGATTTGAAAGGAGACAACGGTGGCACCTATCGCATAGGACTTGTCATAACCGCAGTTGGTAAAAATGGTGTTGATATCAAGCTTGCGGTTGTCGACCTAAGTGGGAGCAGCGAGACGAAATCGGCAACCGGAAATACGCTGACGGTGACGTTCCAGCGGCACGGAATCCCTCAGAATGTCGCGCATGATCGGAACGGACATCCTACGGGCCAAGCGCAAACACTGGGAAGAGCAATATCACGCAGCCCTCAAAACTGGATAAGGACGACGCCCGTTAGTAAGGCGAGAGTGACGCAACTTTGGGTACGGCTTGAGCGGATAAAGCCATTAGGAACTCGAGCAGCGCCCATAACGACCGAGCGATCTGCCAGCAGACCGCTCGGCTGTCAAATACGGGGCGCGAATAGGTGCACCCACCTGTAACTGCGATGGTGGGCCCGGTCTTTCGAACGAAGGAACGAGTGCACGTGCAATTCCTTGTGCGCTGATACCGAGCCTCTATTTCGAAGGCGCCCGCTCGTCGCGGATGCTGAAGGGAAAACGTGTGTCCGGGAAAAGCTCTGCATAACCATCAACTTCCCGACGCATGACGACTTCATATGGCGTGCCTTGATTGGCGAAGCGGCAATAGAGATGCGGTTCTGGATAATATTCGTCACCGTGCTCGTCCGCCTCAAAGATGTTCCGAAACGGAATCCTTCCGATAGTGAATGCCTTCACAACATCGTAACGCGTCCCGGCGAACACATGCACCGGTTGTTGCGCTGTAGTTAGGCCGCCGACTCCGTATGAAACCTCAGCCCACGCCCCGTCGTGGCGGTCCACGATGATTTCGTCGATACCGAGATAAACCTCGATACCGGCATGATAAAGGCCGGCAAACTCGACTCGAAACCAAGGACTGATACGCCCCATTGCGGCTGTGTCGATTTCGGGATAGAGCTCGTCCTCGATAGAGTGAACGACGACCTTGGGCTTGTAACCGCTCGGGAAAATGCGCATCATCTTGCGCTTCATAGCGAGAAAGCGCCGCAGATTGTCTTCTCGCGTACGTTCGCGTCGAACTAGAGAGATGCCGAAGTAGCTGAAAAGGAGGTCGGGATGATCTGAATACAGCATTGTTTCTAGCTTTGAGGCGGTCCACAAAACGGCTTCGCCGATGCCAGCAGCGCTGGCAGCCGCTTCAAAACCATTTCTCGTAGCCAAAGAGACGTCGCAGCCGACGATGAGAAGAATCACATCCGGTGGTACTGCTGCCTTGGCAACAGCTTCGCGGACCGCCGACTTGGCATCCGCTCCAGCTAAAGCGCGGTAACGCTTGCACTGCACCGCCCACATTCGAAGCGTACCGTCAAGTGCACATTCGATCGCTCTGATGTCCACACCGTTATCCGCTCCAGTGCGGCCGTCATGGTGGATGTCTTGCCATTGTCGGAGTCGATATACCAGCGCGAGCGATAGGTCTTCGAAACGACCTGGATCAAGGTCCTCAAAATGCAGGCGATTAATCGTCCTGGTGGGCTGTGTCATTGTTCATTCCGTTGATCGCTGAAGGAGAACCATACCGCAGGACATTCTGTAACTGAAGCTCGTCCGGCGAAGATGCGTCCTGTAGGCGCGTTGGGCACCGCGCCCATGTGCATTCGAAGTAGCGGATATCGTCACGTTGACGCGATGAGGCCGCGGTTGCCGTCATCTTGGACGCAAGCCTTTTTGTCACGGTGTTCGCGAGCGGGTCTGCGTCCCGTCCAGTGAGCAGTCGCAGCCGAGTTATTACAGTCAATCACATGTCCAATCGTCACTGCACCCCTCGGGCTCGCGCGCTATGATCCTGCGAGCGCGGCGGAAGCAATCAACTGATTTGAGTCAATGTCGGGCGAAGAAGGGCTGGGAAGGTCGCTTAAGTAAATTTTGTGTAAAGGATTGAAATGAATCCGAAATACAAGCGCCTTGAGCAGAGTCTGTATGAACAGGTGCCGCTCGCCGCAGCGATGATGGTGACCATCGGTGCGTTGGATGAAAACGCCGTGGTGCTGAGGGCTCCGCTTCGGCCGAATGTGAACAACAAGAGTACGGTGTTTGCTGGCAGCGCAACACCTGTCGCGATTCTCGCCGGATGGTCTCTCATTCACCTGCGCCTACTTGAGGAGGGATACGTGTGTGAGATCGTTATCCAGTCGAACAGGACGCGATTCGAGAAACCCATCACCGGGGATTTTAGCGTTATGGCATCGCTTGCGGAAGGATCAGTCTGGGGTGAATTCAAAGGATTACTTTCCGAAAACGGCAAAAGCCACATTGAGGTCAAGTGCGTTTTTGAGTGTGACGGTCATCGAGTGGGAGCCCTGTCAGCGTCCTTCGTTGGAATAATTCGTAGCAAGCCGCGTTAAAATGTCGTCGCGGCGGCTGGCGTCGAAGCATTCGCCATGTATAGAGGCGTGGCGCGTGGCGAGGCAACTGCCATTCTCGCCATGCGCCAGTGGGGCTGCAACTCGCCGTGTGTAGAACGCTGCGCCGATGAAAGATCGTTCACTGCAGCATCTTTCGGCTTACGAACCGATGACCGCCTTGGCACCCGCCAGCGTGTGCACGCCGTGGCGCGGACCGGGAGACGAAATATGCATAACAGCGCCGTCCAATTCGCGTTTCAAAAGGCAGTCGAGGAGCTCGTGTGCAGCGGGTACACCCTCGTATCCAGATATGTTGCGTTGAAGGGCGCCAACAACATGGCGAATGCTTCGACGCCAGCCGCCGCGACGACATTTTAACGCGGCTTGCTACGAAGTATTCCAACGAAGGAACGCTGACAGGGCTCCCACTCGATGACCGTCACACTCAAAAACGCACTTGACCTCAATGTGGCTTTTGCCGTTTTCGGAAAGTAATTCTTTGAATTCACCCCAGACTGATCCTTCCGCAAGCGATGCCATAACGCTAAAATCCCCGGTGATGGGTTTCTCGAATCGCGTCCTGTTCGACTGGATAACGATCTCAC
>Ga0209796_10000183_pt1 | contig 68276 bp, 68 predicted proteins | sample AgamicOrSfrz_FD_187167 | JGI IMG/M metagenome (GOLD analysis project Ga0209796, IMG submission 187167) | Agave microbial communities from Guanajuato, Mexico - Or.Sf.rz (SPAdes) (version 2) | ecosystem: Host-associated > Plants > Phyllosphere > Phylloplane/Leaf | place: Guanajuato, Mexico...
TGGACAGCGTCAAGCAGCACGGCCGGTTTACCGACAACCATCTTGGCCGGTCGACCGGGATGATTGTCGGTCGTTATCCAGTCATGGTTGTCGCTCCTTGTTGTTGATTGTCGCCGGATGATTGTCGGCGCCTGCTGTTCTGTTTGTCGCTGGCGGTGCGACGACGGTAGCTTTCGACATTCATCTCGAAGATCGTCGAATGATGGACGAGCCGGTCGATTGCAGCGACGGTCATGCCGGGATCAGGAAACACGTCATTCCAGCCCGAGAACGGCTGGTTGGCGGTGATCAGAAGGCTACGGCGCTCATACCTTTCGGCAATCAGCTCGAACAGCACGCTGGTTTCGGCCTGATCCTTCCGGGCATATGACAGATCGTCCAGGATGATCAGGTCGAAGCGGTCGAGCTTGGCAAGAGCTGAAGGCAACTGCAGGCTCTGACGCGCAGCCTGCAGCTTCTGCACGAGCTCGCTGGTACGCGTGAACAGCACCCGGTAGCCGGCGTCGATCAACGCGTGTCCGATGGCCGAACCTAGATGACTTTTGCCGGCTCCGGGCGGGCCGAACAGGAGCGCCGTGGCGCCTTTCTCAAGCCACGAATCGCCGGTCGCGAGCGCCATGACGTGGGCCTTCGAAACCATCGGCACCATGCTGAAGTCGAAGGTCGCAAGCGTCTTGGTCGGGTCCAGATGCGACTCAGCACGATGACGTTCGATGCGCCGCTTGGCCCGCTCGGCCAGTTCGTGTTCGAGCAATGCGCCAATCAGCCGCGTGGCCTGCCAGCCTTCCTTGTCGGAGCGCTCCGCAAACTCGGGCCACAGGCGGGCGATGGTCGGCAGGCGCAGTTCATTGAGCATCAAGGCAAGACGGCCGGCATCGTAAGCGGGCGTGCTCATGCGACCTCCTTGCCGAGCAGGTCGTCATAGCTGCTTGCGGGTGGCATCTCAACATTGACGACTGGGCAATCGGCGTGACGCGGCGCGAACTCCTCGCGTAAAGCCTTCAGATCAGGCAGCTTGCCGTCAACCAGCAGCGCGTTGAGGCGCGCGGCCAGCACGGCCTCGACGCCATCGAGCGCGGCGAGCTCAAGCAATCCAACGATGACTTTGCATGCCTCGCGCTGCGTCAGCCTCGCCTCCAACTGTTCCCACGTCCGGCGATACGCCTCGCGCGGAAACAGCTGATCGCGAAACGCAAGTCCCTTGAAGGCCTGTGGCTTGCGTTTGAGACTCTCAATGAAGTGTCGGTAATTCAGTGCGTGGCGGTTGTCGCCGCCACGCGAGCCTCGCGAGGTGGTATGCACCAGCGCACCCGACAGATAGCAGTCGAGTCGGTCACCGTACACGCGCACTTTCAGGCGATGACCGATGAGGCGCGATGGCGCGCTGTACAGAATGCCGCGTACCGTGAAGGTGCTGCAGCGTGTGACGCGTGCTTCTTCCTCGACGAAGTCTGTGGTACGCCTTAACGGCAGATCCATGAGCCGTTCGCGCTCAAGGCGGAACGCCGCTGCGTTACGCCGGTTGCGACGCATGACGACCTCGCGCAGAAACTCATCATAGGCCGCACGATCGACGAAGTCCCGGTGACCGCGCAACATCAACGCCTGGTCGACGGCTTCCTTCAGATAGCGATGCGATGACTCAACGCTACCGTTCTCGTGACCCAGGCCGCGATTGTTGCGGGTCCCGGTCATGCCGTAGTGCTCGAGCAGCGCCGCATAGCGCACCGTGAAGTCGTCATCGTCCGCGAGGTTTCTGAACGCCGCCGACAGACTGTCGGTGCGATGCTCGCGCGGACATCCCCCGGCCTGCCACAGTGCATTTTGCAATCCCATGGACAGTGCTTCGAAGCTCTCGCCACCTTCAACAATATTGGCGTATTCCCAGCGCGAGAACGCGAGCACGAAGTGGTACAGCCGGTGTTCGAATGGCACGCCAGCGATCGTCACTCGCAGTTCGGCCATGTCGGTAAAGTCGGACAGGCCGCGTGCGCCGGGCTCATGCAACTGCGGGAAGAAGACTTCCTTCGGTGGGCCGGACGTCGCCCGCCAGTGCCGCACGCGTCGCTCGAGTGTGCGGCGTGTGCTGTCGGGATACTCCCCAGGATGATCGTCCTGCAGCTTGCGCAGGATCGTGACCGCCTGAAGTTGCGGCGCGTTCGCGAGCATCGGAACGACTTCAGTATCCCAGACGTCGGCGAAGGGATCGGGACGGGAACGCCAGTAACGACGCGGTTTCTGTGATGGCAGTACGGTGTCCCGTTCTATGCGCCGGGCGCTGCGGACACTGATGCCGGCCTTGGCGGCGGCAATCTCCTGCGAGTGATGTTTGCGTTTGGACATGTAGAGGCGAACCTGTTGGTCGGTAATGCGGGTTCCAGACATGTAGCTGATCGCTTTCTTATTCGATCAGCCATCGTAGAGCCCAGCCGACTCGGCGCCGCCGGTGGGGAGAAGTCTCCGGCGGCTACGCCGCCTCCGACTCCTCCCCACGGGCCAAAACCTTTGCCGCTACACCGGCCAACATGATTGTCGCGGTCCAAAGAAGCCTGTTGCGCGCACGCGCGACGCCACTTCTACGAGTTGCACGCGGCACGTCCGAATGCGCTGAACACCGAAGCGCTCGAGCGTATCGGTGCGTTGTACAAGATCGAGGAGACCATCCGGGGCAAACCTCCCGAAGAGCGCCGGGCATATCGACAGGTGCATGGACGGCCACTACCCGAGCACTTCCACGCATGGCTCACAACGACGCTGGAAACGCTCTCGCGCAAATCCGACACGAGTCGGGCGATCCTACGCCCTGAACCGGTGGGAGGCATTCACGGGTTATTGCGATGACGGCCGGCTTGAAATCGAAAACCTGCCAGTCGAGCGCGCGTTGCGCGAGGTGCCCATCGGTCGACGTAACTATCTGTTCGCCGGCGCTGACTCTGGTAGCGAACGTGCTGCCGTGACCTACAGCCTCATCGGCACGGCGAAATTCAACGATGTCGATCCCGAGGCGTATCTGCGCTTCGTGTACGCATCGCCGACCGCCCGATCAACCGAGTTGACGAACTCATGCCGTGGGTCGTTGCGGACCAGCTCCGCGCAAACGCCTGAAGATCCCGCGCGCCTGTAAAGACGCGTTCGTGCAGCGTTTACTCTTAATCAGGGATGCCGTGGAAATATCACCACTCGGGGGCAAGCGCACCCGACCACACTCGATTTCGTACACTTGATTCGAGCTGGATGGCGGCGAAGCCGGTGCATTCGCCGCCTGAGGCGCCAGCGTCACAGACATCCAGTTCAGGGCGGCAGCCTTATGCGCAGCGAAGGCAGTGGCCGCAACATCAGGGAGACCGTAGTCACCTGCCAGGTAGTGGCGGCGCCATGTGAACAGTAGATTGGCATTGATGCCATGCTCACGCGCGATGAACGCGGCAGACGCCTCTGGAGCGAGCGTCGCTTCCACGATCTGCCGCTTGAATTCGGCCGAGAAGTTGGGGCGTTTGATTCGCCTGGCTTGCGTTGCGGTATACATCATGTTGTCCACCATTTATTTGGTGGGCACCAAAGTAGCCAAACTCAACGTCTATTGCTTCACGGTACTGGCGACACGCTTACGGCCGTCGCTGGTCACTGTCAGGTGTTGCACGTAGCACCAAGGTACCAAGTAGCCGTCCGGCGCACGGCGAGCCTTGGCCGTCAGACGACGTCCACGATGAATTTCTCTTCTGGGAGAAGGTTGCCGCGTTGACGATAGGCGCCTCTCTCCCGGCGCCTCGCCACCAGGCACATTATTCGAAATCGATGACGTAGTTGTCCTCGTTCAGCCACCCGGCGCTACGAAGAAGCATGACAGTGAATTGTATCGCTTGCCGTCTGGGGAACCGTTTAGAGGCTTCCGACGTTCTGTCGGCATCAGTGTCGGCGACAAAACGGAATTCGTTGCCAAGCGGAACGCCGCCTAAACAAAAGCAACAACACTCCCGAAGATACCTTCAATCGCTCAACCATACACAATTCTCCTAAGGCATGACGGCCAGCAAGAGCACGCACCGAGTCATAAGTTCTGCGCAAGTCTTGCGCCCGTAGGCCATTTTCCCCAATAGGTAGTGCCCGATGCCCGCTCGCGATAGCCAAGCAGGGAGCCATCAGGTGTTCCATCACAGGGGTTGGCCCTCTTCACGAATCACCGATTGAACATTGCTGCATTAAGCCATCGCCTTTTCGAAACAGCCAAGCCGAGGGGCCTACGGAACTCAGCGCAGCCCAGCGCACAACCGTTGATCGTCAACAACCACCCTCCGGTCGTCGCGGCGCCGCGACTTCGCGCACAGTCACACATCTTCTGCGTAGACGAACACGCGCGATTTATGAACATTCTGTTCATTTTTTGATCACACTCACACTCTGATCCTCTTGATTATGGTAAACGCCACTGCCTCTCGATCGTCGATTCGTCGTAACCTTACTTTAAACGGACATGTTGTCCATAATCGGAGCCATTGATGAACTTTGAGATTGAGCCTACTGGATCGTGCTTGGGTGCCGAAGTGCGCGGCATCGACCTGTCGCACCCGCCGTCAGCGGACGCCCGTGCGGCGATCGAATCCGCAATCGCCGAGCACGCAGTACTCGTGTTTCGTGGTCAGCCGCTGTCGCAGGAGGCGCAGGTAGCGCTCGCGCGCGGCTTCGGTCCGCTTGATCTCGGCCTGAAACGTGTCAAGAAAACCCCGAGCCGCTTCCGCTACGACGAACTGCTCGACATTTCGAACGTCGATTCGGACGGCGGGATCGCCGCGCGCGACACGCGGCGCATCGTCGGCAACCTAGCGAACCAGCTCTGGCACAGCGACAGCTCGTTTCAGAAACCAGCCGCGCGCTATTCGATGCTGTCTGCCATCACGGTCGCGCCGCACGGCGGCGACACCGAGTTTTGCGATCTGCGCGCTGCGTGGGATGCGCTACCCGACGACTGGAAACGTGAAATCGAAGGCCGCGAGGCGGTGCACTACGCACTGCACTCCCGCTTCCTGCTCGGCGACATCGACTACACCGACGCGCAGCGCGCCGAATTGCCGCCCGTCACGTGGCCGCTGGTCCGCACGCATCCGGATTCGCAGCGCAAGCTGCTATTCGTCGGCGCGCACGCGAGCGAAGTGGTCGGCATGACGCTCGCCGAAGGCCGCATGCTGCTAATGGACCTGCTCGAACACGTCACACAGCGCGAGTTCGTCTACGTGCACAAATGGCAGCCGGGCGATCTGGTGATGTGGGATAACCGCAGTACATTGCACCGCGGACGTCGTTACGATCTGTCGATCCGCCGGGAAATGCGCCGCACGACCACGCTCGACGTCGATCACGACGGCGCGGCCACGCTGCACGACTCCGCCGACGAGCACGCGCATCGGAGCGCGTGAAGCCGGATCGCAACGCTCAACATAACGGAAGCGCCAGCCGCAAACGCGGAAAAAACAACCCGTGATCCGGCGCATGGGCGCCGGCACGGTGGAGACAGGAGGCAACGATGAACACACGTAGCGGACCGTCCGATCTGCTGAACGCGCCGGCCGGTGCGGCCAGCGTGGACGACGCCATCGAACTCGAGCGCGTCGTCGGTAAGGTCGGACGGCGGCTGATGTGGTTTCTGGTCGCACTGTATCTAGTCGCGATAATGGACCGCAGCAACATCTCATTCGCCGCGCTGACCATGAACGGTGATCTCGGCCTGACGCCGAAGGCATACGGCATCGGGGTCGGCGCGATGTTCTTCACGTACGCGCTGTTCGAAGTGCCGAGCAATCTGCTGCTCGCGCGCATCGGCGCGCGCGCCACCCTGACGCGCATTGCGATGCTGTGGGGCATCGTGACGATGTTGATGGCATGCGCCGTCGGTCCGCTTAGTTTCTGGGCGTTGCGCGCGCTGCTCGGCGCAGCCGAATCGGGACTTTTTCCAGGCGTGATGCTGTTTCTGAGCTTCTGGTTTCCGTATGCGTGGCGCGCGCGTTACAACGCCGTGTTCAACCTCGCCGTGCCAATCGCGTACATCGTGTCGGGCATTGTGTCCGGGGCGCTGTTGACATTGAACGGCACATGGGGACTCTCCGGCTGGCAATGGCTGTTCGTTCTCGAAGGCCTGCCCGCGGTCCTGCTCGGCGTGATCGGCGCATTCTGGCTGACGAACCGCCCGTCCGAGGCGACGTGGCTTACTGCCGCCGAACGGCAGACACTCGAGGCCGCGCTCGAGGCTCGGCCGCCGACGACGAAGATCATCGCGCCGTCGTCGATGCTGCGCGCGCTAGTCAATCCCGTCGTGCTGACGATGGGTCTATGCAACACGCTGCTGTTCTGCGGCCTGACGTCCGCGCAGATCTGGCTGCCGCAGATGCTGAAGGCGTATCACTCGTCGTTCACGACGATCGGCGCGCTCTCCGCCGTGCCGCCGCTCGCCGGACTGATCGGCATGGTCGCGCTTGGGCGGCTGTCGGACCGCTCGCCTCATCGTTTCCTGCACGCGTCTCTCGCGTTCGCGCTGTCGGCGCTCGGCTTTGCGATGGTCGCGCTCGCGCATTCGATGTGGCCGATGCTGGCCGGTTTCACAATCGCAAGCGTCGGTATACTGGCGACCCAAGCGATCTTCTGGACCATCCCGCAATCGTTCCTGCATCGCAACACGTCGGCGGGCGCCATCGGCGCCATCGGCATGATGGGCAGCATTGGCGGCGCGATCATGCCGATGATCGTCGGCGGACTCCGTGCGCAAACGCATGCGTTCATGGCAGGTTTCGTGGTGGTGGCGCTCGCGTGTCTTGCAGGCTGTGCGTTGATCGGCGTGCTGCGCGTAATGATGGCGCGGCAAGACTGACGTGTCGATGCCGCAGCGCACAGCAGGATCCAGTTCGAGCCACCCCGAACCGGTATCGACGATTCCGGCAGGCGCGCGTCCTGCTGGGCGCGTAAGATTCGCTTCACTTCGTTCCAATTCGCTCCGTACATGGCACTCGACACCCAACCGCACACCCGCCTAAGAACCGCCGACGATGACGGCTCCGCCCTTGCGCGCGGCCTCGCACTGCTGGAGACGATCACGGCGTCACCGCATCCGCTGACCGTCAGGGAACTCGCCGAACAAAGCGGCATTCCGCGCCCGAGCGTCGCGCGGATCGCATCGACGCTCGTCAACGCGGGCTATGTACGGCAACTCGATGGCAAGGACCGCTTCTTTCCAACCACCCGCTCGCTCGAACTTGCTAATACGTTCCTCGCGCACTTTGACATGCGCAAGGCCGTGCGTCCGTTCCTGCGCGAACTCGCCGAAGAGTGCGGCGCAGCGGTGCATCTGTGTATACGCAACCGGCTCGACATGGTGGTGATCGAATCGGTGCGCCCATCGGTCGGGCCAATCACGGTGCGCCTCGGACTCGGCGATCGCCTTCAACTCGCGCGCTCCGCGATCGGTCGCGCACACCTCGCGAGCCTTCCGCCCGAGGAACGCGATCCGCTCGTCGAATCCTTGCGACTGTCGGGTGGGAATGAAGCCATTGACCTGCGTGCGATGGTCAGGAAGGCCGTCAAGGAACTGGCCGACAAGGGCTTTGTCAGTGCTTTCGGCGACTGGCATAGCGACATCAACGCCGTCGCCGTGCCGCTCCAGTCGCCGTCGGGCGAGCGCTTCGCGATCAACTGTGGCGGTCCCGCGTTCCTGTTCTCGCGCGAGACCGTGCTCGAACACATCGGCCCCCGCCTCGTTGAAATGCTGCGCAGAATGCAGACGCTTAGCGGCAAGCTCGTGCTCGGAGAAAACTAGCCAGAGTTACTCCGTTCTTTTGGTAACAACCACGTCACGCACTCGCACGCGGAGCCTCCACAGCCTGCGCGGGCGTGACGCCAGAGACGACGGCTCCTTTGCCCCATTGACGCGACGGACTTCGATCTTTTACGAAACCCGACACGTCGTTAAGACATCCTTCAACGCATTGCCTGCGGCAAATCAGCCCGTTGGCACGGGCAGGCTTTTGAATTTCAAACCGGCCTGAGCCTATCAGGTCGTAGAGAAAAGGAGCGGGTCAGGACTTATGCCGAATACCGATCAACACTGCTGCCTGACATGATGTGGAAGACGGCGATAGTTGGTTGATGTTTACGACATCGTTCTTATTGCGGATGTTGGAGGCTTTCACGAACTTCGCCGGCATCAGCTTCACCCGGTGCCCCATTTCAATCAACCGCCGGGCTCAATGCTGCGATCCTCCACATGATTCCATCCCAACAAGGCACGGCTGCCGATTCACAAATACTAAAGAAACGCTGCCCTCTTGACCGACCGGTTCGCAATCTCGGCGGAATCATGGTTCACCCAGTGGACTCAGTCTGCCACGAGATAGCGCGCTGAGAGAAGAAAGGCCGGAAGTTTCGAAAAGCTCGCATGAGAAGCGCCGCGCGTAGCTATGTGTGCTTATAACCGACAACGTCATCATCTGCGTATCGCAGGATGATGACGTTGCCTTTCGCTTCTTGCCGCCGCCACCGTTGGGGCCAGTGGCCAAAGACGTAGTGCAGTTATCTGCGTCGAACTTTCACCGATTGGATCGCGCCGGCTTTGCCTGGCGCAGCACCGCCTACTCCTTACCGGTCTCCAGGCGCACCTAGAACTTGTGACGGATGCCCACTAGCGCGGCAACTTGGTTAGACGTCGAGGATGGCGACAACTGGTTAATGTTCGCGACGGCGGCATGTTGCGTCGAGTCCGTGCCGCTAGCGTGCTGATACACGCCATCGACGTACACGTCGGTGCGCTTCGACAGGAAATAGTCGGCGCCCAACATAGCCTGGTGGTACTTCGCGTCACTCAGGCCATAGCCTTTCGTATAGTCATAGGCCGCGCCGAGAAGCAGTGACGGAGTCAGCTGATATTTGAAATTAAGTTCGGCATTGTGGAATTTTCCCGAACCTCCCTTGTAGCCGACCGGGTTCAGTCCCGCACCCGACTCAGTCCCGACATCCTTATATTGCGTATTGCTATACGTCGCCCCGAACGTTGCAGCTCCGAACGTATATGCACCTGCGACGGCGATTACCTGCAGCGTATGAGCCGACGCAAAGCCCGATATCACACGGCTGCTAGGAAAGTTAGAGGCGGAAGGTGTGGTAATGGCGCTGCGCGAGTTGGCGTTGTTTCCCCAGAATGAATAGTTCGGGTCCTTCACGTTCAGATAACCGGCACCCAACTGCAGCGGGCCGTTGACATAGCCTGCTCCGACTGACCAAATCTGGTTGCGGTTGAACTGCCCTGCATTACCACCGAGACTGTACAGACCTCCGAACGTGAAGCCCGCATAGTTCGCGCTCGTGAACTTGATCGCGTTGTTCACACGGTTCGTGTTGTTCATGTTGTCAAGATCCGCCGGGTGCGCTGAAAAGTACGAACCCCACTGACTGCCAACTTCAAGCGGACCGGTGTAATCGACAACGGAGTCGTACTGGCGCCCCAGCGTAACTGTGCCAAACTGGGAAGACGAAAGACCCACGTACGCTTGACGACCAAACATGTCGCCACCTTGCCCCAACGTGCCGTTGAACACGTTGAAGCCATTTTCTAACACGAACAGAGCCGTCAGACCACCGCCCAAGTCTTCCTTGCCGCGCAGCCCCCAACGACTACCCTGAAGGTTGCCGCTGCTGGTGAAGAAATTGTGTTGCCCGCCTACGTTGTTGGTATAAGCGATACCGGCGTCGACTACACCGTATAACGTCACACTGCTCTGCGCATGTGCGCTAGTAAAGACGCCCAAAACAGCCAGAGCGAGAAGCGATTTTTTCATTCCAAAGATCTCCTGAGGTGGGTTTGTATTTTGATCCGAAACTTGAAGTTATGTGAGGGCCGCCGTCTCCATATGGCGGTCACCCCACAAATTCAATCAAGCTAACAACGTCGATGACGGACATTATTCTTGACCCGTCGATTAGTACCACTAATTCATGTACTTTGACTGTTTTCCATTTTCTTAGAAATAAGCTCGGGCGCCGCAACCTGATGCTCGGCACGGTCACGGTGATGGGTCTATTAAGCCGTGTCCTTCTGCAAGGTCAGTGTTTCAGCATGCATCGCATGAAGACCCACATACCCCTAACCAGACATTTCGTAACGAGTAATGCATTCACACCCGTGGTCGACGGTGGAGCATGGGTACAGTCAATCCGTGGTCCGAACCGCCCCAGTGGCATTGCGTAAGACTAGTCTGGTAGGCGCCGCGCACGGAATGCATAGTAAATCTGCACTACGGAGGAAACTCCCAAGAGAGCAAGGCTTACAGCGCGGAGAAACTCAGTGCTTGTGGAGCGTTCACTTCCATGCGTGAGCACCCATCCCGCCAAAGCCGGTCCGAGGGAAATGCCCCCGACGGCGACGATGTAATAGACGCCGTTCATCTGTCCGGTCGTATCGAGCTTTGACATCACGCCCAGGATCATCGGATTGATCACCCAGTAGGCAAACGCGAACAGCAATACTGAGGTTACAAAAATGAATAACGATTGGGGAACCGCGAGCTGCATCACAACGGAAAGACAAAGCGCAATGAAAAACAGCGTAATGATAGGAGCAGATGCCTTGCGATCTCCGGCGAAAACCGCCGTTCCAGATCCCACTGCACTGGCGATAGCAGCCCAGCCAAGAAGGGACGACATTTGAGTATGGCCAATCGCAGCGGTCTCGCCCAGGACCGAGATGAAGGGCCAGAAAGTCCCAACGCCCAGATAAAACACGCCGAACGTAATCGCAAGGATCAATTTCTCACCCAACCCTAGCGCCTGCGTAGTGCCGGTCAAGATCGCCTTCTTTTTCTCGACCTTTGTGTTGCTTTCCGGTACCCACCCAATCAGCACCAGCGCAAGCGGAACGGTCCCTGCAAGAATGACAAAGATCGAATTCGCTCCGCACAATCGATCAATGAACGGCATTGCGAAGGCGGCAGCGGCTCCATAAAGCTGTGTGCTTGTTGAGTAGAGCGCAGCGGTTTTCCCAGGGCGGCCAGACAACGCGATAAGGATCCCGAGACGACCAAGACCAAAGCCCGCACCGAAGCCGGACAGGCAACGTAACGCGTAAAGCATCGTCCCCGGATCACTCTTGAACGAAATACTGACCAGATTGGCAACCATCATCAGGGCAAGAGCGCCGAACAGATAGCCTCTACGTCGCAAAGCAAACGGGAATGCCGTCGCCACGATGCTACCGGCGCTTGTCGAAATCATCTCGACCGTCAAGAGGTAGCCGGATGTTGCCTTGTCAAAGCCAACCGATTGCACGAAGGCCTGGATAATCAACGGCTTAAGGGATGAGGTTGCATGGCCGGCGATGCCGACCAGCACGATTGCTAATACCGGTAACGCGGCGATGATGCCCGCACGAGTCCACCCACGTTCGACCGGAGGGTCAACTAGGGCAGATTCGATTTTTTGATGATTGCTTGCTGCAGGGTCGCTCATTTCGAATGTCTCCTCATCTGTGATCGACTAACTAAACCGTTGCAGATCCGTCAGCTTCCCAGACCCCGCGGGCGCGAGTTCCTGACGGCAACCATGTATCCCGAAGGACTCCCTGAGAGGCCCATGCGAAAATATGGTTGTTTGAAAACTATGTCACCCCTCAGTGGAAGTGCAGTGGAATGGATCGGTGCAAATACGACGACAATGGGCGGAAGAGTTATTGATATCTCCGTCAGGATAATCAGCCCACCTGCTCATCTTGTGATCAGTCTGCCTGTATATATACGAAGCGTATGTAAGGGAATCTACTTAGCCTCTGATTCACTGTGAGCCAAACCGATGCGTGACTGAAAAGGTTCCGCACCGGATGAGTAAACGCGCGCGGCGCGCAATCGTGGTATACGGTCGGAACACCGCTGTCGATGCAACCTGGCACCGCGCCGCATACTCTCTGGTTCGGGCCGTCAACAGGCAAAACGCCAGTTCCTTCGCCTTATGCTACGGACATCTCCAGTTGAATATCGTTGTCACATCGTGAGCCGATTTCTCCGCTTCGATCCATACTCGAAATATTCATGGTCGGGCGCCGTGGATCTGGAGGAAACACGCACCACGACCCGTCATCGTGCCTGAAGAAGACGAAGGAAAAAGTCCCTGATGGCCGTATTGCTTCGATACAGACGTACCGCCACGGCTTGCTTCGGGTATGGCTGAAATGTGTCACGCGTGCGCACGCGGCTGACTCGGCGCCCAACCACTTTTCGACTAACGATCGCAAAGAGGTGTCACGAAAGTTCATCATTCATCTCCATGCCGGATTGCGTATGTCCAACACCGTTGGCCGCATCCCGCGATTCGAAGGGCGAGCCCTTTGCCCGTCATTCCGACCGATGAGTGGTTGTGTGGTGCAGACAGGTGACCACCACCCATTTAATCAGTCTGCCTGCTTATATTATAGTCAGTCTGCCTGCATAAATTGAGCGCGTATCTAAGGGAATTTCCCAGGTCGGGTTTTCCATCTGTCACCATCGGCTTTGCAGCACTTGGCGAAAATCTGACATTCCCGCGACTCGCGCGCCTGACCACGCAACGTATCACCCACACAGAGTGCGTTGGATCTTGTCTCGCTGAGGGGCGTACTGGACTGACGGGAAACGAATGCAGTTAGGGCGTGGGAATACCGGCTTGACCTGCACCCCATGGCCCTATCACTCGAGCCACGCGCGCTCAGAGCGGCGACATGGAGCTATTGACCCGGTACCAGCGACGCTCAACGATTGAACCGTGGGGCCAAGGCGGTCGCCGACGTTCACTTTACGGGGACAAAGTGGTGTATCGAACTGTTGCTGAGCTGTGTGAGCAACACGACGCTCGTTGGATGCGCTGTTCTACCTACACGACGCCCCACTCTTTTATTAATACATCCGGTGTGCTCGTTGCGCGGCAACCGGCGGGGAACACAAACCGCGACTCCGGCCACGGCAGGGCCGGCTGAACCGTCTTTCCGCTTAGCGCCGCAAGACCTTCTCAATGTCTTCAGTCAGCGTCATTGTCGCTTGTCCCGAGAGGATTTTGTCAATAAGGAGCGCATGCGCCTGTTCGTCAGGATCAGTGCATGCGTTGGTCACTACGACGAGATCGTAGTCAAGATCAAAAGCCTGCCTCACTGTCGAGAGTACTACGCCACCAGTTGTGACACCCGCGACGATGAGCGTTTCAATGCCTCGGGCGCGCAACAGCAAGTCAAGATCAGTACCGTTAAACGCGCCGATCCGGTGCTTGACCACGACCGGTTCCTTCTCGCGTGGCGTCAGGCTCGGATGTATTCTCATGCCCTCGCTGCCCGGAACAACTACGCCATTGTTTTTCAAGTAGGAGAACAGCTTGTTGCGCGGACTGATCTCCGGGTATCCGGGGCGAAAGTCGACGGTGACGTGGATCGTCAGCATGTTGTTCGCTCGCGCCGCGCCAAGCAGCTTCGCCGCACCGCTGACCACTTCAGCGGCGGCCGTGGGTGTCAGGAAATTATTCAGGACGAATCCCTGGAAATCCATCAGCAGCAGCGCAGTTGTCGTGGGGTTAAAGTTTAGCGATTGGGTCATGAAGAACTCGGTTAGTTAAACAAGAAATACTGCGCTAGTCACGCCTGGAAAAGCCGATCGTTTTCCAGTTCCATACCGCGCCGACCAGCAGCAACAAGCAGGTTCCAAGAAACACCGCTCTGATTCCGATCTGGCCCCCAATGAACCCTCCAATCAATGGTCCAGCCACCTGACCAGCAAACTGTGCGGACAGTGAATAGCCCATGACCGTCCCAACCAGATTGTCGGAGACATTGTGTCGAATCACAGCGGTGATGCATGGCAGGAGCCCTCCCAGAGCCAGTCCCATCAAGAAACGGAGTAAGACGAGCTGCCACTCCCTAGTCACGAATGCCTGTGGTATGAGCAACAGGCCTGCGGTCGTGAGAGCCATGATGATCACGGTTGAATGTCCAACGCGGTCGGCGAACTTGCCCAGCTGCGAGGCCGAGACAATGCTTCCTAGCGCCGCGGCCGCCATAACGAAGCCTGCAATGGCAGTGACGTGGGCGCTGTTTGGACCACTCACGGAGGTCACGCCGCGGGCATCATTGACAAGCGTGGCGACATAGACGGTAATGATCGGCTCAATCGACATGTTCGCGACCATCAACAGAAGACCAGTGGCGAGCATGATGATCACAACTCCCTTATTCGGTAGTTGCGACCATCCTTTATCACCTGAATGTCTGGTGGCCTCCGACCTAAGTGGTGCCTCGCGAACAAAGAATGCCGTGGCAACGAAGGCGATAAAGATCAGCGCACCCGCAGCCCAAAAAGTTGGCGTAATTCCAATTAACGATGGAAGTACTCCCCCTGCCAATGGCCCGAGCAGATTGCCAGCCATCACGCCAGACGCGAGTATCCCTAGAGCCCAAGCAACGCGGTCCCTTGGTGTCTGAACGGCAATAAGGATTGTCGCGCCAGACGAGTAGCCACCAGCAATCCCCGCCAGCAATCGCAACCCCACGAACTGCCATATGTTGGTGGACAGCCCCATCAGGGGCATTGTCAGTGCCATTCCAAAACTCGCGCGAACCAACATAGGCTTGCGTCCGAAACGATCTCCGAGGTGTCCCCAGAGCGGAGCAATAAGCCCGGCAGCGAGAAAATTGGCACCATAAGCAATTCCCGCCCATTGCACGACTGCCTTATGGCCTCGCACTCCAAGTTGTTCGACGTAGATCGGAAGGAACGGCAGGATCAACGTCATCGCGAAAACGGTCGAAAATGAGCCAAAGAGACAGATGGCAAGGTTGCGTTGCCAGTAGTCGTGACCGTGCGATTCCATATCCGACTTCCACAAGTATTCCTTGGTTTCGTATACTAACTTGGTATACCATTTCGGTACAACAAAATTGAAGATGATATTTGGAGACGTAAACGTGACGACCCAGAGCCAGCTGGTCGAAGATCGGCTTCGGAGAATGATCCTTGACATGGACCTTGGTCCTGGAGAGCGATTAACTGAGCGATCGCTTGAGGAACTACTGCAGACGTCACGCACGTCTGTGCGAACAGCGCTATTCCGGCTCGAAGCGGAGGGACTTGTAAGCCGCAACGGCAGAGCGTGGCTCGTCCCGCCAATTAATCTTGAGGAAGTTAAACAACTGTTTGACTATCGTGAAATTCTCGAAGTTGCGGCGATCCAGCTCGGCGGGACTAAAGCTACTCCCTCGGAGCTTGCTGAAATGGACACGATCCTCGACTCAATCGATGTGAATTCCACGCCCGAGCAACGCGCTGAGGCATCGCGCCAATTCCACCTGAGGATAGGCGGGCTGGCTAAAAATGAATTCGTGAGCCGAAGTATTGCAGATTGCATGACCCGCTTACTTCGCGTTCGTTGGATTGAGATCGACAATTCTGACGCGGGATGGACAGAACACCGAGCTGTGCTGCAAGCCCTGCAAAACGGGAAGGTCGATCATGCGATCGCATTGACCAAGAACCACATAGGCACCGCACGAGAGCGGTTAATGGCGGCACTCGCTGCGCGACCGCGAACCTTGCGTGCGCGTGGAATAGTTGTTTCATGAGACTTGACGGTCTCATCGGGCAGCACCATTGTCTCGCCTACATCTGTACCGCCGAGCCGCATCGTGTGCCCGCTTCATCGTTAGAACCGCTGAAAATGAGGATCTCGAGATCAACTGACGAATGTTCCTCCCCCAACGATAAGACCGATTCCGAGAAATGTGCAGATGTAAAATCAGTTTGTGGACACTCAAGATTCCGCAGGAGTTAATTCGAGCCTGCTGGAGTTGCGGCACCATGTGGTACATTGGCAACAAAGAGTGCAACGTACACAAATGACCGTACTATCGCGTAGAGATTTCTCTTATATGAACGCTGATCGAAATTCCGTTGCGGAACTGACGTCGGTCTCGGAGCTCGCGTTCGAGCTTCGCGAGACCTTGGGAAGAGGTGCAAGGCTGATCCGGGTCGAGTCTGGTCCTCCACTGTCGCAACTTACTGTGTTAGGCCACCTGCAACGGAAAGGCGCAATGAGTACGAATGATCTTGCCGCAGCAGAACGCGTCCGTCCTCAATCAATGTCCCTGACGGTCCAGGCGCTGGAGAAGGCCGGTCTGGTCGGCCGCAAACCGCATCCAACTGACGGGCGGGCCACCCTCGTTCAATTGACGCGTAAAGGCACTAAGACCTTAGAGAGCATTTTTGCGACCCGAGAAGATTGGTTGACGTCCGTGATCGTCGAACAGCTGACGGATGACGAACGTCAGGAACTACATCGAGGATTGGCCATCATTCAGAGAATCATCCACAACCGGGAGTAATAAGCCGACACAGCTTTTTGCAGCAATCCCGATCGCGTAGGTGTACTCACCATCAATCAACAGCCTACGCCGATGCAGAACCAGGATTTCGGTGAGCGCGTAGCCGGAAATAACGAGAGCCGACGAGGCACCCCCAGAGGGATATCCGCTTATCCTCAGCGAAGCGCAGCGATGATGCTTCCGGCGTCACTGACCCGGAATTCACCGGGCGCCTCGACATTCAAAGTCGCGACCACGCCATCGTCCACTACCATCGCATAGCGATGGGAACGAATCCCCATGCCACGCGCTGTCAGATCCTGCTCCAATCCGAGCGCATAACTGAAGTGAGCGCTGCCGTCTGCGATCATTTTGATCCTGCCCCCAGTTGCCTGCTGACGTCCCCACGCGTTCATGACAAAGGCGTCGTTGACAGAGACACACCAGATTTCGCCAATGCCCACTGCGAACAAATCCGCGGCCGCGTCGATGTACCCTGGCAGGTGTCTGGCAGAGCACGTAGGTGTAAACGCCCCGGGTAATCCGAATATCACCACGCGCTTGCCCGCTACCCGTTCGCGCACGGAGAATCCACTCGGCCCGACAGCACAGCCTTCCGTCGCCTCGTCGATGAACTCGAAGAGACGCACGTCTGGTAACGTGTCACCTACTTTGATCATGCCGTATCCTTCCTTGTTAAGCGCTCTTGTGCATCCCACTTCCCGCGTTTTTTGCACGAGAACGATTGCAATTCCAATTGCCTGGATCTACCGTGGTTCAAACTTGCGAAGGCATCGATGTAGAGAATAGGGTCTACCTGTATAACCTGCGAACGACTCCGGAACCTCCGATACGTAAACCGCCCCCTTGGAATCGACTGCTACCGCATGCGGAGCAGGAAATTCCAACCCAGGGCAGTGCAGTTGGCCGATGATAGAACCCTCCGACGAACGTATCGTCACTCGACCGGGCAGTTCTTGCGCCGCTCGGCCAAGCCGCCAGGACTTGATATCGGCGGGACCACGTGGCAACTCAGTCACGTATGCGTTCCCGTACCGATCGAATGCTACATCCGTAGGTCGCTGAACATTGTTCCACACATCCAGCAGTTCGCCGTCGCACGAGAATATCTGGATGCGGTCGTTCTCCCGGTCACACACCAGCACGCGACCTTCAGTGTCGACCGTGACACTGTGTGGAACGACGAAGGAACCGTCAGCAGCCCCTGGGCCGCCCCAAGAAAGCATCAACTGACGATCCGCGGAAAAACGGTGCACGCGACAGTTACGGTATCCGTCGCTGACAAACAGTTCTCCATTCCGCCACGGTGCGACCTTGGTAGGCCGGTTGAACGGTGGACCCCCAACCATGCCGTCGTACGCGATCTCGGCGCTCGAAGCCTTCGCGTCATATCCCGTATCCGACGGCATACCCGTACCGATTGTGTCCAAAAGACGCCCAGTCCTGTCAAACACGAAGACTTGGTGGCCCCCATCATCAGCGACATAGACTGTGTCGTCCTCACCAATCGAGATGAGGTGCGGACGCGGGGAAAAACAACCGCCGCCCCACCGGTTCAGGACAGCCCCATCAGGACTCAGCACGGTAACAGCGTCAGCGCCGCGCCGGAGAACATGCACCCGATCCTGCGAATCAACTGCAACTCCGGTGACGTCACGCTCCCACGTATCTTCGCCCCAACCGGCGACTTCCTCAAAGTTCATCGTGAACCTCACTTCGCCTTTGCACGGACCCAGTGCGGAACGAGGGATGGACCCTGATCCGATGCACCGTCGAGAAGCGCCGACACAGGCTCTTCGTCGATGAACCAGTCCGAAAAATCGTACGACTGCCACGCGGCATCGCCGGCATCGAATGAAGAAATTTCAAGCGGATTGCCGCTAGGATCGGAGAAATAGATGGAGGAGATGAAGCGGTGTTTATTGTTCGCACCCCTGCGTTCGGAAACTTCAGACACCGCAACACCTTGCGACATCAGGTGCTCGCGGAACCATACGACCTCAGCATGCGAGGCCACGTCGAACGAAAGGTGATCCAGTTTCTGCGGCTCCACCGGCCGGCTCCACTGCGCCTTGCTTTCTGCCGGCCAAAGAACGGAACTTACGGGAGCGGGCGGTCGCTCGGTCACCGTGGGTGCCTCGTACAGTGAAAACAACTCACCATTACCCATCTCAAAGAATACCTGTCGAACCGTAATATCTACGGCGATGGGAGATGTCTCGACCTGGTCCTGAGCAGCCGACCCGCTCGAATGATGTGCTGATGAACGCAGACCCTTTGCAGTAGTGGCGAAGCGCTGGGTACGTACCACACGCATACCCAGCACGTCTCTGTAGAACCGCACTCCTTCATTCATGTCACGGGTGAACATGACAAGGTGGTTAATCCCCAAGATCCGTCCGGATGCCGGACCCGATTCTTGCAGGACACGACGGTGACGGGGCAGTTCGTCGGTATCAGACGATCCGTCTTGTTGAGTCAACATTGCCATTATTCATACTCCCAATATCCGTTTGAATTCACCGTTGCGGCGCTCGGCCCTGGTGTTTGCCATCTGTTGGCATAACGGAAACAGAAACGCGAGAAGTGCCAGGGTGCACAGTCGCTTTCTTTCCGCTATCGCCTTATCCCACTACGCATCGAGGACCAGGCGCGTCGAGCACGACCTGGAGACGCAGACCATGATTGTCTGCCCTGCTGCACGCTCTTTTTGACTGAGCACCGAGTCGCGGTGGTCAGGTATTCCCTCAAGAACTCGCGTCTCGCATGATCCACACACACCCTCCTGACAGGACGAATCAATGTCAACGCCGTGTTCCTCTGCAAGCTCCAGGATGGAGCGATCCGGCGGAACGGTTATGACGAGCTTCGACCGCGCGAACTCAACCTCAAACGTCCCATTCGCCTCGATAGAGCCATCGTCTCGGGGAGAAAACCGTTCATAGTGAACTCTTTCCGCCGACCATGACGCACAAATGTCGTCAATCGAAGAAAGCATCGCCTCAGGGCCGCAGCAATAGAGGACGGTTTCCGGATCAGCCTCGTTGATCATGGCGCCGAGGTCGAGCTGTCCTTTGAGTTCGCTCTCGTGAAGCGAGACCTTGTCGCCGCCTAGTGCGCGTACCTCATCGATAAATGCCATCGACTCGGCTATTCGCCCGCAGTAGACAAGGCGCCAGTGTGCACCGGCTGCGGCAACCTCTGCGATCATCGGAAGGATCGGCGTGATGCCGATTCCGCCCGCGACGAACAGGTAACGCTCAGCGCGAACGAGTGGGAAATTGTTACGCGGCGCAGATACACGAATCGTGTCGCCTTCCGCGAGGACTTCATGGATATGAGCAGAGCCGCCCCGACCGTCCACCGCACGCCGTACGGCAATCTGCCAGTGCCGCCGATCGGCGGTTTGGCCACACAAAGAGTACTGCCGCACATAATCAACGCCATTCGAAGCGAAGTGGACGTCGATATGCGCTCCAGGTTCCCACGTTGGAAGTTGCAACCCATCCTTACGGGCGAAAGTGAGACGAACGACCCCCGTCGCCACAGCTTCTTTCCGGGCGATCACAAGTTCGAAGTCGCGTTCAGACATAGCCATTCCTTGATCAACAAGCGGGCCACTGCTGTTAAACCGCGCGGCCCGCTCCACCACGAGTTTGCGCGTCGAGGTTGCTCTAGTCAGATCTCGAGCACGACCGCATCACCTTCCACGGAAATCGGAACCGTCTCGACGCCAGCTTTCAGCCGCTCGAGTTCCTCCGGCGATTCGATCGTCACCGGATAGCTACGCACTTTCTGCTTCGACTTGAAAATCGTCCGTCCAGTCTTGATTTCAAACTCCCAATGATGCCAGGGACAAGACACGATCTCACCATCACGCACCCAGTGCATTTCCGGCATGCCATCCGTCGGCAACTCAGCTGTCGACGTCCCGCGAACATGGCCTTTGCAAAGCGGGCCGCCCATGTGCGGACAGGTGTTCTTCAGCGCGTAAAACTCGCCATTGATGTTGAATACGCCGATCCCGCTCTTTACCTTTTCCGGATAAACAATCGTCGAAGAGCCGGGCGGAAGATCGTCGGCTGCACCCACTACATATCGCATTTTCTGTCTCCTGTTCAATCCTGGCAGGTCACGAGCTCAACTCGGCCGACACTCGCGACGCGATACGCGGATAGAACTCCACCGCGTTATCGGCAAAACAACGAGCGCGGTCGTTCTCCGACCACGTGGGGAACACGTCCTCTGCCTTCGCACCATCCCAATAGGGATGACGGCTGCCGTAGACGACGAGCGAGGAATTGTCACCACCAATCGTCCCCGTTGCCGCCTTGCTGTGCGGCGAGATTTCGTCATCCGCCTGCGTCACGAAGCGGACATGGCGGGCCAGGTATGTCGTCGGATCATCGCTCACCCACGGCACCTCCATCCGATCGGATTGCCAATCCTTGTCCGTCCGGATTGCCAGCGAACGCGCCGCATGCACGCTAAGGTCGCCGAACACTACACGAAGCTCCGGCAAGCGCTCGAAGACGCCGGCGATAATGAAGCTGGTCAATTGCACGATCGATGCCATCGGGCGAAGCGCATGATCTTCCGCAAAGAAGCTCGGGAAACCGACCTGCGACGGCGGCGGCTCGATCAGTGTGGAAAAATCATCGTGGACATAAACGACGAGGCCGCGCTCAGCCGCCGCGCGCCAGATCGGGAAGAACCGCTGTTCGCCAAAGGTCGCAAGCGAGCGCGCGGGCACGACCAGCTGCACGAACCGATCGTCATCAGCCCACCGGTCGATCTCACGCAGCGCCGTATCGGTATCGTTCATCGCCAGGCGGATCGATCCCAGGAAACGTCCCTCAGATTCCGAAGACTCTAGCCACTTCTTGAAAAGAAGGGTATTTGCGGCGCGCGCAACAGCAGCAGCCTGTTGCGGGTTCGGCCAATATCCGCGAGTGGTCGGGCTCAGCACGGCATAATCGACGTCGGTGCTACGAAGGTAGGCCGCGACGGCTGCAGGGCTCATTGCCTGTTCCGGGGTCACAGACAACTGATCGAAAGGAGAGCGGTACTTCTCGCCGAAGAGGGGAGGCAGCTTCAGGAAGTTCCAGGGCGAGCCGATTGCCTTATTGAACTCGACGCTTCCCAGGACAGGGTGGATAGCGCAATCGATTTTCATCGTGCACCTCCCGCCAGATCGAAGCGGTCGACCGGCCTTGTCTTCGGCAAGTCGTAAATCACTCGTGCGTTCTCGTACATGATTCGGGTCTTCATTTCTGGGTCGAGCGAACGGGGAAGCGCCTTGCTCGGCGGGTCGTAGTCATAGTGCGGATAATCACTCGAGAACATCACCAGTTCGCGGGCATTTGCTTCTTCGTAAAGCGTTGCGATCTTGTGCGGGTCCGTGTTCTCTTCAATCGGCTGGGTCGCGAACCGAATGTGGTCGCGTACATACTGATGGGGTGTCTTCTTCAGCCCGAGTTCTTGACCGGTCTTTTTCCAATGACGCTCAAGCCGATCGATGAACGGCTGGAACCACAGGAAACCGCCTTCGATGAACAGCACCTTCATCTCGGGATGGCGGTCAAAAACACCATTGCAAATCCAGCTGGCCAAGTGCGCTCCGTATGCCATCGGAGCAATGAGGGAATGGTACTCGACGAAGTATTGGAGAGGGCCCGTCGAGGTCCATCCCAGCGGCTGTGTAGCACCACCGCGGAAGTGCATGGCAATGGGAAGATTGTGCCGAGCAGCAGCTTCCCAGATCGGGTCATAGATCGGGTGACCGAATGGCCGGGGGCCATAGTGGCCGATTACCACCTGCCGAAATCCGGGATGTTCGCCCCATTTATCGATCTCTTTTGCGGCCGCAATCGGATCATCGATACCGATAGAGATGGAGCCAACATAGCGATTCTCAGCGTTGTACTTGGACAGCCACGTGTCAGCTAACCACGCGTTCACCGCGCTGGCCAGCGCCGTGTCGAGTCTTGGATCGACCGTGAATCCGCGAAAGCTCCAAGGCAGCAAGATCGCGTAGTCGGTCGGATCGTCGACGAACATTTGCTGCCCGACCATGTCCGGATCCGAACCAATATCACCGACCTTTGGATAGGCATCCTTACGCCCCCCACCCTCGAGCGTTCGATACGTCGGGCGGCTGAAAGGCACGCTGGCGATTAGATTGGGGACATCCCGCCACGGCGCCTCCAAGTAGGGAATAAGTTCTTCGAACGAGCGCGGTTCGACATGGACATCCGTATCGATCACCTTGATATCAACGTGTTCGAGTTGGTTGTCCTTCACTTCCGGTCGTTCAAGTGTTGCAGTCGTCATAGTGTGTCTCCCGACAATGTGGGGTCGTCGTCATGATGTTTGCTTGCGACGATGTAAGTGTCGTCGTGATATTCAGTCTGCCTGTATATGTTCCGAGTGTCAACTTTCAGGTACCAGGTGGAACCCTTGCCCAACGCGCCTTTGCGCGTTTCGCTCGTCCAAATCGGACGGCGACAACGGCAAATTTTCATCGCGATCAAGCGCTGACAGTGACGAAAATCGAATTCGCTTGAAAGCCGCCATGTCCCGTGCCGACTTGTTCCTCGCTCATCTACATGCACGGTCTTTCGCGCTCCGTGCCTTTCTCCCTATGCGACGGAGGTGGCATACGGCTGAAAAAATTAGGTAGATTCCCTTAGATACATCGGGATGATATGCAGGCAAACTGACGATATTGTGCAGGCTGCCTGATAATGCATCGAAGCTTCTCGAACAAAAGCGGACATCGAGCAACGATGCTTCTGTCGGTGAGCATGAAGAAGGCATCGTTTAATGAATGCGTGCAAACATCGAAGGGCGCTATCACTGGCGCCGGAAACGTTTGTTCTCGAATCGGTACACAACAGGTGGATAGGTGCCATCCCGACATATCTAGCGGTTCGACCTGACTGCCAACGTGATCTCATGCCCAATCGTCGTGCGATATCGACGACGAGTTGCACCCCGCACGTTGCAGACACTCGTTTGCTCTGACTGCATGCATGGAGGCAGCTGAGGTTCATACGCGCGTTTCACTGTTCCCGGGGCGAGCCACGCGGAGTGCTACTGATTTGCGTATCCAGTTCGCGTGAATGAGCACATGGCGACGCAATCTGTCACTTGCAAAGTACAGGGACCCGCGAATAGGAGAAATATCAGCCCTCCGTTCCGCGGACGAGAGGGAACGCCGCTCCAGAGATCTTCCCGCCCTCACGGCTAGCCGTAATCGTCCGCCGGCGCTGCGCCCACTTACGGACCTTGCCGAGAAATTCCCAACCCGCCAAGTGAGCTGACGGACAATGCCCTGTCCTTCAATCGGCCCACAAAGCTCGCCCTTAAGAATTGCAAACTTCGGCAGGGGCAAGCGAGGAAAATCATGCGAACGGGAAGGCCTTGGCACGGTCGCATCGCCGGGCCAAGGCAGATCCCTCACAAACATGAACCTGCGGATCGGCATTAGAAAGGAGAAACGTTTGAATTATCTTCCGGCCGATCTATATACCGCCGACGCATAGATACTTGGTTTCCAGATATTCGTCCAGGCCGTAGTGCGAACCCTCTCTACCTAGGCCAGACTGCTTTATCCCGCCAAACGGCGCGACCTCGTTGGAAATCAAGCCTGTATTGACACCTACCATGCCATATTCAAGCGCTTCCGCCACCCGCCAGATCCGTCCGATGTCGCGGCTGTAGAAGTACGCCGCCAATCCGAATTCCGTGTCGTTCGCGAGATATACCACCTCCTCGTCGGAATGGAAGCGAAATACCGGAGCGAGCGGACCAAAGGTCTCTTCACGAGCGACCTTCATAGCGGGCGTCGCGTCGGCAATGATGGTGGGCTCGAAGAAGCTGTGCCCGAGAGCGTGGCGCTTTCCGCCACTCACGATTCGGCCACCATGTAGCACCGCGTCCTTGACGTGCGATTCGACCTTTTTGACGGCATCCTCGTTGATGAGCGGCCCCTGTGTGACCCCGTTCTGCGTGCCTGGCCCAACTTTCAACAATGCTACCGCGTCAGCCAATTTGCCGACAAACGAGTCGTAGACGTCGTTGTGCACATAGAAGCGATTGGTGCATACACATGTCTGGCCTGCGTTTCTGTATTTGGACGCGACTGCCCCTGTCACCGCTTCGTCCAGGTCTGCGTCATCGAATACGATGAACGGCGCGTTGCCGCCCAGTTCAAGTGATAGCTTTTTGATCGTCGGGGCGCACTGCGCCATCAGGCGTGCTCCGACTGCAGTGGACCCGGTGAAAGAGAGCTTTCGAACGGCAGGGTTCGACGTCATTTCTTCACCAATCTGTTGAGGCACACCGGTGATAACCTGGAAGATGCCGGCCGGTACGCCTGCCCACTGGGCTAGCGCCGCCAACGCCAAGGCCGTAAGTGGAGTCGATTCGGCTGGCTTGACGATCATTGGGCACCCCGCTGCAAGCGCGGAACCAGCCTTGCGGGTAATCATCGCCGCAGGAAAATTCCACGGTGTAATCGCGGCACAGACGCCGACGGGCTCCTTCACCACCATTATCCTCCGGTCACTGGCCACTGTAGGAATAGTGTCCCCATAAGCGCGTTTGGCCTCCTCTGCGAACCACTCAATGAACGAGGCGCCATACAGAATCTCTGCCATTGCTTCACTTAGCGGCTTGCCCTGCTCGGCCGTAAGAATCTTGGCGAGGTCGTCCTGATGCTCAATTATCAGTTCAAACCATGTGCGGAGGATACCGGCTCGTGCTTTAGCAGTGAGTTTGCGCCAGGCCGGCCACGCCTTCTGGGCAGCCTCGATTGCACGGCGAGTCTCCGGCGCCCCCATCCGCGGCACATGTGCTATGACCGCTCCGGTTGCCGGGTTCATCACTGAAAACGTCTCGCTGTCGTCCGCGTCACACCACTCACCGTTCAAGTAACACTGCTCGCGCAGCAACGATCGTTCGTGGAGATTTAGCTTGCTCATTTGAGGCCCTCTGTATTAATAAGCTGGTCAGGTCGCCGCTGCAACCTTGGACTGTGTGCTGCATCAAATCGCGATCGCAGCAGATCCTGCCTTACCGATTCGCTGTCGCGCCATAAACATGCCGCATCAACCGGTCGGTCGAGTCGCCGCTCGTCACACTACGCATCGTTGCCGCCCGGGCGCTCTGACTTTCCTGCCCGTCGGATGGCTGATATTCGCAAATAAATGCAAACGCTCTTCGAGAAAAAAAGACGCCGCGGTCACGCGGCGTTAAAAGACTCGGCCCAAGCGCAGAGCCGACCTTGGAGATTCCAATGCTGGACGTTTGACATCAGAGTGCCCCCAGCTGGAGGTTCAGCTCCCGCTATCCATTCAAGCCTCGGCCTGAACGCGAACCGCTTATGACCCATCGAACCCGGGATGCTCCGCGATGTACCGCTCAAGAAACACTTGGAGATCTTGCGAAGTCGGTCGTGTTCCCCAGTTACTATCACAATTGACCGTCGCCAGCGCCATCCACGAATCGGGTGCCCTGATGGCTTCGAGAATAACCCCCCCGTCGCTAATCACCAGTCGCCCCGTCGATGGTCGAAAGTGAGCCGAAATCTGCCGACAGTCCACACGCACCTTTGCGTGCACATTCCGCGACGTCATTTCATCCTCCTTTTTTCCGCTTTTCGAGCTTGTCTCACGGTGCATGGCTGACAGCTTTTCCACCGCATCCATTCAGAGACCTGTCAAGAGCTGCCATAGCAACGCCGCGTTTAGCAGCACAATAATTCCCGCGCATATCCATGCCATCACAAGCGGAATTCGCTTGACACGGAATCGACCCATGAGCCGCGCATCCGATGCGAAGCGCACTAGAGGGATTACTGCCAGTGGCAGTTGTACACTTAGCACGACTTGACTAGCAACCAGTAGCTGATTCGACCCATGCTCACCAAACGCGCCCACTGCAAGTAACGCTGGTCCAATAGCAAGTGCACGAGTCAGCAAGGCACGAAACCATCGCACGCTCTTCAATTGCAGGAAGCCTTCCATCACCGCCTGCCCTGCCAAAGTTCCAGTAACGGTGGCGTTTAGCCCGCATGCCAGCAATGCCCCGGCAAAAATTACGCTTGCCCACTTACTACCGACGAGGGGTGCGATAAGACGGTGGGCATCCGCGAGATCGCTTACGTCGTAATGGCCATTCGCATGGAACACTGCGGCCGCGACGATCAACAGTGAGGCGTTGACGGTAAAGGCGAGACTCAGCGAACCAAATGTATCGATATTCATGCCCCTCATCGCGTCTGCTATGCGCTGGTCATCACGGCCTTTGGCGTAATCCTTTACAAGCGCCGAATGCAAATAGAGGTTGTGGGGCATCACTGTCGCGCCAAGGATGCCTGCGGCAAACCAGATCATGCCCGCGTCGCGCAAAAGAGCAGGGGACGGCGTGAACCCGGCAAGCACGCCGTGCCACGAAGGGTTAGCAAGGGCGAGCTCGACGACAAAACAAAATCCGACAAAAAAAATCAACGTGGCGATAACAACCTGCAGAGGTCGTTGCCCCTTACTTTGCAGCGCAAGCATCACAAATGTACCAATCGCAGACATCACCACGCCGACTGTTAGGGAAACGCCAAGCAACAGTTGCAACGCCACCGCACTGCCTACCACTTCGGCAACATCACACGCGACAATCGCAATTTCGCAGGTGATCCACAAAAACAATGTGGTGCGACGGCTATAGCGCTCCCGGCATAACTGGGCAAGATCTAATCCGGTGACGACACCGACTCTTGACGCCACCCATTGCAGCAGAAGTCCCATCAGACTCGCGACGAGGACCACGCTCAGCAGTTGATAGCCATACTTGGCCCCGCTTCCAAGCGCTGTTGCCCAGTTGCCCGGATCCATGTAGCCGACCGCGACCATCGCGCCTGCACCAACGAACGAGAACCATCGACCGCGACCCCGAGGTGCACGATTCAAGGGGCCACCGTGTTCACAGCCGATGCCGCCCGCGATGGTAGAATGCGGCGCATTGTCCCTGCTCCCCGCGTGGGCCGAGTCAGGCGACCCCGCAGCGACACAGACGACGTCGTAATACCGAGCGCCGTTCCCCCACCCATATACTTTCTTCGAATTCGTCTCCATTGTCACTTCTCCGACATGCGAATCGGCCGCGAGACAGGCAGATGAAACTGGCCGTACACGCCGTCGAGTTGCGCAGCAGCGGACATATCGCCCACCCTACAGCCTGAGTCGTTAGAAAGACCACTCCTATCCGAAGTGTCAACGACCGAAGGTCCACTTGCCGTTGCAACCGGCTCACATGCCTTCAATACTCCTAATTTATCGATTACGGAATCCTTCAAGTCATTCGGCGTGAAATCCACTTATTTTCAGTTGGTGTCTCAACCTGCTTCAGGCATGTCGACGACGATCCACCGGTACCATTCACTTGATTCTTTTCCGAGGCCAAGCGCAGCGTTGACCGCACTTTATCTAATCAGTCTGCCTGTATATAATGAGAGTGTCAAATCCTGCTGGCTAAAAGCGCTCGAATAAGCGCTACTAGGACAACATTGAGCAAGCCGATTGGTATTCAGAAAGACACGCCCACCGCAGCCACTCAAACACCCACCCATTACAGAGAGAAGGCGGTAGCGGGCTGCATGGAGCAAGGAAAACATGATCAAGCTTCGTTCTGCGATTAATACGAGAAGCGGTTATGCAGGGAGCGCAAACCCCGAGATTGCATCGCGAAGCGCGCCGGCTTGATCCTTTAGAGACTGCGCTGCCGCGGCCGCCTCTTCCACCAGGGCAGCGTTTTGTTGCGTCACTTTATCCATTTCGCCCACCGCCCGATTCACTTGCTCAATACCCGAGCTTTGCTCCTGAGATGCATGACTGATTTCCCCGAGAATCTGACTGACGCGTTGCACAGATTTCACAATCTCGCCCATAGTCTCGCCTGCGTTAGCGACAAGCGCAGCGCCTTCGTCGACGATGCTTGTGGAGGATTCGATAAGCGCCTTGATTTCCTTGGCGGCCATTGCCGACCGTTGCGCGAGGCTTCGCACTTCTGACGCTACGACGGCAAATCCACGGCCTTGTTCGCCCGCTCGAGCAGCCTCGACGGCCGCGTTGAGCGCCAGAATGTTGGTCTGGAACGCAATTCCGTCGATCACGCCAATGATGTCGCCAATTTTCTGGGAACTGAACGTAATTTCACCCATTGTGCGCACCACGTCATCGACCACGCTGCTCCCGCGTATGGCGACTTCCGCTGCCTGCCCGGCAAGCCTTGAGGCCTGCTCTGCGCTATCAGCATTAAGTCTCACGTTGACCGTCATCTGATCCATGCTGGAAGCTGTTTGAACGAGCGCTGCGGCCTGCTCCTCCGTGCGCTGCGAAAGGTCCATATTGCCGGCGGCAATTTCATTCGCCCCGACGTTGATATTCTCAGCACCTATTCGGATGCGCTCGACGGCTTCCGTCAGTCCCGATTGCATTATCGCTAGCGCATGCATAAGGCTGCCCGTATCTTTCTCGCCGGTCGATACGTTGGTCGTAAGATCACCGCGGGAGATGCGATGCGCTGTCTCGATCGCGACCTCCAGATCGCCTCCTAGTCCACGCCGCACGCTACGAAGCACAAGAAACATCACGGCGCTCGCGACAAGTCCGAGTACGCCGGTGACACCGACCCACCGGACGAGCGAACTTGTGAACTCGGCGTTCACATCGTCCATGTACATGCCAGTAACGATAATCATGTCCCAAGGTGCGAATCGCAACGCATATGAGGTCTTTTGCACCGGCGTGTCCCGGCTGCCGCCTGGCCTGTACCAGACATAGTCGACGAAGCCCCCCTCGTCCTTATTGCTAACTTTGACAAGCTCCTGAAAGAGATGTTTGCCGGTGGGGTCCGCAAAACCAGACTGGTCTTTACCGACGAGATCTGACGCGAACGGATGCATGAGCATGACAGGTCGCGAGTCGTTGACCGTAAGGTATCCGTCCTTCCCATAGCGCATGATAGAGAGCGCCTCGAGTGTCCGTCTTCTCGCCTCGCCGTCACTCATGGCGTTCTTCTGCGTGAGCGCATAGTAGTGTTTGACGACGCTTTCTCCTTGCTGGACGACAGTTTTCAACTGGTCGCGGCGGTCCTGGATTAGCGACGTTCGGTATTGCCATACCCCCGCCACGGCAATCAGGACCAGGCCCATCCACAGCACAGCCATCATTGAGCTAAGCTTCTGATTTAGTGTCATGCTGGTCATCGTGACGCCCCGTTTCCCCATTGAAGCTCCAGCCGCAAAGCTTTAGTCAAGCTTCCCCCCTCCGCTCGCACGCTCAAAGTGGCACGCAAGGTCGCCCCAGAAATTGCGCCCACAAAGGTAGTACACCGAACTCAACAAACGTTGCAGCCCGTGATTGACAGGTCGTTGCAACGATTCTGTTGCAGCGGGCGGGGTAACATCTGAAGCAGATATCCCGCCCGTCGCGCGCTTATACAAACACGCAGAATCAAATCAATCATTAACTTTGCAACTTGATCTTGCCGACATATCGCTCACCATCGCGAACAATATCGAGCGCAGCACCAAATGGTTTCGACAACTCATTCAGGCGGCCAAGAATGCGGGCACCCTCTTCTGCAGACGCAAGTTCAGGACATCCTCGACGACTTCTCGGCGCATCGCGTCCGAGAGTGATTGGATGGAGTTCGCTATCGGCTAACAAACCATTCTCAAAGGTAAAACGAGCCACCACCGACTCCCAAAACAGCGGTTGCTTCTTATAACCAGTCACGACGTCAAACAGATCCGCAGGCGTGGAGGTTAGGGGCATGCCCTGCTGTTCGTAGACCTCAAGCGGGAAAGACGAGAACGTCTCCACGTTGAAGATGAAGTTTCCAAGTGAATAGCAGATTGGGCGGCCGGCGTAGAGCTCCACGCCCCGCAGCATGTGTGGTCCATGCGCGAAGACTCCGTGCGCACCGGCGTCGATCAATTGGTGCGCGAGCGGCTGCAGAAACTCTGCAGGTACCTCAGTGTTCCAGCGGCCTTGGATGCCTTCATGACAATGCAACCCGACAAAAACGAGGTCTGCTTGACGCGACGCTTCTTTTACCGAGGCGACGATCGCATCGACGTCGCGCTCTAGCACGTCAGTCTGCACACGCGAATCGTCGCTCGGAGCAAAATTTACGCCCTCGACCGCGAACCCTCCCGGCGGAGGTCCATCGTAGATGTTCTTGTCCGGATATGGGAAGTGAATACCAGGGGCAGTCGTTCCCGTTGCAGAGACATTGACGCCTGCCTCCGCCAGGATCTCGCGCAGTTCGTCGAACCGCTCCTTCCTGATGTAATGAGTTTTTTGCACACGAAGCGGTGCAGTACCGGGACGCCCCACATCGCCGACGCTCGGGTCCGCCGCGAGACACAGACGGGCGTTGCTCGATCCGGCTGCAATATAAGCGACACGGCAACCCGGCGCATCGAAATAACGCGGAGCACGCGCCTCCTGCAGCGTTCTCCCGACCCCCGCATAGGTCAAACCACGTGCCTCCAGGGCTTCAATCGAGGCCACCAGCCCAGATACGCCGAAGTCGGTCGCGTGATTGTGTCCCATTCCATAGATATCGATACCAAGCCACTCAAATTCTGAGAGGAGTTCAGGCTCCACACCGCACGGAATGCCATGCATCGTGGTCGAGGCCATTCTGCCTCGTCCCGGGAAGACCATCTCAACATTGGTGATGGTCACGTCCGTCTTCCGTAGCATCTCGACAAGCGCAAGAAAATCCGCATCGGGATTGGGCGAGATCCGTTGAGTGAGCATGGCATCGCCCGTCGCAAGGACACTAACTTTTGACACGACAAATCCTCCATATGTACAGCAATCGAATTTCAGCTTCCGCAGGCCCTGATCTTCGAGTTGTCTTGATTGCTACCCGTATGACATGGGTGTCTGCCTTACAGGACACGCCGCATTCAAGGTTGTAAGGTTCAACTGAATGTGGTTCCATGCATAGTGAGCACTATCAACCCAGCGAAAAGGATGACGACTCCGACAGTCAGGCGAATCGGGCGAAATTTAATCGCGATCATGGTATTCGGCCCTCCTTGACCAGCACACTAATCAGTCTGCCTGTATATTTTGATGACGTATGTAAGGGTATGTACCTAAGGTAGTTCTAGCTCGAAGCGATCGCACAAATTCCAGTCTCGTTCGTGACAGTCCGCAGGCCGCTGGCGAGTTCGCTAATTTGAGGGCTAAATAGCCGCGGTCTCGCTTCTGTTGTCGACTGGCCGTGGCAAGGAAAGGCGGAAATCACCGAGCAGCCCACCTTCAAGATGCTGGGCGATATCAATTTCGACGCGCTTAGCTATGAGTGGTCATTGAAAGGAGTTCGCCATTCGTGAGACAAGGGCGGTGCTGCCGAACAGGGAGAACGACGCCGCTATACGCCGCGTGGTGACGCCAGCGCTCCGCACCGCGTAGGCCAGTGTCGCGATAACACGGATCACACCTATCTGCCTTTCGCACCGCCCAACCCCGCGCCGGCAGCGTCGATGTCTGCTCCGCCGCTGTTGCACGTCCTATTTGCCTGCTCGAAGGTATCTATGCGTAGATAAACGGCAGCGAGCTTGTGTGCCAGTGTTTGCGCTACCCTTGTCTTGCCGGTGCCGGGTAGTCCGCCGAAGGCGATCAATACGTTTGATGCTCCCGGTCCGGTAGACGCAGACAGCTTGTTACCGCTCTATGTCACGAGGTCGACTGTCTCCTCGTGGTCGTCGTGCCGCACGCTGGGTCTAGAATAGCCCGCAGGCAAACTTCTCCCCGCATCCATTCGCGGAATCCTCCACGCGGCCGTGCGCCCCGCATAAAGCCGATGCTGCTGCCGCTTCCCGCCGCGCAAGTGCGCCGCATATCGCTGAAAAATCACCTCGTACTCGCCGTGCTGCGCGACGGTCGGGGCACCATTGAACAGCTCGCCACGTTGCTCAACGTCGTCTTCGGCGCATACTTTCTGCGTCACTGCCCACCCGATGACATCACTCCCTACACCGACGCCGAGGCCGCCCTGAACCGGTGTATCCGGCGCGCGGAACGCGGCGAGCCTCCGACGCCTGATGCCGGCGAAGCTACCCTGCTCGAACATTTAACCGCCATTCACGATGCACAGCTTGCCTCGGTGCCACGCACCGCTATCTCAGCGCGTGGGAACAGCTTCAGCGCATACCCGCGGGGGGCATCGCTTGGCCTCTTCCTCCCGCGACGGATGCCCAAAGCCACCATGCTGTTTGAAAGGCGGCTGGAATTTCAACACGTTGCTGCGGGTCCGTAGCATAGCGGCTGCGTCCGGTCGCAAGGTTGTTGCGCATGGCTATCTGATTCTGAATGACGACAAGACGGACCGCTAGACTCAAACCATACCGGTGTCCACGCGGCCTCAGCGCGGGCTGCTAGAATTCACTTCCCCACCGCTTCCCCTGTTCGCCATGCAATATCGCGTCGCCTATGAGCACAGCTTACGAAGCGCACCTGACGACTTCATCGTCCACGTGCCGTCGCAGCTCGTCGACGACATTCCAGCGAACATCCCGCGGGCGCTGCTGCCCGAATACATCACAGAGATCATTCTGAAGCGCTCGTCGCAGATCGCCAAGATCCGCAATCTTCGCATTCTCTGACTATCGAAACGCCGCTGGCGGCACCAGGCATCTGACATAGTCTGCACGCGCGGATCAAAGAGTTCCAGACGTCCATTTCTGCGCGGCCACAGCGTCCGAGTAGCAGTGAGCTTGATTTGCTGTTTATCTTCACGACCGAAGCCGGAACGGTGCGCCGTCTAATCCGGCGTACCGCGCAAGCGGCTTATTCCTGTCGCGCGCAAAGGCGGGGAGATCCGAGATTACTACCGGTACCGGCTGATAGGTCCTGAATGCGTCCACGAATGGTTCAGCCGAACCACATGCACTCGCAAAGCTTTCAAGATACTTATGAACACCTCAGCCAATGTTGGCTGCTCGGGATTCGACCCACTCTTTTGGGAATTTACGAGCACTTAGCGTCCACACAATCGACGACTTAGCTGGTCGTTGCACAAATAGCTCTCGCACTTGACCCATCAGCACCGGTGCAGGCTTGAGCTCTTGCCGCCGACGATAACGCCGTTACAGACGATCGGTCAGCAGGTTCCAGTCCAGTTCAGGATGAAACCGCTCCCCATCGATTTCACGCAGTCGAAGAACAACACGACATCCGGTGCAGGACCGAACTCATATATCGAATGTCCGCCATCAAATCCTATCCCGTTCATGATTTGAACCTTACGGATATTGGCCGACCAGCGCAAGACGTTACGACGGGCTGTTGGCTACGCTGCCATGCACTGCGCATCGGTTAACCTCGCCGTTCCTGACGGCGTTCGCGACGGCGCAAAAGCAGTGAATGCCGTCGCGAAATGCTGAAAGTTTTTTGTTAGTTAAGTGATCCACTTATGTCTATGCTTTTGAGGCCACACCCTGAACAGACCGCCGGGCCGAATGGCATGCCAATCCTTTCATAGGGGAAGGGGCGATGTCGCCCAATACATTGTCAATGCGTGCGCCCCACTGTGCGCGCAGGCCATTTGCTGTCTCCGTCATCGTCTCCCTTCTGGGTCTTTCGTGCGCCGCGCCGGCGGTCCGGCTGGCATGCTGCCGCAAGGCGGCGCCTATGTGAGCGGCAACGGCTCCAGCTCCATTGCCACGTCCGGCGATACGCTCACTGTCACCTAGCCAGCAACCAGGGCAGCGGCGCGCTGGCACTGCGCGCGGACGCAGCGAGCGTGAACAACGGCGGCAGCATCACGAACAGCGGCACCATCGACTGGTCCCAGAGCACCGGCACGGTCAGTGCGCTTTACGACATGAACGGCAGTTATTCGCCCGGCACCCTGCTCGCGAACAGTGCGTGGGTGGCGCCCGACTACAGTGGACTGGTTACGCAGATCACAGGCTGCAAGCTGGTCAATACGGTGCAGGATCTGCAGAACATCGAGAGCGATATGAGCGGCAACTACGCGCTCGGCCACGACATCGACGCGACGGGTTATGCGTTCAAGACGCTGGGCTACGCGAGCAAAACCTCGTTCACCGGTCAGTTCGACGGCATGTGGCATAGCGTGTCGCATCTCAATCCTGACATCTCATTAATGGGTGATATTGCCGCAAACGCGGTAGTGCGGGACGTCAATCTCCTCGACGCGTCGGCCGGGAATCGGGTGCCGTCGGGTCACCCTGAGGGCATTCTGGCCATGACCAATCACGGCACGGTCGTCAACGCCTTCTCCTCCTCCGGCGTCATCGGTCCGCGCAGCAACAACACGTCGGCGCCGGTAGGCGGTCTTGTGGGCAGTAACTTTGGAACAATCGCACGTTCGGGCAGCAGTGCCACGGTCTATCCAGACAGCTGCGGTGGCGGACTAGTCTCCGACAATTACGGAACCATCACGCAGTCGTACGCGACTGGCATGGTCCAAGCGATCGCGTCGCGTAGCCCAGCGGCAGGTCTCGCCGACCACAACGTGGGCACAATCTCGCAGTCGTTCGCGGCGGGGAGAGTTCTGGCATTTAATCCATTGAACGAAGGCGGGATCTGTGTGCGTTGCACAGTGCTCGGCAGCGATGGCTATTGGAATAAGTAAACGACGGGACAGGCGGAAAGCGGCGGCAATCTGCCCGCTTCGAACGGACTGACCACCGCGCAGATGAGTGATCCCAAGAGCTTCGTGGGCTGGAACTTCGGCAGCGATGGCGCGTGGGTGATGCCGGCTGGCGCCACGCATCCGGTGCTGCGCTGGCAGGTGGAACATCGAGCGGAAGACGTTGCTGTGGGACTGGATCAGTACGCGAAATCGTCGCCAGCCTTCCCCACGCAGCCAACTGAGCCCGACGACGACCGACTCTGATCGACCCTGAAGGGACGTTTGCGGTTTCCGATAGCAGCCATTCACCACTGAGACTGCAACGAATCTTCAATCTACTTTCGTCATGGCAACGTGGATAAACGTCACCGTTTTGCCAAGGGAAGAGCACAACGATTTCGCATGGATGCGAGCATCGAACTGGGCGTCAGAATTTATCTCGATTAAAGGCGAAACAGGCTGCTTTCCGCTTGATCATTGCGATCTCTTCGCCCAGCCGGGCTTCGCTGAATCTTCCGTTGTGGAGGGATGATTTTAGAGCGGAGATGATAACAACCATGAAACTTGCGATTCGCGGAATGCGATATTGCGCGCGCCTCGCAGAAAGAGGTTTCGGTCCGCCCATAAATGCATTCGCGCGAGTTTGCCGGGAATAACTGCATTTCGCGCACAGCGATAAATCTCCGATTCCGGCCAACACCTCCAGATATAACGACAGTCCGGGGGATGGAAATCTCGTTCCGATAGACTGATTTCCTCTGCCAACGCGTTTTGGCAATCCTTCGGGTTCGTACGGTCTGGCAGCTTAATCGCCGAGGAGCAACGCCTCATAAAGGCGTTAAAGAGAGGTGCTAACGATCTCTGTCGAAGCACGGAGCCCAGGATCAAAGTCACGGGAGTCACAATGAACGTAAGGAGCTTTACGTCACTACGTGGTGTTGCGTGCCTTGCGGTAGTAGGTACGCACGTTTGGACAATTTTTGATCTTCACCGGTTGATCTTGGGACGGTACGGGTCAGGTTCGCTTGAAGAGTTCATATCGACACTAGTTGACAGAACATTGAATGGACAGGCCGCCGTCGAAATTTTCTTTGTGCTGAGTGGCTGCGTGCTCGCGCTGTCCTTGCAAACCGTATCAGGCGGTCCCGACAGGTCGTGGATTAAGGCGTTCTATATCAAGCGGTTGTTCCGTATTTATCCCGCCTTGTGGGTTTCAATCGCGCTGACGCTCTGTCTTTGGCCCCTTATAAAAACGGGACTACCGTCACCTGCATACAGTGCCTGGGCTCTCGACGCATATCCGTCGCAGATCGATGCCAGATCAGTGCTACTGTCGCTGGCCGCTATTTATGTACATCTGAACTGGCCGATGTGGACGTTGCGGGTGGAACTATTCTATTCGGTTATGTTTCCGGCGATCTTCCTGATGGTCGCGAATGAGCGCACGCGCGCGCCGTTTATCATTCTGATCGCGTTGCTTGCACTCGCGCCGATTCCGCGGAGCTTTTCGCTCCATTATGCATTAGCCTTCAGTCTCGGAGCCTTCATCCCCTCATCACGCGCGTTCGGCAACCTCAATTACCGGCTGATCGGTCTGGCTCTGGTACCACTTCTGATGTATGCCAGAATCGCCCTGGAAACGAGGATCGGTTTAAAAACCATCGAAACGATCGAGATCCTCATTGCCTTCCTGATCGTATATTGTCTGTTCCACAACAAAAAGCAGATTCCACTTCTTGATGGCCGTATCTTCGGCTACATCGGCAAGATCTCATACAGCATCTATGTTCTTCATTTCCCGATCGTGTTTGGCATTGCGGCAGCCCTGGTGGCCATGTTCGGAACCGTCGCGATTCAACATAACCCGTTGCTGATGGCGTCGTTGCTGGGCGTGCTGACGTTGCTCGTCGCAGTCCCACTGTCAATGGTATCCAGCAGATTCGTCGAAGACCGCGGTAACGCTCTTGCAAAGCACCTCACTACGTAAAGGGTGAGGCGCTCTCGAGATGGGTCCAATGCCCAACGCGCCGTACACGGCAGCACAACCCCGTTCGATTCTGCACGCCGAGACGGGGTTTGACATCAACCAGCTGATTGCCGGGTGTTGATTTGCATGGAATCCTGACCCTCGGGGGGTGCGGACAAAATGTTGGACTATTTGGAGGTAGTCCATGTACTCGTACGAAGACCGCGTTCAAGCGGTTCGGCTCCATTTGAAGTTGGGAAAGCGCATCAAGGCGACCATCCGGCAGTTGGGTTACCCGACAAAGAATTCCCCGTGAAGGCTTGGCATCGTGAATACGAACGGTGTCATGATTTACGAACTGGCTATGTTCGTGCCACGTCAAGGTATTCGGCCGAACAGAAGCAGGCTGCCGCCGATCATTATCTAAGCCATGACCGATGTCCTGCTGCAACCTTGAGGGCCTTGGGCTATCCGAGTCGCGGAACCCTTGCAGCCTGGATTGAGGAACTGTACGCCGAAATCGGAAAACGTCTCGTCGGCAGAGTAGCTGGCAGCGCTCCCAAATCGCTGGCAGTGAAACGGGCGGCAGTCATCGAATTCAGCTACTCGGTCGAGAGATTCCAGTATCCATAAACGCAAGAAGAAAGCAGCACCGGTCCATGAGCGCGCGGAACTGGAACGACAGGTCGAATCACTTCGACGCGACGTACGGAAGTTGCAGTTCGAGCACAACATCCTCAAGAAGGCGAACGAATTGGTAAAAAAGCAATGGGCATCGACCGCAGCTGACGAACCGGGAGAAGACGATGCTGGTGATGCCCTGAACGTCGACACGCCGGCTGAGCGATTTCATCAACTCGTTGCATCGACCGGTTGAATCCGGTCAGGAGTACGCACTGAGGACTGGCCGCTTACGGGCCGCTGAATTGAGTGACCTCTTTCGAGCGACGCGTCTCGGGAGCGGAGCGACGCAGCCCGACCCGGAACGGACCTTCAGATCCCGCCATAGCGGACATTCAGCACGGTAATCCATGGCGATCTCTCTCGCGGTCGCTGCGTTCCGAGGAAACGCGATCTCTCGTACGAAGTGATCAGCTTCGATAGTAACAATCTCAACTGCACTGCCGAGCGTTAGTCGAGAAATCGGCTAACCCCAAACTGATCCAGATCAGTATGCATTTTTCCTCCGTCGACCAATGCGGCGATTTCCTGTCCAAACACCGGCGCGAATTTGAAACCGTGTCCCGACAGACCCGCGGCAACGATCAGCCCATCGACGCGCGGATCGACTCCCACGATCGGGTTTCCGTCGGGGGTATCGTCGAAAAATGACACCCTGCTGCCAACCGGCGACGCATCCTTGAGCCGGGAAAATCGCTGCGCGGCGCGTTCGCAATATCGTCGGCTCGCATCGCCGTCCATCTGGGGGCGAAGTGCGTCAGGATCGACCGGTCCACTGTCGTCCGAAGCGAGGGAGCCGATCACATAAACGCCAAGGCTATCCGGCCGAAGATAGAAACCGTGTTCCCTTTCGCTATACCCGGGCAGTTGCGCTTCTTCCACCTGCGCCTCGATCCTGCAGATGGCCACGCTTTGTCTCGATGCGGTAATGGGCAGATTGGCGCCGCAAGTCGCAGCGAGAGACGCTGCCCAAGGGCCTGCGGCATTGACCAGGATGGCGGCGTCGATCCGGCCGCGTTCGGTTTCCACGCCGGTCACCCGTCCATTGCGCGTGTGAATCCCGCACGCGGTGCGGTGCTCGTCGATGACCGCTCCGTACCGCCGCGCGCCCTGCGCAAAAGACCGCGCTGTTGCGCGCGCATCGCAGTAGCCCGCGTCCTGCTCGTATACGGCGCCAGCGAGGCCGCCGACCTCGAGGTCAGCGATTGACGCTCGCATCTGCGTCGGCGAGTAGAGCGCTACGCTGACGCCATCCGATTGCTGCTGACGTACGTGCGCGCAGGTGCGGCCCCACTCGGCTTGAGTCACGCCGGTCAGAAAACCCGTACGCCGGTAGCCGCACTCGCCGTCGAACATCTCGGCCCATTGCCGGTAGGCCCGCAAGCCACGCGCCGCGAGTCTAGCCAGCGCGGGGTTCGGATAGTACTGACGGACAATGCCTAGAGAATCGCCGGATGAGCCGGACGCGATTGTCCCGCGCTCCAGCAACCTAACCGTCAGACCGGCCCGCGCGAGATGCCACGCGACGCTGCTGCCGGTCGAGCCGCCACCTATCACCACGACGTCGGCGGTCTCACGCATGGCTTGTCACTCCGGCGAGCGAAAGACTGGTCGGCAAGCATGGACTGAGCGATTCCAGCGATAGCGGCGAGAACGATGCGCGGCAGTTGCCTTGCATATTCGGTGTCGACGCACAGAGCACCTCGCGCCGCAACGGCATCCCTTGATGTCCAAGCGCGCGCCACAGTTCGGCAGACAGCCGTGGCATGATCGGTGCGGCAAAGTACGCGAGGCCTTTGAACCAACCGTACGCCTCCTCCGGATTTCCGAGATCCACCCGCGGCAGGCCGCCCCATGCAAGCAGCACGGCACACGCAGCGCGCACAGAGACGGCATCGATTCGGAATGCGTGATCCAGCGTACTGGACGACGCCTCAAATCGCTCCGCCATTGAAGCCGACATGGACCGCTTGCGCTGCGGACCTCGCGCCAGCGTCTCCCACGCAGCGTCGATCCGCGCTTGCACCGTGCCTGCCAGGTCATCGTTGACGAAGCGGATAAAGTCGCCCACGTCGAAGTTGCTCGTCTGCTCCTCGGGACTTTCGCGAGCCAGAAAGCAACGTACTGCATCGCTCGACGCAGGCGTCATATCGACGATATCGGCGGCCCAAACGACATGCAGCCTGCTAGTCGAGAACTTGGATCCCTGAAGGTTATAGAAATAGTTCGTCAACACGTGATCGAACGGCTGACGCTCCGGCAATGCATTCATCACCGCCACCGAGCCCGCCAGCAGCAGGACTGCATTGTCGATGCCAAAGCTGACCAGCGTCGTCACGTCGCTGCCGTGGGCCATCGGATGGGCATCGCCGCCCTCCATCTCAGCGTAGCGCCCGCCGCACGTCAAGCCATACTCCCACCCGGCCTCGAACAGTACTCGGGGATTGCCCCACCGGTCCGCTGGCCAGGCGACGCCCCAATCACCAGGCGCGGTCAGCCTGACGAGGCCACGCTCGCGGGATAAAAACCGCAGCACCACTGCGATGAACTTCTCGGGTGCACCGGAGCATTGCAGCCGTCGTACGAGTTCCGCTTCATCCGGCACGCGCAGGAAGATGTTCTCGGTCTCACGCCATTCCAGATCCGCATCGCCCATCCGCGGCCTGGGATTGAGCATCGACTCAGGGCGAAAGTGGGCACCGCAGGCCTCGCAAAAATAGCCGGCCGCCGGCGCTTCGCACTGCGGGCATTGGCCTGTCAGCCACGCACCCGCCAGGTGCCGGCCGGTCGCGCGGCTGTATAGCACCTTCTCGACGATGGTTTCGGTATGACCGCCCGCCACGAGCGTCTCGACAGCGCGCCGTGCGTTATCGGCATGGCTGAGTGCGTACGGCCCTTGCACCAGATCGAGAAAATCGTCGACATCGATGTCGAGCGCCGCCAGATCGCGGGCAATCTGCGCGTGATAGTCACGACAGACTTCCTCCGGCGGCCGGGTCTCCTGTAGTCCCTTCCAGAGCACGTACGAGTCGAAGCCATCGACGGCGGACACGACGCGCACATGATGGCCCTGGCTGCGCAGATAGCGGCAGAGCATGTCCATCCGCAGGTAAGGCCCGGCGATATGGCCGAGGTGCAGCCGGCCGTTCGGCGTCGGCGGTATCGGCATTAGAAAGAACTTACGCGCTGAAGAGTTCACAGTAGCGTCCATGTGTGCATAGATTTGACAGAAACCCGAGGAGCGCGAGGCGATTGCCTCAGGCTTCGATCAGGCGCAAAGCTTCGTCTGCGATCCCCGGCGCCAACCGGAAACCGGCACCGCTGCCAGCGCCAGCAAAGACCGCCGCAAGACTGCGGTCGAGCGAGACCAGCGGTTCCCCTGTGGAAGTGTAGGCATCGCAAAACACTCGGCCACCGCAGCAGACATCGGCCAGATCCGGCAGATAGCGGCGCAAGACGGACTCGGCTACGTTACGGTCGCGATCGCTGATTTCGAGTGCGTGCTTACGAGGCCGGCAATCCCATTCGTCGCTGCGAAAGCTGAACAACCATTGATTGCGCGCGGGCAACGGCATCAGATAGGCGTCGTCTTCTGGAAAGAACACAGCTGCAGCGTCAGGCTGCGGCGCGCGATCAACGTGCAAGGCGACAACCTTCTTGATCCGCACGGCCTGAGCGTCGGCAAACGCTTGGAAGGGCTGCTCGACGATCCAGGGCCCGACGGCCACCACGGAACGCCCGGCGTGAAACGAACGACCGTCCGCCAGCCGTAGCTCGGCGCCCCTTGCGGATGGCTGCATCATCGTCACGGCAACGCCTTCTATGCAGCTTACGTTCGCGGAACGCAGACTCGCACTGATCAGTGACCTGGCGATGAGCCCTGGATCGTGACTGATCGCCGTGCCACCGCGCAGCACAGTCTGCGCGGCGTCGAGACGCGCCGAAAGACCGAGCCTGCTTTGTAGTTCGACCTGTGGGATCGAACCGCCACCGATCGAGAAGTCGACGGCAACCGCGCGCACCTCGTCACTGGATTGGGCGTCGGCGACCCAGAACACGTCGGCCCGAGTCGTGTTCAAACCGAACGGCGCCTGCACACTGCCGTAAAGGTCAGCGCTGATTGCCGCCAGCTTGCGTTCACGCGCTGAACGCCCCGTGGCGAGCAGTACGCCGGCCGAATGCGCGGTAGCTCCGTCGCCCACCCGGTAGCGATCAACGAGTACGATGCGCCAGCGCGGGTGGCGCAGACTCGCCAGATACAGGGTCCACGCGCCGACTATGCCACCGCCAACGATCGCCAGATCGTATCGGTCAGTCATCGTCAACCCCACCACACGGAAAAAATCTGGGCTTCCACATCGCCGTTATTCGTCGCGAAGTGAGGCTTCAACGACTCGAAAAATACCGCTTGCCCGGCACTCACCCGATGCCAGGCATCGTCGTAAAAGACGTCGACGGTGCCCGCGGAGATGAACCAGACCTCACGGACTTCATGCTTGTCTTCCCGCGTCCCGCAACCGGGCCGGATCGTGAACCGCGAAGTGCGTAGCGGCGCGCCGGCCAGCGCGTCGACGAAGCTGTGCATGAACAGCTTCACGCCTTCAAGATTCACGGCTTCCTGCGATTCCGATATGACGGGACAATGTGCCGCCACAACGCCCGCCGTTGCCTCTTCTGAATGATTTTCCATAGCCATCCTTGAACGAATCTCGCGCCTGAGCCGGTGAGTTACGAAGCCATTCGCAGGACGGGGCTCGCTTCTTGCCGGGAATGGCTTCGCGCATCCCAGCTCACGAAGGGCGCCGGCACTCCCACGTCGTACACCGTGCGATGAGCGACGCTATTGATGATCCGCGCGCAGCGCCAGGGAATCAGGCCGAGGTTAGGGTCGGCGATACCGCGCTGGCTGCGCGCGGCGTTTTGAACGTAAATCCGGCAACCTTGCGGGCCGTCCCATCTGATCGAGTAATCCTCCTCGACGACGAACTCGCCTTCGTTCGTATCGATGAGCCCGGCGATGGGATCGATGAAAGTCGGCATGCGGTAGTCGTAGCCCGTACACAGTACGACGACGTCGGCATCGAGCGCTTCGCGAATGCCCGAATGCGCATGTCTCAACTCAAGTGCTCAACTACCCTTGTTACGGGTGACGTCCACCAGTTCGCGCCCGGGCTGAAGATGCAGATCGCACGGATGCCCAAGCACATAGCGCAACTCATACACGCGCCGGTAAATCGACTCGAGCAGCGTAGAGCGAAGTAAATTTGTCACCAAAAACGAAGTAAAGTCGTCAACACCCGTCTTTGCGTAGTTCGCACGACAGTTTCGTGACGCAGATTAATGGAAAGCTTCTGATCTATGAGGCGAGCGCCCCTGCCACGAGGCCGCGAGCTACAGGTTGCGTTCATCCTTGCCAAGGCAAAAGCTGCCTGCCATGCGATTGTGGAAATGTCGCGCGATGGCAATACGATGCTCCTTGCGCATGGCTGGTTTCGCTGCAAAGGCTGGAGGAGATTGACGCGCATAAAGCTCGCCGCATTGCGCACAGCGATACGGCGATCCCACAAGACTCGCGTTGAGGATGTAGGGTGTTTCCCGCCCGCAACGATGGCATTGCGTCTCGAGCTTTCGTTGGTGAGCGGGACAACGGTTTTCGCTGAACATCTGGTACGTCACGCTGTGATGACCGAGCAATACGCATTGCCTGCAATACCGGAAAACCGGGTGATGCCGTCCCCGCTGGCCAGCGTCAAGGAGTGAACCGCGCAACACCTTGCCGGGCAACAGCAGCATGCGCCTCAGATGTTTAAGATCGACGGCATCACGTAACGGCTCAACGCCTTCGTATGGGTCAATGTCCACACCCATCAGCCGGACCAGTGTGTGCCCAGGCAGTCCATTTGCACGCGCGAACTTCCACAGGATCGATACGATCGATTCACCAGGCAACAGCCACCTCGCATCGAATATGAAGCCCAATGCTGGGCTGAGACGACGCTCTTCGAGGCTGAGGATTGGAAAGCGCGGCGCAATGAGCGCGGGCGCCTCCTTACGCGTGGACGAGCACACGGCCGGTTGCATGGCGCGACTGGACATAGCCGGAGTGCCGCACAGCGTGGGCCCATAACGAGGCGTCCGGACAATACCCCGGAGCATCCCTGAGTTCGCTATCCTTGAGCACGATCTCGACGGCCCGCGCGAACGATTCCATAGGTATTTCGAGACGGCCAGGCAGGGTCGCCTTGTGGTGCGCGGCCTCGAAGGCATTCCAGAGTAGGGCCGAATCGCTGACAAGTCGATAACCTGCATCGAACGCCTGGGGCAGGTAAAACCTCGTGAAGCTCCACTGCGTGCCCTCGGGATAGGCAGTCTGGTCGTACCCGTTCAGACACGTGGCGACATCTTCGGCATTGCGGATGCCATGGAAGGCAAGTTCTTCGACCATCAGGCGCGCGACGATCTGCGTCTTGCCGGCGATCTGCAGCGCGCTCTTCTGGGCGAGCAGCTCCTGCTGACCAACGAGGAACGTGAACAGCTTGATCTGCTGGCGGTCGAGTGCATCGTGTACATCCCTCAGCCACTCATATTCGTTTTCGTTGTAGCGTTGCGCCTCATCACAAAAGAGCAGAACCGTCCCGCTGCCAGCGCGAGCAGCCGCTTCCCGGATCCGCAACGATAGTCGCATGCGTTTCGCGGGGTTGGTGCCCGCGTTCGGATCATGATCGCCAACAGCTTCCAGCAGGTTTGAAAAGAATGGCCCTTCAGCGTGCCGCGGCTTGTGCTCGCACCGCGCGTGATAGCTCGTCACTTTGGGATATTCACTGGCAAGCAGCAGCCGCACGTATTCTATCGAACGCGTCTTGCCGATCCTCGGAGCGCCGTAGATGAGCGCGCCCGTCACACGGTAGCGAAGACAGCTTACGACGAGTTCGTAGAATGATTCTATAGCCGGTGTGGCAATCCGGTAGTTTCCAGTGACGAGCGGGTGCAGCGACGGATCGACTGGACGCGAGACCTGAAGCGACATGCCTCCCTCCTGTGGGTACCACCTGTCAGAACTACCTGTTAAAAGACCTGCCCCGTTCCGATACCAAGCGTGCGCGGACGAACCGGTTCGACGGGTGCTGTATCGGCGACCACGTCGGTCCCCTTCGCTGTTTCCGCTGACGGTGTTGCTGGAATTGCATCTGATCCTGGCGGCCCTGGCGGTGTTCTAGCCGTTGGTGCGTTTGCGAGAAGGCGCAGCGTCCGCGCTGCATCTGAGGCCGCCCTGCGAGACCTGCTTGCTGCCGCGACCTTGGTCCGTACGTAGGCGTCAATCGGATTTTCAGCTGGCAAGTGGGCCGAGCCTCTGCTACTTCTAGCCTTCAGTATTTCCCTGCGCAAGGTCAGGTTGTGCGGCATCACACGCCACGCACCTTGTGCATCAAGGACACCGACCTCGCTGCCATCAGCGAGGAACGCACGTACGCAGCGCAGATCGTCAGCATTGATGTAGACGCGGAGCGATTGGCCAATCAGCTGGGCGCTGCTGGCAAGGACCACGTTGGTATAGCGCACGCCGAACAGGTTAATGTGAGGACGGACGCCGAGCGCAAGATAGCCGCGCACCCGGCAGTGCCGCGCGGATTGCATCAGGCATAACGTACGTCTGCGCACCTCGGGCAACCAAGCCAGCAATTGCACTCTTCCACGAACAAAGAATTCCATCGCTTCGAGCGGCGTCGCGCCATTCAGCCCACTGTGAGGCGTGCCGTGGTAGCTTGCAATCGAATAAGTGATCAACTCGTCCAGTTCATCAAGCGACACATACAGGCGGAGGTTACGTTTTGGGTCGGCCAGCGCGCGGCGCAGGTCACGAGGATGGGAGCCCGTGTAGCCCGGGAGGCGTGAGGACAGCCTGCTGGCGATTGTGCCAAAGAAGCGCTCGATATACGGGCGCTCGTCCGGACTGTGTTTCGGTCCAGCACTGACGACGCAACCAACGAACTCACAGAGTGCAGCCAGCGTTTCACCAGCGAGGTTCGCCTTCGCATTGTCGAGTCGTATGCACTCCCAGCTGACGTAGGCAAGCTCGGGCAGGCGCTGTGACGCGAAACCATCCTGCGGTTGGCAGGCAAGTCCGGGGATGGTGAAGGCGCGCGCTGGCCGTGGTTCGAGCGCGTTCTCGATCGTCTTGATCACATCGTAACGACTGTATTCGCGGGTCAGCGCCAGGTGATGACCGAGCACCACGCGCGTGCATACGTCGATGATCATTAGCAGCCACACCCGCTCGATTTCAAACTCATGCTCGAATCCGAGCGGATCACGAATGACAACCTTCAGCCGCACATCGAGCCGGTGACCATCGAATTCGACGACCTGATACGGCCGCGTCGCTGCGGGAGCAGGCGCATCGTCGGTTCGGGGTAGTCCCTTCAGGTGCGATGCGCCGGCAGCAGCCGCTACCATTCCAAAACCACGCAAAAGCTCCGCCTTCACCCGCGAGGACAGCGACCGGATCGCCCGCCCCGCGGTGTTGAACGGATAATCGGCGGCCGTCAAGCCCAGTTGCCTGCACTCCTGCAGGAATCTTTCGTGCAGGGCTCGCAAACCGTGCAGCCGGATCCGGATGCCGTCGTTCGAAGGTATCTGCTTGAGTGTCACGCGGCGCTGTCTGATCTGCAGCACGAGCCACGCAGCGAGCCTGGGATAACACTCAAACAGTAGCGAAAGCGCACCCACGGCACCGCCCCGTTCGCCGCACTTGGTCACGGGCAGCAGGCGTGTGTATTCCGTCACGCGGGCATGAACGACAAGCGCACGAAAGCCATATATCCGCCCGTCGGCATGCAGCGAGAGTGCCCTGTCGAGAAACCGGTAGAGCTGTTTGCGGTTGACTCCAGTTACGGCCTCAATACTTCCAATAGTCTCATCTTTAGCATAACGCTCAATGGCGTCGATATGCTTCTGGACGCGACTGCGCCCGGTGGCGTCGAGTTCTGTCCATGCGATGGTCGGCCACGAGGCGAGATCCAGTGTCTGGAATTCGGGTCTGCGGCGGCTCATGATTTGGCCTGGACCGCAACAAAGCGCGTCAGAAACGACAGGCTTTCAGTGTGTAGCTCCAGCGCCTGGATGCGACCGCAGTGCAACAGTTCGAAGACAGCTGCGCGGATGAGCGCGGAGTCGCCAGTTGAGAACTCACGCTCTATCGTCATCAGCGATTGAGATGACACGACGAAGCGCTCGATCGCGCCGCGCAGCGAAGGCATGACGAGGCCGCGCGCGGCGACGAGTACGGGTAGCATACGCTGCGAGTTTCCGGTCCACACACGCGCAGCTGCCCTTTCGGCTGCATCAATGTGCCGCACGGCGAAGGCTTCTGGGTCGAAGTTAAGACGACTCCGCGGGCAATCCGTCGCCGGTGTCGGCTCCGATAGTACTACCAGGCATTCATGGTCATCAGACCTTGCCCAGAAGTCGACGACACAGCGTTGCCCGTCGACTGCCATGAAGCCAGGCCGTTCACAGAATGACTTTGCAGCAGGATCCGCTTCGAGCATCAGCCATGCTTCGAAAGCGCTGCGCCTGTACAGCGTCAGACGTCGCCCTAGTTTCGGACTGAAGACGTCATAACGGTGCGCGCCGCGAGGACGCGGCAGCGTGAGCGGCTCGAAGCTTCGCAAAACGTCGACCATGTGGACCACCTGCCTGAGGATTTCATGGTCTAGGACGAACGTGAGTTGACAATTTTAATTCGCGCTAACGCGAAGTGACGACTTTACTTCGCCAGCTAACGAAGCAATGTTGTCAATTCAATGGCTAAACCGTCGCCCCCGCGAGCACGGTGCAGTGACAACTTTCCTTCGTTTTACGCTTTGGGAGCGGTCGCTAATACCGGCGAGCAGTCCTGACGCAGACCAAGCAGGAGGGATGAAAAATGACCTTGGATGACCTGAAACAACTGGGGATTGTCGTCGGGCACATTGCCGATGCAGAGTTAGGCAATCAATTCATCGCATGTGTCGGCAAGGTAACTAGCGGCGGTGTCAAATCCGACGACGGGCAACACTGGATAGGCGTCACTTCCCTGCAAGCGGCAATGCGTTGCTACGAAGAGTCGGACCTGCTGAAGGAAAGACGTCCGGAGCCATCGTGACGCACATGAGGGCTTCAGCTAGTGGTCGATATGATGCGCTTGCAGTTCGAGGCGAGCGCATGGACCTTCACCGGCTCTAGCGCAGATGTCCGGCGCTCGAACTACCAAAACACGACATTTCAATTTAGCGGAAACACGACATCTGAACTTTGGACTAACATCCGTTCGGGTGATAACTTTAATTATGTCAAATACCAATAGCAGTACTAACTATCTTCGCCTCCCGTTGATTTGCATGAAACTGTTCGTTTTACTAGAGATCGTCCAAGGCGGGAAATCGACGGCTGAAACAAGCCACCTTTCCGCCGGAACGCTGCTTACATGCGCCGTATGAGCAAATCGTCACTCGAAAACTTCGACCACTTATTTTTTCGTCTGTGTCCTCAGCACGTTCCCGATTTTCTCCTGGCTGACTGACAGGTCGCGCTGCCATTTGGGGTTGGCCGGATCACGCCGGGCCAGCGTTTCGCGAATGGCGAGGCTTTTGCGATAGGCGGCGAGTGCGCCGTTCAGATCGCCCTGCGCCGCCAGCACGTCACCGATTTTCTCCTGGCTGACTGACAGGTCGCGCTGCCAATCGGTGTCGGCCGGATCGCGATCGGCCAATGTTTCTGCAATGGCGAGGCCCTTGCGATAGGCCTCGAGTGCGCCGCTCAGATCGCCCTGCGCCGCCAGCACGCCACCGATTTTCTGCTGGCTGAGTGACAGGTCGCGCTGCCAATCGGTGTTGGCCGGATCGCGATCGGCCAGCATTTCTGCAATGGCGAGGCCCTTGCGATAGGTCGCGAGCGCGCCGCTCAGATCGTCCTGCGCCCTCAGCACATTGCCGATTTTCTCCTGGCTGACTGACAGGTCGCGCTGCCAATCGGTGTTGGCCGGATCACGCCCGGCCAGCGTTTCGCGAATGGCGAGGACTTTGCGATAGGCGGCGAGCGCGCCGCTCAGATCGCCCTGCGCCCTCAGCACATTGCCGATTTTCTCCTGGCTGACTGACAGGTCGCGCTGCCAATCGGTGTTGGCCGGATCGCGATGGGCCAGCGTTTCTGCAATAGCAAGATCTTTGCGATAGGCGGCGAGCGCGCCGCTCAGATCGCCCTGCACCACCAGCACGTTGCCGATTTTCTCCTGGCTGACTGACAGGTCGCGCTGCCAATCGGTGTTGGCCGGATCGCGATGGGCCAGCGTTTCTGCAATGGCGAGGCCTTTGCGATACGCGGCGAGCGCGCCGCTCAGATCGCCCTGCGCCACCAGCACATTGCCGATTTTCTCCTGGCTGACTGAAAGGTCGCGCTGCCAATCGGTGTTGGCCGGATCGCGCCGGGCCAGCCCTTCGCGAATGGCGAGGCCCTTGCGATACGCGGCGAGCGCGCCGCTCCGATCGCCCTGCGCCACCAGCACGTCACCGATCCTGTTGTCGCTGACTGACAGGTTGCGCTGCCAATCGGCGTCGGCCGGATCACGCTGGGCCAACGTTTCGCGAATGGCGAGTCCTTTGCGATAGGCGGCGAGCGCGCCGCTCAGATCGCCCTGCGCCACCAGCACATCGCCGATGTCGTCCTGGCTGACTGACAGGTAGCTCTGCCATCCGGTGTTGGCCGGATCACGCTGGGCCAGCGTTTCGCGAATGGCGAGTCCCTTGCGATAGGCTGTGAGCGCGCCGCTCAGATCGCCCTGCGCCACCAGCACATCGCCGATTTTCTCCTGGCTGACTGACAGGTCGCCCTGCCAATCGGTGTTGTTGGGAGCACTTGTTAGTTTTGCGTGAGCAATTAATTGAGCGCGGAGATACGTCCGTTTTGCTGGGCCGAGTTGCCCCAACTTTGTTTGCAAATCGCCGATGTAAAGTTGCGTCCATATATCGTCTGGCTCGTATTCCGCGGCACGCTGATAAGCACTCAACGCCCGGCGCACGTCAGTCAGGGAAGCCAAAGCGCCCTGTTGACGGGCAAGCTCAGCCGCACGATGCCTCTCCTGAGCAGTTAGTGCGGCATCTTGGTTGGCTTGCTTCAGTGCTATGGTTTCCTGATCATGCAGCAACGTTTGCGAGGGGGCGGTATTGCCCTGCTCCAGCGCAATGACGGCCTTTTTGGCTTCCGCCGAGGCATTGGGCTGGCGAGCCGTTCTCACGACATTTGCAACCGCTTTGCTAAGTTCAGAACCAAGTCCGGATATCTGTTCGTTTTGTGCGTGAATCATCCGGTCTTGCTCGCCAAGCTTTTTGTCTAATTTTTCCAGAATGGCGAGCACCTGTGGGTCGCGTAGATTGACGACATTGTTGTTTCCCGCAATGTTGACCGCGTTACCGTTCGTGGCCTGAGCGGATTGGACTGCGCTGGCTGGTATTGCAGTTGTCGATCGCGGGGCCTGGCCAAAGGCAAACCATGGTGATAACACCAGACTTACGCAGACTAGAAGCCGAGAACGGGTCCTCATGGTTTGTCTGTTCCGACCCGGTTCTTATCGCCCCGAATATTGATCGCGTTCCCCCCGCCGCTTGCGGTGGCGTTCTGGGACGGCGTCGGTGCTGGGGCTACCTGGCTAGCCGAACTAGCCGGTGACGCTCCTGACGTTATCTCGACAGGCTTGTGAATAAACCCGATCGTGACAAGAATCCCGATCGCGGCGGCAAATCCGGCGCCGATGAACCGAAGTGTCTTCTGATTGGCCGGATTTTGCAGCCAGGCCCAGACCCCTTGCGTCCGGAGTGCTGCAGGGGGTTGTGCCGGCGTCGGCTTTCGCGGTGTTCGGTTCGCCATCTTGAACTCCTCAAAACAAGCTATTCCAACGTTCAATATAGAACGATCGAGATCCTCAGTAATAAGAAACGGAGCCTTTAAACCGGCAAGATGCGGCTCGATCGTTTCATGCATGTATGACGGTCATGAGGAGATCGATGCGCAGCCGGAACAGGGCTGCATCCACTGGGTTCGCGCGGAGCGAACAGAAAGTGAAGGTACTGGCATAGGCCATGCTCAATGGACGCCAGGAGGCCCATCATGCTCGAATAACCGACCTTTGACCCATTTGAACAGCCGCATCTAGCTGAGGCGTTGCTCGCAATGAGCGGACATGGCGAAGGAACTAGCGGACAACAACAGCTGCTTCTTCGTATGTTGCGGCCGTTCGGGGCTGCAAGAAAACTGTGGCATCCTATTCGTTTACCGTCTGCGGAAGCCAATCGTGAAGGAAGCGACACTTCAAACGCTTATAACCGCGCGAGCCCTGCTCGAGCAGGCTGAACGGCAATGCGGGTTTCATGATCGCTATTTGGCGACTGCAGGATTGATTGTCCTTCAGGACGCGGTCGAACTCGTTTTCTTAGCCGTCTTGATTGAGAAACAGTTGGACGAAGAACGGGCAATCGAGAAGCTCACGTTCGACGAGATGATTTCCGCCCTCGTTCAGTGAGGGATCAAGGTACCCACCCCTCGTCTGATGATGGGCGGGTGACACATCGGTTTGGCACGCCGAGATCGCCACGCTCAAATTTCATCGCCAGCCTTTTATATAGCGCGTCAAGTTTGCCGGGCTGCGGCATTTAAAAGTACTGTGACGTCCGCGGATTTGCCTCCGCGTGCCCGAGGAGCGCAAGACAGAGTGCCTCGCTAAACTGCCAGTCATGGCCGGATCGGGTAGCGGCCAGTCTCCCGGACTGAACATCGTCTGTTGGTCGGCCTCGGCCCGAAAAAACTTCACCAGTCGCGAATGTGCGGCCGGTTGGAATCCTCCATTCCAGGCCTCTGCCGTCTGGCGCACGAATTCCTCGTCCTGCGCGGCGTACGCCATCACGTCGGCAAAGAAGACGAGATGGCGCGTCCCGGCGTACTCGATCGCGCTAGCCTCCACCGCCTCGTCCACAGCTACCGGGCCCGTGACCCGCAAAATTTCGGGGTCGCCGGCGTCCAGTGGAAAAAGTGCCGCCAGCAAGGCGTCACTCACATACTCAATCATGCTCCCGCGCACTCCGATCGTTGAAGACCGAATCATTCTGGCATCAGGGTCGCGAAGTCAAGCGACGTTTAAGCGGTCCGCGGCCGCGCTGCCCCGCCCTCGCCTGCGCTATTAACTGGCTGCACCAGACGCCAGGCCGTCGCTGCGTGCGACGGCAGCGGTACTGGACAGCCCCCATCGCCGCATGCGCATTGATAAATTATCAGAGCGCGGTGCGTGCTCAACTGCGGAGGAGATCGTCCAATATGTTGTCGTATTCGTCGAAGTCTTCAAAGAACAGTTTCTCGGGGTGCTTGGTTTCGTTTTCGTATTCGTCAAAGTAATAGCGGCAATACCAGTCGTCAGCAAGGAAAGTCAACGGCCGATGCTCTAAATGCGAACGCAACATGGGAAATCGCTGGCCGAAATATTCCTTATGGGTCGCAGTTACCATATCGTGCGCCGTAATAAGGCAGTCGCGGTAGCTGCTCAGCATCTCCTTGAACATCGCAGATACGGTATGGAAGTAGAAGGTATAAGACTTCCGTAACCTCGCCTCGTTGGCATAACGCACGTTCTCCTCGTACCAATGCGAGAGATCGGCATGCGACTTACCTTCCAGATACATGGACAGCGTCCGGAACGTGTTCCAATGACTGTTAATCAGGTATTGCAGGGTGGTCGAGCAACGCTCCTTCGGATGGCGGCGCTTGCACATAAGCACCAAAGGGCCAAGCGAAGTGTAAGCCGTCAGCCCCCTCTCGATAGCTACCTCGATCTCCGGCCACTCGCGCTCAATTTTGTAAGACCTCAGAAAGCGATTTAGGTAGCGCGGACTGAAATTGTCGACCAACTCAATCCGAATGGTCGGATTAGAGGCCTTGCCCTGTTTCTGCCACCTTGCTCCAGCACGCGCGGCTTTAGAGTAGGCGCCCTCGCGATTCCGGCGTTTGATATTCACCCAGTAGCAGCTCTCGCTGGCAAGGCAGACTAAGCAGAGGAACACTGGTACCGGCATACCCAACCAGTAATTTAGTGTTGTGCGCTTGACCGTATGAAGCGTCGTATATGGCCTGGGCGACGACTTCGAAAAAATAACTTCGTCTTGGCTTTTGAGCTGGATGGCGACAAGGTCGCCCCGCAATTGCTGATCCTCTCCGACAATCTCTAAGTACACGTCTAGACCATAGTCGCGTTCGCCTACCTCGCGTATCAGCCAGCGACTTGGCAGCGACTGCCTTAGAAGCACAAGGGATCTTGACTCAGAGATGTGTGTGTCGGCACGGACAGGGTATTCGTTGGACACTTGTTTGTTCCTTGTTGCTCGTTTTAATTAGCCGTACGGCGCGGCACGTCTGCCGTCGACTTTAGGGCGTTGGTCGGCCGCGCTTACTTGACGAAGCAGAGTTATCCAGCGCGTTCGCCCAAGACTGTCGCCCCTACTCTTGCGCAGCTCCGTCGCCCGCATGCGGCCCGTCTAAGGCTTCGTCAACGCGCCTCGCCAGCAAGCGAAGTAAATGCCCTGACCTGGGTGGCTCAGCGCCGGTTTGAGCGCAATATCCATTAGCGCAATTCTCGGACACGGCTAGCTCAATCAGCGTACAACAACAGGTGAGATGTCGACAACACCCGTGCCGATTCCACCGGCACCTGTTCGAACAATTTGCAGCGTGACCTTCGACAAAAATCTGGAAGGCGAGGCGGTCCATTTGAGCAATGGAATTCGCTCATCTCCACCGGGAATACCGTCCGCACCGGTCAGATGTGACTGTAATAGATCCTGAATGACGCCTGCAGTAAGATCCGGCACGCTCAACAGATCGTCGACGAAGCTCTTGTCCGCAAATGATTTGCCGAATCGAACCTGTCTCGGAATGTGCTCCGTGTAGAGGCCCAAGACATGCGAAAACATCTTCTGCAGGTCCGAAAAATTACGCTTATTGCCATCTTCGTTGATGAGATCGTTGTCGCTGTACCAGAATAGCTCTTGGTTCCCAGACCCGAGCAGGGCATAGAACGCAGCAACCATATGGCACACACGAAGCGCCTTCTCCGCCGCATGTCCATCCCACGTACCGAGTTGGGTATCCGCTAACGCCTTCACCATTTCTGCGTGAGCGTCTTTTTTTGCCTGCCCGAATACCGTCTCAATACGCTTGTCGATCGCTACAGTAATGATCGCGCCGTGGATGAAGTTGTCAACGAGATCCAGATATTCGGGCAGAGCGCGCTTGCGCGGACCATGCTTCATTCTCTTGTACGCGAACTCGTTATAGGGCGACAGTAACTGATGCGTCTCCCGTAGCGCCTTCACATGCGTTGCGAACGGCCCACCCTTGTCCGCCGCCAGAAACAGAAACGAGTACGTGTGGAAGCTTGCTGCCTGATGTTCGCCGCCAAAATCCGTCATAACGGCGATCCGCTTGTCATCCGAAAAGTCCGGCAGCACTTTAATTTTTCTGACCAATTCGACGAGGAGCTGGGAAAAGTATGTGTGCTCGGGCCCGACCATCGACAGTTCAAACGGGCCGCGCTTGAAAACCTTGTGCGGCTTCGGAAGAAACACGAGCGCCGATATGTTGCCGATGGCCTGCTCGGCCGCTGCCGACAAAGGGGCCTTTTCGAACGGTGGTCGCATCGCTTCGTCGTTTAGGTCGATTTACAGGAGCAAGACTGCGCCGACTGCCGATACTTGGAGTGGCGGGCCGGGTGGGACTGTACCGCACGAGCCCCCAGGTCCGCGCGCAGGTTATGTGCCCTGCGGGCAGCGTCCGGCACGGTAAACGAGCGTTCGCTCGAAACCAGATCGCCATTCTGCTCGACCTGAAACGCAACGAACGCTACGCTGCGATGGACGTTCCCCCGCATGAACTTGATCGCTCGGGGCCCCGCGGATGTTGCTTCCGATTTCATCGCTAAGGGCCTCAGGCTGGGCCGGAAGGCGGCGCATCTGTCGGCGCAGTTAGGTCGCCTGGAAGGAAACGCCTTACGCGGAGCGCTGAGATGGGATCGGTAGCGGCGAATGTTTTCAGCCACCCAATCGTCTGCTCGCCAACCTTCTTTTCCTTCGCCGTCTCCCCTCTTCCACCAAACTTGAGGAGTGTGGCCAATCGACGCGCAAACAGCCTGTCGTCGTTGGCGCCGGTGAGCAGCGGAACGATGTCCTCAAACTTCGCTTCCGCGATCGTCGCGAGGTCCTTTGGATTCCAGCCGCGGTTGAAGTCGATAGAGTCAAGCGTCTTCGCCAGATCCACTGGAGCTTTGAGACGCGCTACCTCAGCCTCAAGCACCGCCTTGAAGGTAGGGTCATACTTTTCACCGAAATCTTCGCTCGGTATGAAAGCCCCCTGTCGATCTCGGTTCACGGCAATGTATTGATTTAGGAGTTGCGTCGCCGCGTCTTCTGCCTTCAAATCAAGCAGCACTTCGTATACGCCATAGAATTCTGACGCAGTCATCAGGTCGAGCGCGGCCTTTGTAGTCTCCAACAGGTGCTCAAGGGCTTTCTTACTGTCACTAACGCCCCACCAAAAGTGATGAATCGCAGCGTTGAATGACTCTTTCCGGCCACCTGCCTCGATGCGCTGTGACAACTCCTCGGAAATGCTTCGAACGGCTTCCTCGCGGAAAAAGCCAGAGGTAATGCCTGCGTAGACTTCTCTGTCCAGGTGGTTCGTTTCTTCGTAGCCATATCCCGCAATGAGTTTGTCCCAGTCCGACTCCCGCTTCTCTTGCTCCGTCTGCTCTTCCCTCTTCTTTTCGCTGTAGAAATACTTAGCCCACTCATCACTGCCGTATCCGAGCAGATATTCGACCGTGGGAAAGCCTTTTTGAGGAATGAAGTGCGCAACTCCGAAGAGCGCTAATGTGTTCACCAGATCGTTAAGCACGTTGGGGTGAAGGTCGCTCACGATCGTCGCCAGTTCATCGGCGAGCACGCCGAGTCGGTTGATCACGCGAATGTTCGAAACGCCTAGACGAATGAGCCTCTCCGCTAGCACCTTGCCGGCCGCACTAGGTTCCGCCCCGAGCGCAACGACACACGCCTCCTCGGGAGTCGGTGCGAAATCCACCCTCTCTTCGACGACCTTCTCAAGGTACGTGGAAAACTCGTCCCTGGCGACGTCGCCCAACTTCTTCTGGTTGGAGATAAGGAGGACTCGGCAACGCCTCTCCTCCTTGAGGAAGGAGGCAAGTCCGAACACGTCAGCTAGGCGCAAAGTATTGGGAGCACGTTCGAGGTCATCGAGACAAATGACAGCGTCTCGCACAGTGGCAAATGAAAGCTCCTGGGCGAGAGACTCAAGCCTCCCCAGGTAGGGAATCACCGGCAGAATCTTCAGGATTTGCATCGGCTTTAAGCCGATGGCCCCGCCTTCGACCGCCTCCCCCAAAGTGTCACTGCGGCCTGGCAGTCTTATTGCCGAGATGATCTCCTCCGTGATGCGCTTCCGCACCTCTGCGAGCGACGCGAGGCCGAACAGCGATACGTAGGCATAGCGAGGGTGCCCCTCTTTCCTCGCCGATCTTTCCAGTGCCTGTTTCCACTGATATGTCTTGCCGGAGCCCCAGTCGCCAGTGAGCATCGCGACTTTCGGTGTTCCCTCGGCAAGAAGCCTGTCAAGGCGAGCTTGAACAATTTCTAAAGTCAAAGCTTTCTCTCCTGGTGCAAGACATCTTAGATACGACTACCGCAAGGCGAACGGAACCTCGAAACCGCCTGCGAGGGGCCGTGTCGTGGCCGGCCTCTGCAGAGCCCGCGGATCATGGCAACCCGTACGGGTTTTACGACGCCGGCGTCGGTTTCGTGAGCGCGGGGCTGGCGACAGTTAAAGAAGCGGGCCCAAATGCATCGACCAACTTCCGTAAGAAGGCGATTTTCTCCCTTACCGATGAGGGCAAGAAGATCCTGGTGCGTGAACCGTAGCAGCCATATCCGGATCAACAGACGGGCCGCTTCTGCTACGGATTAACGGCAGCGGATTTCGGTTGTCCTTCCACTCGGCGTTCAACACTCTTGAGCCTACATTTGTAAAACCAGGCTGAGCCCAGTGACAGCCAGAGCATGAACTGGGTGGTGTCCCCGAGCGCTTGACGATCAATATGCGGCAGCGCTCCCTGGGATACCGCTATGGACGTGTATAAGGTGATACCAGAGGCAATGAGCAACACCACCGCGATAATTAACATCGTGTCTTGATCGTCATGCCCTTTTTTCTGAAGCCGAAGGCTTTTCAATGAGTCTCTGAGTACTTCGAAAAAAGCAATGAAAACAACGAACAGTGCGTCGGGTCCACGGAACGCATCGTGCAGTGACGAGCCTATCTCCAGGTAACAGAAAAAAATTATCACCAAGGGTATGCAGAGATAAACCACCTGAACGAGTGCCCATCCAGCAATTTCCGTATTGAGGGATAGCCAAGATTTGACCCGCGTCCAACGGCTTTTAACTGAGGTATCTTTCATTTGAACCCAAATTGCTAAAGGTCGAGTATTTGTTATTCGACGGAAGGAGCGCCCCGCCCCGCCTCGATCTCGATGAGCTGCCAGGCTGCCCGGACTCGTGACATACCTACCAAGTACACCACTCGTCGTAGGGCATTTCGCCAGACCGCTTTGGCGCGTTATCAACCAGCAATGTCCACTGGACGGGCGGCCGGGTTCGGATCTGCCTCGCTGTATCCGTTGTTATTGTGATCGATATACGAGCGAAACCCGTAGTGGAATCCAATGCACGCGTCTCTCCCGGCAACAGTCGCCCCGTCGTCGGTCCGCAGCGCTCTGACGAAAACTCATACCAGTTTCCGCGATGACCATCTACTGTCCGTGAACCGAGTTGAACAATCCTGTAATCCGCTTGCGGTTCTATTTCTGCGACCGGGGCCGGCACGCCTATCTGGAGGACCCAGTGGTTAGCGCTAAGATTGCCGTCATTCGTTATCGACGGCGACAAAAAGTAGATATGCCGTTCTCTTTCTTGGATCGTACGATTTATTGAGAACGCTGCGATAACGTGCGGCGTCGTTCGCCGGTTCATCACATCGCGAATAGCAAAGCAGTACATGGGCGCAGCAGACGCGTCGATCCGTTGGTAGAAACGTTGGTCAATCTTGTTTTGGTACGCGGTATAGCCGGCGTCCACTGCGATAACGAACACGTTGCCCGTGTCGGCCACAAAGGACTTGATCTCAAAATCACTCAACACCGGATCTGTGTTGGACAGTATGATTTCGCGCAGCCGGTCCTGCGTGACGGCCCTGTCTGCGACGGGAGCTAACGGCCCGGCAATTGACTGTCCATCCCTCCTTGTTTCGGATACCCCGTAGATGACGACGCCACCGCCTGCGTTTGCGAAGGCAGTAACCGTTTTAATAAGGTCGGACTTTGTGTCGCTGACACGAAGATTGGCCAGCTTGTCTCCGTGCTTAAATTCTAAGCTGATCGATTCGGTTTCGACGCCTTCGAGGGCACGGATATCTTCGATCGAGTCAAACACCAGACCTCCTCGTTTGCATACCTTATCGCGCGTATGAAGGAATTAGCCGCACGTTCGATGTCCGCGGGAGCGGTGGTCAAGGTTTCCAGGACCGACGGCGTCCGTGGTTGCCTCGCGCCGTCCAGCGCGCCCATTAAATAAAAAAGCGCCTACTTGGGCGCTTTGAGTTTTGGTGTTTTGACTTTAGGTTTCAGACACCTTTCCGCGGGCGTGCACGCGAACCCTGCCGCGATAGGTTTCCTTAGCCTTCACATCCTCAAACGCGCCCTTCTGTGCCGCCGCTTCAACGCGCTCGAGGATGACCGCAGCGCCGCGCTTTTGTAGCGCGACCACCTTCGGCCTAAGCTTGCTAGATGCGTTCAAAGCCATAAAAGCCTCCTTCATCTGATGCTGGGCGGGTGACACATCGGACCAGCACGCCGAGATCGCCACGCTCGAATTTCCTTGCGAGCCTATTATATAGCGCGTCAAGCTTGCCGGTCTGCGGCATGTAAAAGTACTGCGACGTCCGGGGGTTTGCCTCCGCGTGCCCGAGCAGCGTCAGACCGAGCGCCTCGCTGAACTGCCAGATCATGGCCGGATCGGGCAGCGGCCAGTATCCCGGGCTGAACATCGTCTGTCGGTCAGCCTCCGCCCGAAAAAACTTCACTAGCCGCGAATTCGCCGCCGGTTGGAACCCGCCATTCCACGCCGCCGCCGTCTGGCGGACGAACTCCTCATCCTGCGCGGCATACGCCATCACGTCCACGAAGAAGACGAGATGCCGCGTTCCGGCGTACTCGATACCGCTAGCCTCCACCGCTTCGTCCACCGCCACCGGCCCCGCGACCCGCAGAATGTCGGGGTCTCGAGCGCCGAGTGGAAAAAGCGCCGCCAGCAAGGCGTCACTCACGTATTCAATCATGTCCCACGCACTCCGATCGATGAAGACCGGAATCATTCTGGCATCACGGTCGCGAAGTCAAGCGTCGCTCGAGCGAGCCGTGCGGGCGCGAAGTCGAGCGTCCGTCTGCGTTCAGGCGCTGCCCATCCTTCCGGTGCAGATCCCCGTCATTGGCTAGCAACTCAAACGTGCTCCCGTCCTTTGGAAAGTAGTTGTGCGCCTCGACCTGCTAGATCGAGATCTCAGGGCTTACATTGAGCCGCCTGACAATACTTCACGACTGCTTCGAAACATGTCAAGCCGAAAGTTTCCTTGACCATCCCGCAACTGATAATAATTTGCGGATCTCCGCCTTTGTGCATAGGATAGTTCGGGTCGTAAAGCGGAGCGAGAGCGGCAGTGCTGCGCGTTATACGCTGTTCGAGTTGCTGTCGCGTCTGCCCTGTTCGGCGCGCTGGTAGTGTGATCGGGTCGGAGGCCGGAGGGTCCGTAAGATTGCAAGAACTTCCCAGCTCGTCAAAGCACTTGTTGATCCCCTTTTTCATTTCGAATAGCGACGTTCGCACTGCGGTTAAGCGAGCCCGAAGTTCCTTCAGATTCTCATTTGTCACGTCGAACTGTTCGGCGTTGTCCAGCACGTACTGGATATCCGCAGCCAGCTGGCGCCGGTCAGCTGCGATCGAGTCGTAGCGTTCAAGTTCCAATAGTTTCGTCGTGTCTCCTAGTGGCGCTGCTGCCACGCCTACAGGGAATTCGAGCAAGGTGGGGTAATCCAGTATTTCTACATGTGTGGTGCTTAGGGCTGAGTCGTCGGCCCCTTTCAGGTTCTCCGGGTAGGACAAGGCATCCGCGAGTATTGTTTCCGGAGATGCCGCGATGGGCCCACCCCCGCCCTTTCTGATCAGTTTGACCGTGTACCTCTTGTTGGCAAGAAACTTTGAGAGCTGGGAACTCGCTTTTGCCGCAGCCGTAAAAACGCCGCCCGCTCCTGCGGCCTGCAGGTTAGTGTCTTGCCGTTCCGCCTCCGTTGATGAGAAAACCTCTACCAGAGCCGAGTATTCACCGCCTTTGGTGAGACTACGCACATAGCCATTCCCGCACTTCCGACGAAAGCTTGCTATGTCGGTTTGCGCGAGATGAAGGGCGGCGTCTTTTATAGCTGGCGACTGGGAGCGACGGGTACGGACGTCAATCTTTGCCACAACCGCGAGATAGGTTGAATAGCGATTGAATTCTTCACTTCCTACGTATTGACCGCCTGTGGAGAAAAGGGCGTATTTTGCCTTCGCACTGATCGAGACTTGAGATGAGAATTCACGCTCATTTGAGATCTGTGTGATGGTTATCAGGACGCCCTGCCCCGCCACAGGAGGGCTATTACCGTTGTCAGCGACGCAGTCGCCGCGGACTTGGTCTGTGAAGGTGTCAAAGCCCGTCGACATTTGCGCCAAATCCGAAGGCGAAGTAATGACGACTTGCGCACTGCAAGTGGCAACGCAAAAGCGCAGCGTCGTCAGTACGATGAGGCGTTGCCCTGCCCGCCATTTTCCTCTCTCCATGCTGCGGTCCATCGGCTTCTCCTCGGGGCGAAATGCTGGCGGCATATCCACTATAGAAAAGAAAAGAACTGCTCGCGGCGGCGTTTCCCCAACCGTACCGGCAGCAGATTGTGAACAACACAATAACCAGCCGGCCTAGCTCGGCGGGAAAATCAGACGGACAGTTGTCACACCAACCGTGAATAGTTCCGCCTCGGCCGGCTTTGCCTCCTCGGCGCGTTCGGACTACTTCCGACCATCCTCTGTCGCGCTTTTACCCAGTGCGTGCGATCTGTCCAGAAACGAGGGGTATCAAAGCACAAACCCTCATGCCCTTCGCTGCAAAACCTCGCTGTCGTCCAGAAACGAAGGGTCGGATAGCCACAACTATCCGCCCCTTCACTGCCGGCCAGTTCTGCTCCCTTGTCTCGCCGAGCCGCCTATATTGCTAAGACGCCGTCCGTCACCTCAGGAGCCCAGTATGTCTACCGATCCTTCCGATACCGTCCCCGATCCCGCACGGCCATCGCCCGGCGCGACGGGCGAAGCCCCACCCAGCACGGCACCCGTCCCTTCTGACGACCACGTTCCCGACGCCGACGCAGCCGAGCCCGCTCCGCACGAGCACCTTCCGCCCCGATCGGACGATAACTGACCGCCCTCTAACCCAGCGACGGGCATCCTGCAGAACCAGCGAGCAACACTGTTCCGGCGCGCCTGGCTGCCGCTTGCGCGAAGGCCCACACGGTGCCGCCTCTAAAAAAGCATCTGTCCTGAAATGAAGGGTATGAAACCCACAGCTTTCATCCCCTCCATTCTCGTCCAGCTGCTGCGGGCGACCGTCCCGCGTTGACTCGTTCTCGTGCCCCATGTGGCGCTGTGGACCCGCATGAAGGTCCAGCGCGATCCCGAACTTGTCACCTCGCGTTGACCGCATCCTTGAACGCCTTGCCTGCGGTGAACTTGACGGTCTTCGCCGCAGGAATCTGGATCTCCGCGCCGGTAGAAGGATTACGTCCCACGCGCGCGGCGCGTGCCCCAGTCGAAAACGAGCCAAAGCCGACGAGCTGGACGGCCTCCCCTTTCGTGACCGCCTTGGTCACGGTCCCGATAAAGGCGTCGATCGCGGCCGCGGCGACCGCCTTGCTTTGCCCCGTTGCGACGGCGACGGCGTCCACCAGTTCCTGCTTGTTCATGTTTCGTCCCTTTTCCTAGTTTGCGATGCCGCCACCCTACCCCATTGGTCCGCCGCCATGCAACCGCAGCTGGCGTCAGACTGGCGTCCGATACGAACGTCAAAGGTCGGGTGCGGCACGTGCAGATCGTGACTGCGGGCAGAAACCAGTCTGCGATTCTGCCGTTCGCCAGTGTTGATAACTGGTGTTATCGGCACTGCGACCGAAGACAGCGGATAACGCAAAGACTTGACAGTCGTCAGCCGTCGGCGAAGTGCCTCGGCTCCGGCGCGGCACTTCGATCGTATGCGAAATTAACTTTGCTAGGTGCCGACCATAAACGAACGGTGGAAAGCCCCAACTTTCCACCGTTCGCATCCGTGACCGCGGAATGTCCGCAAATGAAGGTGAAAACCGCCGCAACTTTCATAGCCGAAAAGCGCTCACCTCTCGGCCGGCTCAACTCGGCCCGCGTTGGTCGTCATCCCGCCACCGCAGCTGATATGTAAATCGCTGCAGCAGAGACGGTGAGACTCATGACCGAAAAGGCGTTCAAGGAGGGGGTGAACGCCAGCTGGCTGAACAGAGTGGAATGGCGGAGCCAGGCCCCGCCGGGGCGGTCCCGCCAGCCATCAGAGTGGTAGGTCGCGCCCTCGCTTCGTCGCTTCGTCGCTTCGTCGCTTCGTCGCTTCGTCGCTTCGTCGCTTCGTCGCTTCGTAATAAATACAACAATAAACGTATCGATTCCTACACATCCGATCAACTGTGGACTTAGCGTGCTTCGGCACGTCAAATTGTTTCCGGCAGATCGCGTTGCCGCTGCAGGACCGCCTAAATCCTCGTGAAACAATTCTCAAACGGCCCCAAATAAACGTTTGGAAACAGTGCGTTGGCGCCCACGCGATGGCGTATACCTTGTTTCACGAGTGAACTGCACCGTCCGGGCCATGTAAACGTGCAATATTTTGCAGTCCGAACTGATGAACGCAGCTCTAGGCTTCGCTTCGAGCGACGCGCACCTTGTACGCCGAAGCAGATAGGCGATTCGGGAGAACTACCAGTGGCAACTACCGGCAGCTTCGCGAAGATGCTGGGGCAGTCCGCTAATAGGCTGCAAGTTCGGCGTACGTGGCTGACTCAACCCTGAAAATTCCTCCTGCGCTTCCTGAGGGCGAGATGCCAATCAACGGCACGGACCCGTCCGAACGCGGGCTTACACATATAGACGTTTCGTCGCGTGGCGTGCCTTCATGCAGCGTGTGCCGGCCGCCACAATCGCGCGTCCTCCTGTTCCCGGAGGACGAGGAAGGTGCGACTAGGCAGCGTTGGGTTGAGGCCCTGCCTGCCACATGCCGGCCATGGGGTCGGCATGTGGTTCAGGCATCTCGTCGCCATACGATTGAAAGAGGAAGGTATCGCGTCGGATGGCGATCTGGTCGACTTTTGCAACGCTAGGAGCGGGGTTGGTGGATGAGCATGCCACAAATTGGCGTGGGCCGCGCCCGCCACGTTGCTTTCGTGGTCGCGTCAGCACGAAGACTCCGGCAAACGGATCACGCAGATCAAGCAGATGCCACGAACGATGATCCATCGGCAGCGACGCCCGATCAACCGCCTTGGGTTGACGCAGCAGCCGCGGCTCTGGCGCCCTTTGAGCGCATGATCATCGAAAATGCCCTTTCTAGCGCACAGGGGCAAACCGTGCGACCGCCTTCCTCGCATCACCGTACGCCACGATCTTGGGCTTTACGCGAGTATTTTCATCGTTTCCGGGAACAGCTGAAGACCCTCCGGGCCGACACCAATCAACCGAGAAGGTTCCTGTTGTGGAATCGTTATCAGTTCGCGGAAAGGGCGCTCAGTTCGTTGCTGGTCGACGACTGCGAAACGTACCAAGGACTTCCTCGCGTCTCCCGCTCCCTCTTTCGTCGATCCGACAGCTTCCCGCAAGAGCGGTCACTGGCGGCCGTTCGCTGGTAGAGCACATTCAGGAGATCAGAGGTAAGCCGTCTGCGCGTTGCGCGCAGCCTTCACATGCGTGGTTGCCGCCCGGTATTGGGGGGGGTAAGCCATGGCACGGCGTAAGCGATCCTGTCGTCGTCCAACACGCCGATGACACGCAGATCGATCGCACGTTGCCGCCTACCCTCTGGGGCAAAGTCAGCTCTTTCGTCCACACCCAGTGTGAAACAGCAGACGCCCTACTGGCGCGTCGTGCGCGGTGTGCTGTTGCTTGGCGGCGACTCAGGTTTTCGACGCGAAGAGCTTGTGTGATCCCGCGGCGATAGCCTCTCGTCAGTTTCTTTAGGCGACGATGGGCAGACTGTATGGCATCTGAAGGTCCCGAGATTGCGGAATCGGCAACGCCTCGTACCTGTCTGTCCCGCTACCGTTGTTGCGTTGAGGGCGCATCGGCGTGATCGCGGCCTCGTCCTTGACGGGGTACCGAGGGACCGCTATTAGCCCTCTTATCTTTCCGCCAACAGGACGGGCGTTAAAAAAGCATGAGGAAGATACTCCTCTCTCCTATCACCCAACCCTAGGAATTCGATGATCAAAATGGGCAATGAAACGTCTCATTGCGGGCAAGCCAGGGTTCATGGTGAGGAAATGAAGATCCTGGCTGGTACGTCGCCTCACGCGCTCAGACACACGTCTGGCACGCACGCGATCGCAGAGGGACTACCGCTCGATGTTTGCCTAACGCATTTGGGGACGCTCTTCCCTGCAGACCATCACGATCTACGTGCGAGCGGCGAGGCAACGGATGAGGCGGAGCGCCCATCTTTTTCAGGGAGCACAAATGACTGTCCGGGGGCGTCGGCTTAGCCTCGGCGCGCAAGCGTGGCGGCCGGGCTTCCCGGGGACAACCTGCGGCGGCGACGCGCTCGCCTTGTTTGCGCGCCCGTCTGTCGCCTGTTGATCGCGAAGTCCCGAATACCGGGGTTGCCATTCCACTACTCTCTTACAGACTGAGCTGCTTTGGGGGTCCACTAGCGCGCCGTTGCAAGCCGCATGCTCGCCGGTCTGAACGAAGGCGCCTTGGGAGCCCCTCATCGTGATAGCTAAGTGCCGCGTCAGCGCATGGCAAAGCCACGCGTAAATTCAGTATATAAGCCTCGCGCGCTCCCTATGAGGAGGCGGCTCGTGTCCCCATTGGGGACACGAGCACCCCGAAGGGCCTCGTGCGCAACGGACTTGCTCGATCGTAGCGGACCAGACTCGACCCTCCGAGCTCCACTCACCATTGTCAGCAGTCTGCGTAGACGAGGCCGCGCCGGAAGAGAGGGGTCCGCATTCCGTCACCGAAATCGCCAGAGGAGCGGAATGCCTGGCGATCCGTCACGAAGCATCTGCAACGCAAACCACCGCGCGTTGGTAATGACCCTGGCCGAGCGTGTCGCGAGCGGGATACTGTCCTATGGAATCTCTAGCTGGATACCGAGCGGCGCGGCGTGCATCCTAAGGATGGGATACCGGTTCCTCTGCTTAGCTGTTAGGACATCCGAAGCCCCGCAGAACGGCTTGCCAAGTTGGCCGCGCGGTGGGTCGGGCGGGGCATAGTCGGCGCGCCGTGTGGCGCTGGCCGTAGGGGTCGTTCGTGTCCCCATTGGGGACACACGGTAAGGATGGGTCAAGGTTCCAACTGAAAACACGCCATTTCAGTTAGTGTCGTTTTGACTATTCGAAAACAGTTCGGCAATGAGGGTTCGGATGCGGTGCTCTTTCTCATGAGACAACATCCCGGCTTTAATTTTTACGGTAAAGCCGACCGCGTCCTTGGTGATGGAGCCAGCCTGATTCTTGCCAGAGAAAATCTTCTCGATGCTGCGATCACTGACAGATGTGACTTCGGAACCATCTCCTTCAATGGCTACTTTGAGCGCTCGCGCGAGCTTCGTCTGATCGAGCTCCCCGCTCACCACCTTTCTCCACAGGCTCCTCGCGATTTCAAACGCACGCGAATTCTTGTCCCGAAGCACCGATACAACCGCCTCTGCGGCGTGTGACCCGATCAGACGCGGCTGCACATTCAGGTCTTCAATCACAAAATCGGGTAACTCTCCAAACGCCAAGAATCGGTACAGTTCCGACCGAGACATCCCCAGAGCCTCAGCCATCCGCTTCCTGTTGGGAAATTCCTTTTCCGCCCGCCGTATGGAACGCGCCACCTCATAGTCCGACAGGTCCTCTCTAGCAACGTTTTCCACCAAAGCCAACATTGCCATCTCTTCGTCCGATAGCTCAATGATGACGACCTTGATTACCTCCTTACCAATCATTCGATGCGCCCGCCAGCGGCGCTCGCCGGCAACGATCTGATAACCCGATCCGGCGCGACGCACTACAATCGGCTGGACTAGCCCTGCTTCTCGTATTGATTCGGCGAGCTGTCCAAGCTTGGCCTCGTTGAACACCTGCCTCGGCTGCCACGGATTGGGGACAATGTCCTTGACCGGCAACTCCGAAGGTGACCCGGACTTTTCCAGCTCGACTATTCGCTGCTGTGCAGCGGCCAGCGCGCCCGCCATTCCCGGCGCAGTACGGGGGCTTGACGGTTTCTCTTGCGGTTCGATGGTGATGTCTTTTGCCGCCCGGACGTCAGCTGTTTTACTCATCATGCGGTCGCGTAAACTACTCATTGTCCGGCCCTCCATTGAGCTACATATTGGTCGTCGATCCACTTGCAATAATCCATCAGCGGGGACTTCACTCGTGCGAGGGTTTTGGCCACAGAATCGGCCCGTGACAAGTCGAACACGGTGGAGAATGCCAACGCGCCGTTGCTCATGACAGAACTTGCAGGTACCTCTGTTGTCTGCAACCAATCTCCGTATGCGCGTTGCGCCCACGAGCGCACCACCGGCGCCGACGACGTTGTACCGTAGTCCACGCGGGAAAGGAGAACAGAAACAAAGTCATACGTCTTATCGACTTCATGTTCAACGAACCCGTTCGCTACCTCAGCGAACAGCGACCAGAAAGACACCGACGAAATAAAATCAAGGCTTTCAGGGACTAGGGGCATCACCATCGAGTCGGCAGCCATCAGGCCGTTCAGCGTCATATAGGAAAGCGATGGGGCAGTGTCCAGGACTATGTAGTCATACTGCGATCGCAGCGGCTCTATTCCTTTCCGTAAAACGGACCAGAACTCGAACCCCGGATTGCTTTTCTGCGCGGTAGGAAGATGAAACTCTGCGTCATGCAGATAATTGTGCGCTGGGATGACGTCGAGTCCGTCCCAGTAAGTGCTCTGAACCTTGGTAGCAAGTCCTCCCTCGATCGTCGGGTCGTAGATGTAGGGAAGAACAGTATCCTCCCATGTGACGTCCTTTTCCGCATATAGACCACAGAGTTCTGAAAGTGACGCCTGGGGGTCCAGGTCAATCACCAGCACCCTTCGGCCTCGCAGGCTGAGGCCTTGCGCGATGCACATTGTTGTTGTGGTTTTGCAGGAGCCTCCCTTGAAGTTCGCCGTTATCAGCACCCGTCCTCTATGCTCACGAGTACCTGTGACCAACGGAGTCTGATAGATATCGGATACCTGCTGCACCCAAGTGCGTACGTCTTTGAGGGAAAAAATCCGAGCGCGCCCGGTGCCTTGTACTTCGCCCGGTGGTAAATCGCCACGATCCTTTGTCGCCAGATAGTTGATCTTCTGACGATCGATTCCACACAATTCCGACAACTCTCCAATTGTGAACACGGGAGGCGTTTTTCTCGGCCGGGGCGCCAAGATCTGGTCGCGCAGTTCGTTGGTCATTACCGACAGCCGTTCAGCAAACTCCCCGAGGTCGGAAAGCTTCACACTTCGGTCAATGCCGGGCAACTCACTCAGTTTCATTCAGTCTTTCCTTTGGGCTGTAGGTGAGCTTCTTCTTCACACTCGCCGCATGATTCTACGGTTTCATAGGGACGCATTGTCGAAGCGTAGAATACCGTCAGTGCCGAAGAATTGCTACCGAATCGCAAGCCGCAGCTTCTACCCGAGCGAAATAAAACATCCGTAGATTCAGTCACCTAAGCCGACTTCCTTCATGTTGGCGTGAACCGCTCCTTGACGTGCCGACCAGCGGAACCCTTCAGGCATCACAAAATCCCTCACCATTGAAGCCGAAAAAAGGCTCGAAATCGTGCGGCTTTCCTTCACGTGCACAATTCACCTCACCGTTGGTGTCACCCCTGCACGTACTCCTTTCCCGTTAGTAGGGCGCAAGTGCACTGTAAGTGGCATTGTTCGCGGGTTGCCCGCGTAGTACCCATCGCCTAACCGATGCTACGCACCTGATTACCTCTGCTGTCGCGTTGTCGTTAGTATTTCAATAGACAAAAACAAACCCACTACAAACAGTAAATATGCTTACTCTTCCAAATCAATGGGTTATTGCAACAAGGTGAGGCGTTATGTGCTCAAAGTG
>Ga0209796_10000185_pt1 | contig 67422 bp, 54 predicted proteins | sample AgamicOrSfrz_FD_187167 | JGI IMG/M metagenome (GOLD analysis project Ga0209796, IMG submission 187167) | Agave microbial communities from Guanajuato, Mexico - Or.Sf.rz (SPAdes) (version 2) | ecosystem: Host-associated > Plants > Phyllosphere > Phylloplane/Leaf | place: Guanajuato, Mexico...
CGGCACGCCTCGTCGCCGAACATGGCGTGCCGCGCCAGCTCTCGAACGGGTTGGCAGAATGCCTGCGCGCCGGCGACAAGCTGTTGGCCAAAGCCGAGTTGAATCTCGACGACTACGCCGCCTACACGGACATGAACAATCGCTTTCACAAACTGGTGGTCGACGGCTCCGGCAATGCGGCGCTGATTCGCGCCATCGACATGAACAACCGCCTGCCGTTCGCCGCCGCAAGCGCGATGCTGCCGATGCAATCGGCCATCGAGGAAGGCCGGCAATGGCTTTTCATGGCGCACGAGCAGCATCACAGCCTGGTTCAGGCGATGGAGCGCGGCGAGGGCACGCGAGCCCTCGCGCTCGCCACCGAGCATGTGCAGATCGCACAGAGAAACCTGGCCTACGCACTGGAGCGCCCGGAAGTTTGCATCAAGCTTGCGCCCGCGTTGCAGCTGGTGGCGGGCGCTGCATTGTGAAAGCGCGGCGGTGACGGGCGTCAACTGGGCATCGTCGCCGCGCAAGTGGGAATGATGCGGTGGATCCAGTCGACTACCCGTACGAGCCGCAGGCTGAATGATCCAACGAGGAGCGACGGTATTTCGCCAGTCGCGGTGGACGCGTTAATGTACGAGCGCCGTAAAAGCGGACGCTGCAGTACGGGCGCACGCGCTACGTGCGCGAACGAGACTTCATCCACCAACAAACCTCTTTCATGGATTGTTTATGCTTATCAAGAATGTGGCGGTCAGCCTGCCTTCCAGAATCGTAACGAACGACGAAGTCACCGATATGATCCGGTTTCATTCAACCGGCTACGACGGCGACATCGACCGAGGCATACGCACCATCAAGACCCTGCTCGACAGAAGCGGGCTGGTGAACCGGCGCTGGTGCGACAGCCACGAGTCACCCATCGATCACGTTGCCATGGCCACGCGCAAGGCCCTGGCAGAGACCTATTTGCGGCCGGAGCATATCGAGCTCTTTATTTATGTCGGGATCGGCAGAGGCTTTCTGGAGCCCGGCAATAGCCATATGATGGCAAGCACGCTCGGCTTCACCAATGCCGAATGCTTCGACGTAGTGGACGCATGCATGAGCTGGACCAGAGCCATGTCGATTATCGACAGTCTGTTCAAGTGCGGTCAGTACAGAAACGCTATGATCGTCAACGCTGAGTTCAATATGCTGGCTGGCGGCCCACTGTTCCCGGCGAACTTTGCGTTGAAGAATCAGGCACAAATTGAATATACGCTGCCGTCCTTCACCATCGGCGAAGCGGCCACCGCCACGCTGCTCGTCGCGAAAGAGCCGGATAACTTCAGTTTTGCGTTTCGCGGAAAGCCCGAGGTGTCCGACTTGTGCACAATTCCCATTCCCGGCTATGAAGGGTTTTGCCATCCGTCCGAGCGAATCGGCAAAAACGGCGACATGCGTTTTACATCGTTTGGCCACGAGCTTCATAAGAATTCCGACGAACTCACCGCAGTCCTGGCTAAACTGCCGGTTCCGAAGAAAGATATCGACATTGTCTTTACCCATGCCTCGTCAAAAGCGGCGTGGCACGGCTATGGAGAAAAGGCGGGAATCCAGGACAAGATGTATCACATCTATCCGGAGACGGGAAACCTCGTGTCAGCCTCTATTCCCGCCGCAATTGCAATGGCGAAAGACAGCGGAGAACTGAAGCGCGGAGACAGAGTGCTGTGCTGGGTGGGCAGTGCCGGCATGTCGTTCAACGTCAGCAGCTTCAAGTTCTAAAGCTCACGTCAATTAAATTTAGAAGCGCGACATGAAAGCCATTTCAGGGGGCATCCGCTACCTTAACCGGGTAGTGTCCGAAGCCGCGAAGGTCTCCGACTACAGCGTCCTGGCTGTGGGCCTGATCGGCACCATTGGACACCCGCTGTACTGGCTCTGGTGGACGTTCGTCGATCCCCAACCGAACGAGAACCTGCTGATGCGGATTTTCGGCACTGCCAGTTGTGCATTGCTGCTTCTGCGGCGCTTCTGGCCGGCTTCAGTAGTGCGCCTCCTGCCTTGGTATTACTTTGCAACGGTGGCGTACACGCTGCCGTTTTTCTTCACTTACTACCTGCTGGTCGGCCATTATTCGATGCTCTGGTCCATGGCCGAGCTGGGTATGATCTTCTTCCTGATCGCCATCTTTCCGTCGTTCGTTGCGTTGTCACTGAATCTGGCGCTCGGCGTCGGGGCTGCCGTGCTGTGTGCGAGCATTGTGGTTCCGCAAGCCGTCCACGTGGATACGCATCTGTTTCTCTACACTTATCTGCCCGTTTTTACGTTCGGCATTTTCGCAGGCATCACCTTCTCTTACAGCAATCTGAAAGGAATCGTCGCGCAGGCGCGCACGGGAGCGCTGCGCGCGCTGGCCGGCTCCATCGCTCATGAAATGCGTAATCCGCTCAGCCAGCTCAAGCATGTTCTGGACAGAGTGGAAGAGGTGCTGCCCGCAGCAATGGATCATCACGCGTCGCCGGCTGCGACGCAGCGCCGGACCGAACTTCTGTACCGCCACCTGGCCCACGGCCAGTTGTCCATTGAGCGCGGCTTGCGCATCATCGCAATGACACTCGACGAGGTCAGCGCAAAAGCCATTCGCTCCGATCAGTTCACGTATGTCAGCGCGGCGGCGGCCACGCGCAAGGCGCTGGAGGAATATGGCTTTAGCGACCAGAACGAACGCGCTCGAGTCAGACTCGCGGTGCTCGAGGATTTCACATTCAAGGTCGACGAAACGGTCTACCTGTTCACGCTGTTCAATCTGATCAAGAACGCGCTTCATCACATTGCCGCGCACCCCGCCGCAACCCTCACGCTGACGGTGGACAGTCAAACGGTAATCGTGCATGACACCGGACCGGGCATTGCTCCGGAGATACTGCCGCATCTTTTCGAGCCCTTCCGCACGGCCGGCAATTCCGCCGGCACGGGGCTCGGGCTCGCTTATTGTCAGCGCGCGATGCGCGCGTTCGGCGGCACCATCCGTTGCCGCTCCGAAGTCGGCCAGTTCACGCAGTTCACGCTGGAGTTTCCGCCCGTTTCCGATAGCGAGGTCGCGCGGCACGAGCAGGAAGTGTTCGAGCGCGCCGCCGCGCTCCTTCACGGCAAGCGTATTCTCATTGTCGACAACGACGCAGACCAGCGCACGCGAGTGCGGCGAGCGCTGTCCAAGGCTGGCGCGCAACCTGGCGAAGCAGCCGACGGCGAGGCGGCGCTCGTCGCGCTCAAAGAGCCGACGCCCTGGGATCTCGTGCTGATGGACATCAACATGCCGGCCCTGGACGGTTACACGGCAACCGAGCGGATTCGCGCCGATCGTCGCAATCCGAACTGCAACGTGATGATCGTCGCTTACACAGCGGAGCCCGGCAACGTGGCGCGGGTTCTCGCACGCCGCGCCGGCATGGATGAATATGTCAGCAAGTCGGCGAGCATCGTCGAGCTGATCGGCGTGCTGCACAAGCTCTTTGAGAGCGGTCATCGGCATGGCCGCAGCCAACGTTTCGACGGCTTCACGGGCAAGACGATTCTGCTCGCCGACGACGACACGTACAGCAGACTCGTCGCGAAGGGATACCTGGAGCGATTCGGCGCGACGGTTGTCGAAGCCGAGCATGGGCCAGCCGTGCTGGCCCGCCTGCAGGAAGGCGTAGCCATTGACGCTATCGTGATGGACATGAACATGCCGGGTATGGGCGGTGTAGAAACCACCGCGCTGATCCGCGCGCGCACCGACGTTTACGCGAGCTTGCCGATCATTGCATTGACGAGCCAATCGGACATGGAGGCCGTGGAAAAGTGTCTTGCTGCCGGCATGAACGAAGTGATGACCAAACCGGCGCAAGTCGGCGCACTGTATGCGGCGCTGGCGCGGCAGTTCGCACGCCAGCGGCTTGAACATGCGGGCGGAGATGCCATGTCGGCGCATGAAGACGCGTTGCCCACGGGCAAGCTCGCGCCACTCAACGAAGGCCCATTGCTCGACGACAAGCATCTGCAGGAACTGGTTGCGCTCGACTTGCTCGACCAGACGTTCCTGAATGGCATCGAGCAGATTCGCGCGACGGTGGCCAACCTCGCAACGAGCGTCGCCGCACGCGACTTCGACTCCACACGCGAAGCCTTGCACGTGCTGCTCGGCGTGAGCGGCAATATCGGCGCGAAAGCGCTGCATCAGTTCGTGCGGCAGATTTATCCGCGCGTTCTGGAAGGCGAATGGCCTGCGGAAGCGGACTGGCTCGCGCGCATCTGTTCGCTGAGCGACCGTTCGGCACCGGCGCTGCAAACGTATTTTGCATCTGCGAAAGGGGCTGGCAAGCAACGCAAGACAACGAGCGATTGATGGTTCTGCCTGCCGCCCAGCGGCGGCGCGCCGGTTGTCAGGTGGCGCTTTTCAGCTTTGCCTTTCGACTCACGGAGCTACATATGACCGACACGATAACCGTTCGGCGCATCCATGCCGATGAAGCAACGACCTATGTTGATTCACTCGCCGATCTACTGATCGACTGTGTGGAAGGCGGCGCATCGGTCAGCTTCATGTTGCCGATTTCGAAGCAAACCGCGCTGCAATTCTGGCAACAGGTCGCCGATGGCGTGGCCCGCGGCGAGCGCATCCTGCTCGTCGCGCAATATCCGGATGGCAAGCTGGCGGGCACCGTGCAACTCGTCACGGCCCAGCCCGAGAATCAACCGCATCGCGCAGATGTCGCCAAGATGCTCGTGCACCGCGAAGCGAGGCGCAGAGGTATCGCTGCGCGGCTCCTCGCGGCTGTCGACGAGGAAGCCCGACGCGCCGGCAAATCCGTACTCGTACTCGACACTGTCACGGGTGGAGACGCGGAGCGCCTTTACGCGCGTGCGGGCTGGCAACGCGTGGGAGAAGTGCCGAACTATGCGCTGATGCCGGACGGCACGTTCTGCGGCACCACTTTCTTTCACAAGCAGCTTTTCGCCTGACCCGTCGAGGTTAGCAACTGAGCTGTGCTGTAGAGAGAAGCGCCTGAGAGACATGGGCAATTAAACGCGCGCCCAAAGAATAGCTGGATAGCGAACGTTGTTAGCGCTACCCAGCCAACGCATCAAATCCAGTGTTCCTGTTGTTCAACGCTTTACGGCAGCTTGCCAAGGCATGCGCTGAATTCATCTTTCGAGAACGCACGAAGCGTTTGCGTTCTGACATTCCCCGCGGAACCAAGCGCAAAACCGAATGACATCAAGCTCTGTTCATCCGGTGCCTCGATAACAGTGACAATGTCGTACTGCCCCATCGTCCAATAGATCTGCTTCATTTCGCAGCCGAAGCTCCTGGCCATTTCCGCGGCCTGGCCGGCGCGCTGCGCGCTGTTCTTTATGTTGCGCATGCCCTGATCAGTAAATTGCGCGAGAACCACATAAGTCGCCATGACATTTCCCCTTTCCCGTTGCTTGCCCGGGACCCGGACGCGCTGGACGGGCCTCCGGCGCGTAAGCCCAGTATAGGCAACGCATCTAGTGAAATATCGTCGATCGTTAGTCATCAGGTACACTAACCAGTAGCCATTTTGTCACAAATATGGTGTATGCCGCGCAGCACAGGGAGAGGGTTTGGGCGGCTTTCATACAAGTCTTTAAATACCCACAAAAGAATGAATAGCTTCGACACAACCATCGAGACGTTTCTTTCTAACGTCCACTTTGGCTTTTTCGTCACCCATGCAATTCAGACCATCGCGGATCTGTACACCTTCAAAGGTCTGCTGCTCATTCCGCTGCTGTGGTGCATGTGGTTTCAACCAGGCGAGCGCAGCACGTGGCGCCGCGAAATGGTCATCGCGACAATACTGAGCGGCATTCTCGCCCTGTTCATAGGACGGGCGCTGACCCATTGGCTGCCGTTCAGAGTGCGCCCGGTCTACAGTTCTGAACTGCATCTGCAATTCGCGACCAGCGTGTCGAAAGACGCCTTGCTGACATCGTGGAGCTCGTTCCCGAGCGATCACGCCATGCTGTGGATGGCCATTGCCACCGGCATCTTTCTGGTGTGGAGAAGAATCGGCCTGCTGGCGCTCGCGTATACGGTGCTGTTCATCTGCGTTCCGCGTGCGTATCTCGGCTTTCACTATCCCACGGACCTGATCGTCGGCGCCGCAATCGGAATTGTCATCACGTACGCCATGACGCGCGAGGCCGTTCGCGCACGCACTTCAGCCGTGCTCTTGCGATGGGTCGAGCGCTACCCGGGATCCTCCGCGATGCTGGCCTTCGTGCTGTGTCTGGAACTGGTCACCCAGTTCGACGAACTGCGCAAGCTGGCAAGCAGCGTGCTCTCCCATATCTAAGTGCGTGGTGCGCGCTTTATGTGCCGATGGACACGAACAGCAGCACCATCGGCGCCTTGGACGCGCCGGGACTCGGCGCACGTAGCGGCACGCCGTACGTGCAGCGAAAATCCACGAAGCGCGACCACTGAAAGCGCACGCCCGCCCCCACGCTGACGAGCGACGCGTTTCCGGCCTCCGCGGGCTGATCGATCCGGTTCCACACATGACCGGCGTCGACGAACACAAAAGGCTGCGCGGCCGCGCCGCTCGCGCCGAAGGGCAAAACCGGCGCACGCAGCTCCGTCTGCACGTTCCAGCCGCGATCACCCAACACCACATACGGCTCATACCCGCGCACGCTGGCCTCTCCGCCAAGCCCCATTTCCTCGCTCGGCAACAAGGTGTTGGGCGTCCACTGAAACGTGCCGCGCGCGTTCAACGCAAAGCCGCCGCCAAGTGCAAACGCGCGTTGTGCCGCAATCTGCAAATACGCGTAACGGGCAGTCGCGCCGTGCCGCGCGGCGTCGAATGCGGTGTCGCTGTTGGAGCCGTCCAGTCCGCCCGGGCTTGCCACGAGCGTCGCCGACGCATGCGCGGCGCCTGCATCGCCCGGCTCGCTGAGATCGTACGTAAGCAGAAATTGATGCACGTGCGTGTTCGAATTGAAGACCTGAAAGCCGCCGAATTCCAGATCGTTGTTGCTGCGCTTGAAGTCATAACCGAACTGTACGAGCTGCGCGGTGTCGCTTGTCGTCGGCAAACGCCAGTCGTAGCGAACGCTCATCTGCGCGGAAATGCCCGTTTGCCCGTAACTGTCCGGCAGACGCGGCGCGCTTTGCGCATAGACGCCGAACAGTTCGATGCTGTCGTGCCACGGCAGCGGCGCAATGTAGCTGAGCGCGTGGGCCATGAAGCGCGCGCGGTTCGCCCGTCCTTCAATGTCGGGATTGCCGCTGAAGAAGTCGTTGCTCGCCGTGAACTGATACGCGACGTGCTGATCGAGACCAAACAGGTTGCCGTAGTCGATGCCCGCGAAGAAGCGGTCGCGGCCGAGATCGCGCACACCCGCGTTGTCGTAGCCCGCGTTCACGCGCAACGGCAGACGGTCGTCGGTCTGCAGGATGACGTCGGTTGAATTCGCGGCTTCCCCTGGCGCGAAGACCGCATCCACGCGTCGATAGGGATTCGCGTTGAGGACCGCCAGGCCCAGCGAAACGTCCGACTGCAGAATCGGGCCGCCGGCCTTGAGCGGCATTTCGCGTTTCAGCAAGTCGTCGGAAAAGTAGCGGTTGCCGCTCGTGCGTATCTCGCCGAGGCGAAACTCCGCCACCGCAATATGCACGACGCCCGAGCTCACGTCCTGCTCCGGCACGTACACGTCCACTAGCGGTTTGCCGGCGGCACGATAACGCTCGACCACAGCGCGGCGTATCTGCGCAAGGCGCGAGAACGTGAGCGGCTTGCCTATGTCGCTGTCGAACGTGTGGAGAAATGCGGCGTCCAGAACCGGCAGATGCGCGGCGGAAATGCCAGGCTGAGTTGCCGCGACACCCTCGGTCGTGCCCGCGACTTCGAACACCAGACCTTCGAGCCGGCTTACTGCAATCTGCGTCGTGTCGTCCGCGGAAGGCGGGGCAGGTTGCGACGGCGCACTGCGCGGCGTTGGCGGGGCTGGCTGCGGGGCGACGTCGCGCCAGGCCTGGGCGACTGCGGCCCCGGCGTGCAGCGCAAACACCACGCACGGCGCCAGCTTGAACCAACGCATGCCGGCTGCGCGCGACGGCGCACCCGCGCACCAAGTGCGCCGCCTGAAGCGCAGGTTGATGCGCAGGCTAATGCGCAAGTTGCCAGCGCAACACAGGCTGCGTCGCGCCAGACGGCATCGCCCATACGCCGCCGGCGCCGAAGTCGTAGCCCGCGAAGCTGGCGGGGTCGCTCATCTGTGCGGTGGTGAGCCCGTTCGAAGGCGGCAGGCTGCCCCCGCTCGCGGCTTGCCCAGTCGTCTCCCTGTTCCAGTAGACGTCCGGCGCGAGCGTGCCGGAGCCGAACGCAATCACGCCATGCGTCGGCATGCTTCGCGTCTGGACCGCACCCGTCGCAAACGACTGGCTGACACTTCCATCATTGATACCGACTAGTCCACCGCCGTAGCCGGTCGAGAAAACGGGACTGACGCTGCCCGTCGCATACGACTGTGCAATCGACCCCAGGTTGTAGCCAACGAGCCCGCCGTTCGCGTCCGAGCCCGAGATGGCGGCGCTGCTCCACGAGCGCTCCACGGCGCCTTCATTGCGGCCTACCAGTCCGCCGAACATCGTGCCGTTCTGATAGACCTCGATCGCCAGGCCGCTCGAGTGGGCATTCGCAATCACGCCTTGATTTACGCCGGCCAGAAGGCCGCTGCCCAGGTGACTCGTGCTGACATGGCCGTCTTCCACGCCCACGTCGCGCAGCACGCCCGAGAGCCCCACCACGCCGAAGAGCCCGGACGAATAGTCCTTGCTGAAGTCGGCGACTTCTATGCGCGCGTTGCGCACGCTGTGCCACATGCCGTCGAACTGGCCGGTAAAGGGCGTGGTGTGATTGCCGATCGGCGTCAACGTATAGCCGCTCGCGTCAATGTCCGTGCCGAGCGCATAGTTGCCCGCGAGATCCTGCGAAATGTTCTGCAGGTCCGTCACATTGTTCACAAGCTTGTACGCGGTGATCTGCGTAAGCTGCCCGCTGCCGGGCGCGGCGCTCCACGCAGGATTGCCGAGCAAGGTGCCGGCGCTATAGCTGCCGTTCATGTCGTAAAGCGCGTTCACGAGCCCCGTGCTGCGCGACCAGTCGATCACGCCGCGATTGGCGACGCTGCCGCCGTTGTCAAGGCTGGCGGCATCCGCGCGCAGGGTCAGGTTGCCACTGCCCTGGTTGGCAAGCGTTGCGCCTTGCGCGATGCTGAGGTTGCGATACGCCGCCAGTGTGAGCGACGCATTGCCTTGCCACGCCACGCCCGAGTTCACGCCGATGTCGCCGCTGCCTCCGTTCGCGCCGGTGGTCTGCAGAGTGACCGAGGTGCCGGCGCCGAGACCTGCGGACAGCGCGCGCGCTGCGTTGTCGTCGACGGTAAAGCTGGCCGTCCCGATGTTCCATTGATTCGCACGGACCGTCGTGCCGCCTGCGGGAAACACCACGTTGTCCGCGCTCATGTCGACGGTGCCGCCGCTTGCCTCGATTACGCCGCCCGGCTGCAACGTGCCATGGCCCGCGGTGAGCCACACGTGGCCGTCGCGCGTGGCGGTGCCCGTCGCACGAATGGCCTCGTGGTTGCCGGCGAGCGCGTAGATGTTGCCGTCCACGGCTTGCAGGCTCACCTGCGCCGCCTGAATCACGCCGCCGTTCATGATGGTTCCGCTCGCGCCTTGCTGCGCGGGCTGCACGAACACCTGCCGGCCCGTCGCCGAATCCTGCAGCAGCACCTGCTGCCCGACCGCCAGTTCCACGGTGCCGTTCGGCGCGCTAATGGTGCCGGCGTTGCCCACCTGCTGTCGTGCGATGAGGAATACGTCGCCGCTGCCGGAGGCAATCGTGCCGAGATTGACCACGCCGGCGCTCGAACTCCCCGACAGCGTGAGCGGCCGGCCGTTCATGAAAGCATCGGTGTCCGCCACGTCGAGCGTCGACGCGACAAAGCGCCCGTTCGTCGAAACGACGCCGCGTGGTCCGACAAGAATCCCTTGCGGATTGATCAGATAGACGCTGCCGCTTGCGCTCAGCGTGCCGAGAATTGCTGATGGCGAGCCGCCGGTCACACGGTTGAGGGTAGCGCCGTTGCCGTTGGCAAACACCACGCGGTTGCCGCTGCCGATCGAAAAACTGTTCCAGTCGACAACGCCGCGGCCGGAGCCCTGCGTGACTGTCAGCGTCGTGCCGTTGCCGCTGATCGACCCACTGCCGCCGACGAATTGCCCACCCGCGGGCAATGCGCCCGCGGCCCGCGCGTCGAATGAACTCGCGCAGCACAGCAGCGCCGCAGCAAGCGGCAGCAGCCTGATGCGCGCCTCGCGCCGACGTGAATAGTTATGGTCGCATGCTGCAAGCGGAATTCTGTTCATCACGTCTCCTGTGCCACGCAAGGCGCGCCGTATGCTCAGATGTCATGCGGCTCTCGCGGGTCGGTCCAACTGTGCGCACGCCCGTATTATTGCAGCCGGTTTCAGGCGCACAATGAGCAGAAGGAAGTGGCATATCGACGTATTGCGCCTAAAGGTCTGCGGATTTGGCCAGGGCGTCGAGCGCCGAAGCGTCGCGAATGGGGGAACGAACTCATGGTTTCCCCTATAGCAGCGAGGCGGCGCGCACACGACCATGGGCACTGGCCCTGCTTTGGCAGCGCAGTGCTTCAATCTCACTTGCTATCTGAACAGACGTCCTTTCGAAGCGGTAAAAACAGTGCGATTGACAACGCAATGAGCAACAACGAAATTGCCGACCAGGTTCCGGCTCTCGTGTGGACCGCTGAAGCGAGCGGCATCGTCACGTATGCCAACATTGCGTGCCGCAAGTACCTCGGCAATCCGTTCGCGCCGAACACCACGATCCATTGGGACCAGTTTGTTCTGGAACACGATGTCAAGAAAGTGCTCGACGCATGGCGCAGCGCGCTGACAGCGGGCGAAAGCGCGAAGGTGAACGCGCGTCTGAAGCGTTTCGACGGTCGTTACCGGTGGCACAAGCTGCGTATCCAGCCCATTTTTGATGACGCGCGCACGGTTTGCGGCGCGTGCGGCATTGCCATGGACATCGACGACTTCGTGCAGGCCGGCGAAGCCTACGAAGTCGGCGAACGACGTCTTCGGTTCGCGCTCGACGCAGCGCGCGTCGGCGCCTGGGAATGGGACATGGGCAGCCGCACTGCGCGCATCAGCGCGCAGCTCGCGCAAATCTACGGGCTCGAACGGCAGGAAGCGGAAGTACCGTTGCAATGGCTCTTCGACCGGATTCCCGAAAGCTATCGCGCGTGGTTCGCACGCGAGTTGACCGGCCGCCTGCACCAGTGCGTTCCGTTCGAGCTCGACTTTCCGATCGAACTCGAGGACGGGCGGCGTTTGTGGCTGCGCACGCGCGGCGAAACGGATTGTGGTACGGGCACGGCAATCGAACGGGTATTCGGCGTCACGTACGACATTACCGAACAGCACGACGCGCAGACCGAACGCGAGCGCAGCGAACAGCGCTATCGCGCGCTTGTCGAAGCCAGTTCGGAACTGACGTGGATAGCGGACGCAGCGGGTCACACCAAACAACTCGGCAACTGGCAGGCGTTCGCGCCCGAAGAGGGCCTGAGCGCGCGTTGCGGATGGCTGGAGCTGGTTCACCCCGACGACCAGGAATGCGCGCGCGACAATTGGCTGGCTATCGTCAAATCCGAAATGCCGGGTTCGATGACTTTCCGGCTGCGCCGGCGCGACGGCAGTTGGCGCACCATGTCCGCGCGTGCCGCGCCCTTGCGCGACGACGACGGCACGCTGCGCGAATGGTTCTGCATGGCAACGGACGTGACCGACGAGCGCGCGGCCGCGGCGGCGCTCGAAGAGCGCAATCTGCGTCTGCAGGTGGCCATGCGCGCGGCGAAAATGACCATCGGGTATCTGGCGCTCGATTCATGGACAGTCTGTTGGGATAGCGTGGACGCGGCGCCGGGCGTGCTGACCGGACCGACCGGGCTGTCGTACGACGCGGCGCTGCAGCGCGTCCATACCGACGACCGCGCCGCCGTGGACGCCGCAATGCGACGCGTCGCGCTAACCGGCGAATTCGACAAGCCGCTCGAATTCCGCATCATGATGGGCGGCCACGAAAACTGGCTGCAAAGCCAGGCTGTGCTGCAACGTGACGCCGACGGCAAACCGTGGCGCGTGATCGCAAGCGCGGTGGACATCACGCAGCGCAAGACGCTCGAATTGGCGTTGCGCGAAACCGACCGCCGCAAGGACGAATTTCTCGCGATGCTCGCGCATGAACTGCGCAATCCGCTCGCACCGATGCGCAACGCCATTGCACTGCTGCGCCGCGAGAAAGAAGCGGGCATGAAGTCGTGTGAGCTTGTCGGCATGCTGAGCCGACAGGTCGATCATATGGCGCAACTCGTCGACGATCTGCTCGAAGTGTCGCGCATCACGCATGGGCGCATCGTGCTTCGACGCGAGCCGGTGCTGCTTGGCACCGCCGTATATGGCGCGCTGGAAACGGTGTCGTCGATGGCGGCCTCGCGCAGCCAGCATCTCACCGTGACGCTGCCGCCCGCGCCCGTCTGGCTGCACGCGGACCCGCTGCGCCTCTCGCAGATTCTCGTCAACGTCCTGAACAACGCGTGCAAGTACACGGACCCAGGCGGCAGCGTGTGCGTGACCGCGGTTGCCGACGAGCGCTTCGCTATCGTCACCATAGAAGACAACGGCAGCGGCATTTCATCCGATCTGCTGCCGCACATCTTCGACCTCTTCGCGCAAGGCGAGCGCACGCTCGACCGCGCGCATGGCGGTCTCGGCATCGGTTTGTCGCTGGTGAAGAAGCTGGTGGAACTGCACGGCGGCGGGATCGACATTGCAAGCCCCGGACCGGGGCGCGGCGCCACGGTCTCGATCAGGCTGCCGCTCTCGCACGCGCCGGAAACGCCCGCGTCGTTGCACGACGAACCGTCGGCGGGCGGAGCCTCGCATGCAGAGCGCGCTTCGCTGCACGTGCTGATCGTCGACGACAACAAGGACGCCGCCGACTCGCTCGCGCTGCTTTGCGAGAGCGAGGGCTATCACGTGGATGTCGCGTATGGCGCACAGGACGCGCTTCTCAAAGCGCAAGCTGAGCCAGTGGATGCCGCGCTGCTCGACATCGGCCTGCCGGACACCGACGGCTATGAACTCGCACGGCTGATTCGGCAGAGGGGCGAAACGCGGCCTGTGCTGATCGCGGTAACGGGCTACGGCCAGGCCGACGATCATCTGCGTGTGCAAGCCGCCGGGTTCGACCATCACCTCGTCAAGCCGGTCGACATCGACTATCTGATGTCGCTGCTGGCAGAACTGTCGCCCGCGGCGGCCTCGCCGCATGCGGAGTGAGGCCGGCCATTTCGTTCGCCGGTGAAGGACACCGCTGTCGGGCCCGGCATCGGCGTGCGCGAGTGTCGTGTGAAAGCTGTGGTGCTGTTTACCGGCACTCCCCTGCTGGCACCCCCTGCTCGCATGGCCAATCCTCGTCTCCGTGCAGTTTGAGACGATTGCGCGATTTGTTGAGCGTGCCTCGCGTTCAATGTTCGCAATACGAGTCTTACAGTACGTCATCGACTGAGCGCTTCAGCATCCTGGAGCGCGACGCAACATTCGGAGGATCGGTGATGAACAATACTCGTGGCGCGATTCCAGCTTCGTTCTTCGGCATCGCAGTGGGCGCACTGGCGCTTGCCAATTTGTGGCGTGTGGCGATCAGGTTATGGCATTTGCCTGCCGCCATTGGAACGGGGACGACAGTAGCGGCCTTGGTGGTATGGCTGGCGGTTCTGGTCGCCTATGCGCAGAAGTGGCGCACGCATGCCGCCGACGCCCGCGCGGAACTTGGGCATCCGGTTCAGTCGTCGTTCGTGGCACTGGGGCCCGTGTCGAGCATGCTGGCTGCGCAGCTGTTGCAACCGCATGCGTATGGTTTGGCACTCGCGCTGTTCGGCATTGCCGCGTTGACGCAACTGGTTCTCGGCGTGTATCTGCACGGGCGGCTCTGGCAAGGCGGACGCAAGCCCGAACTCGTCACGCCGGCCATCTACCTGCCGACCGTTGCGCCGAGCTTCGTGGCCGGCGCGACCTCCGCCGCTTTCGGATTTCACCAGTTGGGCAGCCTGTTCTTCGGCGCGGGCGTGCTGTTCTGGCTCGCTATCGAATCGCTCGTACTGCATCGCGCCGCCGTGCATGAACCGCTGCCCGAGGCGTTGCGTCCGACGCTCGGCATTCAGCTGGCGCCGCCGGTGGTGGGTGGTGTGGCGTATATGGCGCTGACGAGCGGCACGCCTGACATGTTCGCGCTGATGCTGCTCGGCTACGGTCTCTATCAGGCATTACTGTTGTTGCGCCTGTTGCCGTGGATCAGCCAACAGCCCTTCGTGCCTGGCTACTGGGCTTTCAGCTTCGGCGTGGCCGCGTTACCGACCATGACGCTGCGTATGGTGGAGCGAGGCGCGGGCGGTGTAGTGGCAGGGGTCGCGCCGGTTGTGTTCGTCCTCGCCAATGTGATTATCGCGATTCTCGCGGTCAAGACATTGAATTTGCTGGTGCGAGGCAAACTGATCCCGCCAACCACAGCACCCGTTGCTGCTTCGCAAACGGCGACGCACGGAGCGGCAAATACTCGCATCGGACGAACTGGCGAGGCTGCCGGCGCCTAATGTTGCTAGCCGCGAGGTTCGGCAGGCCGTGCCGGACCCTCGCACGGCGCCCCCGCATGCAGTGGCCGCCGCTCAAGCAGCCGGCGCCACCGACGCCCCTGCAATGCCGTGCCGCTTGAGCGAATCGGCGACGAAGCCCGACGCCTTCATGTCTTCCACAAAGCCGCGCAGGAAAACAGCCGCCGCTTCGCCGCGGCTCTTCGGGGTGCCCATTGCCTGCTGAATGACCATGAAGCGCTCATCGAGCAGGCGCAGTCCGGGTGTGGTGCGGGCATCCGCTTCGAGTTGCTGCTTGACTCCCGCCGCCACTTCCAGCTCCTCGTCAAGGAACGTTTGCACGACGGTCGGCGACGACGGCGCGCGCACGATTTGCGCGGCTTTCAGTTCGCGCGTGAGAAAAAGGTCATAGGCGCTGCCCTTGCCCACTACCACGCGATTGTGCGGCTGGTCGACGTCCGCGTTGGTGCGCACGGGCGATTCGTCGCGCACGAGATAGAAGCCTTCGATCAGCACATACGGCGCGGTGAATGCGATGGTCTCGCCGCGCAACGGATCGACGGCGAAAAAGCCGAAGTCGGCGCGCTCCTCGCTCACCGCCTGCACCGATTTACCCGCGGTGTCGAACACGACCAATTCGAGCTCGACGCCGAGCTTCGCGGCAAACGCACGCGCAAGATCGACGGAAACGCCGAACGGCTCGCCCGTTTGCGCGTCTTTGTTCGCGAGAATCGGGTTGCCGAGGTTGATCGATGCACGCAGCTTGCCCGTGGGCGCGAACGCGGAGATGACGGTTTGATCAATGTTCATGGTGTCTCATTGGAGCCGCGCATTGCGCGGGCGTTGCAGGGTTAAGTGAGCGGTTCAGGATTCGTGAATCGTGCTGATGCGCGACAGCGCGTCGAGCGTGGGCAACAGAGGCTGCTGCATCGCTGAGGGCGCTCTATTCGTTGCGCTTGTGTTCGACCAGCTCCAGCAGACGCACGCAATGTGCGGCATATACGATACACCGCTCGCTGTGCCGCATGGAACGAGAGAGCAGCAGGCGGCGACGCGGCTGGCGCTGCGAGCTCGTACATTGTGGCGCGCGGGATGTGCGAACTGAAACGGCATGGCGGCGCGAGGAGAACCAACTCCTCGTGATGGTAGGCCGTGGCGGATTCGAACCGCCGACCAACGGATTAAAAGTCCGCTGCTCTACCAGCTGAGCTAACGACCCGGCCTCCGCGCGCCCGTCGCACCCGAGCGTGTATCAGACACCAACAAAGCCATGACGGCCCAATGACCGGTCTCGCTAGCCGATGTCGATTGTCCGGCTAGCGGCCCGGGGCCGCTCCTGCTTCGGTACAGTTAAAGTTAGCACGCCTTTATCGAATTTGGCCAGTGCGCGTTCCGGTTCGGCCTCCTCGGGCATCGGGATCGTGCGAACGAAGGTCCCGTATGCACGCTCGAGCCGGTAGCAGCCGTCCTCTTCGCTATGCACGTCCTGCTTCTTCTCGCCGCGCAACACGAGCGCGCCGTCTTCGACGCTCACCGTCAGATCCTCGCGCTCCATTCCCGGCAGTTCGACCGTCACGCGCAGCACCTTGCCTTCGTCGACCACGTCGATGCGCGGCTGGAAACGCGACGAGCTGAAGTCGCCGAACCATCGTTCCAGCGCGCCTCGGCCCGCGAAAGGATCGTGAAAAAACTCCTCGACGGCGCGCCATGGGTCGCGCGGAAAAAGCCTTGAAATGTCAGGCCACGCGGCACGCCACTGCTCGCCCGCCGGCGCCTCGCGCGCACTGTCTGCCTCGGGTTTGCGCCCCGAGCCGCGAAGAAACTTGAAAGGATTCCACCTTTTCGGATCGGTGTTCATCGCGTCCTCCTTCAGCTTTGGTACGAGCACCACAGAGTCGCCATCGCCTGACGTGCGCCGTCGCGAAGCCGGCCAGATGGCGACCATAGCGGTAGCAGCGTACGTTCAAAACACGCAGCGCATACAACGCGACTGCAGAGCCGAAAATAAAATAGATCGGCGCCCAACGAACTTCAAGTTCGCTTTTTGCATGGCCCAAGGGCAAAAAACGCGGCGACCGTGGGCTGAAAAATTTTGTTACAAACTGGCCAAAAAACAGCCTCTTGAACTCGCCCGACAAAGCCCTATTTCGCTTTCCGCCAGCCTCGCTGGCAACGGCTGCGCCCCGACGCGGGCGTTCAAGCATCTCGCCGTTCGCGCGCAGCCGGATTCCCTTTTTGGTGATCTGTTATCGCACAGGAGATGGAAATGCACATTCGTCCCCTCTACGACCGGGTTGTCGTCAAGCGAATCGAGCGGCAGCGCACGACGGCCTCCGGCATCGTGATTCCGGACTCCGCCGCTGAAAAGCCCGAGCAGGGCGAGGTGATGGCAGTCGGCGACGGGCGCCGTCTGACGGACGGCACCCGCCAACCACTCGAACTCAAGGCCGGCGACCACGTTCTGTTCGGCAAATACGCGGGCCAGACGGTCAAGGTCAATGGCGAGGAACTGCTCGTCATGCGCGAAGAAGACGTGATCGCGGTGTTAGAAGCAGACGCCGCCGAGCAGCGCAAAGCCGCGTGATAACAATTTGAAGACTTTCCCCGGAGCAACCAGATGAGTGCGAAAGATGTCAGGTTCCACGACAGCGCCCGTAGCCGGATCGTGAAGGGCGTGAACGTGCTGGCCGATGCCGTGAAAGTGACGCTCGGCCCGAAAGGCCGCAACGTGGTGATCGAGCGCAGCTTCGGCGCGCCGGTCATTACCAAAGACGGCGTGTCGGTGGCGAAAGAGATCGAGCTGAAAGACCGTTTCGAGAACATGGGCGCGCAGGTCGTGAAGCAGGTGGCCTCGAAAACGGCCGACGTGGCCGGCGACGGCACCACCACGGCCACGGTGCTCGCGCAATCCATCGTGCAGGAAGGCATGAAACACGTCGCCGCAGGCATGAATCCGATGGATTTGAAGCGCGGCATCGACAAGGCAGTTGCGGCCGTGCTCGACGAATTGATGCGGACCTCGAAGCGCATCTCGACCAGCAAGGAGATTGCACAAGTCGCGTCGATCTCGGCGAATGCCGACGAAGCAATCGGCAAGATCATCGCGGACGCCATGGACAAGGTCGGCAAGGAAGGCGTGATCACCGTGGAAGACGGCAAGTCGCTCGACAACGAACTCGATGTCGTGGAGGGCATGCAGTTCGACCGCGGCTATCTCAGCCCGTACTTCATCAACAATCCCGACAGGCAGGCCGCGTATCTCGACGATCCGCTGATCCTTCTGTACGACAAGAAAATTTCGGCAGTCCGCGATCTGCTCCCGATTCTCGAGGCATCGGCAAAGGCGGGCAAGCCGCTTTTCATCATCGCGGAAGATGTTGAAGGCGAGGCGCTTGCAACGCTCGTCGTCAATTCCATGCGCGGCGTGCTCAAGGTGGCCGCCGTGAAGGCGCCCGGTTTTGGCGACCGTCGCAAGGCGATGCTCGAAGACATCGCGGTGCTCACGGGCGCAACCGTCATTTCCGACGAAACCGGCAAGCAACTCGAGAAGGCGACGCTCGAAGACCTCGGCAGCGCCAAACGCGTGGAAGTGCGCAAGGACGACACGATCATCATCGACGGCGCCGGAGACCAGCAGCGCATCGACGCGCGCGTGAAGGCCATTCGCGCGCAGATCGCGGAAACCACCAGCGACTACGATCGCGAAAAGCTGCAGGAACGCGTCGCGAAGCTCGCGGGCGGCGTCGCCGTCATCAAGGTGGGCGCCGCGACGGAAGTGGAGATGAAGGAGAAAAAAGACCGCGTGGACGACGCATTGCACGCGACCCGTGCGGCGGTGGAAGAAGGCATCGTGCCGGGCGGCGGCGTGGCGCTGCTGCGGGCCCGCTCGGCCATCGCTAACCTGAAGGGTGCCAACGCCGACCAGGACGCGGGCATCCGCATCGTCCTGCGCGCGCTCGAAGCGCCGCTGCGCGTGATCGCTTCGAATGCGGGCGACGAGCCCTCGGTCGTCATCGCGAAAGTGCTCGAAGGCAAGGGCAATTTTGGCTACGACGCGTCGACGGGACAGTATGGCGATCTGGTCGAAGCAGGCGTTGTCGATCCGACCAAAGTGACGCGCACGGCGCTGCAGAACGCGGCATCGGTTGCGGGCCTCATCCTCACGACGGATGCAACCGTCGCGGAAGTGCCGAAGGAAGAAAAGCCCGCCGCCGCGGCAGCCCCAGAGATGGAGTACTGACGAGTATTCATGGAGCAACAGTAGAGTAGGTTCGGCTGCCATTGCCGGACTGGCTTCGACACCGGTCCGGCACGGCTCCAGTTCGGCTGCGCCAGCGCTTACCGCTGACGCAGCCGCTTTTTGCATGATCCGCAGCCGCCTTGCGCGACATGCGACTCGCTTGAAGGCATATGGAACTGACGCTCAATATCGACTCGCGTCCACTGACCCTGGAACTCGACGACGTCGTGGCCGGCCTGCTTGCCGTTCGCCTGAACGTGCCGTCCGACACCGACACGCGCACCGCGCTATGCCGTTATCTGAGCGATGCGGGCGGGCCCTGGATGCTCGACGACAATCACATGCGCAAGCGCATTCTGCGGCGCCTGATACTCGATATCGCCGATCCCGACTTGGTGATCCGCTATCTGATGATCGAGCAGCCGCACTGAAGAGCCGGGCAGCATGAGCAGCAAAGCGTGCTTGCAAGGCCGCGCGATCGAACGTGCGCCGTCCGCATGACGCATCAAAGCGCCGAGCCCGCCATGCTGGCCGCCGCTTCGCTCGCGCCTTGCCGTGGCGCGAGTTCTATCCGGCACTTGCCGGCTCTCTTCGCGCGATAAAGCATGGCGTCCGCGCCGGCCAGCGCATCGCCGAGGCTTTCCGTGCACAAACAGTCGTTCAGGCCCGCGCTGAACGCATACGCCGGCCTGTCATGCGACTGGTCGGGCGGGCACCGGACCGCGACCAGCACGTCGCCGATGCGTTGCGCCGCGTCCGCCATCGAAGTTTGCGGAAACAGTATCGCGAACTCCTCGCCGCCGAGGCGCCCGAACACGTCGCCGGCACGCATGTGCCTGCGCACTTGTGCGCCGAAATCGGCGAGCACGCGGTCGCCCACGGCGTGTCCGTGCCGGTCGTTTATCGTCTTGAAATCGTCGATGTCGATAATCGCGACGCTCAACTGTGCCTGCGTGGCATGCGCCGCGCGCGACAGCGCTTCGCCGCGAGCGATGAACGCGCGGCGCACCAAGGCACCGGTCAGATCGTCGAACGTGGCCAGTTTCTCGACCTGCTGCATGTGCCGGTCGTTGGCAAGCATCACGAGGCCGATGGACAAAATCGGCAACGAAAGAATGCTGATGCCGAGAAAGGCGAAGTCGGGAGCGAGATGCGTGGGCCAGGCAAGCGACGTGTCGGCGAAAAACGTGTTGAGCACTCCGCGCGCGAAATACACCACGCCGCCGATGAGCGCCGCGCCAAGCACGAGCCAGTGACCGTACTGCGAGCGCCCGCGCACTCGCGAGCTCCAGATGATCCACCCCACGGCAACCCGCGAGTAGGCAAGCGCAAACGACATGAGCGCGGCTCTCGCGCTGATATCTGGCGCCACGCATGTCCAGTACACGAGCGCACACAACGCGCCGGCCAACGCGGCTTGCTCGGCCCTGCGTGCACTGCGCTTGCCGACGAAAGCGCGGCAGCCCTGCAACATCAGCAACGCCCCTGCGAGCACACACACGCACGAGGCCAGCATCCAGACCGCCGACGGCCGCGCGTGCGTGACGAACAGCACGCCGGAAGCAAGCGCGAACAGGCAGTGCGCGGCCAGCCAGCGGCGCAGTCCGGCGACCTCGTAGCGCGCAAGGTAGCCCAGCACGGCTGCGCTGGAGAGGCACGAGACAAATACGGTGGCGAGCAGCGCTGCTGAGCTGGACATGGTCTTTGGCGTTATTCTCGGCCCGCCTGCGCGGCGTGCGGCCTTTAGCTTTTACATGGCGTCCGCTTGTACTGTCCGTTGAAACGGTCCGCTCATATGGTCCATTTCAACGCCCCTCGTACGGACAAATCCCACTTCGATCGGGCCGCTGTGCGGCGCCCGGCACACGCAGGAGCGCGCGCGCAGACGTGGCTCCCCTTACTTCGCTAGCGCTCCTTCCTGCGCCTGAACGCCCACCATGCCGTCAGTCCCGTGAAGCAGGCCACCAGCACCACCATCACCCAGAAGCCGTGATGGTTGTCGGCAAACGGAATACCGCCCACATTCATGCCGAAAAAACCGGCGACGATATTGATCGGCATGGCGAGAACCGTTACCAGCGTCAGGGTGAACAGCGTGCGGTTATTCTGTTCTTCGAGCCGCGAAATGATCTCTTCCTGCAGCAGCCTGACACGTTCGATCAGCCCTGCCATGTCCGACAGTACCACGGAGAACTCTTCCGTCGACTCGCGCAAATCCTGCACGTCCTCCTGCTGGAGCCAGCGCGGCGGTCTGGCGAGCAGACGGAAAATCGCGCCGGGTTCCGGTGCGAGCATGCGCTGCAAGCGCGTCAGCATACGTCGCATCACACCGAGGTCGAGCCGGTTTTGCGTGGGCCTTTGCGAGAGAAAGCGGTCTTCGATACGATCGACGTCGGCGCTCGTGCGTCGAACGATCTGCACGAGCAGATCCGCCTGGTCGCGCATCAGATGCACCAGCAGTTCCACTGGCGAGCGAAAGATTTCGCCTTCTTTCACCGACGCGCGCAAGCGGTCCACCGAACGCAGCGGCTTGAGCCGCGCTGTCACGATGATCCGCTGATGCGCGTAAATCCACAGCGTTGCAATCTCGGACGGAGTGAACTCGAGGTTGAACATCACGTCGTTCACCACCGCGCGCAGCGCTCCGTCTGCCTGCTCGATGCGCGTAGAGTGCGAGCCTTCGCGCAGCGCATCGAAAAACGTCTCGGGGAGATCGAGTTGCGCACGCATCCAACGCTCGCTTGCGCTATGCGCGAGATTGAAATGCAGCCATAGAAATTCGTCCACGCGCGCCGTATCGCCGTTCTGGCGCGCGCGCAGCCATTCCAGTGCGTCGTCGGCGGAAATGGGCCGGCCCGGCTGCGTCGGCGAAAAGACGAAGCCGCACACAATGCCGGACGAATCCGAGCCATAGGTTTGCAGCAGCAGTTCAGATTTCATAGGCCTTTCACGTCTGTTTCCGCTTTCTGTTGGTCCCAGCCTGCAATTTACCAGCCGAACATGAAGCCGAAATGGCCGCCACGGAAACGACACGCGACCGCCATATTGCCTTCACCCACGGCTCGCCATGACGTTCGAGCATTGAGCACTCGCTTCATAGCAAATATCAATCATGCGCAAACCTTTGCGGGCTATTTACCCGGGCTAACCGCCCTACGACACCCTGCGCGCATGCCGTTATTGCGTTTGGCACCGGCGAAAACTGAAGTCAGATCGTGTGCTGGCGTCCCCGGATATTGTCCGGACATCCGAAGCCTTCAACATAGTTTTCGGCCAGAAGAGTGGCGACTGGAGTGCAGAAACATGAATTTCCACAACCTTTCGGAAAAGACCAAGCTGACGGCCGGATTTGGCTCGCTTGCGTTTGTCGTATTGATTGTCTCCGCAATCTCGCTGATGGCGCTGAACGACGCAAACGAGCGTTTCTCCGGCTTCGCCAGCGGCATCAATGCGCGGGCGCAGATGGCCGAGTCGTTGCGCGACGCCGTCAATGCCCGTGCGCTGGCGGTGCGTAACCTGGTGCTCGTTTCTTCATCCTCTGACATCGAGGTTGAAAAGGCCGCCGTGCTTGATGCCGAAACGCAGGTGGAAAGTCGCCTGGAAAAATTCAACGCGATGGTGGCCGGCGCGAAAGACATCAACGAAAACGCACGCGCGCTTGCTGGCGAAATATCGCGTATCGAGCAACTGTATCGACCGGTCGCGCTCGAGATCAACCGCCTCGCGCTGAGCGGCCAACGCGACGCCGCCATTGCCGACATCGCCGCGAAATGCCGCCCGCTGCTGACTGCGCTGACCAAGGCAACCAGCGCTTACCTCGACGCCACACACCAACGTCAGGTGCAGATGGAACAGCAGTCCGCTGAGCAATTCGCACATCAGCGCAATCTGCTGATTGCCTTCTGTATTGGCGCTGTTGCGCTTGCAATCGGGGCGGGCTTCATCATTACTCGCGGCTTGATGCGTGCGCTTGGCGCCGAGCCGGTGGCGCTCGCGGAAGTCACACGGCGCGTCGCGCAAGGCGATCTGCGTGCCGTGCCCGGCGCGAGCAAGGCGCCCGCGGGCAGCGTACTCGCCTCAATGGGCGAGATGCAATCGAGCCTTGTGCGCCTGATCGGCAATGTCCGCAGCGCGGCCGACAGCATCGCGACAGGCTCCAGCCAGATTGCGTCGGGCAATGTGGACCTTTCGTCGCGTACCGAACAACAGGCGTCGTCGCTGCAGGAAACTGCGTCGAGCATGGAAGAACTGACGGCCACGGTAAAACAGAACGCGGAAAACGCACAGCAGGCGAGCACGTTGTCGTCCAATGCATCGGAGGTGGCGCTGAAGGGCAATGGCGTGGTCGGTGAAATGGTCGGCACGATGGGCGAGATCAGCGCGAACTCCACGCGCATTGCGGAGATCACCGGCATGATCGAAGGCATTGCGTTCCAGACCAATATTCTCGCGCTCAATGCCGCAGTGGAAGCGGCGCGTGCGGGCGAACAGGGCCGCGGCTTCGCCGTGGTGGCAAGCGAGGTGCGCAACCTTGCGCAGCGCTCGTCGAGTGCGGCCAAGGAAATCAAGGATCTGATCAGCACCTCCGTCGAAAAGATCCGCGACGGGTCGTCGCTCGCTGACAAAGCCGGCATGACAATGGCCGAGGTCACTCAGGCAGTGGCACGCGTGACCGACATCATGGGAGAAATTGCGGCGGCCTCGGCGGAACAGAGTCGCGGGATCGAACAGGTGAACCAGGCCATCACGCAGATGGACGAGGTCACGCAGCAGAACGCCGCACTCGTGGAAGAAGCGGCGGCCGCGTCGAAGTCGCTTGAAGACCAGGGCCGGCAGTTGAATCAGTCGGTGTCGTTCTTCCGTCTCGATGGCGCAGCCGCTGCGCCACAGCACGAGTCCGCCGCCGTGCGGTCCGCGCCGCCGCGCGCGGGGAGCGCTTCGGCAAGCAAGCAGCCAGTGGTGAAGCACGGCGCGGCGCGGCCGAGCCTGCGGCCGGCCGCTGCGGCCACGGCGGCCCCTGCGGTTGCAACGGGTACGGACGGCTGGGATACGTTCTGATGCCTGTCGGCAGACGTCGAGAGGCGGCTGCCGCCTCCTGGCGTGTGCGGCGCCAGCAGCAAGGCGCTGCACGCGCAGGGCGCGCAGCAAAGTGAATCAGCGTTTCACCGTCGTGACCAGTTGCAGCGGCGTTTCTATCGTTCGCGACAACTCGCTCTGCTTTCGCTGCTCGGTCACGGCTTTCAACGCGACGTCCATGCCGAACACGGCCTGACGTTCGGCGAACTGATTGACCGTGGCGAGCACGTGACCGTCTGCGATCAGCGGCTTGATGGCCTCAATCGCGTTGTAGCCGGTAATCAACACGCCGCCGGTGCGGCCCGCGTCGCGCACGGCGTCTGCCGCACCCATTGCCATGTTGTCGTTTGCACATAGCAAACCGCGAATCTGCGGATGCTGGCCAAGCATTCTCGATGCAACGTCGCGGCCCTTGCCATACTCCCAGTCACCGGACTCCGTCGCGACCACCTGCATGCCCGCGGCGTTCATTGCCTCCTTGTAGCCTGCCGTGCGTTGCTGCGCGTTCCGATCTTCCTGGATGCCGCCGATGATGCCTACCTGATCGCCAGGTTTCAGCCGCTCGGCCAGATAGTTTGCTACAAGCATCGCGCCCTTGCGGTTATCCGGACCGACGAACGGCACGGAAATTTTTGCGGCGTCCTGCACGGCGTCGTCCAGCGGATTGTCGATGCAGATGACGATAATGCCCGCCTTGATCGCGCGTGCGACCACGGAAGTAAGCCCTTTCGAGCCCGATGGTGCAATCACGATGGCGTTCATCTTCGCGCCGATCATCTCTTCGACAATGCGAATCTGTCCGGCCGTGTCCGGCTCGGTCGCAGTTCCGCGCACCGTCAACACGAATTGCGACGCGTAATGCTGCTGATAATTTCTGGCGGCGTTCGCCATCGCCACGGTGAAAGGGTCGCTGAGCGACTTCAGCACGAGCGCGATCTTCGGCATGCCGCCTTCCGGCGTTGCCGCGCCGGCTGCACGCGCGAGCCCGGCCGCAGCCAGTGCACCGGCGATCATCACGCGGCGGCGCATTCTCTGCGTCATGGTCGTTCTCCTTTCTGATTGCGCCCGCGAACTGCGTGAACGCCAGCGGATGAACCCGGATGGATGGGCCGGCAAGGGGGCCGCCTGTTCGCCATCAACGAGCCTTCAGTGTGAACAGTTCAGATGCGATCTCTTCGAACAGAGGCCGGCTGTCGACGTCTTCGCTCAGGCAGCGATCGCGCAGGCTCTCGAGTTTCGCAGCGCCGTCTGCCTGCACAAACGCATCGCGCTGATCGCAACGGTCCAACAGTTCCTCGATCAGGCAGCCATAAGCCCTCACTTCGAGGCGCTCCAGCGCCGTGCGCGATTCGCGATCTTGCGTCGAGTAGAACGACGCTGCGCCGAAGTCCCCTAACAATACACGCGCCTCGCCGTCGTGCAGAATGTTATGCGCATACAGGTCGCCGTGCATCACGCCGCGCCGGTGCAAATGACAGGCGGCCGATGCAATGCCGTATGCCATATCGACAACGTCGGCGGGTGCAAAGCGCGCATGTGTATCGTAAATGTCCCGTGTGCATGATTCGAAGCTCGGCGGTCCGGCCAGATTGCGGTACTGCGGGTCGATCAGTTCCATCACCAGCCCGTGCGCGTTTGCCGGGTGGTCCTTCACTTTTCCGGCGACGGCGATCAGGTTCGGGTGATTACCAGCGCGCAGGCAAGCCGCCATTTCGCAGTCAGGCAAACCGTCGCTCGTCACCGCGCCCTTGAACAGCTTGAGCGCGACGGGCCGCGTCGCGTTATCGCTCACGCGTAGTTCTGCGCGATAGATCACGCCCGAGGCGCCCTCGCCCAGCGGTTCGTGTACACGCAAATCGCTCCAGGCAATTTCGGCAAAGGCCGTATCGTGCAGGGCCGCGGCTTCCAGTGTCTCGCCAAATGGGTTCCCCGCAAAAGCGAGCCACGCGAGCCGCGGCATGCGCAGGAGCCACGGGGGCAATCCATCCAGTTGATTCGCGGCCAGCCGCAGCAGCTCGAGGCGCGAACACGCGGACAACTGTTCGGGAAGAAAACGCAGACGATTGCCCGCCAGCATCAACTTCTGCAAGTGACCGCAGTTGCCGATTTCGGGCGGCAGCACGTCGATCTGATTGTCCGTGAGAATCAGCCAGCGCAGGCGCGGCGGCAATGCATTTCCCTTTACAGTAACAATGCGATTAGCCTTGAATCCGATCATGCTCAATTGCGGACACTGCCCGAGCACTTGCGGTAACTCCGTGAACGGATTGTTCGACGCAAAGAGAATGCGCAGCTTGCGTAGTCGCGCGAAGTCGTCCGGCAATGTCATAAGCGCATTGCCTGAAAGATCGAGCACTTCCAGCGTGTCCGCGAGATCGAGAATCTCGCGTGGAAATTCGCTGAGCCCGCACGCGAGCTTAAGATGGCGTATACCCGCCAGTTGCCCCGCTCGCAGTTGTTCAAGTGTCGTTGTCACAGTGATAGAAAGATCCGGTGGGCGCCGCGCATCGTGCTGGAAGGGTCGATTTTACTGAGTCGCGCCGCGCCGTGCTTCTGCAAAGTCCGCGACCTCGCGCAACTGCTCGGCGCCCGAGCACCGAACTACGCGCAAATCCTTCATACTTGACGACGAAACAGACAGCAAGATTCGAAGTGCTCGCGCCCTGTGCAACATCCACACTGAGATCGTCGCCGCACGTCACCTCGCGGCGCTCGCTCACGCATCGGACTTGCGCCGCGTGAGCTTCACTTCAACTAGCAGGAGAGACAAGTGACTTACGCATACAAGCTGATGGATTCTCCAGTCGGCAAATTGAAGCTGGTCGCCCGCGCCGGGCGATTGGCCGCCATTCTGTGGGAGAACGACAAGCCCAATCGCGTACGGTTCGGCGGTGAGTTGTTGCAGGCGGACGATCTGCCTGTTCTGTGCGAAGCCGAGCGTCAATTGAACGAGTACTTTGCGGGCAAGCGGCAGACGTTCGATCTCGAACTCGACTTTCAGGGCACCGCGTTCCAGAAAAAGGTGTGGGCCGCGCTGTTGACCATTCCATTCGGTCAGACGCGCACTTACGCGCAAATCGCCGCGCAGATCGGCAACAGCAACGCTGTGCGCGCAGTGGGCGCGGCAAACGGCAGGAACCCGATTTCAATCGTGGCGCCCTGCCACCGCGTGATAGGCGCGTCCGGCGATCTGACAGGCTTTGCGGGCGGGTTGGCGAACAAGATGCTGTTGTTGTCGCTTGAAGCAGGGCAAACGTCGCTCACAGCAGCGGGTGACGTGCACGCGCAAGTCGCCGCACAAGCCGTTAAAGCCCCTGCGAAACGCGTGCACCGTGCGCCACCGCCCGGAGTACAAAGCTCGTTGTTCGGCAACTGACGTTTCGCTGCAATGCAGACCGGGCAAACGGCGGAATCACTCAGAAGCTGGCGAAGAAGGCGCGCGCCGCCAGCATGCATGAGCCGGCAACGAGTCCGCCGTGATATGAACGCAGCACCGCGGATGCGCCGCCGTCGGCTGCGCCTGCTGCTATCGCCTGTCTCGCCACTGCAGCCTTCGCATTCGCAAAACCGCGCTTGATGGGTGCGAATGAATCGTCGGCTCCGCTCACGGGCGCGTCCACATCCAGCACCGAAGTCAATCCCGCCGGCACCCTGGCGTTCAACCAGTACGCCTGCTCGGCGCGTGCGTTGAAGAAGAACACCATGGGGTCCGCGCCGCCGCCGCACAGCAGCACTGGCGCCTTCGGCACCCAGTTGCGCAAATCGTTGCGCTTGAAAGCCTGGCGCAGCGGATGCATGGGATTCGCCGCGGGCGCCCTGCCCGGCGTTGAATGGGGGAACGCGCCGTCAGGATTCGCCGCGGCGTCTTCGAGGAGCGCGCCGCGATAGCTGTTGCGTACGAGATTGGCCTCGCCGAAGCCGGCTGCGAAAAGCGGTGTCAACACAGCTGGCGTGAGCGACGGCGACACAGGCGGCGTCACCGGAGTGAATCGCGCAGCGGGCGGTGTGCTGCTGAAAAGATGCGACGGCGGCAACTTTCCTTGCGAGAACATGGAATCGAGCGATTGCACGCCTGGCAGCAGTCGCTCGATATCCCGCGCATACGCGGCTTCGAAAAACTCGTCCGGCTTGCGATACAGGTTTCCATACGCGCGCTGATAACCCGTCACGGCCAATGTCGTGAAGAGCGTCGAGCCGAGATTCACCTGCCCTGCGATGACGGCGTCCGCCGTAGCGGCTAACGCATACGGACCGGAGCCGGGCGCGGAGGCCGTCACGCTGACGCCTGCCTGCTGCAACGCGCGATGCGTCGCGAGCGCAACGAAACCGCCTTGCGAATAGCCTGTGACGAACAGCTTGCCGTTTTCGCTGATCGCTGCCCGCGAGCCGTCGCCGGTCAACAACGCGCGCGCCGCCCGCAGCGAGTCGATCATGTCTGCGGACTGCTGGTCAGCGTTCAGGTAAGGGTGGTAGATAAGATTCGAACCCGCATAGCCTGCGTAGTTGCTCGCAGCCACGATGTAGCCGTGCGCGGCGTATATGGCGGCCACGCTCAGGCCCTCGCTCGCGCCGTCGTTGTCCGGGTCAGCACGCGTGACATCCGCGAGATCGTATTTGCTATAGGCGGTGGTGCCATGCGCGTACAGCATCATCGGACGCGGCCCGCTGCAGGTCGGACCATCGCCCTGCGGGATCATGAGTGCACCGCTCGCCGTGGCCGCCTCGCCGGCGCCGCCAATGGTCCGGTAGCCGTAATGCATGATCTGCACGCCGCACTCCGGCTTGCCCGCCATTTGCATGAGTTGCTGCCCCGATGCACTGGCGGCAAGCAGATTCGACAGCGCGGCTGCGTCAAGCCGCAAGGTCGCCCGATGATCGAGCAGTTGGCCGCGTTCGCGGCAAGCCTGATCGCATGCCGAGTCGGCCCGCGCCGACGTGGCGATGACCAACGCAACGGACGACAGCAGAACGAGGGTTGCGGTACGGGCGGGTTGCGGCATGCGGGCTCCGGGTCAAGGGTCGGCGAGTGGGCGATTCTTGCCGTGCGCGGCTGGAGAATGCGGGTGCCCCACTGGGTCGAACCGTAGCATAGCCGCGAGATGAGCCGCTACTCGCGGGCGGCGGCTGGCGTGGCAGGGCGATACGGCTCCCCGCATGGGCCCAGCCGCCCCCGCACTTTTCGCCGCAGCTCACTCCGCCCTACCGCTTTCTCTCCTACGCAGCCCGGAACCCCGACGCGGCCCAACCATGCTTGCCGGCACGCCCCACCGCGCCCGCAGCCTCATGTGTATCTGCCTCCACCTGGAAGGTATGAATCGACGCCTCCAGAAGCCTCGCCTGCTCGGTCAACGTCTGCGCTACCGCCGCGGCCTGCTCCACCAGCGCGGCGTTCTGTTGCGTGACGCTGTCCATCTGCGAGACCGCGTCGCCGACCTGGTCGATGCCCGCGCTCTGCTCCGCGGCAGCCGCCGCGATATCGCGCATCACGCCCGACAGCTTCGCAATGGCGTCGCTCGCCGCGTGAATCGTGGTGCCGGTCTTGCCGACGAGTTCGACGCCGTTCTCCACGCGCCCCGCCGCGCGGCTGATCAGCGCGCGGATTTCTTTCGCCGCCGATGCACTGCGCTGCGCCAGTGTGCGCACTTCGCCGGCCACCACCGCGAAGCCGCGCCCTTCTTCGCCCGCGCGGGCCGCTTCAACGGCCGCGTTCAGCGCAAGTATGTTGGTCTGAAACGCAATGCCTTCGATTACCGCGATGATCTCCACCATCTTGTGCGATTCCGTCGATATCTCCTGCATCGTCGTCACCGCTTCGGCCGCCATCTGCCCGCCTTGCATGACGATCTGCTCCGCGCTCGCCGTCAGTTGGCTCGCCGTCTGCGCGCTTTCGGAGGTTTGCCGGACCATCGCGGTCATCTGCTCCATGCTGGCTGCGGTCTCTTCCAGAGACGCGGCCTGGCTCTCGGTACGTGCGGACAGGTCCGTGTTGCCCTGGGCGATCTCGCGTGCGCCGGTTGCCACTTTGTCCGCCGCGCCGCTGATCTGCGCGATGGTGCCCGCGAGCGCGTCGCGCATTTGCCGCATGGTGTGCAGAAGACTGTAGTCGTCGCCGGAACGAAGCTCGATCGGAATGACGAGATTGCCCTTGGAGATTTCGCCGGCAACTTGCGCCACGTAGGTCGGGTCGCCGCCAACGGTGCGCTGAATGCTGCGATTGGTGAACGCAACAAGCGCGGATACCAGCAGCGCAACGGCGCCGACCACCGCGCCGAGCATATACAGCGAGCGCCTGAATGCGGCGTCGATATCGTCGACATAAGCCCCTGTCGCAATGATCCAGTCCCACGGCGCGTAGCGTACGACGTAGCCGATCTTGTCGACCGCGGCGGACGGCGGATTGCCCGGATGCGGGAATACATAGTCGACGAAGCCGCCCTCCGGGGCCTGCGCCACCGCCGCGAAGGTCACGTAATGATGACGGCCATCGGCATCCTCGACGCCCGCGAGATCCTTGCCGTCTGTCGCGGGTTTCATCGCGTGCATGATCATGCGCGGCTTCGAATCGAGCACGAGGAAATAGCCGTCCTCGCCGTAACGTATGTCGCGCAGACGCTCCAGCGCCTGCTTGCGGGCCTCCGTCTCGCTGAGCGCGCCGCTTGCCGCGAGCGCCGCATACTGCTTGACGATGCTGAGCCCGACATGGCCGACGTTCACGAGATCGTGCTTGCGCTCTTCGATGCGGGTCTCGCGCGACAACCACGCGGCCGACACCGACACGGCAAGAAGCGCCAGCAGACTGACGACCAGCGGCAACCAGAGCTTCTGCTTGAAATTCAGTCGATGCATGCTCGCGCCCCCGTTCGTCCAGTGGAAGAAAGTCGATAAGCCGCTACGCGAACCGCCGGCCATTCGAACGGGGCCGTCGCGCCACACGACTACTTGAGCTCTCTATCGGCACAGACGAGAGCTCGCTGCGTAGAGACAAACCCTTTCCCAGCCTGGTCCGGTTGAGGATGCGGGGTTTGCCGGGCTGGTAACGGGTGCCGGCTGGCGCCGTGCATGAAGTACACCCTTAAGTTCGATGAACGGCTGTCGTTTACATGGCATGTGGACCCGCCATGCATTGCCCGCCCGCCCGCCCCAGGCAAGCCGCCTGCGCGCAGATCTAGTGCCCGCCGCAGTTACGGTTTCTCCGCATAAATGGCACCACGATTAGTTTCGTCTAAGGGGAAACCCGTATAATGCGCCAGTGGTCAGACAACTTCGGCTCGCGCTGGCCGTGACCCGCCGCGCCACCCAGCGCTTCACCTCAATCGCTATCCTGCCCAGACCCGTGACTTCCCCTGCCGCTGCCACCGCGCTGCCTTTCCGGAACGCCCTCTTCGCGATGCTCGGCATCGGTCTCGTCAACATGCTGGTGGCGCTCGATCAGACGGTCGTCAGCACGGCGCTGCCTTCCATCGTGGCGGAGCTGCACGGCTTCGAGTATTACGCGTGGATTGCGAGCGCTTACCTGCTGGCTTCAGTGGTGACGGTGCCCGTGTTCGGCCGGCTGGGCGATTACTTCGGCCGCAAGCGCTTCGTGATTGCCGCGGTCATCACGTTTACGGTGGCGTCCGTGCTCTGCGGCATCGCCAACGACATGCTGTTTCTCGTGATCGCGCGCGGCTTGCAAGGCATAGGCGGCGGCATGATGGTGGGTACCGCGTTTGCCTCGATCCCCGATCTGTTTCCCGACCCGCGCGCCCGCGTGCGCTGGCAAGTGGTGATGGCGGCGGCTTACGGCATCGGCACCGCGGCGGGGCCGTCGCTTGGCGGCTGGATGAGCGAGCATCTCGGCTGGCGCTCCACGTTCCTGATCAATCTGCCGGTTGGGGGCGCGGCGCTCTATTTCATCTGGGTGCATCTGCCGAGCTTTGCGCGTCCGCACGAAGGCGAGGTGAAGATCGACTGGCTCGGCGCCGGACTCGTGGCCGCCGTGCTCGGGGGCTTGCAGGCTTTGATCGAGGCTGTGCCGAAAGACGGCCTGAGCGCAGGCAACATCGCGCTCGCCGTGTGCGTGGTGGTCGGCGCCATTGCGTTGTACGGGTGCGAGAAGCGCGCGACGCATCCCATCATTCCGCTCGACCTCTTCAAAGACTCGCAGCTCGTCACCCTGTTCACGCTCGGCATGCTGTCGGGCTTCGTAATGTTCTCGCTGATTTTCTTCGCACCGCTGCTGTTGCAAGGCGGCTTTGGTCTCTCTCCGCAACAGGCGGGACTGCTGGCCACGCCGATCGCCGCGTGTATCGCGCTTGGCAGCGTGCTCAACACGCGCATTGTGATTCACATGAAGAAGCCGACGCGCATTCTCTCCATCGGCTTCGGGCTGCTGCTGTTCGCGTCCATCGGCATTGCGTTCGCCAATGTGGACACGCCGCATCTGTGGATCGAATTGCCGATGGCCGCTGTCGGCATCGGCCTTGGCTTCATCCTCAACAATCTGAATGTGTTCGGCCAGGAGATTGCGGGCCGCGAGCGCTTCGGCATCACTACAGCGCTGCTGCAGTCCACCCGCATGGTGGGCGGCATGTTGGGTACGAGCATCGTGGCGACGGTCGTGCAGCACCATTATCGCGATGTCGTCACGCGAACCATCAGCGTGCTCGGTGAGCCGGCGGCCTCGCAATGGCGGCCCCGCTTCGTCGACCTGCGCATTCTGATCGACGAGGCGTCGCGCCAGAAGCTGATTGCGGACATGAAGCCGACCGCGCTCAATACGCTCGCGTTGATCGACACCGCGCGCGACGCGCTCGTGCAGTCCATTCACATCGGCGTGTGGCTGACGGCGGTCGCGGCGCTCGTCGCTGCGCTGCTGGTGCAGCGGATTTCGCACGTGGTGTTCCATCGCGGCTAGCGCGGTGACTGGCCGGCCGCGCGACTTCGCGAAAGGCCGTTGTCGACAGTGATTGAACGCGCGCGAGGTGGCATCGCCTCGCGCGCATCAAGCCATCAGCGCACGAGGCACGGGCGCTTGTTGTCGAATTTCCAGTTCGGAATCAGGTATTGCATGGCGACGCCGTCGTCGCGTGCGCCAAGGCCGTGCTGCTGATAGAGCGCATGCGCCTTCTCGATCTCTTCCATATCCAGTTCGACGCCGAGGCCAGGTTTCTGCGGCACCTTCACCTTGCCGCCGACAATCCGCAACGGCTCGCGCGTCAAACGCTGGCCGTCCTGCCAGATCCAGTGCGTGTCGATTGCGGTGATCTTGCCGGGCGCAGCAGCCGCGACGTGGGTGAACATGGCAAGCGAAATGTCGAAGTGGTTGTTCGAATGCGAGCCCCACGTGAGCCCCCAGTCGTTGCACATCTGCGCGACGCGCACGGAGCCTTGCATGGTCCAGAAGTGCGGATCGGCAAGCGGAATGTCAACGGACTGCAGCTGGATCGCGTGGCCCATCTGACGCCAGTCGGTGGCAATCATGTTGGTCGCCGTCGGCAGGCCGGTTGCGCGGCGGAATTCCGCCATGACCTCGCGGCCAGAGTAGCCGTTTTCCGCGCCGCACGGGTCTTCTGCATAGGCGAGCACGTCATGCTTGCCGCGGCACAGGCGCACGGCTTCCGCGAGAGACCATGCGCCGTTCGGGTCGAGTGTCACGCGTGCATTCGGAAAGCGTTCGGCGAGCGCAGTCACCGCTTCGATTTCCGCGTCGCCGGACAACACGCCGCCCTTCAGCTTGAAGTCGTTGAAACCGTAACGCGCCTGCGCGGCTTCAGCGAGGCGAACCACCGCTTCGGGCGTCAGGGCTTCTTCGGTGCGCACGCGGTCCCAGTCGTCGCGTCCCTCCGCGCCGCTCGCGTACGGCAAGTCCGTCTTGTTGCGGTCGCCGATATAGAACAGATAGCCGAGCATCTCCACTTCGTCGCGTTGCTGCCCCTCGCCAAGCAGTGCGGCGACGGGCACGCCGAGATGCTGGCCGAGCAGATCGAGCAACGCCGCTTCGAGCGCGGTTACCGCGTGAATCGTGGTGCGCAGGTCGAACGTCTGCAGGCCGCGGCCGCCGGCATCGCGGTCCGCGAACTGCGTGCGCACTTTGTTCAGGATAGCTTGTAAATTGCCGATGGACTGACCGACGACGAACGGACGCGCGTCGTCGATCGTCTTGCGGATATTCTCGCCGCCCGGCACTTCGCCGACGCCGATGTGCCCTGCGCTGTCGCGCAGAATCACCACGTTGCGCGTAAAGAACGGACCGTGCGCGCCGCTCAGGTTCAACAACATGCTGTCGCGGCCCGCAACGGGCACGACGCGCAGTTCGGTGACGGTGGGCGTATCGTTCGGATTGGAAGGTTTCGTGGACATGTTGAACTGGACCAGATAAGTAAGTGGGCCTGACGATGACAAGCGCTTAGTGTGCGCCACCTTGCAGCGGATCGCGCAGTGCGTTGCCGTCGCCGCGTCGATTGCGTGCGAGGAAAGCCGCCGCCGCAGCGACCAGCGAGGCGACGCCCAGGCCATAAAGGCCGCCGGTGATGGAACCGGTGTGTTGCTGCAAATAGCCGAACGTGGCGGGCGCAAAGAAGCCGCCCAGGTTGCCAATGGAGTTGATCAGCGCAATCACCGCCGCGGCGACGCGTGCATCCAGATAGCCTTGTGGAATCGGCCAGAACAGCGACGACGCCGCCTTGAAGCCGATCGCCGAAAAGCAGATGGCGACGAACGACAGAACCGGATTGCCCGACGTCGACGCAAAGAGACCGCAGGCCGCAATCACCAGCGCGACCGCCAGCCACGCCTGCTGGAAACGCCATTTGGCCGAGAGCAGTGCGAAGCAGTACATGGCGACCATGGCGATAAGCCAGGGAATGGCATTGAGCATACCGACTTCGAAATCGGAAAGGCCGCCGATCTTGCGGATGACGGTCGGCAGCCAGAACGTGGCCGCGTAAATCGTCAGCTGGATCGCGAAGTACAGGCAGCAGAACAGCACGATCTGCGGGTCCTTCAGCAGCTTGATGGCCGGCACATGTGCGCCGCCATGCGCGACGCGCTCGGCCTGTTCGGCGGCAATCGCGTCTTCCAGTACGCGTTGCTCGTTGGCCGTCAGCCACGAAGCGTCGCGAATGCGCGACTTGAGGAAGATCCAGCTCACCGCGCACAGCACGACGGAAAAGCCGCCTTCGATGAGGAACATCCATTGCCAGCCGTGCAGGCCGAGTCCGCGAATGGACAGCAGGCTGCCAGTGATCGGGCCGGATACGACCGAGGCGATGGCCGAGCCCGACAGGAAAATGGCCACCGCCTTGCCGCGCTCTTTCTGCGGCAGCCACTGCGTGAAATAGAACACCACGCCCGGAAAGAAGCCCGCTTCGGCCACGCCGAGCAGGAACCGCAGCACATAGAAAGAGGTCTCGCTCGAGACGAACGCCATGGCCGCGGCGACCACGCCCCACGTGCCCATGATTCGCGTGAGCCATGCGCGTGCGCCGTACTTCTGCATCAAGACGTTGGACGGCACTTCGAACAGCGCATAGCCGATGAAGAACAGGCCGCTCCCGAGACCATACGCAGCGGCGCCGATGCCGAGGTCGGCCTTCATGTGAGCGTTGACGAAGCCAATGTTCACGCGGTCGATATAGTTCGCAATGAACATGATGAGGAACAGCGGCAGCACATGCCGCTTGACCTTGGAAACGGCGGACGCCAATGGGTCGATTGCCGTGGTGAGGGCAGAGTTCATGAAGTCTCCAGTGTCGGCCGGCGGGCTCGTGGTATGACGTCAGGTGCGGACGACGCTTGCACGGCGGCTCCGACACGAGATACGTTGTCTGACGACAGTCTACAACCGGCGACCTGCAACTTCCAATTTGGTGTTTACCCTGCTCCACCGCTGCTACTGCGGCCGTGATTCTGACACCTGGGCGCCGCGTGCCGCATGTTCCGGCCGCGCGGGGCTTATACTAAGACGTCTGATGTCTGCGCGCGCAGCGCAAGCGGGCTCCATCCACCAATCATGATTTTTAGCGACAGACGCTATGATGGCTGATGTCCAGACGTCACCTCACGTCACCCGCGCCCGGGAGGCGCGCGTTTCCAGCCGATTAGTCAACCAGCCAAGCAATGAGCAGCCTTACCGAGAAAGTGGTCGCCACCCTTTCCGATGACATCCGCCGCGGCGTCCTGAGACCCGGCGACCGCATCCCCACCGAAGTCGCGATGATGAAGCAGCTGTCGGTCAGCCGCTCCGTGGTCCGCGAAGCGATCTCGCGCCTGCAGGCCGCGAAAGTGGTGGAAACGCGTCACGGCATCGGCACCTTCGTGCTGGCGCCCGCCGCCGAGAAGGCCGTGGAACTGCCCGCCGCCGATCTGTCGAGCATGCTCGACGTGATGGCGATCATCGAATTCCGGATCGACGTGGAAGCGGCGTCGGCCGCGCTCGCCGCCGCTAGGCGCACCGACCAGAGCCTGAAGCAGATGCGCGCGGCGCTCGAGCGCTTTGAGTCCGAACTCGAGCGCGGCAGCACCGACACGCTTGCGCACGACGTCGAGTTTCATTTGCAGATCGCGCGTGCAAGCGGCAATCGTTATTTTTTCGACGTGTTGAGCCAGTTGGGAAGCGGCGTCAGCCCGCGCACGCGCCTTGGCTCGGCGGAGATCGCCAAACTCGATCAGATCGAAACGCTGCGTCATGTACTCAACGAACACCAACTGATCTATCGCGCAATCGAGCGCCAGGATGCCGACGACGCCCGCGCGGCAATGCGCATGCATCTGAGCAACAGCCGCGAACGGCTGCGCCGCGCGCACGAGTCGAGCCGGCCGAAAACGTAACCGGACACGAACGTGGCCCGCTGTGAGGTGCCGGTTCAGATGCGCGGCGGCGCCTCGATCTCGAGCCCCATCAACGCGGAACTCAGCGATTTGCCGTGCGCGTCGAGGGCAAGCGAACGCGTGACGCCTCCGCCGAGCGCATCGCCGAGTACAAAGTTGAACGCCGCAATGGCGGGCAGCTCATAGCGCATCACGCTGCCGCGCACGACGTCCGCGAGATGCGCCTTGACGCGCTCCGCTGTCAACACCGCGCGCAGATGCTCGTAGTGCCGTGCGTCATAGCAGATGACGGAGATGTTCAGCGTATTGCCCTTGTCGCCGGTTCGGGAATGAGCAAGCTCACGTAGTTTCATCTCACGCCTCCACCATCGTGAACGTCGGCTTCACAAGTTCGCGCGGCAACAGCACGGACTGAACCGCGACGACTTCGCGCGCCGACTTCGTCACGCCGCCGCCGCCGGCCGGACCATTCGTGTACAGCGTCTCCACTTCGTTACCAATCTGCACGGCCTGTGCGAGCGATGCGGCGCGTCCGCTCACGCGCGCCCGCACTTCGTAGGGCTCGGCAAAACCGGCGGCCAGGGTCTCGCCATGCAACGCGTTCACGCCGATAAGATCGAAGCGCACCTCGTGCGCCTGAACGCCCGTCAGTGCAAGCCGCTCGCGCACGATGTCGAGCGCGAGGCGAGCTCGCGCCATCGCGCCCGGACCCGCATACGAAATCTGCCCCTCGCCGATGAAACCGTCGAAATACGCAACCGACACCTTCAACGTGCCGGTGCGCGGCGCGCCGTTGCCGCCGCTCACGCGCACCCGGTCCGGGCCTTCCTGCTCGACGCGTACTTGCGAAAAGTCGGCCACCACGTCCGGCTGCAGATAGCGCTCGGGATCGTGGATCTCGTAGAGCAACTGCTCCTTGCAGGTCGCCTCGGTCACGCGTCCGCCTGCATCCTGAAGCTTGGTGATGGTCACGGCACCGTTTGCACCGACTTCCGCGATCGGAAAGCCGAGCCTTGCAAGCGCGGGGACGTCCTTGAAACCGGGGTCCGCGAAATAGCCGCCCGTGATTTGCCCCGCGCATTCCATCAAATGGCCAATGACAGTTGCCTGGCCCAGCGTCGGCCAGTCGTCCATGCGCCAGCCGAATTCGTGGATCAGCGGCGCGACGAACAGCGACGGGTCGGCCACCCGTCCCGTGAGGACAATCTGCGCGCCGGCCGCCAGCGCGTCGACGAGCGCACCCGCGCCCAGGTAGGCGTTCGCGGCAACGAGCCGCGCGTCGTAGTCCGCGACGCGCTCACCGGACTCTTCAAAGCGATAGTCGCCGCTGCGCACGGCGTCGAGCACATCGTCGCCGGTAACCGCGGCGATCTTGAGGCCGCCAAGGCCCAGCGAGCGCGCTACCTCGGCCGTTTTGCGCGCCGCCGCCAGCGGATTCGCAGCGCCCATGTTCGAGACGATGCGCACACCATTGCGCAGCGCCGCGGGCAGCACCGCCTTCATGCGCGTTTCGAGCAAGGGATCATAGCCACGCTCGGGGTCTTTGCTGCGCGCCTGCTGCGCGATAGCGATGGTGCGTTCGGCGAGACACTCGAACACGAGATAGTCGAGCGCGCCGTGCTCCGCGAGTTCGACCGCGGGCTCGATGCGGTCGCCCGAATAGCCCGCGCCCGCGCCAATTCGCACAAGGTGTTGCCGCTGAGAGACTGTCATGCTGCTGATCTCATTTTCGTCAAACTCACAGTGAAAATATCCCCAGCGCGACGCACGCAATCGTCATTACGATGCTTGCGCCGAACAACAGGGGAAACGTGAATCGCTGATGATCGGCGAGGTCGATGCCGCACAGGCCGACCACGAGGAAGGTGGCGGGCGTCAGCGGGCTGACGGGAAAGCCTGTCGTCATCTGGCCGAGCAACGCGGCCTGGCCGACCTGCACCGCGGGCACGCCGAGCTGCCCCGCCACTTCCGCGATAACCGGCAGCACGCCGAAGTAAAACGAGTCGGGATCGAACAGCATGCTAAGTGGCATTGACACAATGCCGAGCGCGACAGGAATGTGACTCGCCATCGCGGGCGGGACGAAGCCAACCGCCGCTTGCGCCATTGCCTTCAGCATGCCGCTGCCCTGCATGACACCAGTGAACACGCCGGCTGCGAGCAGAATGCCGGCCATCATTAACGCCGCCCGTGCGTGCGCGTCGACACGCTTGCGCTGCATATCGACGTTCGGGTAGTTGACCATCAACGCGATGCACAGACCCACCATGAACATGATCGCGGGCGGGATTTTTTCGCCCATCACGACCATCGTGCCCAGCACGACGAGCGTGAGCACGATGTTGAACCAGAAGTTCTTCGGACGACGCAGGGCCTGCTCGTCAGGCGTCAGTTCGCGCCTGGGCATGGGCACCGAGCCGCTCGCGGCACTCAGACCAAGCCGCTTTTCCTCACGGCGTCCGAGCCAGAACGCGGCGCCGAACACAAAGACGAGGCCGATTGCCTGCACCGGAATGAGCGGATTGAACAACGACGAAACCGGCAGATGCAGCGAAGCGGACGCGCGGATCATCGGCCCGGTCCATGGCAGAAAATTGATGCCGGCCGCCATCGACACCGCCGCGGCCAGCACGCGCCGATCCATTTTCAGGCGGTCGTACAGCGGCAGCATCGCCGGGATGGTCACGAGAAAGCAGACCGCGCCCGAGCCGTCGAGGTGAATCAGCAGCGCCAGCAAAGTCGTGCCTATCACGATGCGCGTCGGGCGGGTGCCGACCGCGCGCAGAATGCGGTCGATGATCGGATCGAGCGTGCCCGCGTCGGTAATGGTGCCGAAGTAAAGAATCGCGAACACGAACATGCCGACCACGGGCGCGAGACCCTTCAGCCCGTCGATCACGAACTTGCTTGTTTGAAAACCGAGCCCGCCGAGCAGCGACGCGGCGATCGGCACGATGATGAGCGCGACCAGCGGCGACATGCGTTTGGACAGAATGGCGCCCAGCAGCACGACGATGGTGGCGAGCCCCAGCAATGGCAGTGGCATGTGCTTTGTCTCCAATGTTGTTTTTTGCTGGGATCGAGCGTAAGTTCGTTGCAGCGATAACACAATTGAAATGATTTGATCGCAGCAATTACAAACTGGTATGGATCTGAACCTTCGGGACATTCGCGCTTTCGCAGCCGTCGCGCAAACTGGCAGTTTCACGCAGGCAGCCACGCGTCTGCATCTTTCACAGCCGGCGTTGACGGTGCAGATCCGGCGCCTCGAGGAAACGCTTGGCTTGCGGCTATTCGATCGCAATAGTCGCAAGGTCGTGCTCACGGCCACCGGCCGCGACCTGCTGCCGCTGCTGCAAAAGTCGCTGCACGACATGGAGCAGGTGCTGATCGACGCCCGGGCGCTCGGCCACGGCGCGAGCGGCACGGTGCGCATCGCCTGCTTGCCCACCTTCGCGGCAAGTTCACTGCCCGAGCTGGTACAGGCGCTGAAAAAGGCGGTGCCGCGCGTGAGCTTTCAGGTGCGCGACGTCGTCGCGAGCATGGTCAATACGTTGGTGCGCAACGAGGAGGCTGACATAGGGCTAACGGGCGGTGAGCTCGACGACGACAATCTTGAGGTGCTGCATGCAGGCATTGACAGGCTTGTCGTGGTTTGCCCGAAGCGGCATCCGCTTGCGAAGCGGCGGCGCATCCAGTTGGCGGACCTTGCCGCGACGCCGCTGGTGCTTACCGCGCAGGGCACGAGCGTGCGCGCGGTGGTGGACAGCGCGTTTGCCAATGCGCGCTGCGCGCCTGAGATCGCCTGCGAGCCGACTTACATGATGAGCGCGGTGGCGATGGTCCGCGCGGGCCTGGGCGTGACGATACTGCCGGCGTCGGCGCGCGAAGTCAGAGCTGAGCCGGAGCTGGCGACGCGTCCCGTCGACGACCCGGCGTTCACGCGGCCTATCGCGCTTATCAAGAAGCGCGGCCGCACCTTGCCGCCGGTTACGGAGACGTTTGTGGGAATGCTGATTGAGAAGCTCGAGTCTGAGTGAGGGCTTGGGCTTTGGGCTTTGGGCGTGCATCGAGCATCTCGCGCCTGGCGTCCCGGCTCGTCGCGCGGCACGGCTGGCTTGAACCGGCTAAATTCCGTAGGTCGGATTGCTTTGCGCGCCGCGATGCTGGCACGCTCACATAGTTAGATAGCGATGCTGTGGCACAGCCCACTGCGTGAGCTACCCGAACCTCGACCCTTGCCCGCAGGCGACAACTCGGAGACAACCGCAATGGCCTCTTCCCATCAAACGCCAGACGAAACGCAAGACGACACGCTCGAGCATTTCGCGGCGCACGGCGCGCCGCCACTGCCCGCGTCGACCGACTCGGGCTGGGTCGAGCGAGAAGGCGCGCGACTCTGGTATGCGTCTTACGGCAAAGGCGAGCCGGTGATTCTGCTGCATGGCGGGCTTGGTCACAGCGGCAACTGGGGCTATCAGGTACCAGCGCTGCTCGATGCCGGCCACTCTGTGGTGGTGATCGACAGCCGCGGCCACGGCCGCAGCACGCGCGACGCACGTCCATACAAATACGAACTGATGGCGTCCGACGTGCTCGCTGTGATGGATAGGCTTTCACTCCAGCAAGCCGCGTTAGTTGGCTGGAGCGACGGCGCCTGTGTGGCGATGGTGCTAGCCATGATGGCGCCGGAGCGCGTTGCCGGCGTGCTTTTCTTTGGCTGCAACATGGATCCCGGCGGCACGAAAGAGTTTGTGGCGACACCGGTGATCGACCGCTGCTTTAACCGTCATCGCGGGGACTATGCGCGGCTTTCCGCTACACCGGAAGATTTCGACGCCTTCGTCACGGCTGTGAGCGAGATGATGCGGACCGAGCCCAATTACGCCGCGCATGACCTGGCGCGCATCCGCGTGCCCGTCCTCATCGCGCATAGCGAACATGACGAGTTCATCAAGCCCGACCATGCCGAATACCTCGCACGCACCATCCCCGGCGCGCGGTTGCGCGTGCTTGCCGGCGTCAGTCATTTCGCGCCGCTACAAAGGCCCGCCCTGTTCAATGAAATGATGCTGGACTTCGTTGCCCGCGTGCTTGTGTGAAGCACGTCTGCTACACGCATCCATACCTGTATCGCCGGAACCCCGAATTTTTCACGATGTGACACGCGCCCTTGCTTCGTAAAAAACCGTGGTGCGTGGCACAAATTCGTCATTTCGCAATGTCAGCCAGCGTTGCATATCGCAAAACGTAACGCGTAAGTGACTGTTTTTTAAACTTAAATTTCCTTCGCTCGAACCGTCTTTCATCGGCTTGCGCCGCTGCCTGCTGACGTAGACTCTTTTACAAGAGCAGGCGCTTCATGCGGCGCAGTCCGGACAGGCGGCACGACACGTTTTCCGACTGCCCTCCAATGCCGCACATGAAACCGCCAACGCACCGTGATTTTTTATTGGCAATTGGGAGACTAAAAATGAAAGGCTTTCGCTTTGGATCGACCCAGGGAGCGTTCTACATTCTGCCCGGCCAGGACGGTTGGGAAGCAACCTACGGCAACGACAAACTCGGCGAGTTTTCGAGCCCGCAGCAGGCGGCCGACGACCTCGCGCGCGGCTTGACCTGCCCGCATCTGTCGGAAGTCGATACGTCGACGCTCGAAATTCCGGAGAAACTGAGCGACTGGGAAATCGTTCACGTTTGATGGACCGCATGACGCGCGTCCGCGTGACGGAGCCAGAAACGACAATGGCGCCCGAGAGCGCCATCGTCCTGGTTACCGCTTACTGCTTAACTACCTGGCGCTTATGCGATCGAGTCCACGATCTGGTTCAGCGTGGTGCTCGGGCGCATGGCCTTGCTCGTCAGTTCGACGTTGGGGCGATAGTAGCCGCCAATGTCCACCGGCTTGCCTTGCGCTGCGCGCAATTCTTCCAGGATCTTCGCTTCGTTGTCGGCCATAGCCTTCGCCACGCCGGCGAACTGCGCCTGCAACGCGGCGTCTTCGGTTTGCGCGGCCAGTGCTTCCGCCCAGTACATCGCGAGGTAGAAGTGGCTGCCACGGTTGTCGAGACCGCCAACCTTGCGCGCCGGCGACTTGTCGTTGTCGAGAAACTTGCCAGTTGCCTGGTCCAGCGTCTTCGCGAGAACCTGCGCCTTCGGGTTGTGGTACGCGTTGCTCAGGTGTTCGAGCGAAGCAGCCAGCGCGAGGAATTCGCCCAACGAGTCCCAACGCAGGAAACCTTCTTCCACGAGTTGCTGAACATGCTTCGGCGCCGAGCCGCCCGCGCCGGTTTCGAACATGCCGCCGCCCGCCATCAGCGGAACGATGGAGAGCATCTTCGCGCTGGTGCCCAATTCCATGATCGGGAACAGGTCGGTCAGGTAGTCGCGCAGCACGTTGCCGGTAACCGAAATGGTGTCCTTGCCGGCGCGAATGCGTTCCAGCGAGAACTTCGTCGCCTCGACCGGCGTCATGATGCGAATGTCGAGCCCGTTCGTGTCGTGGTTCTTCAGGTACTGCTCGACCTTCTTGATGATCTGCGCGTCGTGCGCACGTGCTGCGTCGAGCCAGAACACTGCCGGCGTGTTGGTGGCGCGCGCGCGGTTCACCGCGAGCTTCACCCAGTCCTGCACCGGCGCGTCTTTCGTCTGGCACATACGCCAGATGTCGCCAGCTTCCACCGTCTGTTCGATCAGCACCGCGCCGCTCGCGTCGGTCACGCGAACCACGCCGTTGGCCGGAATCTGGAAGGTCTTGTCGTGCGAGCCGTATTCTTCTGCGGCTTGTGCCATCAGGCCGACGTTCGGCACCGTGCCCATCGTGACCGGGTCGAACGCGCCGTTCTTCTTGCAGTCTTCGATCACAGCCTGATACACGCCCGCGTAGCAACGGTCGGGAATCACGGCCTTGGCGTCGTGCAGCGCGCCGTCCGCGCCCCACATCTTGCCCGACTCGCGGATCATGGCCGGCATGGACGCGTCGACAATCACGTCGCTCGGCACGTGCAGGCTGGTAATGCCCTTGTCCGAGTTGACCATGGCGAGTTGCGGACGCTGCTCATATTGCGCCTTGATGTCGGCTTCAATCTGTGCAGCCGTGTCAGCCGGCAGGTCCTTCAGGCGCGCGTACAGGTCGCCGATACCGTTGTTCGGGTTGAAGCCTGCCTGCGCCAGTGCGTCAGCATGCTTCGTCAGCACGTCTTTGTAGAAGACGGACACCACGTGGCCGAAGATGATCGGATCGGACACCTTCATCATGGTGGCCTTCAGGTGGACCGAGAACAGCACGCCGTTCGCCTTGGCGTCGTTGATCTGCGCCTCGATGAAACTACGCAGCGCGTTCTTGCTGAGCACCGAAGCGTCGATGATCTCGCCCGCCTGCACCGCCGTTTTTTCCTTCAGAACCGTCTTCGTGCCGTCGGCGGCTGTCAGTTCGATTTTCACAGTGCCTGCCGCGCCGATCAGCGCCGACTTTTCGCTGCCGTAGAAGTCGCCGCCGCTCATGTGCGCCACGTGCGACTTCGAGTCGGCAGTCCACGCACCCATCTTGTGCGGATGCTTGCGCGCGTAGTTCTTGACCGACAGCGGTGCGCGGCGGTCCGAGTTGCCCTCGCGCAGCACCGGGTTGACCGCGCTGCCCTTGATCTTGTCGTAGCGTGCCTTGACGTCTTTTTCCGTGTCGGTCGTGGCGACGTCCGGATACGGCGGCAGCTTGTAGCCCTGGTCGCGCAATTCGGTGATTGCGGCCTTCAGTTGCGGCACCGAAGCGCTGATGTTCGGCAGCTTGATGATGTTCGCTTCGGGACGCGTAGTGAGTCCACCCAGCTCCGCCAGATCGTCGGAACCCTTCTGTTCCGCGCTCAGGTAGTCCGGAAATGCAGCGATGATCCGGCCGGCAAGCGAGATGTCGCGCGTTTCAACGATCACGTCGGACGAGCGCGTGAACGCCTTGACGATCGGCAGCAGCGAATAAGTCGCCAGAGCCGGCGCTTCGTCGGTGAGGGTGTAGATGATCTTCGGCGGTGTGGACATGTTTGATGCTTTGCTAGATGAAGTGAGAGACAGAGCGTTGGAAGCGCTGAGCCAGCGAATTGCGCAGAAGCGGCAAAACGCAGCGCGACCCACGGCACTACTTTTTGCGGCCCGTGCGTGAGTATATGCGTGTTTTGCCCGCTTTGCTGCTAAACAAACATGACGAACAACCGGTCGAAACTAGCGGGATGCCCGCCTGACAAGGGTTTGAGCGATTTGGCCTAGTCCGGAAGACATATGTCTTATAGATGACCCGCCGTCAAAAAAGCGTCCCTGAATGAGAACGACTCGCAACTCGGGGACAGCGCGGACCAATAATGTAATCAAACGCTTAATCTTTCCGGGGTATCGACTTTCAACCAGCAATCGCGGCGCTTTCGCGATAGCTCTGCGCCATCGCGACCACCACCTTGCGCGGTCCTTCGAACGGGTCCCGCGCGTGCGCCGTCAGCATGTTGTCGAGCATCAGCACGTCGCCGGTCAGCCACGGAAACACGATGCGCTGCTCATCCAGCACCCCGCGAATCTGCGCGAGCGCGTCGGCCTCGAGCGGCGCGCCGTCGCCGTAATACACATTGCGCGGCACGTTTTCCAGACCCACCGAATCGATCAACGCATCCTGCATGTCCTGGTCGAGCGACGAAACGTGGAACAGGTTCGCCTGATTGAACCAGACACTTTCGCCCGTACGCGGGTGCCGCGCCACCGCCTGGCAGCGCTCGCGCGTGCGCAGAAGCAGCTCGCCGTCTTCACCGTCGCGCCATTCGCATTCGATGCCGCGAGCGCGGCAGATGCGCTCCACCACCGCGGGATCGTCCGAGCCGAATGCCTGTTCCCACGGCAGATCGAGCCCTTGTCCGAAGTTGCGCACATAGAGCAATTCCCGGCTCGCGAAGCGCGCGACGAGCGCCGGGTCGAGCGCGCGATAAATCGCGCGACTGTCCGCGATCGGCGTCGCGCCGCCGGAACGCGCGGCGAGTGCACAGTGAAACCAGATGCGCAACGGCCATTCGCGCGTGTACGACTGTTCGTTATGCAAAGGAATGGACCGATGCGGCGGATATTCGGTCGACGTGTACACGGCGCCTTCCACCTGGCTGCGCGGCGTAGACGCGAATTCATAACCAATCAGCGGATGCCCGAACGAAGCCGCGAAGCCCTGAAAGGCGTCGATCGACTCGACCCGAAAGCCGGTGAAGAGCACGCCGCCGGCACGCTCCAGCTTTTCGTCGACGATTGTATGCAGCAAAGGCATTGCTTCGCTCAGTGACAGGTCCACGCCGGCGCGCGGCGACACCACGGTGGGCAATCCCGGTTCGATGGAGAGATCGGCAAACGTAGGGTGCGACAACGAAAGCAGGGTCATGGAAAATCCTCTGGCAGACGCGGCGCGCCGACGTTGGGCGGGGCGCACGCAGTTGTGCGGTGCTGACGCGAGCGGCCTGCTGCGACAGCGCGGGCCGCCATCGAGGGGCTGTGCCGCGCGCTTGCGGCAACGCATTTATTCATGCAGCGCCAGCAATTGCTCCGGCGAGCAACAACGAGACGGTGACAATCTAACGCAAACGCGAATCATTCTCAACAACATCTGAAAATGCCCGCGCAGGGAATGCACAGCGCCCGCCTGAGAGGACGCAGATCAACTGTTACCTGGCGGCTGAGAGGCCAAGCCAGATCTGGTACAACTGATACATGCGCCACCTGACAAACCGGCGCGACGGTCAAAACTAAATGTGGTCTGGAGACGCGACGTGACGAACGTATTCCGCTTTCAAACAGTGCCGACGCTCGTCGTCGAATTCGGCGCGGCGCGCCGGCTAGGCTCGCTATTGCGCGCGCAGTTTCCGGCGCTTCAACGTTTATGTGTCGTTACGGACAGCTTTCTCCACCAGAGCGGCTTGCTGGCCCCCGCCCTTGCCGATCTGGCGGCGCACGGCTGGCAAGTGACCGTGATCGACGACGTAATCGCCGATCCGCCCGAGCACGTGGTACTTGAAGCCACAGCCCGGGCGCGCAGCGCCGGCGCGGAGATCGTGCTCGGGCTGGGCGGCGGGTCGTCGATGGACGTGGCCAAGCTGATCGCGGTACTCGCCCCCCAGCAGGAGCAAGCGCTCGGCGACATGTATGGAGTCAACAAGATCACCGTATCGCGCTTGCCGCTCGTGCAGATGCCGACAACGGCGGGGACGGGGTCCGAGGTCACGGCTGTGTCGATTGTCACCGTCGGCGAGGCGAAGAAAATGGGCGTGGTCGCGCCACAACTGATCGCCGACCTCGCCATTCTCGATGCCGAACTGACGCTCGGGCTGCCAGTCGCCGCAACCGCTGCGACGGGTATCGACGCCATGGTTCACGCTATCGAGGCCTTCACGTCCGCGCACCTGAAGAATCCCATCTCCGACATGCTCGCGATCAAGGCGCTCGAACTGCTGTCGCGCAACCTGCTGCCCGCCTGCAAAGACGGCAGCAACCGCGCGGCGCGTGAGGCGATGCTGCTAGGCGCGACCTTCGCGGGACAGGCGTTTGCGAACTCGCCGGTGGCGGCCGTGCATGCGCTGGCGTACCCGATCGGCGGTATTTACCACGTGCCGCACGGGCTTTCGAACGCGCTGGTGCTGCCGCATGTGTTGCGTTTCAACGCTGAAGCGGCAGCACATCTGTATGCGGAACTCGCAGAGGTAGTGGTGCCCGGTGTAACCGGCGACGCCGAGAACAGAACGCGCGCGCTCATCGACAAGCTCGAAGAAATGATTGCAGCCACTGGCATTCCGGCGCGCCTGCGCGACGTCGGCATCGAGCATGACGGACTTCAGCGGATGGCGAGCGACGCCATGTTGCAGACACGGCTGCTCGTGAACAACCCGCGGCCTGTCAGCGAGAACGATGCGCTGGCAATTTATCGAGCCGCGTTTTGAAACGCGGCGCGCCGTTACGGGAAACCCCGTGCGTTACGTAGCGTCCGGACGGAACATCGGGACGCGGGCGCTTGGGTTTGGAGGGGTTTTTCGAGTTTAATTCTGCAAACCGCCCACATTGACCAATTTCTAAATGCTCTTTGCGCGCGTCGCGCTTTTTTCAGACTAATGGCGTAGGACTTGCAGAGATGTCCCCGTTAAACAACTTTCAACGGGGACATCATGATGAAATTGGCTGGCCGCACGGCTATCGCTCTCGCGACGTCGACATTGCTCGCACTTTACGGCTGCGGATCGACGCTCACTACACCAGGAAAGACCGGGCTCGCACCGAATACGAGTGGGCTCGGCGGCGGGGGCTTGGGTGGGACCTCGGGAAGTTCGGGCGGGTCGGGGACTTCGGGTTCTTCCGGTACTTCGGGTTCTTCCGGTACTTCGGGTTCTTCTGGCACTTCTGGCACTTCTGGCACTTCTGGCACTTCTGGCACTTCTGGCACTTCTGGCACTTCTGGCACTTCGGGCACTTCGGGCACTTCTGGCACTTCTGGCACCTCCGGCACTTCGGGTACTTCGGGTACTTCGGGTACTTCGGGTACTTCGGGTACTTCGGGCACCTCCGGCACTTCGGGCACTTCCGGCACTTCCGGCACTTCCGGCACTTCGGGCACTTCGGGGACTTCCGGCACCTCGGGCACTTCCGGCACTTCCGGCACTTCCGGCACTTCCGGCACTTCCGGCACCTCTGGCACTTCCGGCACCTCTGGCACTTCCGGCACGTCGTCCACGCCCATAGGGCGCGTGGTAACCAATGCCAGCAACCTCATTACCGCCGTCGGCACGACCGTCGCCGACACGGGCAGCAAAGTCACGGGCACTTCGGTGCCGGGAGTCGACAGCGGCACCACGGCGGGTCTGGGCAATGCAATCAGCGACCTGGGCAACGCCGTCAAGGCGCTCGGCAGCGGCAGTGCCGCTGGTCTCGGTAACCTGGGCAGCACGGCTAATCCGCTCGATCCAACACTGGCGTCAACGTCAGGCGTAGTGTCGAACACAGCCGCCGCTGTGACGTCGCTCGGCGGCGCAGTCACGAGCCTCGGCAGCGGACAACTGGCGCCGCTTGCGCCACTCACGTCGACAGTGGGCACCGTAGTCGGCGGCGTCGGCACCGGCCTGAACGCTGTTGGCCCGGGACTGAATCAGGTTGTCGCCAGCGCCCCTGTGCAACAGCTCGAGAGCCAACTCAGTTCGGCGATCAATCCCATCACGCTCGCCGTTTCGAACACCACACGGACCGTCGGCACCGCAACCGGGCTCGGCGCGCCACTCAACACACTGCTGAGCAGCATCGGCCACGGGCTGGATTCCGCCGGCGTCAGCATAGCGGGGGCCACCGGCGATCAGGTCGGCAAAGACGTCGGCACGATCGTGAGTCAACTGGGCAAGACCGTCACGAGCACCGGCGGCCTCTTGACGGGAGCGACGACCAATCCGCTCGCGCCGCTCACCGGCATTCTCGGCCCCGTCGGCGGCAGCAGCAGCGGCGGCGGCGGCGTAGCCATTCCGCCCTTGACCGGCCTGATCGGCAACCTCGGGGCGCTGGGCGGTGGTACAGGCGCAGGAACAGGCGCGGGCAGCGCAGCCGGCGTCACCGGTCTCCTTGCACCGGTCACCGCGCTTCTGGGCAATGTTCGGTCACCCGGCACGGGCGGGACCGGAGGCACCAGCACCGCGAGCAGCCCGCTAGCCCCCGTCACCAATCTGGTCGGATCGTTGACTTCGGCGGCAGGTGCGGTGGGTGCGGTCGGCGGATCGCAAGGCGGCACAGCGGTCAATCCGGTCACCGGCCTCATAACCGGGTTGAAAGGTGGCTCAAGCAGCAACTCGTCGACCAGCACCAATCCGCTCGCGCCGGTGACTAACCTGGTCGGCGGATTGCTCGGCGGCGTGGCGCCCGCGAAATAGATCGCATCCCTAAACGTCCACAAACAAGCCACGCCCGAAAGGCGCTTATGTCATGACGACGAGGATGACATGACCCGCAGCATCGACACACTCGCACGCGTCGACGATCCGGCTCCGCGCTCGGCAACGCCGTTTTCAGTCGGCATTTCGGGCATGCTGGCGGGCCTCGCGACGCTGTGGCTGGTGCGCGACAGCGCCGCGCTGAGCGGCGCTGCGCGCGGCGCCGTGGCCTGTCTCGCGATCATTGCAACAGTGGGAGCTTACGAGCTGTTTGTCGCGCGCGTCTATCTGCGGCCGAGCGCTGGGTTGGCGAGTCACGCACTGCGCTCCCTCAGTATCGCGCGCGTTGCGATGCGTCTCGCCGCTCTCACCTGCGTCTATGCAGGCATAGGCGCTCTCTACTGGTTATTGCCCGAATACCACGGTGCGTTCTACACCCCGTTCTGGTCGCTGATCGCGACGCTCGCACCTTGCGTGACAATGGCAGCGCCCTTCTATTTCGCATGGATGGACACGCATCAGCGAGAAACGGACGATGCCTACCTGGTGCTCGCACGTCTGCTGTTACGCGGCGAACGCCCGTCCAACTGGCGGCCCTTGCGCGAAATGCTGGCGGGCTGGATGGTCAAGGCGTTCTTTCTGCCGCTGATGATCGTCTACCTGTCCACCACTGCGACGCAACTGGACGCATCGCTTCGTGCCGCCCTCGCCGCGCCGTTTTCTCTTGCGACGTTTCGCTTCATGTACGACCTTTCGTTTGCAATGGATTTGATGTTCGGCACGGTCGGCTATTTGTGCACGCTTCGCATTCTGGACAGCCACGTGCGAAGCGCGGAACCCACCACACTCGGCTGGCTGGTTGCGCTTGTCTGCTACCAACCTTTCTGGTCCCTGATTTCCAGCCAGTACATCCACTACGAAGGTTCAATGTTCTGGGACAGCTGGCTGATCTCAATGCCGGTACTGCGGATCATCTGGGGTACTGCGATAGTGGCGCTACTGTTGTGTTACGCATGTGCCACGCTCGCGTTCGGCTTGCGTTTTTCCAACCTGACCAACCGGGGCATCATTACCTCGGGACCGTATCGATTCACGAAACATCCCGCCTATATCGCCAAGAACCTGTCGTACTGGATGGTCTCCGTACCATTCATCGAACCTTTGGGTTGGCAAGTTGCACTCGCGCATTGCGCGGCGCTCGTCGCTGTCAACATGCTCTATTTCCTGCGGGCAAAGACGGAAGAAAGACACCTGATGAGCGATCCCGATTACCGCGCATACGCGCAATGGATCGCCAGACACGGCCTCTTCGCGAAGATGGTTCGCGCGCTCCGCCACAACGCAAACAACAAAGCCGAAGCCTCTGCCAGCTCGAGGCTTAATTGGCACGAATAGGTTAATTGGAGGCCATTTGACTGGGCAAAAAACGCCGAATAACGTCGGCAACTATCTAACTCAATTGTTGGGACTTGCGCATAGTCACTCGTGCCGGCCGATGCTGCAGATTCCCCTCTCCGATGCGGATTGGGCGCGAGTCCAGAGCCTCTTTCCGGAGCATACCTGCACGCGCGGACGCCCCCGCCGCAGCGACCGCGAAATCCTCAACGCAATATTGTGGTTGCAGCAAACCAATGAAAGATGGCACAGACTGCCTGGCACATTTCCGCCGCAGCAGACCTGCTATCTCCGCTACATGGCGTGGAAGAAGTCCGGCGTGCTCACTCAGGTGAACGAGCGCCTGCCTCATTGCAACAACGAGTACACTGCCGGCTGCGATTGGTAGCGCCCTGAGCTCTGCCCACGTGCGCATTCGTGCATCACGTCGCGGCGCTTGTCCACGTTGCCACGAATTCAAGCGGCACATTACGGTGCCCATTTATCTCAATTCCAGCAACGAAGTTTACCGATTTGCGCCATTACTCTCTCCAGTTTGCAAACCTACAATGCAATCACTGGCTGCGAACAACAAGGTGCGCAGCGCAATCAACACCAAACTGGAGGTAGTTCATCATGAAATCACTTATTCAAGCCGTTGTTATCGCCACTGTGCTGGCCGCTCCTGTCGCTTCTTTTGCGCAGTCCAATCAGCCTGTGACCCGTGCCCAGGTGCGCGCAGAACTGGTGCAACTTGAAAAGGCCGGTTATCAGCCGGGCCGCGCAGACCCCTACTATCCGCAAGATCTGCTCGCCGCACAACGCCGCGTCGACGCGCAAAACGGTACCGCTCAGCCCGCAGTGTCGAGCTACGGCGGTGTGGCAGCCGGTTCGAGCGAATCGGGTCGTGTAGTGAGCGCTAGTGGTGCGAAGTCGATTTACTTCGGCAATTAAGGCAGAACGGCCGCCGCCGGTCGCGCCGCCAACGCACAAGCTGTTTGATCCGCTGCAAATAAAACTGGCCCGCGACCGGTAATTCCGGTTGCGGGCCAGTTCGTTATGTATACCTCCGTCATCGGCTGCCGATGACTTCGCCTGGATCTCATCGGTCCAGGCGCTTTTTGCCGCTCACAGTGCTGGTCGTTGCGCGTGCAACGATTTGATCAGCCGCTCACTCGCGAGCAATCAGATCGCCCACTTTGCCACGACCCGTCACGAGGCAGCTCGACAGGAAATTTTCGCCCTGGCTGCTTGCGCCGGCTTCACCAAAACCTTTCTTGAGCGCATTCGCCTTGACGAGTTCCGCGCCCTGGTGGCAGGAGATTGTCCCCACTTCACCCGCCTGTGCTCGCATGAGCGCCCGGTCCGCCATCAGATAGCCGAGCAGCAGTACCACTGCAATATTGAACGCCTGTCTCATGGATTGTCTCCTCCTTCAAGGAGACTAACGCGAACCCTCCACGCACGGTCTTAGGGGTTTCCCGATTGAGCAGGGTGCGAGCGCGTCGGGAGCACGTCGGGAGCATGTTTGAAGCACCTTTGCGCCCCGCGGATCCGGTCAGAACCTCGCCTCGATGGCGCGGATACGGCGCTCTATCGACCGGCGCACCAGCGCATTTGACGGCACCAGCAGCAAAGAAGACCCGATGATGCGATACACCTGGTTTCTCGACACTTTGGAAACCTGTTGCGGGTCGAGCCACGCCGCGTTGTCGACCAGCAGCAATAGCGTATCGAGACCGATGAGCACCGGCCACAAACACGCCAGCCGCAAACGCACGGAAAGCGCGGGAATCGCGAGCGTGTATTCGAGTGCCTCACGGAAATGATCGAGGGTCTTGCGCAACAGCTCGACCATGAGCGGACGCGCGCGCAGCGAATTGGCCGGCAGCAGAAGATCTTGCGGACTCAGACCATGCTGCGCCAGCATTGTTTGCGGCAGATAACAGCGGCCAATCCGCAGGTCTTTGCCGCAATCGCGCAATACGTTGGTCATTTGCAGCGCCTTACCGAAACGCACGCCGCGCGCCTTCATGTCCGCCGGCTGCGCCTTCAGCGTGCCGGGCATGTGTGCGTATGTCATCGTGGTCCAGAATTCGCCGACGCAACCCGCCACCAGATACGTATAGCGGTCAAGCTCGCCATATTCGCGCAATGCGGCGATGCGGCCCGAGCGTTCATCGGGGAACGTGCGCAAGTCGAATTCCATGCCTTCGGTCAGCGTCGAAACGATCTCGCGCACGGCTTTGCGGTCCGACTCGCTCAATTGCGCCAGCACGTCGAGCGCGGGGCCGAGCGATTCGAGCAGCATCTTTTCATCCGACTGGCTCTGCTGGTCCGCCACTTCCGCGGCCATGCGCTGAAATAGCGCTCCGTCGCTTGCCACGCCGTTGACCTGGTCGCGCAACGACAGCAGCAATTCGAGCCGCCGTGCAGGCGCGATTAGCGATGTATCGGCGATCGTATCCGCGGCACGCGCGAGCAGATATGCAAGGCCGATCGGATCGCGCATGCCTGCCGGCAACACGCGCAGCGTAAGGTAGAACGAGCGTGATACGCCTTTCAGGAGCGGGCCCAGAAGAAAGGCCCGGGTCGGAGTCGGCATGGTTGCGATGTCAGTATTGGCAAAATTCAGAGGGTGCCGAATTGTATACGGCAAGCCGCGCTAAGATGCGGCATAGCCCGAATCTCGCGCCGACAATGACCCGAAACCAGAACTCGACTCTCGACACCACCACCACGCGCACTCGCCGGCCCAGCCTGCGGCTCACCTATGTAATCGGCAGCCTCGACCGTATTCTGCGGCGCCGCATGAGCGAGGCGCTCGCGCCGCTCGGCCTGACGCTCGCTCAATTTACCGCGCTGTCCGTGCTCGAAGCGAAGGGCCAAGCTTCAAATGCGCAGCTCGCCGAGCGCTCGTTCATCACCCCGCAATCCGCCAATGAAGTAATGAACGCGATGGCCAGCCGCAACTGGGTAAGCCGCGAACCGGACCCCACGCATGGCCGTATCGTGCTGCTGCAACTGACCGACGAAGGGCGCGCCGTGTTGCGTCAATGCGAGCAGGCGGTCAAAGCAATTGAAAAGCAGATGCTGGAGGGCATCGACCTTGAAGCCGCCGGCACGGTGCAACGCCACCTCGAAACGTTCGTCCGTAATTTGCGCGGATAGCATCGGTACATGGGGTGCAGTTTCAGCGACGTGGGCTGTATCCAAACCGACGACACTCCTATGCCTCGCACCCACACCAGCACCGATTCCGTGCGTCGCCTTTTCTCTCTTCATGTCGTGGCAAGTCGCTGAGAGGCGCCTCGCCTTCACGCGTCTTTAAGCGGCGTAGCGCGTACGTGTTTTCGCCGCGCCGCGAATGCCCGTGGCCAAGCGCTCTTTGGCCAAGTAATATTGCGGGCACTCAAGGCCCAGCCTATGGCATGCCACGCAATACTGGCGCAATCCGGGAACGCCACTTGCTGGCCAGATCGGGCTACGCATTGCATTGACGTTCGTAAGCGGCAGCCAGGCAGCAGTTCAACCACACACCACAATGACCATGTTCGAATCGCCGACATCCCCTCGCGCCAACGTTGAAACGGGCGTGCCCGGCCTGGACGAGATACTGGGCGGCGGTCTGGTCCAAGGCGGCGTCTATCTTCTGGAAGGCATGGCGGGCGCCGGCAAAACGATTCTGTCGAGCCAGATCGGCTTTCACCGCGTGAGCCGTGGCGAGAAAGTGCTATACATGACGCTGATCGCGGAATCGCACGACAAGTTGCTTGCGCATCTCAGGGGTCTCTCGTTCTTCGACGAAAAAGCGGTCGCGCAGCAAATGCTTTTCGTCTCCGGCTATCACGAACTGATGCAGGACGGCCTGGACGGCTTTCTGAAACTGATCGCGTCGAGCATTTACGATTATCGGCCGAGCCTGATGATCATCGACGGCTTTCGCAGCGCACGCGAGTTCAGCGAGACTGAGCTGTCGCTGTCCAAGTTCATTCACGAACTGAATGCCCTCGTCGCGGCCATGAACTGCACGACACTGCTGCTCGCGCCGCTCTCCGGCAACGAGCCGCATCCGGAACACACGCTTGTCGACGGCCTTATCGAGTTGAACCGTTATAGCGACGGCATGCGCCGCGCGCGCGAAATCGAAGTGCACAAGATGCGCGCGCGCAACCACCTGATGGGCAAGCACTTCTTTCGTATCGCCGAAAGCGGGCTGCTCATGTTCCCGCGTCTGGAAGCACAACACGCGGCGTCCCGCGGACCGGTCAATCTGAAAACACGAGTCAGTTTGGGCCTGCCGCGTCTGGACGTCATGTTCGGCGGCGGCCTGTCGCAAGGCTCGACAACTACATTGATCGGGCCGTCCGGCGTCGGCAAGACCGTGCTGTGTCTACAGTTTCTCGCGGCCGGCATCGAGCGTGGCGAACGCTGCCTCTACCTCGGCTTTTATGAAGGGCCGCAGCGGCTGATAGGCAAGGCCGAGTCCGTCTCTATTGCGCTCGACGAAGCGTATCGCGACGGCCGGCTCGTCATTCAATGGCAACCCGCCGTCGAGCTTGCCATCGACGAAATCGCCGCGAACGCACTCGCCACCGCAAAACAGATGGGGGCGACGCGCATGGTGATTGACGGCGTGGAAGGGTTTCGCGATTCCGCGCTGCGCATCGAGCGCTTCGGCCTCTTTCTGAATGCGTTGCTGCACCAGTTACGCGAGGCCGGCATTACGACGCTCGTCACGGAAGAAGTAGCGCTCTACCCCGACTACGGTCAGTCGAGAAGCACGCGTGTTTCGGCACTCACGGAAAACCTCGTGCTGTTGCGTTACGCTGAAACGGACGCGGGAGTGCGCCGCGCCATCTCCATCGTCAAACAGCGCGAAAGCGCGCATGACCCGTCCACGCACGAGTTGGTAATTTCATCGAAAGGGCTCGACATTGTCGAAAGTCTGACAGGCCTCTCCGTGTCTTCCGCGTCCGGCCTGCTCGCGATCTCGCAGCCGCGGCGACCGGCCTAGCCCATGAAAACCATTCTGGTCGCGGATGACGAGTTCGACATCCTCACGGTATGGCGGCTGCTGCTCGAGCGTCACGGCTACACGGTGCTAACTGCATCCAATGGTGCCGTCGCACTCGAGCAGATACGCAGAACAAGGCCGGACATTATCGTGTCGGACTGCATGATGCCGGTCATGTCGGGGCTTCAATTGTGTGCGGCGCTTTACGCCGACCCGGACCTGCGCGTCATTCCAATTATTTTATGCAGCGCGGCCGCAGACATTCCCGTGCAGCCCAATCCGTTTATTGCATATGCACGCAAGCCGATAGCGTTCGACGCACTTCTCGCATTGCTGCAAAAAATGTCGGTATAGCGGCGTCCGCGCTACTGCTTTGCTTCGCTTCCGCGGCGGTCAAACAGTCTCAACTACCAGCGCGCCGACGTCCGCAATCGCCGCATTCGAGCGTGCCGCATTCCCAGTAGTCCCGGTCAGGTAGACGGCGACCAGAATGGGGCCGCGTCCAGGCGGCCAAAGAATGGCCACGTCGTTCGCCGTGCCGTGATCGCCGGTACCGGTTTTGTCGCCCACGCCCCAATCTTTCGGCAGCTTCGCGCGAATCCGCGCGCCACCGGTCTCATTGGCCGCGAGCCAGGCAAGCAATTGCACTCTCGATGTCGAAGTCAATCGCTCGCCCATCACCAGCGCGCGCACATTGCCGAGCATTGCGTTGGGTGTCGTGGTATCGCGCGGATCGCCCGGCGTGGCCTCGTTCAGCGTGGGCTCATTGCGGTCCAGACGCGTAATGCCGTCGCCAAGACTGCGCGCAAATGCGGTCAATGCGGCGGGTCCGCCAAAAGTTTGCAGCAGTAGGTTGGCGGCGGTGTTGTCGCTAAGCGTGATGGCCGCCTTGCATAATTCGGCGATGCTCATGCCGGCGTTGCCAGTGAGCTCACGGGTATGTTTCGACGTGGCCGGTGAATTCGGCACCAGTTCGCTTTGCGAGTAGACGATGCGCCGCTGCAAGTTCTCTTCGCCACGATCGACCCGCGCCAGTACCGCACCGGCGGCAAGCAGCTTGAATGTGCTGCACATCGGAAAGCGCTCGTCCGCGCGCAGACCGGCGTGCAAGCCCGAGGTGGTGTCGATGATCGACACGCCGAGCCGCCCGCCGCTTTGCGCTTCGATTTGCGCGAGCCGCGCGCGAATGGCATCGACTTTGGCGAACTCCCGCCGCTGACTGAGCGCCTGCGCCCCTTTGAGCGATCCGGCATTTTTGCCCCAGGCGCCGCTATTGCCGAGCGCAATCCCAGCTATCGAAACACCCAGCATCGCACTCGCGAATTTTCTTCTCGTGATCATTGCCGCTCCTTGTGTGAAGCCGCAACTATCGGTTTTCCAGTCCACGCTGACAAACGATGATAAGTTAATGCGCTCACAAGAAAAACTTATGCCTCGGCCATGACATCCCATGAGACCTTATCTTCCGCTTAATGCGTTGCGCGCTTTTGAATCGTCCGCCCGACACTTGAGCTTCACGCGCGCGGCGCTCGAGTTGAATGTCACGCAGGCCGCCGTTAGTCAGCAGGTTAGAGCGCTGGAGGAGCGTCTTGGCACCACGCTATTCAAGCGCTTGCCCCGCGGTCTCGCGATGACCGACGAAGGCCTTGCATTGCGCCCTGTGCTGACCGATGCATTCGACCGTATAGAAGCGGTGCTCAAGCAATTCGAGGGCGGCCACTTTCACGAAGTGCTGACGGTCGGCGTGGTGGGCACATTCGCCGTCGGCTGGCTCATGCCGCGGCTCAGATCGTTTCGCGAAGCTCATCCATTTGTCGAGTTGCGGCTCCTGACGAACAACAATCTCGTGGATCTCGCCACCGAAGGCCTGGATTTCGCGATCCGTTTCGGCGACGGCACGTGGCCCGGTTCGCTCGCGACCTGCCTGCTCGACGCGCCGCTCGCATTGCTATGCACGCCGGAAATAGCGGAACGACTGGCCACCCCCGCCGATCTCGTCGGCGAAACGCTGCTGCGTTCCTACCGCGCGGACGACTGGAGCAACTGGTTCGCCGCGGCCGGCATTGCGCCGCGGCCCATTCGCGGGCCGGTGTTCGACTCTTCGCGCCTGATGGTCGAAGCGGCGATGCAGGGCGCGGGCATCGCGCTCGCGCCCGCACTGATGTTCGGCCATGAGATCGGGACGGGGCGACTCGTGAGCCCGTTCGATATCGAAGTACATGCCGGCAGTTACTGGCTCACCTGGTTAAAAGGCAAGCCAATGACGCCGGCCATGCTGCTGTTCAGTCAGTGGCTCGTCAAGGAAGCAGCTGCGCACAACCCGGCCTGACACAAACCCGTGCGACGATAACCGTTCATGGCAGGACGCTCGGCTTGCGGCGGAAAGACGTTCCAGGAGCCGTCGTCATGACGGAAGAAGAAGATGGACAGCAGACCGCCTGGGCGCAACGCCTCGACACGTACAAAGCGCCGATGCTGTGACGCTCGGTGGCAGAACTCGACCACCCGAGCGGGCATGGAGGGCGTCGGCGCAAGCCATTTGTCGACGGCCCAGTGCAAGGTCTTTTCAGCGGCAGCCATGATGATCTCCTTCGTTCCCTTACCGATTCCGCTCGGCGGCTCAAGCAACTTGTGCGGCGAACCGCCGGCTCTTCGCGCCGTTCTCGACGAATGCCTTCACAAGGCACATCAACACGTGCACCCCAGTGCGCGGATGGCGCAGGCTGCAATGCACCTGTTCGCTGCGGCTTTCGCCGAGCAGGACCCAGGCGCAGAAGTGTTCGCAGTTGTTGGTCAGCAGGCGATAACGGTTTTCGCCGAGGCGCGAGCGAGCGCGGCGCACCGCTTCCTCGCCGAGGTAACGCGCGCAGGGCGTCGCGCGAATCGACAGCGGATGGCCTGCCGCGAAACGGTCGAGTTCGACTTCTTCGACCGGGCCGCGATGCGCCGACCCTGCAAAGCCCGCGTAATGCACCACGCGGCCATTGCCCACATAAATGCCGTGATGTTCATAGCCGCAGCGGGTCGAGACGAGATGCGAGCCGATCGGCAAGTCGATGGTGGATGACGATTCACCGCCGACTTTGCTGCTCGCTTGAAGAGGGTTCGTGTTCATGGCTTGCCTCGTTCCGGTTCCAACACTGTTGCGAGGTCATTTGCATCATCTGGGCCATGTGCCGAACAGCCTTTGTTTAAAGGGCTTTCAGCGAAAAAGCGCGGTTTGCCGCGAAGCGGATGTTGGCCACGAACCGACAGAAAAAGCGGAGATGTGTTGGTGCCGGGCGCGCTCTTGCAGCCATGACAATCGAATGGCCGGCGCTTTTCCAGGCGTTCGCGATGCCGCTAAAAGTGTTGGGCGACACACCTGTCGCGGCGCAAGCATGTTGGCTCGGGTCCGACCTACTGCCTTTCAAGGCGCGTTGCCGGCCCGGCTCTGGATCGTCCGCTATTGCGCGCCAGTAGTCGCACTGCGGGGAATGTCCATGACGTCGCGCGCAAATTGGCATATCACTTGCACCGTTCCCGTTCAGATCCATTCAAGCCGCGCGCGTCGCGCGCGCGGTCAACCGGAGAACGACATGGCTTCTATTTCTGTGAATGATCTTTCGCTTAACCTCGCGCTCGACCGCAAGGCCATGGCTGCAATCCGCGGCGGCGGCGGTGCGCCGTGGGTATATGGCTGGATTCAACCGTATGTGCGGGAAACGCCGAGCATTGGACCGGTCGTGAACCTGTACGAGGTCTCCAACAACTTCTATGCTAACCAGATGATCAACCAGTTCCAGTCGGTCGACGTGCGCAATACCGGCGCGAACTCGAATATCAGTGTCTCTCCTGACGCCCGCAGCAGAAACGATATGGTGTAGCCGTTGTGACTTGTACGAGCCAATTTCGCTGGACGTCGTCCGCGTGTTCCGACGCTGGACGCGTGCGCGAAATCAACGAAGATGCGTGTCTCGACGAAGCCGAGCTTGGACGCTGGGCCGTCGCCGACGGCATGGGCGGGCACGCGGTTGGCGACGTCGCCAGCCGCCTCGTGATAGACGCATTGAAACGGCTCGGCCCGCCTGTGAGCATGAAGGCGTTTATCGCAGACGCACGTGCGCATTTGCAGGTGGCAAATCGTCAGTTGAGACAGGAGGCCGCGCGCCGCCAGGTGCAGCGTATCGGCAGCACGGTGGTCGCGCTTCTCGCATGCGACCGGTTTTGCGGCTACGTATGGGCGGGTGACAGCCGCCTGTATCTGGTTCGTGACGGACAACTGCGTCAGCTCACGCGCGATCACAGCCAGGTCGAAGCGCTCAAGTCGCTTGGCGTGATTACGGATGAGGAAGCGCGACATCATCCGGCGCAGCACATGATCACGCGCGCCGTGGGTGCAACAGACCTGCTCGAACTCGACGACGACGCAATCGAAGTCGCGGACGGCGACATCTTCCTGCTGTGCAGCGACGGCCTGAGCAACGAGATCGGCGAGGACGATATGCTGGCGGTGCTGAGCACGGAGGCCCATGGCGATGCGCCGGGCCAACTGGTTAGCCTCGCGCTGGAGCGCGGCGGGCGGGACAACATCACCGCTGTCGTGGTACGCGCCGAAGATCCTTACGCGGCGGACAAAACGCTATTGAATCCCTCGCCCTGACGTGGCGTGATAGAACGTCGTTCTTTTCTTACGAAGGGCGCCGCGGTTATACGTCAGCGTCATCTTCATCGCGGTCGTCAGCGCCGTTTCTGGCCGATGCCGCCACATTGCGATTGCGGAAGTCTTTCGAATGAAGTCCGTGTTTCTTCAGCAGCATCTGCAGATGCGAGCGGTTCATGTCGATGCGCCGCGCCAGTTCCGCCACTGTGCCGTTCACTTCGCGCAGCCCGCGTTCAAGAAAGGCTTTCTCCGCGTCGTCGCTCGCGGCGCGCTTGGCGTCGCTTAGCGACATGAGGTTCGCCACGCTGATCGGCTGCTGACCCGCGCCATTGGCCCCGCCTTGCAAGGCACCCGCTGCCAGGCCCGGCGCGCCTGGCCGCATATCGGTAGGCAAGTGGTCGATATCGGCCATATCGCCCGCAAGACACGAAACGCGGTACATGACGTTACGCAATTCGCGGATATTGCCGGGGTAAGCATAGTTCAGCAGAAAGTCCCGTAAACGCGGGGTCAATCTCACCGGCCGGCGTTTGAGCGTGCCGGCCGCCTCGTCGCCGAACCATGCAATGAGCAGCGGAATTTCGTCGCGGCGTTCGCGCAGCGGCGGCAGCGTCACGTGAATCACGCTTAGCCGGTAAAACAGGTCTTCGCGGAATTTGCCCTCTTCGCTCAGCTTGCGCAGGTTTCGATTGGTTGCCGCGACAATGCGCGTATCCACCGCAATTGTTTCGTCCGAACCCACGCGTTGAATCTCGTGCGCTTCCAGAACGCGCAGCAGTTTCACCTGGCCCGCGAGCGGCAACTCGCCAATCTCGTCAAGAAAAATGGTCCCCGTGTGCGCGCTTTCGAATTTGCCTTTGCGGTCGTTTGCAGCGCCCGTAAACGCGCCCTTGCGATGACCGAACAGTTCCGACTCGAGCAGGTTGTCCGGAATCGCACCGCAATTCACGGAGATAAACGGCTTGTCCGAACGGGAGCCGTTGGCATGAATGACCTTGGCCATCAGTTCCTTGCCTGTACCGCTTTCTCCGTCGATCAGAACCGGCAGGTCAGTCGGCGCAGCCTTTTCCGCAATTTCCAGCGATTCCAGCAGGCGCGGATTGTCACCGAATGTCCCTTCGAAAATGAAGCTGCGCTCGAGCAGCGCCTGCCTGCGCGCACCACGCGACTGCTCGGTGCGCTGTTCGGGCTCCGCCGCCACCGCCGCCTGGACGAAGCGCTCCTTGTGCGAAAGCTGCATGACTTCATCGCGCAACGACGTGGCCTGCCTCAGCAGTTTGTCGATATCCGTGCGCTCCAGCCGCGACGACCAGCGCAGCGTCGAGCGCAGGATTTCAATTCGCTCGATCAAACCTGCGTATGAAATCGCCGGACTGATGTCTTCAATCTGGTCGAGTATCTTCATCATCACGCGCTCAGTTGTTTCTGCACCAGTTGGTAGTACATGCCACCGCGCTGGAGCAGTTCTTCATGACGGCCTTGTTCGACAATTGCGCCTTCATACAGCACGAGAATCTTGTCGGCACGCATGATCGTACTCAGCCGGTGCGCGATGATTACCGCCGTGCGGCCTTTCAGAATGTCGTGCATATTGCCGAGAATGTTGCTTTCCGACTGCGAGTCGAGCGCGGAGGTGGCTTCATCGAACACCAGCAGGCGCGGGTCGTGATAGAGCGCCCGCGCAATGCACAACCGCTGAATTTGCCCGCCCGACAAGCCGATTCCGCGTTCGCCCACAATCTGCTCATAGCCACGCGGCATCTTGCTGATGAACGCATGCGCATCCGCCATTTTCGCGACTTCCTCTATACGGCGGCGGTCCGGCGCGTCGTCGCCGCTCGCAATGTTCTCGGCAATCGTGCCGGAGAAGAGCAGATTGCTTTGCATCACGTAGCCGATCTGCGCACGGTAATACGCCTTGTCGACCACGCCGAGGTCATAACCGTCTATCGACATCTTCCCTTCGCTCGGCGCATAAAAACCCACTAGTAGTTTCGCGAGCGTCGTCTTGCCCGAGCCGCTGCGTCCGACAATTGCCACCAGTTCGCCGGGCTTGATATCGAAGCTGATGTTCTCCAGCACGTACGCCGAATCGTTGTCACCATAACGAAAATAGACACCGCTCAGGCTTATTTCGCCTTGCAGTTCAGGCAACATCACACGTGAGGGCAGATCTTCCGGTTTCTGTTCGGGCTCGATATCGAGTACATCGCCGAGTCGCTCCATCGCGACGCCCGCGTCGTTAAGCATGCTCCAGAGACCGACGAGTCCCATCAAAGGACCGAGTACGCTGCCCATGAACGCATTGAACGCAATCAACTGGCCGATGGTCATTTCGCGCGCCAGCACGAGATTGGCGCCGACCCACAGAATGGCAATCGTGGTCGCCGCGTTCAGCAACTGGCTGCCGAGCCCGACGAGAATGTTGAAGGCGTGCGCCCGATACTGCACTTCAAGCGCTTTCGCGTATTTCTTTTCCCAGCGCAATCGCACCGGCCGCTCAATGCCCATGCCTTTCACGGTCTCGACGCCTGCGAGCGCTTCCATCAGGAATGACTTGGATTCCGTCGACGCAGTGAACACCTCGCGCGCGTAGTTCTTGATTTTCGGCGTCGCCAATGCGGTCAGCGCCATGATCGGAATGACGAAGCCGATCAACACCAGCGTCATCTTCACGTTGTAGACAAACATGATCGTGAAGTAGATGAACACCATTAGCAGGTTCAACGCAGTTGTCACTGTGGATTCGGTGAGAAACGCGCGAATGGTCTGGTTTTCCTGAAAGCGCGCGAAGATGTCGCCAGTCTTGCGCTTTGCGAAAAACGAAAATGGCAGCGATAGCGTGTGCTTGAAGAACTGCGACATCATGGCGAAGTCCATGTTGCGCACCATGAAGTTCGCGAGATATGCGCGAATAGACGACATGAGTTGTGAGAACACGTTGGCGATGATGAGCCCGCCTATCAGCAGGTGCAGCAAGCTCACGTTCTGGTGCACGATGACACCGTCAAGAATGTTCTGGATGATGAGCGGCGGAATCACGCCCAGCACCTGAATGACGAATGTGGCGAGAAACAGGTGCCCCAGAATCTTGCGGTAAGGCTTCAGGTAACCGACAAAGCGTATCCACGGCGAACGCGCGGCCGACATCTGCAGCATCTGCGGTCCACCGGTAAACAGCAGACATGTGCCGCTCCAGCCGCGCTCGAAGTCTTCCACAGTCATCTTGCGAAAACCCAGCGCCGGATCGGCAACCCACACGTATTCACTGGAAAGACCGTACACCACCACGTAGTGGTAGCCCTCCCAATGCACGATAAACGGCAAATCGAAACCGCGCAGCGAATCGAATGTGCATTGCACGCCGCGCGTGGTGAAGCCGAGCGATTCGCCCGCGCGCGCGAGGCTGTCCAGCGTTGCGCCCTGAGTCGTCACATTGGCGAGTTCGCGCAATTTTCCAAGCGTCATCGGAATGCTGTAGTGGCGGCAGATCATCGCGAGACAGGCAGCGCCGCAATCCATTTCTTCCGCTTGCTCCACGAGCGGAAAGCGCCTGATGACTTTCTCACCGAACTCAGGTTTGCTCTGCAAATCGAGCAGCAGGGGCAACTTGCGGCGTTGCTCGACCCGCTTCTGGCGTTGCAATTCCCGGTCGCCGTAACGAATGCGTTCGTCCAGTACTTCGCGCAGCTTCGGGTTGCGCTCAAGAATGAAATGCACCGTTCGTTCGGGAATCACGAGAAGCCGCGTATCGGTCGAGGCTATTGCCGAAGCCATTTGCTCCTGGCGCATCAAACACGCTTTCTCGCCGAATATCTCGCCTTCCCCTAACGTGGCGAGCGTATAGTCGCGCCCTTCCTCATGGCGGAGAATCCGCACCTCGCCCTGGCGCACCACATATAAGCGCCGGTCGTCGCGTGCGTCCTGCTTGAGAATTTCCTTGCCCGCCGGCACACGTTTGACGCCAACGCTGCGCACATATTCTTCGAGTTCGGCCTTGTTCAGCTTGCCGCGCAAATCGAACAACTGCGCGACAAAACCACCTGCCGAATTGATTGCCACGTAGCTCGCGACAAAGGCGAGCGCCGCCTGGTTGCCCGCAATCACCGGTTCGATCGCGGCGCGCGGAATGAACAGCAACTCGGTTTTCGCGGACGCCCGCACCGACGCTTCATGCACATATGTCCGCAGCATGGCGATGTCGGCGAAAATTTCGCCCGACTTGCGCACGCCCATGCTGGTTTCCTTGCCGTGCTCTTCGACAAAAATGCGCACCGAGCCCGAGCGGACCACGTATAGACCGTCTGCCGTCTCGCCGGCGGAGCACACTGTCTCGCCAAACGAATAGAAGCGCGCTTGAGCATATTCGGCTAAACGCTCTATCTCATCGCGCGAGAACGGCGACAGTATTTCCACCGAGGCTAGAAACTCGGCGGCGGAAGGCGCGGTCTGGGGTGCATCCATAAACGTGCGGACCTCGGTTCAGCTTCTGATGGTGGCGCCCGTTCAGCGCGCTTCGATCACATGTTCCTGCGCACGCGCAATCAGCCAGCTTTCGCGCAGCAGGCGGCGGACCTCCGCTGCCACGTCGGCGTCCAGCGTGGCCGGGTACTTGGCAGTCACCGCGAAAATCTCGAAGCAGGATCGATCCGCCGATGGAAACGGCCCGAGCAGATCGCCCACCGCCGCATTGAAGATCTTCGCCTCGATCTCGGGCTTCAACGAGCCACGCAATACCTTGCCGATTACGCCGCCCGCCTCGCGCGTATCGGCAATGGAATGCTCGCGCGCCATGTCGGCGAAACTATCCGGGTCGTCGTGCAGGTACGAAATCATTTCCTTTGCCTTGCCTTCGCTGTCCAGCACGATGTGACTCACTTCGATTGCGTCGAATTTGGGTGAGTTAAGCGCGAAGTAGTCGCGAACCGCCGCCTCGTTGCCGACCTGGTCGAGCATCTTCTCCTGATACAGGCCGTCCGTAATGAACGCCTCGAATTCGTCAAGGCTCACGTTGAGCACGTCGAGATACTGGTTCATATCCGTCGCGCGGTGCAAACCTCGCACACGGCGAAACTGGTCGGCACGCTCCTGGATTTCGTCGGCGGTCACGACAATGCCCTGCTTTTTCGCCGCATGCACGGTCAGCTTGTCGCGCACGATTTGCTCGATGAGGCTTTCGAACTGGCCAGTCAGTTTCAGAAGACGAATGAACTCGGCCACATCCACGACTTCGTCGTCTATTCTCACTATCGCGGTCATGTTGTCCGCTCCTTTGGTTGATGTGTAATCCGCGCGATCAGCCGGCCACCTGCCTGAATGGGTCGAGGCCCAGGTCGATGAGCCGGCGTTCGCGCACCACGATTTCCGCGCTCGCTGTCATGCCGTAACGCAATGGATAGCGAGTGCCTGCAATCTCGTAGTAGTTCTTATCGAGGATGACGCGGCCTTCATATACCGGCTGCTTGTTCTGCAACGAGGGCTTAGTCGCGGGAGAAATATAGGCGAGCGTGCCGCCGATCAATCCATAGCGCTGATACGGGAACGCGTTGAACTTCAGCTTGACCGACAGTCCCTCGTGCAGGAACGCGCGGTCGTGTTCGGCAATTTCTATCTTCAACACCGGTTTGGCGTCTTTCGGAGCAATGCCGCCAAGCGGTGAGTTCGCCTGAATCTTGTCGCCGCGCTGTGTCGACGTGACATCCGTAATCACCCCTGATACCGGCGCGAGAATCAGCAGGAAATTGTCCTTGTCGATGTTCTCGAAGCGAATTCGGGCCGCGGCTTCAGATACGAGCCGTGCGCTTTGCAATTGCAGGCGCAACTTGTCTTCTGCATCCGTAATGTCGCGCACGGCGGCGTCGTATTGAAGCTGCAGCTCGGTGGCTTGCTGCCCGCTCGTTTCCAGCTCCGCATTCGCTTTGGCGTACTCGTGACTCAAACGGAAGTCCAGCTCGGCCAGCTTCGATTGCGCGACACGGTATGCGTTGTCTGCTTCCATTGCCGCCGTTCGCTTTTGCTCCACCTGCAATTCAGCAATCCCGCCGCCGCCCGGCTGCGCAAAAAGCCGCGAATACCGATCCAGTTCCTGGTGCGCCGCCTCACGTACGCGCCGTGCGTTGTCCAGTGCGCTGCGCGCTTCGTCGAGTTCGGCTTTCTGCCCTTCAGCGAGCTTGGTCGTGCCTTCTGAAACGCGGTTCTCGTGCAAACGGGCTTCCACTTCCATTTGCGCCTTCAATGCAGCGGCCTTTCGCTCCATAAGCGCTTTCTTCTGTGGGAACTGCTTCCAGTCGCGCTCCGCATCTTCCAGTTTCAGTTGCGCCTGCAAGGCATTGCTGGCGGCTTCGATTGCGCCGCGCGCATTCAGTCGCGCGAGTACATCGCCTTTCGACACGGGCTGGCCTTCCGCGATATACAGGTCCGCGAGCTCGCCGTCGATAGGCGCATAAATGCGGCGCACCTCTGATTCGGGCGACAGCGTGCCCTGTGCGGTGACAATCACATCGGCACGCCCCACGAACGACCACAGCAAACCCGCCACCACCAGAGCGACCATCGCCCAGATCAGCGCACGCGCAATGCGCACCGGCTCCGCGGTGAGTATCGCAATGCCTTCGACGCTATGGTC
>Ga0209796_10000188_pt1 | contig 66163 bp, 47 predicted proteins | sample AgamicOrSfrz_FD_187167 | JGI IMG/M metagenome (GOLD analysis project Ga0209796, IMG submission 187167) | Agave microbial communities from Guanajuato, Mexico - Or.Sf.rz (SPAdes) (version 2) | ecosystem: Host-associated > Plants > Phyllosphere > Phylloplane/Leaf | place: Guanajuato, Mexico...
CAGGTCGCCCAGTTGCAGCAGCCGGCGCTGACCCGTACGGTGGCCCTGATGCGCGGCCCGCAGGCGCTGCCGCCGCTTATCGAAGCCTGTTTTTCCCTGCTGCAGGGAGAATTGCGCTAGGGCAGGTGCTTGATCAGCACGTCTGCGGTTAAGTGATTGATGTACTCCAGCGAATGTGAGGAGAGGACGCCCAGCAGCCGGTTATGGTGCCCGGCAATAATTAAATCGATCTGCCGCTGCCGAACGCAGGTTTCCACGTCTTCAAACCGGCGGGTGGTCACCAGCGAGAGGGTTTCAACCGGCAGGGAGACAGTGCAGGCCAGCTCGTTGAGCAGGGCCTTGGCCTGGATCACCTCCTGTGAAACCTGATCGTCGCGCAGGCTGTCGGAAACATAGTTCAGCGCCCGATAGTCGGTGCTGATGTGGGCGATGGTGATGCGCATGCCGTTCTCTTCTGCCATTCTGGCGGCATGCTCGAGCAGCGGGACGCCGTCCTGACTGCTGTTAATCAGTACCAGCGCATGGTGATAAACGGCCATGGCGTATATCCTCGGTAGGCTAAATAGCGCATGATGTCATCATTTTCCGCCCGCCAGCAGCGGAATGCAATCCCGCCCGGTCGCTTGATGAGCATGATGGCCGCGCGGGTGTCGTTGCAGGGCTAAAGGCTTGTTGTATGAACCGGTGAGTTGCGGTAAATTCCACAACGCTTAACAATTTCACTATTTTGACTCGGGGTGCCCTTCTTCGTTGAAGGCTGAGAAATACCCGTACCACCTGATCTGGATAATGCCAGCGTAGGGAAGTCAGAGACCGCAGGGTCATTGCTTCTACCTCGTCTGGCGGGAGCAAACCATGCCTGAGCTGCTGAATCCCGCGCCTGTCGCGCACCTGCGCCATCTGCTGCGCGCCCATTCCCCCCTTGTGCACTGCATGACCAATGATGTGGTGCAGACCTTTACCGCCAATGTTCTGCTGGCCGTCGGCGCCTCGCCGGCGATGGTGATCGATCCCCGCGAAGCGGCGCAGTTTGCCGCTATCGCCGATGCGCTGTTAATTAACGTCGGTACCCTGACCGAAGATCGCGCCGTGGCGATGCGCGCCGCGGTGGAGCACGCCCGTCAGGCCGGCAGGCCCTGGACGCTGGATCCGGTGGCAGTCGGCGCCCTGACCGTGCGCACGGCCTTTTGTCATGAGCTGCTGGCCCTCCAGCCGGCGGCCATTCGCGGCAATGCCTCTGAAATTCTGGCGCTGGCCGGGATGAGCGCCGGCGGGCGCGGGGTGGATACCACCGATACGGCCGCCGCGGCGCTGCCGGCGGCCCAGGCGCTGGCTCGCCGGCTGGCTACCGTGGTGGCGGTCACTGGCGAGGTGGACTACGTCACCGACGGCGAGCGGGTGCTCAGCGTGGCGGGGGGTAATCCGCTGATGACCCGGGTGGTGGGCACCGGCTGCGCGCTGTCGGCGGTGGTGGCGGCGAGCGCGGCGCTGCCGGGAGACCGGCTGGAAAACGTGGCCGCCGCCTGCGGGCTGATGAAGCAGGCCGGGGAGATCGCCGCCCGTCAGGGAGGCCCTGGCAGCTTTATTCCGGCGTTTCTCGACGCGCTGTATCAGGAGGTGCAGGGATGAAACGCATCAACGCCCTGACCATCGCCGGCACCGATCCCAGCGGTGGGGCCGGTATCCAGGCCGATCTGAAAACCTTCTCCGCGCTGGGGGCCTATGGCTGCTCGGTGATCACCGCCCTGGTGGCGCAGAATACCCGCGGCGTGCAGTCGGTCTATCGCATCGAACCGGATTTTGTGGCCGCGCAGCTCGACTCGGTGTTCAGCGATGTGCGTATCGATACCACCAAAATCGGCATGCTGGCGGAGACCGATATTGTGGAAGCCGTGGCCGAGCGGCTGGCGCGCTACCGGGTGGCCAACGTGGTGCTGGATACCGTCATGCTGGCGAAAAGCGGCGATCCGCTGCTGTCGGCCTCGGCGGTGGAGACCCTGCGTCAACGATTGTTGCCGCAGGTGTCATTGATCACCCCGAACCTGCCGGAAGCGGCCGCGCTACTCGATGCCCCCCATGCGCGCACCGAGCGCGAGATGCTGGAGCAGGGGCGGGCGTTGCTGGCGCTGGGCTGCGGCGCGGTATTAATGAAGGGCGGCCATCTCGACGACGCCGAAAGCCCGGACTGGCTCTTCACCCGCGAAGGGGAACAGCGGTTTACCACGCCTCGCGTGCAGACCAAAAATACCCACGGCACCGGCTGCACGCTCTCCGCCGCGCTGGCGGCGCTGCGCCCCCGTCATGCGGACTGGGCGGCCACCGTCGCCGAGGCGAAGGCCTGGCTGTCGGCGGCCCTGGCGCAGGCCGACTCTCTGGAAGTGGGCCACGGCATCGGGCCGGTGCACCATTTCCACGCCTGGTGGTAAATGGCAGCGCAACGGGACAGCAGAATCTCCTGAAAAAATGGCCCCCCGGCTGGAAAATAGGCTAAGTCGGTACCAGGCTTAACCTGCCCAAAAAAATTGGGTTGGGATAATGCATGCCGGCTTCGGCCGGCCTTACGGGAGATTGCTATGACTGATATTACGCAGTTGCTGGGCAAAGATGCCGAGAGCCTGTTGCAGCACCGTTGTATAACCATTCCGGCCGACCAGCTGTATCTGCCTGGGGCAGATTATGTTGATCGGGTGATGGTGGATAATAACCGACCACCGGCGGTGCTACGCAATATGCAGACCCTGTACAATACCGGACGCCTGGGGGGAACCGGCTACCTTTCCATTCTGCCGGTTGACCAGGGCGTGGAGCACTCGGCGGGCGCCTCCTTCGCCGCCAACCCGCTGTACTTTGATCCGAAAAATATCGTCGAGCTGGCGATCGAAGCCGGCTGTAACTGCGTGGCGTCGACCTACGGCGTGCTGGCCTCGGTGTCGCGCCGCTACGCGCATCGCATCCCTTTCCTGGTGAAGCTCAACCATAACGAAACGCTGAGCTACCCCACCGAATACGACCAGACCCTCTACGCCAGCGTTGAGCAGGCGTTCAATATGGGGGCGGTGGCCGTGGGAGCGACGATCTATTTCGGCTCGGAACAATCGCGTCGTCAGATAGAAGAGATTTCCGCCGCCTTTGAGCGGGCCCATGAGCTGGGCCTGGTCACCGTGCTGTGGGCCTATCTGCGCAATTCGGCGTTCAAGAAAGATGGCGTCGACTATCATGTCTCCGCGGACCTGACCGGTCAGGCCAACCACCTGGCGGCCACCATCGGCGCCGATATCGTTAAGCAAAAAATGGCGGAGAATAACGGCGGCTACAAAGCGGTTAACTTCGGCTATACCGACGATCGGGTGTACAGCAAACTGACCAGCGATAACCCCATCGATCTGGTGCGCTACCAGCTGGCCAACTGCTATATGGGCCGCGCCGGGCTGATTAACTCCGGCGGCGCGGCGGGCGGGGAGACCGACCTTGCCGACGCGGTGCGCACAGCGGTGATCAATAAACGCGCCGGCGGTATGGGGCTGATCCTTGGTCGCAAAGCGTTTAAGAAATCGATGGCTGACGGCGTGAAGCTGATCAATGCCGTGCAGGACGTCTACCTTGACGGGAAAGTGACTATCGCCTGATAAGCACGAGTATCGTTGGGATCCCCGGTGGCGCGACGCGCACCGGGGTTACCGTTGTGTATGCGCCTTCAGGCCGCGCCGTTACCGCGTCAGCAGCCAGCGGGCGGTATGTTCATCGGTCACCAGACCATTGATCCAGCCGCCTTTAAGGGCCGCCAGGATCGCCGGTCGTTTGTATTCTCCACAGGCCGCGGCAATACGCGGGCAGTGGTTCTGACGGATATCATAGCTGGTGATCATGCGGTTGATCTCGCTGTCTACCACGTGGCCTTCCGCATCGATAAACCGTCCGAGGATCTCTCCGATGCCGCCGCGCGCGGTCAGCTCATCCATTTGCGCCTGATTGATAAACCCGTCTTTAAAGATCGGACTTTGCGTGCCCAGGGGACCAATGCCGACAAAAATCACGTCCGCCTCTTGGGCGACGCCGGAGACGCTGCGGAATAAGCGGTTGGTGCACCACATCTCATGCTCCTCCGCGCTCTGGGCGTAGCGCGGCGCCGGCCACTGATAGTACTTGGCCTTAATTTTGCGGGTCAGCAGCAGGGGCACGTCATCGTAATAATTGCACTGCCCGTCGGCGTTCATGGCGCTGATCAGCGCCACGCAGCGGGTATTCAGGCTGTCAAAATCGATGCGCTGCAGCGCTTTTTTCAGGGTCAGGCCCGAGCCCAGGCCGATGATTTTCTCCTTATCATCCTGCAGATAGCGAGCCATCAGCTGATAGCAGCCAAACGACAGGCTGTCGAGGGTGCTTTCTTCGCTAAAGGCGGGGACCACATTGCACTCGATCAATCGATACTTTTCCTGCAGCAACTGCGCATAATCGAGGCAGTTTGCTACCGGATGGTGCAAATTAATCGACACTATCCCTTCTTCTTTCGCGGCGGCGATCAGCCGTTGCACCACCGGTCTGGAGGTGCCCAGCTGGCTGGCGATCTCGCTCTGATTCTGACCGGCGATGTAGTACATCCATGCGGCACGCACCTTCTGATCCAACCGGATATCGTCTTCTTTACTCATGGTTTCCCGCCCTAAGTTGCTGACCAGGGCTCGCAATTGGCCCGGCGAATACCCGCATTCTCGCCGTGGTTGGCATAACTGGCAAGCTTTTGCTCTTGTCTGGTCATTTGTAATTTAATTGAGTAATTGTTCTTTTGTGATCCGCGGCTCTTATTTTGGTCAAATGATCAATTACAGTGGCGCCATCAACTCAAGGAGAACAGAACATGAACAATCAATTCACATGGCTTCATATCGGTCTGGGTTCTTTTCATCGCGCGCATCAGGCGTGGTATCTGCATCGTCTGATAGCGTCCGGGGATAAGCGCTGGCACATCGCGGCAGGAAATATTCGTAACGACGCCGAGCAGGTGGTGCAGGCGCTGGCGGCGCAGGGAGGACGTTACGTCCTGGAGACCGTCAGCCCGGAAGGGGAGCGCGACTATGAAGAAATTACTTCTATCCAGAAATTGCTGCCGTGGCAGGCCGGGCTGCAGCCGCTGATTAACGAAGGGGCGAACCCGCAGACCAAAGTTATCGCCTTTACTGTGACGGAAGGGGGGTACTACCTGAACACCCGCCATCAGCTGGAAACCAGTAACCCCGATCTGCAGGCCGACCTGCAAGGCGAGTGCAAAACTATTTATGGCACCCTCGCGCGGATCCTGGAGAAGCGCATGGCCGACGACGCCGGGCCGCTGACCCTGCTCAACTGCGACAACGTGCGCCACAACGGCGAGCGTTTCCACGACGGCATGGTCGAGTTCCTGCAGCTCACCGGCAAACAGGCGGTGATTGACTGGATGGCGGCCAATACCACCTGTCCGAACACCATGGTGGACCGCATCACCCCGCGTCCAGCGGCCGATCTGCCGGCCCGTATCAAAGCGCAAACCGGGATTGATGACAAAGCGCCGGTGATGGGGGAGACCTTTATCCAGTGGGTGGTGGAGAACCACTTCCGTGATGCCCGCCCGAACCTGGAAGCGGTCGGCGTGGAGATGGTCGAGTCGGTCATCCCGTATGAAGAGGCGAAAATCCGCATTCTGAACGCGTCGCACAGCTGCATTGCCTGGGCGGGAACTTTAATTGGCCAGCAGTATATTCATGAAAGCACGCTGACCGATGTTATCTACGCCATTGCCGACCGCTACGTCACGGAGGATGTCATTCCCTGCCTCGGCGATAACGGCATTGATCTGCCCACCTACCGGGATGTGGTGCTCAAACGCTTTACCAACCCCTATATCCAGGACACCAACCAGCGCGTCGCCGCCGACGGCTTCTCGAAAATTCCGGCGATGATCGCCCCCACGCTGCAGGAGTGCTATCAGCGCGGCGTCCGCCCTGAGGCGACCGCCATGCTGCCGGCGCTGTTCTTCGTCTTTATGGAGCAGTGGCATAAGGGAACGCTGCCCTATCAGTACCAGGACGGCATCCTGGATGCGCAGGCGGTGCATGAGATGTATGAGGCTCAGGATCCGGTGGCTGTCTATGCCCGCGATAAAGCCCTGTTTGGTGACCTCGCCAACAACGCGGATTTCCTGGCGCTGATGCGCGAGAAAGTCGCCACCGTTTACACGCTGATTAAATAAGAGGTGGCTATGTATCTGGGTATCGATCTCGGCACATCGGAAGTCAAAGCGCTGGTCATTGATGAGAACTATGAGGTTATCGCCAGCCATAGCGCGCCGCTGAGCATTCAGCGGCCCCATCCGCACTGGTCAGAACAATCACCGGAGCTATGGTGGGAGGCGACGGAGTACCTGATGAGCACGCTACGGGAAAAATGCGCGCAGCACTGGCCGGCCATCAAGGCGATTGGCCTCTCCGGACAGATGCACGGCGCGGTGTTGCTGGATGAAGAGGGGGAGACGATCCGTCCGGCCATTCTGTGGAACGACACCCGCTGCGCCGCAGAGTGCGCCGAGCTGGAGGCGATGGCGCCGGAGCTGCATCAGGTGGCGGGCAACCTGGCGATGCCGGGCTTTACCGCGCCGAAGCTGCTGTGGGTGCGCCGTCATGAGCCGCAACACTTTCAGCGCACCGCCACGGTGCTGCTGCCGAAGGATTATCTGCGCTATCGGATGACCGGGAAGAAAGTCTCCGACATGTCGGACGCCGCCGGGACGTTGTGGCTGGACGTGGCGAAGCGCGACTGGTCCGACGCTCTGCTGGACAAGTGCGGCCTGTCGCGCAGCCACATGCCGACGCTGGTCGAAGGCTGCGAGGTTTCCGCCACCCTTGATCCGCAGGTGGCGGCGCGCTGGGGGCTGAACGCCTCGGTGGTGGTGGCCGGGGGCGGGGGGGATAACGCGGTTAGCGCCATTGGCGTCGGCGCGGTCTCGCCGGGGGATGCGTTTATTTCGCTCGGCACCTCCGGGGTGCTGTTTGTGGTGACCGACGCCTATCGTCCGGCGCCGCAGTCGGCGGTACATGCGTTTTGTCACGTGCTGCCGAACCTGTGGCACCAGATGAGCGTCATGCTGAGCGCCGCCAGCTGTTTGCAGTGGTTCTGCCGCCTGACCGGCACCACGGAGGTGGCGCTGCTGGCGGAAATTGCCGAGCTCAGCGAGGAGGAGAAAGCCCACGCCCCGTTCTTCCTGCCCTATCTCTCCGGCGAACGTACCCCGCATAACGATCCTGACGCGCGCGGCATGTTCTGGGGCATGACCCACGCCAGCCTGCGCGCCCAGCTTGGCTACGCGGTGCTGGAAGGGGTGAGCTTCGGTATCAACGACGGCCTGCAGGCGTTGAAAGAGAGCGGTACGCCCATCGCGCAGTGCTCGCTGGTGGGCGGCGGCGCCCGCAGTCCTTTCTGGGCCCAGCTGCTGGCCGACATTCTCGCTATGCCGGTGGTGACCCATAAAGGGGGAGAGACCGGCGGCGCGCTGGGCGCGGCGCGGCTGGCCTGCCTGGCGGCGGGCAAACCGATTGCCGCGGTGTGTGAAAAACCGGAAGTCTGGCAGACCTGGCGTGCGGATCCCGTTCGCCACCACACCCTGATGCAACGCTACGCGCAGTTTAAAGACCTGTATTTAAACGACCTGAATTATCGGCAGCACTGATTTTCATCATAACAGCCGCTTCGTTGCACATCGCGGAGCGGCCACCCTGTACCCTGAAAACGAGGTCATTATGTCTATCAATAATAAACAGTGGCTCGGTTTACCCCTGAACCTGCTCTGGGGATACATCGCCATTGCCGTATTTATGACCGGCGACGGTTTTGAATTAGCCTTTCTGTCGCACTATATCAAAGCGCTCGGCTTCTCTCCGGCGGAGGCCTCCTTTGCCTTTACCCTCTACGGCCTGGCCGCCGCGCTGTCGGCGTGGATTTCCGGCGTGGTGGCGGAAATTATCACCCCGCTGAAAACGATGATGATTGGCTTCGTACTGTGGTGCGTGTTCCACGTGCTGTTCCTCGTTTTCGGCCTCGGTCACGCCAACTATGCGCTGATCCTGATTTTCTACGGCATCCGCGGCTTCGCCTATCCGCTGTTCCTCTACTCGTTTATCGTGGCGATTGTCCATAACGTCAAAAGCGACAATGCCAGCTCGGCCATCGGTTGGTTCTGGGCGGTCTATTCCATCGGCATCGGCGTGTTCGGCAGCTATATTCCGAGCTTCACCATTCCGCACATTGGCGAACTGGGGACTTTATGGCTGGCGCTGGCCTTCTGCGTCACCGGAGGTGTGATTGCCCTGGCTTCCCTGCGCCATATTCAAACGCCGCAGCATATGCAGAATCTCACCACTCGCCAGAAATTTTCCGAGCTGGGACGCGCCGCGACGCTGCTCTATACCAACCGCAATATTCTGCTGTCGAGCATGGTCAGGATTATCAATACCCTCTCGCTGTTCGGTTTTGCGGTCATTATGCCGATGATGTTTGTCGATGAGCTGGGCTTCACCACTTCAGAATGGCTCCAGGTATGGGCAGTCTTCTTCTTCACCACCATTTTCTCTAACGTGCTGTGGGGGATCCTGGGGGAAAAACTGGGCTGGATGAAGGTGGTGCGCTGGTTCGGCTGCATCGGGATGGCGCTCTCCAGCCTGGCGTTTTACTACATCCCTCAGCACTTTGGCCATAGCTTTGCGATGGCGCTGATCCCCGCCATCGCCCTCGGGATCTTTGTCGCCGCCTTCGTGCCGCTGGCCGCCGTGTTCCCGGCGCTGGAACCGAAGCACAAAGGCGCGGCGATTTCGGTCTATAACCTGTCGGCGGGGATGTCGAACTTTCTCGCGCCGGCGATTGCCGTGGTGTTGCTGCCGTTCTTCAGCACCATCGGGGTGGTGATTGCCTACACCGCATTGTACGTGGTGGCCTTTTTCCTCTGCGCCTTTATCCGCGTGGAGCAGCCGGGGTTCTCCCACAAGGAAGCAACCGCCCGCGAGCAGGTTGAATTCTCTTAGGTGATGCGGCTGGCATGAAGCGCATGCCAGCCTTAATGAGGTGAACGAATGAGTATGCAGGCGGTTATTTTTGACATGGATGGCGTGATTATTGATTCCGAGGCGCTGTGGCGCCAGGCGCAGATTGACGCCCTCGCGCAGTGGGGGGCAACGGCGAGCGTGGATGAGTGTGAAACCCTCACCAAAGGCAAACGCCTCGACGAAATCGCCGGCACCTGGTGCCGCTATTTTCAGCTTGATCTCGACCCGCAGCGGCTTGAAGCCGCGATATTGCAGCGTATTACCGGCCTGATCGCCACCGAAGGCGAGCCGATGCACGGCGTGCATGAGGCGTTATGCTATTTTCGCGAGGCGGGCTATCAAATTGCGCTCGCCACGTCATCATCCCGCCAGGTTATTGCCGCTGTGCTGAACAAGCTCTCGCTCTGGCACTTTTTCGACGTGGTTTGCAGCGCAGATGATGAACCACGCGGCAAACCGCACCCGGCGGTGTACCTGACGACGCTGCGCAAGCTCAATCTCAACGCCAGCCAGTGCCTGGTGATTGAAGACAGTTACAACGGTTTTTGCGCGGCTCAGGCCGCCGGTATTCCCACGGCGGTGGTTGCCGAAGATAGCCGACAGGGGCGCTATCAGGCCGCTGTCGGCCGCTATCAAACCTTACCTGAACTGCTGGAAGCGCTTAACGCCGAGCCAACGGCGGTCGCATAACTTACGCTTTCGTGAGCGCAGAAAATCCCGGGATGTACACGGTCGGTCACTCTCTTTTCTGCGCTCACGCCCTTTTTTCTCCATGCCGATCCGCCTCACATTTCGCTCATCTTTTGTGAAAACAGTCACGTCTTGTTGTGCCAATGCCCAAATTTATGGCCTTGCTTAGCGGTGTTTGTCCGAGGCACTGCTACGTAATTGTGCTTAGATTATATATTGAAACGTATTTTCAATAATGTGAAACCGCTTTGCCGATTTACCTCTGTCGATCGGATTTGGCCGTGATAAGGATTGAGCATGAAAATTGAATCTGTGAATGTCACCGTTTTCCAGTATCCCACTCGTCGGGTTTCCGACAGCGCCGGGCACTCCCATCCGGGGGCTGAAAGCATGGCCAAAATGGCGATGCTGACCATCACCGCTGATGATGGGGCGCAGGGTTTTTCGTTTGCGCCTCCGGAAGTCGTGCGCCCGTTCGTGGTGAATACTTTTTTTCGCAAAGTGCTGGTGGGGCAGGACCCGTTTAACCGCGAGCGTATCTGGCAGGATCTTAACCACTGGCAGCGCGGCAGCGCGCATCAGCTAACGGAGCGCGCGCTGTCGTTTGTTGAACAAGCGCTGTGGGACCTGATTGGCCGCAGCCTCAGGATGCCGGTCTACAAGCTGCTTGGCGGCTATCGCGACACCGTCCCGGCTTACGGTAGCACCATGTGCGGCGACGATCTACCGGGCGGCCTGTCGACCCCGGAAGAGTATGCCGCCTTTGCCGAAAAGCTGGTCGCCCGCGGCTACAAGGCCATCAAACTGCACACCTGGATGCCGCCAATCTCTTTTGCGCCCAATCCCAAAATGGATATTAAAGCCTGCGCGGCGGTGCGCGAAGCGGTAGGGCCGGATATTGACCTGATGATTGATGGCTATCACTGGTACAGCCGCGCCGAGGCGCTGTGGATCGGCAAAGCGCTGGAAAAACTCAATTTCGCCTGGTTTGAAGAACCGATGGAGGAGGATTCGATGTCCTCCTACGCGTGGCTGGCGGAAAACTTGTCGATTCCCATCGTCGGGCCGGAGAGCTTCGGCGGCAAGCACCACATGCGCGCCGAATGGGTGAAAGCCGGAGCCTGCGACATTCTGCGCGCCGGCGCCAACGGCGTGGGGGGCATTACCCCGACCATGAAGGTGGCGGCGCTGGCGGAATCTTTCGGCATGGATTGCGAAGTCCACGGCAACGGCGCGGCAAGCCTGGCGGTGGTCGGCGCGATCCGTAACTGCCGTTGGTATGAGCGCGGCCTGCTGCATCCGTTCCTCGACTACGATGAACCGGCGGCCTATCTCAACAGCATTGTCGACCCGATGGATGATCAGGGATTTGTGCATTTGTCACAACGTCCGGGTCTCGGCGAAGACATTAATTTTGCGTATATCGAAGCCAATACCGTTAGCCACGACTGATTTAAAAAAATAAATGCCCGATGGCGCTGCGCTTATCGGGTCTGCGGCCCGGTAGACCGGATAAGGCGAAAATGCCGCCATCCGGCAACATGTACCCTACAGTACAGGCAAACAGAGATATGAAAAAAACCTCCTTACTGGCAGCGTGTATTCTCGCGCTCGCCATGTCGATGGGGAGCGGGGCGGCGGTGGCGAAAACGCCGCCCGATCAGCTCATTATCGGCATGAATATGAATAACCTGCTCACCCTTGACCCGGCGGCGATGACCGGTAACGAAGTGGTGGGGATCGTGGTCAACCTCTACGACTCGCTGGTGGAGCTTGACCCTGAGCAGCTCACCACCGTTAAGCCCGCGCTGGCGAAATCCTGGGATATCAGCCCCGACGGCAAAACCCTGACCTTTCATCTGCGCGATGACGTTAAGTTTCACTCCGGCAACCCGCTGACCGCCGCCGACGTCGTGTGGTCAATGCGGCGCATCCTGCACCTCAACCTGGCCCAGGCCTCGGTATGGAAATCCTATGGCTTCAGTAAGAAAAATATCGACAGCCAGGTCAGCGCGCCGGACCGCTTCACGGTGCAAATCGTATTACCCAAAGATAACGATCCGCAACTGGTGATTTACTCGCTGGCGGCGCTGGGCAACCTCGGGGTGCTGGACAGTAAAACGGTGCAAAGCCACCAGCAGGATAACGATTGGGGAAACCGCTGGCTAACCACCCATGAAGCCGGTTCCGGGCCGTTTACGCTGGAAACCTGGCAGGCAAAAGAGGTGCTGCGCATAAAGCGCAATCCTGACTACTGGCGCGGCGAGGCGAAAATGAGCCGCGTGGTGTTGCGCCATTTCCAGGAGTCGCAAACCCTGCGCCTGATGATCGAAAAAGGCGACCTCGATATTGCCAACAACATGGCGGTTTCCGATATCAACGCCCTGCGCAGCGACACGCAGCTGACCGTCGATGCGGTGCAGCGCGGCACCATGTACTACGTGGCGATGAGCATGAAAGAGGCGCACTTCGCCAATCCGAAAGTGCGCGAGGCGGTGCGCTATCTGATTGATTATCAGGGTATCAATAAAGCGCTGATGCCGGGCTACGGCGTGCTGCACCAGCGGCCGATTAAGGCGGGCATGCCATCCACGCTGCCCGACCCTGGCTATAAGCTGGACGTGGCGCGGGCGAAAAAGCTGCTGGCGGAAGCGGGATATCCCAACGGCTTTGATACCACGCTGCGGGTACTCTCCGATCAGCCATTTCTTAACATCGCTATCGCCGTGCAGTCGACGCTGATGCAGGCGGGGATTAACGCCAAAATCATCACCGGCACCGGTAACCAGATCTACGGCGCGATGCGCGAGCGTAAATTTGATCTGCTGGTGGGACGCGGCGGCAGCGGAATGGAGCCGCATCCGCACTCCAGCCTGCGCGCGCTGGTCTATAACCCGGATAACAGCGATAAGGCGCGCCTGACCAACTTCCAGGGCTGGCGTACCGGTTTTTACGACCCGCAGCTTAATACGATGATTGACCAGGCCCTGCTGGAACGCGATCCGCAAAAACAGGTGGCTGACTACCAGGCCATCCAGACACGCTACGACCAGCTGGTTCCGGCTTTAATTCCGCTTTCGCAGATGGTTGATTCGGTCGTCGTGCGCAACGAGGTACGGGAGTATCAGCCGCACCCCTCCGCCACCACTTTTCTGCGTGACGTCTATAAAGTCCGCGAAGGAGATAAAGGATGAGTACCGCAATCCTTGCGCCCGGCTCACGCGGCCGGCGCTTATCCAAACGGCTGCTGCAGGTGGTGATTACGCTGTTCGGCCTGCTGCTGCTGACCTTTACCATTGGCCGCGTCATGCCCATCGACCCGGTGCTGGCGATTGTCGGCCCGGATGCTGACCAGAGCACCTATCAGCAGGTTTACCAGCAGCTGGGGTTTGATAAATCGCTGACCACCCAGTTTGGCATCTATTTCGTCAACCTGTTGCACGGCGATCTGGGCAACGCGCTGCTGACCGGGAAACCGGTGGTGGACGATATTATCCGCGTCTTCCCGGCCACCATGGAGCTGGCAACGATGGCGATTATTGTCGGCGCGGGTCTTGGTATTCCGCTGGGCGTGTTGGCGGCGGCGCGGCGCAATAGCGTCTCCGATTATGTGGTACGCATTATCAGCCTGGCGGGCTACTCGACGCCGATCTTCTGGGTCGGAATGATGGGACTGCTGGTGTTCTATGCCTGGCTTGGCTGGGTAGGCGGCGCCGGGAGGGTAGATCTCGGGCTGGATGGTGTGGTGCCGCGCCGCACCGGCCTGATGACCGTTGATGCGCTGCTGGCAGGCAACGGCCAGGTGTTCTGGAACGCCATTAATCATCTGATTCTTCCCGCCTCGCTGCTGGGTTTTCACTCGCTGGCTTATATCAGCCGTATGACCCGCAGCTTTATGCTGGCCCAGCTGTCGCAGGAGTTCATTATTACCGCGCGGGTGAAAGGGCTGACCGAGCGTCAGGTTATCTGGAACCATGCGTTTCGTAACATCCTCGTGCAGCTGCTGACGGTAGTGGCGCTGGCCTACGGCGCGCTGCTGGAAGGCGCGGTGCTGATTGAAACCGTCTTCTCATGGCCGGGTTTCGGCTCCTACCTTACCGGTAGCCTGCTGCTGGGCGATATGAATGCGGTGATGGGCTGCGTGCTGCTGGTGGGCGTGATCTTCGTGATGCTCAACCTGCTCTCCGACCTGCTGTATCAATTCTTTGACCCGAGGACAAAATCATGACCGTTTCTCTGGATTCGCCGCTTTCGGGCGGTGCGGGCGAAGGCCGTCAGCGGCTGCAACGCGCGGCGGCGCGGGCCGTCGGGTTTATCGGCAAAATGGCGCGCAATCCGCTCACGGCCATCGGCGGAGGCATTATCTTTCTGCTGCTGGTGGTGGCGATTTTCGCGCCGCTGATTGCGCCTTATAACCCGCTGGTACAGGACCTGAATAGTGCGCTGGTCGCGCCGAATGCACAGCACTGGTTCGGCACCGATGAGTTTGGCCGGGATATCTTTAGTCGCCTGGTGTACGGCTCCCGCATCACGCTCTATATCGTGCTGCTGGTCTCGGTGACTGTCGGTCCGCTCGGGCTGCTGCTGGGCGTCAGCGCCGGCTATTTCGGCGGTAAAGTCGATATGGTACTGATGCGCGTCACCGATATTTTCATCTCCTTCCCGAGTCTGGTCCTCGCGCTGGCGTTTGTCGCCGCTTTAGGACCGGGGCTGGAGCACGTGGTTATCGCTATCACGCTGACCGCCTGGCCGCCGATTGCCCGTCTGGCGCGCGCCGAAACGCTCTCTCTGCGCCAGGCCGATTTTATCTCCGCCGTGCGTCTGCAGGGCGCTTCATCGGCCCGCGTCCTCTGGCGCCATATCGTGCCGCTGTGTCTGCCCTCGGTCATTATCCGTATCACCATGAATATGGCCGGGATCATTCTGACCGCGGCCGGCCTCGGCTTTCTCGGCCTCGGCGCGCAGCCGCCAGAGCCGGAGTGGGGAGCGATGATCTCCAGCGGGCGCACTTATATGATGGAGTGCTGGTGGGTCGTAACCATTCCGGGGCTGGCGATTCTGATCAATAGCTTAGCGTTCAACTTCTTAGGAGATGGCCTACGTGACATCCTCGATCCCCGCAGTGAATAATGCTCCGCTGCTCGACGTGCGCGATTTGTGCGTCGACTTTGTTAACGGTAGCGCGGTGACCCACGCCGTGCGCGGCGTCTCCTTCCAGCTGGGGCATGAGAAGCTGGCCATTGTCGGCGAGTCCGGTTCGGGTAAGTCCACCGTTGGGCGCGCGCTGCTGCAGCTGCATCCGAAAAAGGCCCGCGTCAGCGCCAGCCGGATGCAGTTTGCCGACCTCGATCTGCAGCATCTTAGCGAAGCGCAGATGCGCGGCGTACGCGGCAAACGTATCTCTATGATTATGCAGGACCCGAAATATTCGCTTAATCCGGTGGTCTGCGTGGGTAAGCAAATCGCCGAGGCCTGGCTTACTCATCATCCCGGGCGCAAAGATGAGGCGAAAGCCAGGGCACTGGAGATGCTGGAGGTGGTGCGTATTCGCCAGCCGGAGCGCGTTTATCAGCTTTATCCGCATGAAATATCCGGCGGACAGGGGCAGCGCATCATGATCGCCATGATGCTGATTACCGACCCGGAACTGATCATTGCCGATGAGCCCACCTCCGCGCTGGACGTGTCGGTGCGCCTGCAGGTGCTGGGCCTGCTGGATGACCTGGTTCAGTCGCGCGGACTGGGGCTGATTTTTATCAGCCACGATATCAACCTGGTGCGCAGCTTCTGCGACCGCGTACTGGTGATGTACGCCGGACGGGTAGTGGAGTCCATCGCCGCTAAAGATCTCGATAACGCCCGTCACCCCTACACTCAGGGATTGATTAACTCGCTGCCGGATATGCAGCATCGTCGCCCGATACTGCCGGTGCTGCAGCGTCAGGCCAGCTGGTTAACGGATTAAGGAGTGGATAATGATTGAAGTTCAACATCTCAACCTCGCGTTTGGCGAGGGGGAGAAGCGTAACCAGGTGCTGTATGACGTCAGTTTCCACGTTAAGCCCGGCGAGATCTACGGTCTGGTAGGAGAGTCCGGTTCCGGTAAAACGACGGTGCTCAAGTGCCTGGCGGGGCTGTTTACCCACTGGCAGGGGGAACTGACCATCGATGCTCAGCCCTTAGGGCATGAAATTAGCCGCGAGCGCTGCCGTCAGATGCAGATGGTATTTCAGGACCCCTACGGATCGCTGCATCCCCGTCACACCATTGGCGATATCCTCGAAGAGCCGCTGCAGATCCATCGTATCAACGACCGCGACCGGCGGATCAATGCGCTGCTGGATAAAGTTGGCCTCAACCGCGCTTTTCGTGAGCGCTATCCGCATCAGCTCTCCGGCGGGCAGCGGCAGCGCGTGGCGATAGCCAGAGCGCTGATTCTTGAGCCACAGGTGCTGCTGCTGGATGAGCCGACGTCGGCGCTGGATGTGTCGGTGCAGGCTGAGATCCTTAACCTGCTGGCGGAATTGCAGCGGGAGGCGAAGCTCACTTACCTGATGGTCACCCACGATCTTGGGGTTATTGCCCACTTATGCCAGAAAGTGGCGGTGATGCAGTACGGGAAGATCCTCGAAACCCTGACGGTCGATGCGTTGGTCAGCGGCGAGGCGCGGACGGCCTATACGCAGATGCTGGTTAACGCCAGTCGGCAATATACGCGCGAAATGGCGCGCGAGGTGGCGGACTACTAAGCTTGATGGCGCATTGTCTCACGGCAGATGCGCCCATTTTAACGGGTAATTATTTGATATTATGTGAGTTTGAGGTTGTAGATATCGTCTGTTAATGTAAGTGCGGTGTTTGGATCGATATCCTGCCCAGGTTTTTCCTGCAGCCGCAGGTGCCGTTTTACCTTAACATTCAGAGGCTCAATCAACGAACCCGGCTGCTGTATACCAGCCGGGCGCCGTCTTTGCTTTGCGAAGCCTGATCAACGTAGCAGCGGGCAGTCGGGCGGCAGCCGGCAGCGCAGGGCCGCCGGTAACAGCTCCATGCGGAAGGTTTTTCCGCTGAGCGGCTCGCCGTCGAGGTTAAACGTCATCTCATGGGGGGCGGTGATCTCAAACCATAAGGAGACACCGTCAACAATATTCGGCGAGTTTTCCGGATTCGCCAGGGTGCTGAACAGGGCAGGGATCAGCTCTTCGCCGGTGAAAATGCGCAGATGCAGCAAACCATCGTTAATCAACGCCTCCGGGCACAACTGCTGGCCGCCGCCGGCCTGGCGGCCGTTGCCGATGCCAATGACCAGCGCATCGCCCTGCCAGTGAAAGTTCTCTCCGCGGATCTCGCAGCGGTCTGGCTTCAGGGTATCCATACGCATCAGGCCATGGATTAAATAAGAGACACCGCCGAGCGCGGCTTTGAGTTTTTCCGGCGTTTCGGTGGTGATTCGGGTGCCGAACCCGCCGGTCGCCATATTAATAAAGCCGGTTTTATCATTCACCCGGGCGATATCTATCGGCACATCGCGGCCGACGATCGCCAGCTTGAGGGCGCTGGCCAGATCCTGCGGAATGCCGACGCTGGTGGCAAAGTCGTTGGCCGTGCCCAGCGGTAAAATCCCCAGCGCCATCTTGCTACCGCGCTCCACCAGCGCGGTCGCCACTTCATTAATGGTGCCGTCGCCGCCGCCGGCGATCACCGTTTCAACGTTCAGCTGCAGGGCTTCATCGATAAACCGCACGGCATCGCCCTTTTCCCAGGTGACGCGGACGTGAATATCGATCCCTTCGTCGCGTAACAGGTTAACCGCCTCGCGTAACTGCGGTTCATTGGCACCTTTGCCGTTAAGGATCAGTAAGCTGGCAGGAAACGTAGACATCATCAAGGGAACCTTTATTGCTTAATGTTGCATAAAGTGTACCGCATGACGCAAGCGAAGACCGGAGGAGAGGCAAAAAAATAAGCCCGCGTAAGGGAGATTACGCAGGCTAAGGAGGTGGTTCCTGGTACAACTAGCATTTATGGGTTATGTTTTTCAGCGAAATGGATGATACCTGTTTCGATCGAAACGGTATGTGATCCGATTCTAATATCCTTACATCATGAAAAAATAACGCAAATTAACTAGTTACCGTGCGGATTTCTGGTTGTCTGACCAGTGAAGTTGCGCATCAGCAGCGCATACTGCAGAGGCAGGTCGTCCGGCACAGGCAACCATACGGTATAACCATCGCCCGGGGCCACCGGCATGGCTTCGCCTTTGCCATTTTCCATATGCTCGAGGGTGAAGTTGACGTTACCCTGCGGGGTCATCAGCTCGAGGCTGTCGCCGACGCTGAACTTATTTTTGACCGCCACAGCCGCCAGCGGGCCGTTACGCTCCCCGGTGAATTCGCCGACAAACTGCTGGCGCTCGGAAAGGGAGTAGCCGTACTCATAGTTCTGGTAATCGTCATGGGTATGGCGGCGCAGGAAGCCTTCGGTGTACCCACGATGGGCCAGTCCTTCCAGGGTCTCCAGCAGGCTGGTATCGAACGGTTTGCCGGCGGCGGCATCGTCGATGGCCTTGCGGTAAACCTGAGCGGTGCGCGCGCAGTAGTAGAAGGATTTGGTGCGGCCTTCGATCTTCAGCGAGTGAACGCCCATCTGGGTCAGACGCTCAACGTGGGCGATAGCCCGCAGATCTTTCGAGTTCATGATGTAGGTGCCGTGTTCGTCCTCAAAGGCGGTCATGTACTCGCCTGGACGTTTGGCTTCCTCAATCATAAAGACTTTATCGGTCGGCGCGCCGATGCCGAGAGTGGGCTCCACGGTCTGCACCGGGATCGGCTCATATTTGTGGACGATGTTACCGACGTCGTCCTCTTTGCCTTCCGCCACGTTGTATTCCCAGCGGCAGGCGTTGGTGCAGGTCCCCTGGTTCGGGTCGCGCTTGTTGATATACCCGGAGAGCAGGCAGCGGCCGGAGTAGGCCATGCACAGCGCGCCGTGGACGAAAATCTCGATCTCCATCTCCGGCACCTGGCGGCGAATCTCTTCGATTTCATCCAGCGACAGTTCACGCGACAGGATCACGCGGGTGAGCCCCATCTGCTGCCAGAATTTGACCGTCGCCCAGTTGACAGCGTTGGCCTGCACTGAAAGATGGATCGGCATCTCCGGGAAGTGTTCCCGCACCAGCATGATTAAACCCGGATCGGACATGATCAGCGCGTCCGGCCCCATCTCCACCACCGGCTTCAGATCGCGAATAAACGTTTTCAGCTTGGCGTTATGCGGGGCGATGTTGACCACCACATAGAATTTTTTACCCAGCGCGTGGGCTTCATTGATGCCGAGCTGCAGATTTTCGTGATTGAATTCGTTGTTACGCACGCGCAGCGAGTAGCGCGGCTGGCCGGCATAAACGGCATCGGCGCCATAGGCGAAAGCGTAACGCATATTCTTCAGCGTTCCCGCCGGGGAGAGGAGTTCTGGTTTAAACATGGTGTTCTCGTTCTGATGACAGGTCAGATTCGCCGCACCTGGTGCGGCGAGTTGGGGAGTGTCCCCACATTAAGGGCGGGCATTGTAGCGCCGCGGCGAAGGGGAGTAAATATCGGATGGATATCTTTCAGTATGGCTAATTTGTTTGCCATTTTGAACCTGGGCAGTGCTCACACTGACAGCACTCATAACGCCTGGTGGGATAGGCTCTGGAGTTCCCCGGGTTGCGGCGTAAACACCTTACCCGGGCTACGGTGTGCAGATGGCGGTGAACGTGTAGCCCGGCTAAGCGCAGCGCGAGCCGGGAAAAGGCTAACTACGCCAGTCGGCAGGCGTCTGCTTCCCAGCGATAGCCAACGCCATACACTGCGCGAATAAACGACTGCTCGGCGTCCAGCGCCTCCAGCTTGCGCCGCAGGTTTTTGATGTGGCTGTCGATGGTGCGGTCGGTGACTACCCGATAATCGTCATACAGATGGTTGAGCAACTGTTCGCGGGAGAAGACCTTGCCCGGCTCCTGGGAGAGGGTTTTCAGCAGCCGGAACTCGGCGGGAGTGAGGTCCAGCAGCTTGTCGCGCCAGGAGGCCTGAAAACGACCTTCGTCGACAATCAGCGGGCTCTGGGCGTCCAGCGCCTGCAGATCGCGCTGCGGCTTGCAGCGGCGAAGAATGGTTTTCACCCGGGCGACCACTTCCCGCGGGCTGTAGGGCTTGCAGATATAGTCGTCGGCGCCAATTTCCAGCCCCAGCAGTCGGTCGATCTCTTCGATTTTCGCCGTCACCATCACCACCGGAACGTCGGAGAAGCGGCGAATTTCCCGGCACAGCGTTAAACCGTCGGTGCCGGGCAGCATCAGATCCAGCAGGATCAGGTGCGGCGGCGTCTGCCGAACGTAGGGCAGGACCTTGTCACCGTGGTTAATCAGCGTAGGCGCATAGCCGGCGGCTTGCAGATAATCAATCAGCAGCTGGCCGAGCTTCGGTTCATCTTCCACGATAAGAATGCGTGGGGTGTTTTCATCTACAGGCAATTCAGTCATACGTCTCTCGGTAAATCATGTTCCAGAGGTAACTCAACTTTAATGCTAACCCCGCCAAAAGGCGAATGGTCGGCACGCAGGGTGCCGCCGTGGGCCGCGACAATATTGAGGCAAATCGCCAGTCCGAGGCCGGAGCCGCCGCTGGCGCGGTTGCGCGATCCTTCCGCCCGGTAAAAGCGCTCGCACAGGCGGGCCAGCTGCTCATCGCTGACGCCGGGGGCGCTGTCGGCGAAGTCAATCACCAGCATCCGGCCGCTGCGGCGGGCGGTGATGTGCAGGCTGCCGCCGCTGTCGGTATAGCGCAGGCTGTTCTCCAGCAGATTGTTGAAGAGCTGCATCAGGCGGTCGCGGTCGCCGAAGATCATCGCCTGCTCGGGGAGCGACACCTGAATGCTCAGCTGCCGGCTGGCGAAGCGCTCGCGAAAAGCGCCCGCGGCCACCTCCAGCAGGGTGATGATATCCAGCGACGTTTTCTGGTAGGCCAGCGCCCCCTCATCGGACATCGACAGCTGATGGAGGTCGTCTACCAGCTTGGTGAGGGTAGCCACCTCGGCCTGCAGGGAGGGGATGGACTCGGGAGTGAAACGCCGGACCCCGTCCTGAATCGCTTCCAGCTCGCCGCGCAGCACTGCCAGCGGGGTGCGCAGCTCATGGGAGATATCGGCCATCAGATCGCGACGCATCTGCTGGTTGCGCTCCAGGGTGCTGGCGAGCTGGTTGAAATCCTGCGCCAGGCGGCCGAGCTCGTCGCCGCCGGTCACCGTCACGCGGGTGGAAAAGTCGCCCGCCGCCAGCTTATGGGTGCCTTCCACCAGCCGCTTCACCGGCGCCAGCAGGCCGCGGGCCAGCGGGAAAGTGGCCAGCGCGGCAAGCAGGGTGGCAAGGGCGACAATCAGCCAGCTGGTGCGCTTTTGCTGCCGGTCGAAGTTAATATCGGTATTGCGCGTCAGCCGCTCTACCGGCGAGGCGATCACTTTGCCTACCTCCACGCCGTTGACCACAATGCTGCGCTGGGTGCCGTCCTCCGGTACGCGCTCACGGGGCCCCACCAGCACGCGGCCCGACTGATCGACCACCCAGAACATGGTGCGCCAGCCGTGGGGCGGCATTTCCGGCCTCGGCGGCGGGGTGTCGCTGGAGCCGTCGGGCGGCCCATCCGGCGGCGGCCCATCCGGCCCCTGACCCTCCATCGGACCCGGCTTCATGCCGTGTCCCGGCGGCGAACGGTCGTCGTTATCCCGTTCGAAGGTGCGCAGCAGCTGGAAGATAAAGCGGTCGTTGTTGCGCAGAAACGCCCAGCTGCCGTGCTGGGCATACTGCTCACTCAGCGCGTCGCTGAGCATGGTTAACCGCTGCTCATTACCGCGCTTGATGTAGTCGATAAACCCACGTTCGAAACTGATACGCACCGCCCAGTGCATGCTGATCAGCAGCACGATGCAGGTGGCGAAAATAGCGAGGAACAGCTTACCGGTAATGCCCGGGCGCCAAAATTTCACGATCCACTCCTGTTGCGTCGACGGATGACGGTATTAGTGCCGACGTCATCCGGTACCCGGGAAAAGATGAGCGCCGGGAGGGCGATGATCGCCGCCATGCTCAGATAGGTATAGAGAAAGACCTGATGGGTGCTGGCGGCGTCGAGGCTCATATGCTGCTGGCCATACAGCCCCAGCAGCAGCCCGGCGATGGTCACGCCGATACTCATCGACAGCTGCATCACCATCGACAGCAGGCTGTTGCCGCTGCTGGCCAGATCGTCCGGGAGATCTTTCAGCGTCAGGGTATTCATTGAGGAGAAGCGGCTGGAGTTGATCATCCCCTGCAGAAACAGGACCAGCGGCAGCGCGTAATACCAGCCGGCCAGGGCGCTAAACATAAACAGCAGACTGACCGCCGCCAGGCCCAGGGTGCTGGCGACCAGCACCCGACGGTAGCCAAAGCGGTTGACCACCTGGACCACGATCCGCTTCATGCCCATGCTGCCGAGCACCATCGGGATCATCATCAGCCCGGCGTGAAAGGGGGAGAAGCCGAGGCCAATCTGCAGAAACACCGGGGTCATAAACGGCAGCATACCGCTGCCGATGCGTCCGGCGAAGCTGCCGCCGAGGCCGAGGGAGAAGGTGCGGTTACGAAACAGGTTGAGGCTGAACAGCGCCCGGGCGTTACCGCGGGCGTGCCACAGGTACAGCAGCAGGGCGGCGAGGCCGACGGCCACCAGCCCCGCCAGCCAGCGTGACGATATACCGAGCCCTTTCTGGCCGTCCAGCGCCAGGGTCAGGGTCGCCATCCCGGCGGCCAGCAGCAGAAAGCCGGAGAGGTCGAAGCGCCGGGTCTGCAGGGTGTAGTTGGGCATCAGGCAGAGGGTGGCGATGGCGCCGACGATCCCCACCGGGATATTGATGAGGAAGATCCAGTGCCAGGAGGCATACTCCACCAGCACCCCGCCCAGCGCCGGGCCGAGCAGCGGGCCAACCTGGCCCGGCAGGGTGACGAAAGTCATCGCCGCCATGTACTGATCGCGTGGGACGATCTTCATTACCGTCAGGCGACCAACCGGCACCATCATCGCGCCGCCGATCCCCTGCAGCACCCGCGCCATCACCAGCTGGTCAAGGGTGCTGGCCTGGGCGCAAAACAGCGACCCGGCGGTAAACAGCACGATGGCGGTGAAGAAGATATTGCGCACCCCGACCCTGTCGGCCAGCCAGCCGCTGGCCGGGAGCATGACCGCCACCGTCAGGACATAGGAGACGATGATCATATGCATATGCAGCGGGCTCTCCCCGAGGCTTTTGGCCATCGAGGGGAGGGCGGTGTTAACGATGGTGGTGTCCAGCGACTGCATAAAGAAGCCGAACGCCACTATCCATAGCTGCCAGCGCACGCTGGCCGGGAGGTCTGTCATGTTATTCGCTTACCGGTTGAGAGGAGTGACGCGAAAAACGCAACCGCAGACGGTCAAAGAAAAGATAGACCACCGGCGTGGTGTAGAGCGTTAACAGCTGGCTCATCACCAGACCGCCGACGATGGTGATCCCCAGCGGCTGGCGCAGCTCAGAGCCATCGCCCCCGGAGAGCACCAGCGGCAGGGCGCCGAACAGCGCCGCCAGGGTGGTCATCATAATCGGCCGGAAACGCAGCAGGCAGGCCTGGAAAATCGCCTCTTCCGGCGCCAGATTGCCGGTGCGCTGCGCCTCAAGGGCAAAATCGACCATCATGATGGCGTTTTTCTTCACGATGCCAATTAATAACATGATCCCGATAAGGGCGATTAGGCTGAACGGGGCATCGAATATCTCCAGCGCCAGCAGGGCGCCCACTCCGGCGGAGGGCAGCGTCGAGAGGATGGTCAACGGATGCACATAGCTCTCATACAGCATCCCCAGCACGATATAGACCGTGGCGATGGCCGCGAGGATCAGGATCACCTGCGCGTTCATGGTCTGCTGAAAGACCTGAGCGGTACCGGCAAAGGAGCCGCGCACGCTCGACGGCACCCCGAGCTGGGTCATCGTGCGGTTAATGGCGTCGCTGGCTTCCGACAGCGAGCGGCCGGTGGGCAGGTTAAAGGAGATAGTGGACGCCGCCGACAGCCCCTGGTGGTTCACCGACAGCGGGGCGTTGGCCGGCTGCCATTTGGCGAAATAGGCCAGCGGGATCGGCTTGCCCTCGCTATTGATAACAAACATCTTGTCGAGGGCGCTGACGTCCTGGGTGTAGGCCGGATCCACCTCCATCACCACCTTGTACTGGTTGAGCGGCTGGTAGATGGTGGAGATTTGCCGCTGGCCGAAGGCGTTGTTCAGCAGGTTGTTGGCGTCCTGGACGCTGATGCCGAGGCGCGACATCGTGTCCCGGTCATAGACCAGGTCCATTTCGGCGCCATTGTCCTGCTGATCCGAGTTGACGTCCGCCAGCTCAGGCAGCGCCGCCAGCGCTTTGCGGATCTTCGGCTCCCACTCGCGCAGCGCCGACAGGTCGTCGGACAGCAGAGTGTACTGATAGCTGGCGTTCGACTGCCGGCCGCCGACGCGAATATCCTGCACCGCCATCAGGAACAGGTTGGCCCCGGGCTCGTTGGCCAGCTTTTTGCGCAGCCGGTCGATCACCTGCTGCGCCGTCTCGTGGCGCTGGTCGCGCGCCTTGAGGGTGATAAACATCATCCCGCTGTTGACCCGCGAGCCGCCGGTAAAGCCGGTGACGTTATCCACCGCCGGATCTTCGCGAATGATCTTCATAAAGTCCTGCAGCTTGCCGCGCATCGCCTGGAAGGAGATGCTCTGGTCGGCCTGAATGCCGCCCATCAGCACCCCGGTGTCCTGCTCCGGGAAGAAGGTTTTCGGGATCGAAATGTAGAGCCAGACGCTGAGGGCGATGGTGCCGAGCACCACCAGGCCGGTCAGCCGGCTGTGCCTGAGCACCCATTTTAACGATTTCCCATAGCCGCCCTGCACGGCCACCAGCAGGCGGCCAAAGCCGCGGTTGCGCGTCGGCTGGTGGGGCTTACCGCTTTTCAGCAGCCAGCCGCACATCATCGGCGTCAGGGTGAGGGACACCGCCAGCGAGATGCCGATCGCCACCGACAGGGTGACGGCGAACTCGCGCAGCAGGCGGCCGGGCAGGCCGCCCATCAGCAGCAGCGGCAGAAACACCGCCACCAGCGACAGGCTCATCGACAGCACGGTAAAGCCGACTTCGCGGCTCCCCTGCAGCGCCGCCTGCAGAGGTTTCATCCCCGCTTCCAGATGGCGGGAGATATTCTCCAGCACCACGATAGCGTCATCCACCACGAAGCCGGTGGCGATGGTCAGAGCCATCAGCGACAGGTTATTGAGGCTGAAGCCGCACAAATACATCGCGGCGAAGGTACCGATTAAGGAAACCGGGACGGCGACGGCCGGGATCAGCGTGGCGCGCCCCGAGCGCAGGAACAGGAATACCACGAGGATCACCAGCGCCACCGATATCACCAGCGTCTGCTCCACCTCCTCCAGCGAAGCACGGATGGTCGGCGAGCGGTCCTGGGCGATCTGCAGGTCGATAGCCGCCGGAATGGTCTGCTGCAGCTCCGGCAGGCGGGCGCGGATGCTGTCCACTGTCTGGATAATATTGGCTTCCGGCAGTTTGCGGATCATCAGCAGGATCGCCGGTTTGGCGTTGGTCATCCCGGCGTTGCGCACGTCCTGCACCGAATCCGAGACGGTGGCGACATCCCCCAGTCGCACTGCGGCGCCATTCTGGTAGTGGACGATCAGCGGCTGATAGTCGGCGGCGGTCTTCAGCTCATCGTTGGTCTGCACCTGCCAGCGGTGCGCGCTGTCCTCCAGCGCCCCCTGCGGTTTGCGCACGTTAGCGTCGCTGATGGCGGTGCGCACCGCGTCCAGCGACACGCCCTGGTTGAACAGCGCCTGCGGGTTGAGGTCGACGCGCACCGCCGGCAGGGAGCTGCCGCCGACGTCGACATCACCCACGCCGCCGATCTGCGCGATGGTCTGCGCCAGCTGGGTGGAGGCGAAATCATACAGCTCACCCTGGGAGTAGGTGTCCGAGGTCAGCGTCAGGATCATGATTGGCGCATCCGACGGGTTGGCTTTGCGGTAGGTCGGCCGGCTGGGCATCCCGCTCGGCAGCAGGCTTTGCGCGGCGTTGATCGCCGCCTGAACGTCGCGCGCCGCGCCGTTGATATCGCGGTCGAAGTTAAACTCAAGAATGATGCGCGTACTGCCCAGCGAACTGGAGGAGGTCATCTCATTGACCCCGGCTATCCGTCCCAGGGAGCGTTCCAGCGGGGTGGCCACCGACGAGGCCATGGTTTCCGGGGAGGCTCCCGGCAGCGAGGCGCTAACCATGATCACCGGGAAGTCCACCTGCGGCAGCGGGGCTACCGGCAGCAGCCGGAAGCCGAGAATGCCGCACAGGGTGATGGCCAGCGAGATGAGGATCGTCGCCACCGGGCGGTAAATGAAGAGGGCGAAAAACTTCACTTACGCCTCCTCTTCCTGACGCGGGAAGCGGCGCTTCAGGTGCAGCGACAGGCGGTCGAACAGCAGATAGATCACCGGGGTGGTGAACAGGGTCAGCACCTGGCTGAGCATCAGACCGCCGACCATGCCGATCCCCAGCGGACGCCGCAGCTCCGCGCCGACGCCGGTGCTCAGCATCAGCGGCAGGGCGCCGAGCAGGGCGGCGAGGGTGGTCATCAGGATCGGCCGAAAACGCAGCAGACAGGCCTGGTAGATCGCTTCCCGCGGCGGCATGCCCTGCTCGCGTTCGGCGGCCAGCGCGAAGTCGATCATCATGATGGCGTTCTTCTTCACGATGCCGATCAGCAGAATGATGCCGATGATGGCGATCACATCCAGCTCGCTGCCCGCCAGCCACAGCGCCAGTAGTGCCCCGACCCCGGCGGTGGGCAGGGTGGAGAGGATCGTGATCGGATGGATAAAGCTTTCATACAGCACCCCCAGCACGATATACATCGCCACCACCGCGGCGACCACCAGCCAGACGGTGCTGCCGAGCGCCGACTGGAAGGCCAGCGAGCTACCCTGGAACTGGGTGCGGATATCGGTCGGGAAATCCAGCGACTGTTCGGCGGCGAGGATCGCGTCCACCGCTTCGCCCAGCGAATAGTTGTCCGGGACGTTAAACGAGATGGTAGTCACCGGGAACTGATCGAGGTGGTTCACCGACAGCGGGGTAAAGCGCTGCTCCACCGTGGCGATGGCGGTCAGCGGCACGATGCCGCCGTCGCTGCTGGTCAGGCGGATATTATCCAGCGCCGCCAGGCCCGGCGTCGCCTCGGTATCCTGCTCGAGCACCACGCGATACTGATTCGCCTGAGTGTAAATGGTGGAGATCAGCCGCTGGCCGAAGGCGTTGTACAGCGCGTTATCGACATCGGCCATTGAGATGCCGAGGCGGCTGGCGCTGTCGCGATCCACCTTGATATAGGCGGCCAGGCCTTTGTCCTGCCAGTCGCTGCTGACGTCGGCCAGCTGCGGCTGGGCCTGCAGGCGGCTGAGCAGCGGCGGCACCCAGGTGCTCAGCGCCTCGAGGGAGTTTGCCTGCAGGGTGAACTGGTACTGGGTGCGGCTCACCGTGGTGTCGATGGTCAGATCCTGGGTCGGCTGCAGGTAGAGCGCCACGCCCGGGACGCCGTCCACCGCCTGCTGCAGGCGGCTAATCACCGTCTGGACGCGGTCATCGCGTTCATCCAGCGGCTTGAGGTTGATCTGCAGACGGGCGCTGTTCAGCGCCGGGTTGGTGCCGTCGACGCCGACGAACGAGGTCAGGCTCTCCACGGCCGGATCCTTAAGGATAATGCTGGCCACCTGCCGCTGGCGCTCGGCCATGCTGGCGAAAGAGACCGACTGCGGCGCCTGGAGGGTGCCCTGAATAATGCCGTTATCCTGGATCGGGAAGAAGCCTTTCGGGATAAAGACCCACAGGATAATCGACAGCGCCAGGGTGCTCAGCGCGACGCCGAGCGTCAGCCACGGATGGTTCAGCACCCGGCTCAGCCAGCGGCCATAGACGGCGATCACCCGTTCGAAGAAGCGCTCGCTGGCCCGGGAGAAACGGTTCTGCTTGCGCAGCGATTCGTGGCTTAACATGCGGGCGCACATCATCGGCGTCAGGGTCAGGGAGACCACCGCTGAGATAAGAATAGCGACGGCAAGGGTGACGGCGAATTCGCGGAACAGACGGCCGACGATATCGCCCATAAACAGCAGCGGGATCAGCACCGCGATCAGCGAGAAGGTGAGGGAGATAATGGTGAAGCCGATTTCCCCGGCGCCTTTCAGCGCGGCGGCCAGCGGCTTCTCGCCTTTTTCGATATAGCGCGAGATGTTCTCGATCACCACGATGGCATCATCCACCACAAAGCCGGTGGCGATGGTCAGGGCCATCAGCGTCAGGTTGTTGATCGAGAAGTCGAGGAACACCATCACCGCGAAAGTGCCCACCAGCGACAGCGGCACCGCGACGCCGGGAATAATGGTCGCCGGGACGTTGCGCAGGAACAGATAGATGATCATCACCACCAGGGCGATGGCCAGCATCAGCTCAAACTGGGTGTCGCGCACCGAGGCGCGAATGTTGGTGGTCCGGTCGGAGAGGACCTGCACCTTCACCGATTTCGGCAGGCTCTCGGTGAGCTGCGGCAGCATCTGGCGAATGCTGTCGGCGGTGTCGATGATGTTGGCCCCCGGCTGGCGCTGGACGTTCATCACGATGGCCCGCTGCTGGTTGGCCCACGCCCCGAGCCAGCTGTTTTCGGCCCCTTGTTCGACGCTGGCGACATCGCCGAGACGGATCGGCGCCCCGTTCTGATAAGCGATAATCAGCCGGCGATAATCCTCAGCGGACTGCATCTGATCGTTAGCGGAAAGCGTCACCGCGCGGGCCGGGCCGTCGAGGCTGCCTTTCGCCGAGTTAACGTTGGCGCTGGTGATAGCGGTACGCACGGTTTCGCTGGTCAGGCCGAGGGCGGCGATGGCCTGGGCGTTAAGCTTCACCCGCACCGCCGGGCGCTGACCGCCGGCGAGGGTCACCAGACCGACGCCGGAAACCTGGGAGATCTTCTGCGCCACCCGCGTCTCCACCATGTCCTCTACCTGGGTCATCGGGATCGCGGAGGAGGTGACGGCGAGGGTCATGATCGGCGGATCCGCCGGGTTCACCTTGCTGTACACCGGCGGGTTGGGCAGATCGCTCGGCAGCAGGTTGGTGGCGGCGTTAATGGCCGCCTGCACTTCCTGCTCGGCGACGTCCAGCGGCAGGGTCAGCTGGAACTGCAGCGTGACTACCGAGGCGCCGCCAGAGCTTTGCGACGACATCTGCTTAAGGCCGGACATCTGGCCGAACTGGCGCTCCAGCGGGGCGGTGATAGCGGAGGTCACCACATCCGGGCTGGCGCCCGGATAGAGGGTAACCACCTGAATGGTCGGGTAATCGACTTCCGGCAGAGCGGAGACCGGCAGGAAGCGGTAGCCGATGATCCCGGCTAACAGGATCGCCACCATCAGCAAAGTGGTGGCGACCGGACGCATAATAAACAGCCGGGACGGGCCGCCGGTGCGGCCTGGGGGTAACACCTGCATCAGGAACGCGCTCCGTGTTTACCGCTCTGGCGCGGAGCGGGCTGCGCCTGCTCGCTGCCGCTGGCGGTGACAACTTCCACCTTCGCCCCCTCGGTCAGACGGTCAATCCCGTCGGTGACTACGCGATCCCCGGCGGAAAGCCCGGCGCTGATGACCACTTTCTGGCTGTCCTGGATGCCGGGCGTCACGCTGTGTTTGCTGACTTTATTCTCGTCGTTCAGCACCCACACAAAATGCCCTTCGTTGCCCATCTGCAGGGCGGCGGCGGGGATCACCACCGCGTTCTCTTCGGTATCCACCAGCAGGCGGGCGTTAACGAACTGGTTGGGGAACAGCGCGTCGTCCAGATTGCTGAAGCGCGCCTTCAGCTTGATGGTCCCGGTGGTGGCATCGATCTGGTTGTCGAGACTCAGCAGCTCGCCGACACTGATTTTCTGTTTATTGGTGCGATCCCAGGCTTCGACGCTGAGCGCTTTGCCCGCTTTCTGCGCCTGCACCACCGTGGCGATGCTGTTTTCCGGCAGGGTGAAGACCACGTCGATCGGGTGCGTCTGGGTGAGAACCACAATCCCGGTGGTATCCCCGCTGGAGATCTGGTTGCCAATATCCACCTGCTTTAAGCCGACGCGGCCGTCAATCGGCGCGGTGATGCGGGTCCAGTCGAGCTGCAGCTGGGCGCTGGCGACGGCGGCTTCATCGGCCTTTACGGTGCCAGCGGATTCCACCACCAGCGACTGCTGGGTGTCGAGCTCCTGGCGGGAGACGAGGTTGGTTTTCACCAGCTGCTGGTAACGGGCGAGATCGCGGCGGGCGTTCGCCAGGGTGGCGTTATCTTTCGCCAGCTGACCCTGCGCCTGGGCGAGGGCGACTTTAAACTGGCTGGGGTCGATCTGCGCCAGCAGGTCGCCGGCTTTGACCTGCTGTCCCTCCTGGAAGTGAAGGCTCAGTAGCTGGCCGTCGACCCGGCTGCGCACGGTCACGGTATTGGCCGCCGTCACGGTACCCAGCCCGGTGAGATAGCGCGGCACCGCTTGTTCGGTCGCGGTCGCCGCCTGCACCGGCGCCAGCGCGCCGCCGAAACGGCCATGACGCGCGCCGCCCGGCCCCTGCGGGCCTTGTCCCGCTGCGGGAGCGCTGCTGCCGCTCGTGCCACGATCGTGCCAGAACCAGTAGGCGGCTCCGGCGATAATCACTACCGCCAGCGCGGCGCCCCAACGACGTATGTTACTGCCTTTCATTAGTTTACGGTCTCATCCTGAAGCGTTTCGCTGAATGATACTAGTTTAGTGAGGGAAGGGGCCGTAAAAATGGAGGAATTATGAAAAGAAGGTTGAGAAATGTCTGGATAACCGCCGCGACGCCGGGCGGTCTCGTTGGAGATTTCCGGGGTGATATCAACTTTTAGTTTAAAAAAGTAAAAAATAGTTGTATCCGGGAGGGCTTTAATTAGATTTATGCGGTGAATAAATCAGTGCATTTTCATAATAATAACATATGCACTTAAAAATCAACGTGTTAAATAATCAGGGGTCATTGCTGTGGCAAACGCAAACAAACTCACGCTCTTCATCGTCATTTTTATGCTGATGGGGATCCTCTCCGGCGCGGCTATCCATGCCTACGCGACGCCGACCACCATCTCCGCCTGGGCGGACAACATTACGCTGCTGACCGATCTGTTTCTGCGGTTGATCAAAATGGTCATCGCGCCGTTGGTGTTCAGCACCCTGACGGTCGGCATTATGCGTCTCGGCGAGACGGCGACCATTGGCCGGGTAGGCGGGAAGGCGATGGTGTGGTTCATCACCTCCTCGGTATTATCCATTCTCGTCGGGCTGGTGATCGTCACCTTCCAGCACCCGGGCGCCGGGTTAAACCTGGCGGTGCCGAAAGAGGCGGTGGATACCGGCCTGGCGGTCAGCGGCATGAGCCTGAAAGGATTCCTGTCGCACACCATCCCCACCAGCATCACCGAGGCGATGGCCAACAACGAGATCCTGCAGATTGTGGTGTTCTCGATGTTCTTTGGCATCGCCGGCGCGTCGCTGGGCGAGAAGTTTAATGCCCCGCTGGTGGCGGCTCTCAATGTGGTGTCGCACATTATGCTGAAGGTGACGGGCTACGTGATGTACGTTGCGCCGCTGGCTATCTTCGCCGCCATTTCGTCGGTGATTGCCTCCCAGGGGCTGGGGATCCTGCTCAACTACGCTTCGTTCATCGGCGGTTACTACCTGGCGGTGCTGTTGACCAGCGCGGTGCTGATTGCCGTTGGTTATATGGTGCTGAAGAAAGAGGTCTTCCGTCTGCTGAACATGCTGAAGGACCCGGTGCTGGTCGCGTTTACCACCAGCAGCTCCGAAGCGGCCTATCCGAAGACTCTTGAGCGGCTGGTGAAGTTTGGCTGCTCGCGCAATATCGTCTCGTTCGTCCTGCCCATTGGCTACTCGTTCAACCTCGTGGGCTCGATGGTCTACTGCTCCTTCGCCGCGATGTTTATCGCCCAGGCCTATAACGTACCGCTGAGCTTTAGCGAGATTACGGTCATGATGCTGACCCTGATGCTGGCCTCGAAAGGCATCGCCGGGGTGCCGCGCTCGGCGCTGGTGGTGCTGGCGGCCACGATCCCCAGCTTCAATATTCCGGTTGCCGGGATCCTGCTGCTGATGGGTATCGACCATTTCCTCGACATGGGGCGCTCCGCCATCAACGTGTTGGGTAACGGCATTGCCACCGCCATGCTGTCGAAAAACGAAGGTCTGCTGACCGACGAGGAAGCACAGCCGGACTGGGAAGCCGAGAAAGCGGAAGCCTGATCCTGCCGCGCCCTTTCACAGAGGGCGCCATTCCGCACGGAAAAAAAGACCCCTGACAGGCACGTCAGGGGTAATGTGACGAAGTATCAGTTTTCCTCGTAACTAGTCTTTTTTCTTATATAAAAACGCGCGGTAACGTCTTTATACCGAGGAAGCGTCAGAGTTTAACGTTATGTTCGGCAGCGCTGGCGCTTTTTTAGCATCCTGCGGCTATTTTCGGATTCCAGACAATATCACTACGGGAATATCTTATTCTCTTCTGTTCGCTATTTGCCTACCAGCGCTCACGTAACAGATTCATAAACTGGAAAAAGTCGTGATTATTATTCAGGCTGTATTTTTCCATAATCTTATTCTTATGGTAAGCGGCGGTGCGGGGACTGACCCGCTGCAGGGCGGCGATTTTACTCATGTCCAGCCCTTCAAGAATACCGTGCACCACAGCGGTCTGCGACCGCGACAGGACACGATGCGGGCAGCTGGCGCAGCTCAGTTCCCGGCTCGTGGCGTCAGTGGCCGACGGGTTCATACAATGCTGTAGTTCGCTTTTAATGATCGCCAGCAGCTGTGGAATACTGGCCGTTTTCAGCGAGACAAAAATGACTCCTTTCAGGCAATTAATCATGAAATCGTCTTCCGGCAGCTGGTCGTAGCTGTGGAGGATAATCAGGGAGCTGCCTTTTTTTCTGTTTTTAATCAGGGTATTGCACAGATAGATTTCACCAGGGATCACTTCGCATATAATAATATCTTCGTCTGACAGGTCGTTATTGCGCCAGGAGAAACGGGCCCGCATATCGTCCCGGGAGAGATCATTAACCATGGCCACCAGCGATTCACGTACAAAGGTGTTGCGGGTATTGATGGTGACATTAATGTTTCTCATGGCGTTATTTCCTTATGCAAAACATAACGCCATGCTGTGACAAATCCTCCGGGCGTATGCGGTGTGTTGATTTTATAAACGTACCTGTAATCGTTTTTAATTATTATAAAGTGAATTATTTACGACGCGTCGAACGCTTATCGTTAAACGTAAACTTCTGCCGTCTCCTGTCTTTTAGATAGGAAATAAAACTGTATACAGAGATGCTGAAGAAAAATATGCATAGCAATAATATTAACCACGTTTGCATGGCCATCGTTTTTACCTTGTTTGTGCTGCATGGTGTCAGAATTTACCGCGAACGGCTATTACGTTTTGTTATATGTTTTCCTGTCCACTGAAAATCATACGACATCATCCTGATGTGCTAGCACTATAAGAAAGTTCTTAAGCGCGTCGTCAGTCTCATTCCTCTCATTTCTCTCAGAAAATGAGAAAAATTAACACTTGCGAGTTATTCACACCCCGCGCAGCGGCCAGATCGCGCTTTCGATCAGGAAATAAACGCCAGTCCTTTGCCAAAGATCGCTCGTACGGGCAGGTGGATCCCTTGCTGGCGCGCCTTATGGCGCAGGCGGCTAATCACCACGTCGATGCGGTGCAGGTCAGGCTCGCTGTCGTGGGAAAACAGGCAGGCATGGAGGTCCAGCTTGCTGCACACCTCGTTGCGATTGCGCATTAACAGCTCCACCAGACGGTACTCCTGCTGGGTTAACTCCAGCGTCCGGGCATCGGGAGAAATCAGTTTATCCTCATGCAGACGCCACAGTCCGGTGGCGGCGGATGACGCGGTGCCGGGCGCCTCCGATGGAAGGGCGGCGGGTCGATCCTGCTGCAGGCGGGCGCCAAGGGCGGTGAGGGTCTCCGCAAGGTGGGCGAAGTTAACCGGCTTAATCAGGTAAGCATCGGCCCCAAGGCTGAGCGCCTGCAGTTTATCCTGCTGCTGGCCGCGGGCGCTGACCACCACCAGACCGTAATGCCCCAGCTCATGCAGGTAGCTCAGCACGCTGAAGCCATCTTCCCCGGGCAGGCCGATATCAATCAGCACGATGTCCACCGGATGGCTATGCAGTTGTCGCCAGAAGGCTTCGGCGCTGCGCGAGCCCCACACCTCGAAGCCGCGATAGCCCAGCCAGGCCAGCAGTTCATCCAGCAGATCGGCGTTATCTTCAATTATCGCCAGCCGTAAAGCCATACGTCGTTCTCCTCTTAAGCAACTGTCGGGAGGGTGAGAATAAAGGTGCAGCCGTCCGGGCCATGCTCGGCCAGCCACAGTTTGCCATCATGAGCCTGCACGATCTGACGCGCAACATACAGTCCGAGACCGGTGCCGCCCGGCACCGGCGACGTGTGCTCGCCGCGACGATAGCGCTCAAAGATCAGTTCCGCTTGCCCGTCGGGCAGGCCCGGGCCGTGGTCGCGAATGCGCAGCTCGGTATGCCCGGCTTCGGAGCGGATATCGATGGCGATTTCACCGGGGGGCGAATACTTCACCGCGTTATCCAGCAGATTGGCGATGGCGATGCACAGCAGGCCGGCATCGGCCTGCAGTTGCGGGCTTTCCACCGCGCCGTGATGGCGGATGTTCAGGTAATGGTCGTGGGAGATGGCCACCACCGAGGCGGCCATGTTGATCACCGACAGCAGGGCGGTCTGCTGGCGATCGACGTGCAGGTCGTGTGAGGCGAGCCGGGCGTCGGCAAGGCAGTTATCGGTGAGCTGCACCAGACGGGTGGCGGCGCGCCCGATGCGATCGAAGCGCGCCTCCTGGCTGGCCGAGGCGGCCGAGAGGCGGAGATTTTCCAGCGCTGCCTGGATCACCGCCAGCGGCGTGCGGAATTCGTGCGCTACCATGCCCATAAACTGTCGCTGATGGAAGCTGGCTTCACGCTCAATCTGCAGCTCACGCGCCAGGCGCTGCTTCTGCTCCAGCTGGCGGTTTTCAGCGCGCACCCGCAGGATGGCAATGATCAGCACCGTAATGATGTGGACGATCAGCGCATACTGCCAGAGGGAATAGATCGCCATATGGAACGGGATTATCCCGTGGATAGACAACTGCACCAGCACCGCGGCGGCGACGTAGAACGGCGGCAGCAGACCCAGCAGCAGAGTGTTACGGTCGATGGCTTTTTTGCGCCACAGCCACCAGGAGGTGAACAGCAGCACCGGGGTGATAATGATGAAGATCACCCCTTCAATCTGCATCGCGAAGCCGTAAAACCCGAGCGGAATGCTGCACTGCAGCACCAGGTTGAGCACCACCGCGGCGATCAGTAGCTGATGAAGCCGCGGCATATTCTTCTTCAAATCAAAAATCTCGCTGTGCAGCCAGAGGGCGGTGGCATAGCTGAACAGGGAGAGGCTGCTGATCATAAAGTCCTGGAACGGCAGCGCCGCGTGGCCGAAAAACCACTCCGGGAAGCCGTGCAGGGCGGCCACCAGCGGATAATTGAGCGAGAAAAGACAGATGCCCCACAGCAGACGCCGGCGCAGGGCCAGCGCCAGCCACAGCGCCACGCCGCTGGCGACGGCGGCCAGGCCGAAGTAGAAGCTCCAGAAAGCGGTGTCGGCGGTCGCCCGCTGCACAAATTCCTGCGGCGAAGAGAGCGAGGCCAGCAGGATCAGGGTGCTGGTGCTGTGCAGGCGAAAGACCACCTCATAGCCAGCGGCGGTTGGCGGCGGGGGGATAATCAGCACGCTTTCCCGGTAGTGCAGGTCGCTCTCGCGGGCGACGTCGCGGTCGCCAAAGGTGCGCTGTTCCCAGGGGGCATCGCTGCCCAGAGGCCGGTAGTAAATGGTCAGATGGTCGACAAAAGAGGGGCCCAGCTGCAGCCAGCGCGGCTCCCCGGCAAACCACGTTCCCGGCAGCTCGCTGCGCAGCCACCAGGTTTTTCGCGAATAACCAAAGGAGGGGATCTGCCGGGTGGTGGCGAGCTGGTCTGTGGGCAGGGCGGCGAAGCGATCGATGGTCATCTGGCCGCTGGCGTCCGCGTACCACTGGACCGGAATATCAATGCCCACCTGGCGCGTCGCCGCCTGCGCCTGTGGGGCGACCAGCAGCAAGAGTAATCCACAGCTGAGCAGCCAGCCTGCCAGGAACCGCGGCCGGCAACTCCGGACCGCTGCGAAGATCGCAGACACCCTTTTCAATCACGCCCCCTTGCGGCATGCCAACGATACAGACCGCAGACATCTGGCTACGGTATGGATAATACGCCCCCGGAAGTGGGGAAGAGTGGACAGGCCTGTCCGGACGAACAGGCCATTTTGCGTGGGAGACCAGGAATATTCCAGCGTAATCTGCATCGGCAGGATCAGGACAGACCTGCTGCGCGGCGGCGGTGGGCTGGGGTTAGCGGAAAACCACCTGCGCCCAGCGGGCCAGCCCGGCGGTTACCGAGCCAAAATCATCGCCACCGGCCAGCGGAATACCCGGCAGCTGGGCGGTCAGCGCCTTTTTGATCAGCGGCGAGCGGGCGCTGCCGCCGGTAAGATAGATCACATCCGGGGTGGTCTGGCTGCTGTCGAGCGCGAGCTGCACCTGTTCCATAATGCGGGTCAACGGTTGATCCAGTGCGGCTTCCAGACCCTGCTGGGCGATGGCGGTGGCCAGCTCGTCCTGAATAAACGGCAGCGCGGTTTCGACGCTGGCGGCGCTGGAGAGGGCGATTTTGCTCTCTTCGGCGCTGCGCACCAGACGATAGCTGAGACGCTGGCGCCAGACCTTCAGCAGCAGAGCCACCTTGTCGGCATCCCGGGCGCTGCGCAGCAGATCGTTAAGCAGACGGCCGTTGGCGGTGCTGTAGAAATCGCTCTGCGCCGGCACGTCGTTGATGGCCACCGCGTTCCACCACGGGAGGATCGGCAGCGCGATGCCTTTCTCCGTTTCGCCGCCCATACCGAGGAGGGGCATCAGGCATTTGAAGGCCAGGGCAATGTCGAGGTCGTTACCGCCGATGCGGCAGCCGCTGTGGCCGAGCAGGCTCTGCTGGCGGTCGGCGCGCTCCCGCCACTGCGGGCCCATCAATAGCAAGGAACAGTCGGTGGTCCCACCGCCGATATCGACGACCAGCACCCGTTTTTCTTCATTGAGGGTCGCTTCGAAATCGAGCCCGGCGGCAACCGGTTCAAACTGGAAGACCACATCGCGGAAACCGGCGCGGAGAGCCGCCCGCTCAAGGATCCCCTGCGCCTGGGCGTTCGCGTCGTCGCCGCCGAGGCCCTGGAAGTTAATCGGCCGGCCAATCACCGCCTGGTCGATCTGCTCGGGCAGCTGGCTTTCGGCCTGCAGTTTGATGTGCAGCATCATGGCGCAGACCAGGTCTTCAAACAGGGCCACCTGCTGCGGCTTCAGCCCGCTGGCGCCGAGGAAGGATTTTGGCGATTTAACGAAGTAGACCTCTTCCGGATCTTCAACATACTGATGCAGCGAGGCGAGACCGAACTGCACGCTGTTGCGCAGCACCTCGATGTCTTCGTCGCGGTTGGCGGCAATGGCCCGGCGCAGCAGCGCCTGGTTTTCATCGCTGTGGGTGGGGACGTCATGATGGCGATAGAGCCACTCGCTGACCGCTTCGCGCGTTGGCGCGCAGAGCATCGAGGGCAGCAGCGCGCTGCCGTTTTCCAGTGTCAACAGCTGAGGGGTGTTTTCCCGCATCACGGCCACCGAACAGTTGGCGGTGCCGTAGTCAAAACCAATAAACATCGTCTGCAAAATCCCCATGCCGGTGAAGAAGGGGGGCGACTTTAGCGGATCGTCGCCAAGCCGACAACTGGAATTTAAAAGCAAGGCGCTGACGGTCAAGGGCGACTATCATTGAAACGCTATATAAAGGAGAGCTTATGGTGCTGTTACCCTGGACCCCGCCTTACGACTGGGCGTGGATGGTTGGTTTTCTGCAGGCGCGTGCCGTCGCCGGCGTCGAGCGCTTTGATGAAGGAGGCTATAGTCGCAGCTTTGGCGTTGAAGGGCATCGCGGGCTGATTCATCTGGCGCCGGACGAAGAGGCGCAGGGCCTGCGGGTGACCCTCTCCCCGGGGCTGCAACCGGTGGCGGAGATCTGCTATGCGCGAATTGGCCAGCAGTTTGATTTAGCCTGCGACCCGCGGCAGGTCGCCGGGGCGTTGGGCTCTCTGGCCGAGGCGCGGCCGGGACTGCGCCTGCCGGGGGCGCTGGATGCCTTCGAACAGGCGGTGCGGGCGGTGCTGGGCCAGCTGGTGAGCGTGGCGATGGCCGCCCGGCTCACTGCCAAAGTGGCGGCTGGCTGGGGCGAACCGCTGACGGAGGCGCCCGGCTATGTGTTATTCCCGACGCCAGAGGCGCTGTCCCGGGCCGACCCGCAGGCGCTGAAGGCGCTGGGAATGCCGCTTCGGCGTGCGGAGGCGCTGATCCACCTCGCCCGGGCGGCGCTCAGCGGCGAGCTGCCCCTGACGGCGCCAGCGGACATCGACGCCGGGCTGCGTCAACTGCAGAGCCTGCCCGGGATTGGCCGCTGGACGGCAAACTACTTTGCTCTGCGCGGCTGGCAGGCGAAAGATATCTTTTTGCCGGATGATTACCTGATTAAACAGCGCTTTCCGGGAATGACCCCGGCCGCCATCGCTCGCTATGCCCGTCGCTGGCAGCCGATGCGATCGTATGCGCTGTTGCATATCTGGTATACCGACGACTGGATCCCGGCGGCGGAATAGCCGTCCGGGGCGCATACCACTGGTATCGGGACGCTGAAATCCCTATAATTGCCGCGTTTGGCGGTCCGCCGCCACCCTCCATCTCTATCCAGGTTAATCAGGTCGCAAAAATTTATGACTGATATGTCCCATCAGTGCGTCATTGTAGGTATCGCCGGCGCATCGGCTTCTGGCAAAAGTCTTATTGCCAGTACTCTCTATCGCGAATTGCGTGAACAAGTTGGCGACGAACATATTGGCGTCATTCCGGAAGACAGCTATTACAAAGATCAAAGTCATCTGTCGATGGAAGAGCGCGTCAAAACCAACTATGACCACCCGAGCTCAATGGACCACAGTCTGTTGTTCCAGCACCTGCAGATGCTGAAAAGCGGCCAGCCGATTGAACTGCCGGTCTATAGCTACGTCGAGCATACCCGCACCCCGAACACCATTCACGTCGAGCCGAAGAAGGTGATCATTCTTGAAGGGATCCTGCTGCTGACCGACGCGCGCCTGCGTAACGAGCTTAACTTCTCTATTTTCGTCGACACCCCGCTCGATATTTGCCTGATGCGCCGTATTAAGCGCGACGTTAACGAGCGCGGCCGCTCCATGGACTCGGTGATGGCCCAGTACCAGAAGACTGTGCGCCCGATGTTCCTGCAGTTTATTGAACCGTCGAAGCAGTATGCCGACATCATCGTGCCGCGCGGCGGCAAAAACCGCATCGCGATTGATATTCTGAAGGCCAAAATCAGTCAGTTCTTTGAATAACCTGGCCGAATTGTGTAACGTGCAAAGAGTAGCCCTGTTGCCCTCTCCGCCGCGAAGCGTGCGGGAAGCAGCCTTATAAGGAGAAAGCCCATGCGTCTGTGTGACCGAGATATCGAAGCCTGGTTGGATGAAGGGCGACTCGCCATCAATCCGCGCCCACCCGTTGAGCGTATTAATGGCGCGACGGTTGATGTACGGCTGGGTAATAAATTCCGCACCTTCCGCGGCCACACGGCGCCGTTTATCGATTTAAGCGGTCCGAAGGCCGAGGTCAGCGCCGCGCTGGACCGCGTGATGAGCGAAGAGATTGTCCTGCCGGAAGGGGAGGCCTTTTTCCTGCATCCGGGCGAACTGGCGCTGGCGGTGACCTATGAGTCAGTCACCCTGCCTGCCGATCTGGTGGGCTGGCTGGACGGACGCTCCTCACTGGCGCGGCTGGGGCTGATGGTGCACGTTACCGCGCACCGCATCGACCCGGGCTGGTCCGGCTGCATCGTGCTTGAGTTCTACAACTCCGGCAAACTGCCGCTGGCGCTGCGCCCGGGAATGCCTATCGGCGCGCTAAGCTTTGAGCCATTATCGGGCCCGGCGGCCCGGCCGTATAACCGCCGTGAAGACGCCAAATATCGCGACCAGCAGGGCGCGGTGGCGAGCCGAATCGACAAGGATTGATAACGTCAACGGGGTGTTGCTGAGGGTGCCATGAGACGAATACTGACAACGCTGATGATCCTGCTGGCGGTCATTGTCGCCGGGCTTACCTCGTTGGTATTGCTGGTCAATCCCAACGATTTTCGCGCCTATATGGTGCATGAGGTGGCAGAGCGCAGCGGTTATCAGCTTGAACTCGATGGCCCGCTGCGCTGGCACGTCTGGCCGCAGCTCAGCATTCTCAGCGGACGCATGACGCTGACAGCCCGGGGCGCCGAAGAGCCGGTGATCCGCGCCGACAACATGCGCCTCGACGTGGCGCTGCTGCCGTTGCTGTCGCACCAGCTGCAGGTGAAGCAGGTGATGCTCAAGGGGGCGGTGATCCAGCTGACCCCGAAAACCGAAGCGGTTCGCGATAGCGCTGCGCCGGTGGTGCCGCATGACAACACCCTGCCGCAGGCTCCGGAGGACCGCGGGTGGTCCTACGACGTGCGCCAGCTGCAGGTGGCCGACAGCGTGCTCTTCTTCCAGCATGAGAACGGCGAGCAGGTCACTGTGCGTGATATCCGCCTGCAAATGGAGCAGGATGAGAATCACCGGGCCACCGTCGACTTCTCCGGCCGGATCAACCGCGACCAGCGCGACCTGGCGCTGAGCTTCTCCGCTACCGTGCAGGGCGGCGACTATCCCCACTCCTTAAAAGCCGACTTTAGCCAGCTAAGCTGGCAGCTGCGCGGCGCCGAGCTGCCCCCTGATGGCATTAATGGCCAGGGCAGTCTGCAGGCCAGCTGGCAGGAAGATGGCAAAACTCTGCGCTTTGACAACCTGAATCTGATGGCCAGCGGCAGTACCCTTACCGGCAACGGCAGCGTGGTGCTGGGGGATCGCCCGGACTGGTCGCTGGATCTCCACGCGACCACCCTGAATCTCGACAGCCTGCTGGCGCCCTCCTCGCCAGCGACCGACAGCAGCGCCAGCCAGCAGGGCCAGAGCCAGACGCGACCGCTGCGTCCGGTGATCGCCGACAGCGATGAGCGCGAAGATTACCAGAGCCTGCGCGGCTTTAACGGCCGGATGGCCCTGAGCGCCGACCAGTTGCAGTGGCGCGGCCTGAACTTCACCCAGGTGCAGAGCGAAATCAGCAACCAGCAGGGGCTGCTGACGGTCAGCAAAATGCAGGGCAACCTCGACGGCGGGCAGCTCTCTCTCCCCGGCACTCTGGATGCCCGAGGCGACACGCCGCACGCGACGTTCCAGCCGGCGCTGCAGAATGTGGAGATCGGTTCGCTGATCAAAGCCTTTAACTATTCATTAAACCTGACCGGCAAGCTGTCGCTGACCGGCGAGTTTTCCGGAACGCGCATTGACGCGGATGATTTCCGCCGTCACTGGCAGGGGCAGGCCCAGCTGCAGATGGCCGATACCCGTACCGAGGGGTTGAATTTCCAGCAGCTGGTGCAGCAGGCCGTGGAGCGCAGCACCAACGTGCGGGCGCAGGAGAATTACGACAATGCCACCCGCCTGGATTCCGTGAGCAGCCAGCTGACGCTGGATAACGGGGTGGTGACGCTGAACCGCCTGCAGGGGCAGTCCGACGTGATGGCGATGACCGGCGAAGGTCAGCTTGATCTGCAGAAAGAGAACTGCGATATGCGCTTTAACGTGCGCGTGCTTGGCGGCTGGAAAGGGGAGGGCAAACTTATCGACCGCCTGAAACAGACCGCCATCCCGCTGCGCATCTACGGCGACTGGCAGTCGCTGAGCTACAGCCTGCAGGTTGATCAGATCCTGCGCAAACAGCTACAGGATGAAGCGAAGCAGCGCCTCAACGACTGGGTTGAGCGTAATAAAGGCAGCAAAGAGAGCAAAGACGCCAAAAAACTGCTTGATAAGCTGTAATCTCCACCCCCGCGGCCCGGGCCTTCCGGGCTGTGAGATTGTCGTCAGAGGGTGATGTCATGTTGATGCCGGGTGGCGGCTACGCCTGACCCGGCCTGGGTTGTGCGGTGGGGTTATTCCCCGGTTTATGTCGCCATCCCGTAGGCCTGATAAGCGAAGCGCCATCAGGCAGTGTGGCAGCTGTAGAGCATCAATTCCCCGTGATGAGAGAATGTCGTCAAAGTGTGGAGCCCCGTTGATGCCGGGTGGCGGCTACGCCTGACCCGGCCTGGGTTGTGCGGTGGGGGTAATACCCCGGTCTGCGTCGCTATCCCGTAGGCCTGATAAGCGAAGCGCCATCAGGCATGGGTTTGATTATCCATCCCACCGCCCGGGATACCCCGGGCCGTTTTATGCCTGACGATTACACCTCATAATCCAGCTCATCCTGCTTTGCCGGCGGGACGATCTGCACCTTCTGCACCCGATGGCTGTCGACCTGCAGCGTGCGTAGGGTATAGCCATCAATCTCAATGGTTTCTCCCACCTGCGGCACATGCTGCAGATACTCCATCAGCAGACCGGCGACGGTGTGGTACTCCCGTTTATCATCCAGCGGCAGCGGAACGTACTGCACCAGGTCCTCCAGCGGCATATGGCCGTTAACCGTCCACGAACCGTCCTGATGATGCTGAATATCGTGCCGGGCGTCGATCTCCTCCACCTCGTTGGGCAGATTACCGGCGATAGTCTCCATCACGTCGCTCAGGGTCACAATCCCCTCGACGGAACCAAACTCATCGACCACAAAGGCGAAGTGGGTGCGGGCCTGACGGAACTGCTCAAGCGCGGAGAGGAGCGGTAACCCCTCCGGAAAGACCAACGGCTGGCGGACCAGCACCTGTAGATCCAGCGGCTCCTGGCGCAGGGACTGCTGGAGCAGGTCAATAACATGAACCACCCCCAGCAGGTCTTCATTATCTTTCCCGCCGGTCACCACCAGCCGGGTGTGCTGATTTTTCTCCACCAGGCTGCGGATCTCTTCCTCCGGCGCGCTGAGGTTGATGCGCTCGATATCATGGCGCGACGTCATAATACTGCTGACGCTGCGCTGATTAAGGTTCAGCACCCGCTCAATCATCAACCGTTCCTGCGGATTAAACAAAGGATGATGGTCCTGATCGGCCACCAGCGACGCCGTGTCAGCATCCAGTTCAGCTTTTTCCTTCTGACCGCTCAGCAGGTTCATCACCGCCTCGGTGGTGCGCTGACGCAGCGTCATATTGGCCGACAGGAAGCGACGGCGGTTAAACAGCGCCAGCTGGTTAAGGGCTTCAATCATGACCGAGAAGCCAATTGCCGCGTACAGATAGCCTTTCGGGATAATAAAGCTGAAGCCTTCAGCAATCAGGCTGAAGCCGATCATCAGCAGGAAGCTCAGACAGAGGATGACAATGGTCGGGTGGCTGTTAACGAAGCGCGTCAGCGCCTTGCTGGCCATCAGCATCAGGCTGATGGCGATGATCACCGCGGCCATCATCACCGCCAGGTGGTCGACCATGCCGACGGCGGTGATCACCGAGTCGAGCGAGAAGATAGCGTCGAGCACCACGATCTGCGCCACCACGGCCCAGAATTTCGCCCCTCTGCGCTGGGTGGGATTATCGCTGTCCTTCCCCTCCAGCCGTTCGTTGAGTTCGACTGTAGCTTTAAACAGCAGGAATAAGCCGCCGAACAGCATAATTAAATCGCGGGCGCTGAAGCTGAAGTCGTGAAAAACAATCAGCGGTTTGGTCAGGGTCACCAGCCAGGAGATAGAGGCCAGCAGCAGCAGACGCATGACCATCGCCAGCAGCAGACCGGTGATACGAGCGCGGTCGCGCTGGGCGGGCGGCAGCTTTTCGGCGAGGATAGCGATGAAAACCAGGTTATCGATACCCAACACCAGTTCGATAACCACCAGCGTGACGAGACCTGCCCAGATTGACGGATCGGCAATCCATTCCATATGTATTAAAACCTGTACGACTGCGGTATGTGTTAACACGATCATGGATAAGATGAGTCTAAAATGCAATAACGACGCGGATATCACTCCGCCAGGGGTGGATATATTTCCAGCAAATTAAGAGAACAGAAAAGAATTATGTTCCAAAAAAGATCAGCGGAAAAATAACAATATGGCGGAACGCGCTGGAATAAGCTTGCTGATATCAGAACCATAACCCGCTGCGTTTTGCCCGGCGCAAAAGCGAGGGCAGTCCCGTCGTTCGCCACGGTAGGCACCCTTCCTCATCCCCGGGTGAAGTGCGAAGCCCGCTCACAAAATCGGCATAATTCACATCATGAAGTGAGCGCAGAATAGCGCCGATCGCAGTTCTCTGCCGTGGTTTACGGTTATTATCCTGCCATATCTGGCTGTTTGTGCTGAAATATATTGCCTGGTGAAATTAATTATCTATATCTATTCTTTCCGGACACATGGGCGCCGCAGCCTGCAGCTGGCAGGGGCTGCGTACCAAAGGCCGCGATGTACGGGCCTTGCGGCGACATCGCACTGTGCAGGGAAGCGGGCCGCTGAATATCCTGATGGAGAATAAGATTATTCTCACTTCAAACTGTTGGTAAAAGGAAGTTGTGTGTATTCTTTTAGGTGACAGTGAATTTAAGAATTTGGCGGGCAGATGCCCGGGCAGTATCCGTGTATTATCAGTTCCAATGGATTTGTGACATGTACAATTTTGCAAAACTGCGTGTTTTGCAACCAAACAGGTGAAGATGAATATGGCGAATTTGAAAGCGGTTATTCCGGTCGCAGGACTAGGCATGCATATGCTGCCGGCCACAAAGGCAATTCCTAAGGAGATGCTGCCGATCGTTGATAAGCCAATGATTCAGTACATTGTTGACGAAATCGTCGCCGCCGGGATCAAAGAGATTGTCCTGGTGACGCACTCCTCGAAGAATGCAGTGGAAAACCACTTTGATACCTCCTACGAGCTGGAAGCCCTGCTTGAGCAGCGCGTCAAGCGCCAGCTGCTGGCGGAAGTCCAGGCCATTTGCCCGCCGGGCGTAACCATCATGAACGTGCGTCAGGCACAGCCGCTGGGTCTGGGCCACTCCATCCTCTGCGCCCGCCCGGTAGTCGGGGACAACCCGTTTGTGGTGGTGCTGCCGGATATCATTCTCGACGGCGGCACCGCGGACCCGCTGCGCTATAACCTCGCTGCCATGGTCGCTCGCTTTAACGAGACCGGCCGCAGCCAGGTGCTGGCGAAACGCATGCCGGGCGACCTCTCCGAATACTCCGTTATCCAGACCAAAGAGCCAATGGTGGCCGAAGGGCAGGTGGCGCGTATCGTCGAGTTTATTGAAAAACCGAACGAACCGCAGACCCTGGACTCCGACCTGATGGCGGTGGGCCGCTACGTGTTGTCGGCAGATATCTGGGCTGAACTGGAGCGTACCGAGCCAGGCGCCTGGGGCCGTATCCAGCTAACGGACGCCATTGCCGAACTGGCGAAGAAGCAGTCCGTTGACGCGATGCTGATGACAGGCGAAAGCTATGACTGCGGTAAGAAAATGGGCTACATGCAGGCCTTCGTCACCTACGGAATGCGTAACCTGAAAGAAGGCGCCAAATTCCGCGAAAGCATTAAAAAACTGCTGGCCTGAGCGCCGACGTAAGGGGGGGGCGGCAGGGCAGGGGTATTTCGCCACGCCGCTCATAACGTTATGCAGAAATTACTCATAACGTGAATGTTATAACGATTGTAAAGAAACGTATGGCTTCGGAGACTTCTGGTAGTTTGTCTCTGATCTCTGTGGTGCAATGGTCGGAGTAGCGGCAATAATGCTTTGTGAATAGTCACTTAGTGCGACAATTCTTAAAGCGCAGGGAAAGCGGTCAACGTCAGCCAAAAATAAAACTTGACTGCGATCATGTTTCCGCTTTAAACATCTCACTTGCATGCATAAAAATGTGAAATGAATTGGCATGCGAGCTGGTACAGACATTACGGATAATCCCTGAGCACGGCAGTGGACATCATCGAAGGATCACAGGTATATGAACTGGCAACTCATCTCATTTTTTGGCGATAGCACCGTTTTGCTGCCCAGCGCAGCGGCGCTGTTTATTGTCCTGATGCTGCGTAAAACGTCGCGGTTGCTGGCGTGGCAGTGGAGTTTGCTGTTCGGCATCACCGGCGCCATTGTCTGCGCCTCCAAACTGGCCTTTATGGGCTGGGGTCTGGGCATTCGCGAGCTGGATTACACCGGCTTTAGCGGCCACTCAGCGCTTTCCGCGGCCTTCTGGCCTATCTTCCTGTGGCTGCTTAGCGCTCGTTTTTCCGCGAGTTTGCAAAAAGCAGCCGTTGCCACCGGCTATATTCTGGCCGCTGTGGTGGGGTATTCACGGCTGGTCATCCATGCGCATTCCGTCTCGGAAGTGATCGCTGGCCTGCTGCTCGGCGCTGCCGGCAGCGCTTTGTTCCTGTTGCTACAAAAACGTACCACCCATTCGGAAAGCCTGAGTATTTCCTGGGGCGGCGTCGCGTGCCTGGTGATGGTCCCGCTTATCCTGTTGCATAGCGGCAGTAAAGCGCCGACTCAGTCCCTGCTGGGGCAAATTGCCACCGCAGTAGGGCCGCTGGATAAACCCTTTACGCGTACCGATCTGCATAAGCAGGCCTGGTAATTGCCATTTGTTTTACAGGGGAAATTAAGTTTTCGCCGGTTAATTAGACAAATAAGAAAATAATCTACTATATGCCAGTCAATTGATAATTCATATTTATGAAATAATGCAGTGCTACTACATTGTAATTGTCAATTTGCGTGGATATAGCCGTGGTCAGACGTTTCTTAAATGCGTTCAGAAAGCACCTGTTCCACGTTGGATGAATAATCCTGCATCGAGAAACTATTAGAAATTGTAGTTGACTGTCGCGTCATCATCTGATTTTGGAATGACGTATATGTAATGGAAAAGATGTTTTTTTACAAAGGGTTATCTTTGCCTGTGCCGGCATGGTGGCGCCAGGCAGATGTTAGGTAGTTAAGAGCAATAAATAATCTTTATTGGCGAGCCGCTTATTTTTCGCCAAGAAAACAGCGGATGGGATTAATTGGCAGATATTCGGCATCAAGACTCCCAATTGTGACCGAAATCCCGTAGACTTAACGCCGCAAAAATAAAGGCCTGACCAATTTATCACCCACAGGCCGATTAAATACGCCGTTCAGGTAGTCAGTGCGCTGGTAGCTGTTAAGCCAGGGGCGGTAGCGTCGCTGAAACCACCTGTTGCTGCACAAATATCTTCTCTGAACGGCTATAAAAATCGATGCACTTTGGGTGATTGACGCCATAAGATATCTATCAAGCTCATCAGATATCCTCATAAAGGGGTCAGGAGCAGCTGCTGATATCGCCTGTACACCAACTTTCCCGTCTCATCGATAGCCTGTACGGTAAAATTCGCCTACATTGTGAGCTGGGTGGATGTGATAAGGACTACGAGCAGCTTAGGGTAACTGTACTTGCCTCGCCGGTGTTGCACAGCGAAGTCAGCTGGTGCCGCGAGCGCTTTCTATCTTGGTATTCCCCTCATTCTCATTGAGATACGACAGCGGGGCTGAAAATGGATCTTGTACAATGATAAAAATTGCGCGCATTGCCGTGACATTGGGCTTGCTTTCCTCACTGGGAGCCCAGGCTTACGCGGCCGGGTTAGTGGTAAATGATAACGATCTGCGAAACGACCTTGCCTGGCTTTCCGATCGCGGGGTCATTCATCTGAGCCTGTCGACCTGGCCGCTGAGCCAGGAAGAGATCGCCCGGGCGCTAAAAAAGGCCAAACCGTCCTATTCTTCTGAGCAAGTGGTGCTGGCCCGTATCAATCAGCGACTGTCTGCTTTAAAAGCTGATTTCCGGGTTACTGGCTATACTTCAACTGACCAGCCGGGGACCCCGCAGGGGTTTGGTCAGACGCAGCCGGCAGATAATTCGTTAGGCCTGGCGTTCAACAACAGCGGCGAGTGGTGGGATGTCCACCTCCAGGGCAACATCGAAGGGGGAGAGCGGATCAGCAACGGCTCGCGCTTCAACGCCAACGGCGCCTACGGCGCGGTGAAGTTCTGGAACCAGTGGCTCTCCTTTGGCCAGGTACCGCAGTGGTGGGGGCCTGGTTATGAAGGCAGCCTGATCCGCGGGGATGCGATGCGGCCTATGACCGGCTTCCTGATGCAGCGGGCAGAGCAGGCGGCTCCAGAGACCTGGTGGTTACGCTGGGTGGGTCCATGGCAGTACCAGATCTCCGCCAGCCAGATGAATCAATATACCGCGGTACCTCATGCCAAAATTATCGGCGGACGCTTTACCTTCACGCCGTTCCAGTCATTAGAATTAGGTGCGTCGCGTATTATGCAGTGGGGCGGGGAAGGCCGCCCTGAATCACTCAGCAACTTCTGGGATGGTTTAACCGGTAAAGATAATACCGCCGCGAATGATCCTAATGAACCGGGCAATCAACTGGCCGGTTTTGACTTTAAGTTCAAACTGGAACCGACGCTTGGCTGGCCGGTAAGCTTCTACGGACAGATGATCGGTGAGGATGAGTCGGGTTTTCTTCCATCGTCTAATATGTTCCTGGGAGGGGTGGAAGGGCACCACGGCTGGGGTAAGGATGCTGTTAACTGGTACGTGGAAGCACATGACACGCGCACCAATATGAGCCGAACCAATTACAGCTATACCCATCATATCTATACCGATGGTTATTACCAGCAGGGCTATCCGCTGGGCGATGCGATGGGTGGGGATGGTCAACTCATCGCCGGTAAGGTTGAGCTTATTACGGAGGATAACCAGCGCTGGAGCACGCGCTTAGTATACGCAAAGGTTAACCCTGAGAATCAGTCGATCAACAAAGCGTTCCCTCATGCGGATACTCTAAAAGGTGTACAGCTGGGATGGAGCGGAGATGTTTATCAGTCGGTTCGTCTGAATACCTCACTGTGGTACACCAACGCTAACAATAGCGACAGCGACGACGTTGGGGCCAGCGCAGGGATAGAGATACCGTTTAGTTTATAAGGCTGAATGCTGAAAACAGGGGAGAGAGGGTGGTAGCGCTGCAGGACGCAGTCAGCTTTTATCTTTCCACAAGCCGGCAGGGAAGTAACGGCTATGACAGCTGCTCAGGAATTGGCAAATTTTGATTTACTGATGATGTGACATTATGAAGAAAAAACTTGTTAGATTTTCGGCATTAGCATTGGCAATTGGGTTTTTATCGGGTTGTACGATTATTCCTGGGCAGGGATTAAATAGCCTGCGTAAGAATGTTGTAGAACTTCCGGACAGCGACTACGATCTGGATAAACTGGTCAATGTGTATCCAATGACACCTGGCTTGATCGATAAACTGCGCCCGGAAAGCGTACTGGCACGTTCTAACCCTCAGTTAGATAGTTTGCTCCGAAGTTATGAATATCGCATTGGAGTGGGCGATGTATTGATGGTTACTGTTTGGGATCACCCGGAATTAACTACACCTGCAGGCCAATATCGTAGCGCCAGCGACACCGGTAACTGGGTTAATTCAGACGGTACCATTTTCTATCCTTACATTGGTAAGGTACAGGTAGCGGGTAAAACACTCGCTCAGGTGCGTCAGGATATTGCGAGCCGTTTGACCACTTATATTGAAAGTCCTCAAGTTGATGTTAGTATTGCCGCATTCCGTTCGCAAAAAGTGTATGTTACAGGAGAGGTAGCTAAATCGGGTCAGCAGCCAATTACGAATATCCCGTTAACGGTGATGGATGCGATTAATGCGGCAGGAGGTTTGGCTCCTGATGCTGACTGGCGAAATGTTGTGCTGACTCATAACGGGAAAGATTCTAAAATTTCTCTATATGAATTAATGCAGAAAGGTGATTTAACGCAAAACCGCTTGCTTTACCCTGGCGATATTCTGTTTGTACCCCGTAATGATGACCTTAAAGTTTTCGTTATGGGTGAAGTCGGTAAGCAGAGCACGATGAAAATGGATCGTAGCGGTATGACCCTTGCTGAAGCTTTGGGTAATGCGGAAGGGATGTCTCAAGCTTTTAGCGATGCAACCGGTGTTTTTGTAATACGTCAATTAAAAAATGATAAGACTGGTAAAATTGCGAATATTTATCAATTGAATGCTCAAGACGCATCAGCCATGGTGCTTGGTACTGAATTCCAATTACAACCTTATGATATTGTCTACGTCACTACAGCTCCATTGGTTCGTTGGAATCGTGTGATGTCACAACTTGTACCAACGATTACAGGTGTACACGATATGACTGAAACAGCGAAGTTCATTAAGGATTGGCCATAAAATGTTTGAATCTATTCTGGTCGTGTGTACGGGAAACATATGTCGCTCACCTATTGGAGAGCGGTTCTTATTAAAGATGCTTCCTAATAAAAATATCGCGTCGGCAGGAACAGGTGCATTGGAAGGCCATGATGCTGATGAACACGCAATAAAAGTCGCATCAATGAATAATATCTCTTTAAGCGGTCACAAGGGAAAGCAGTTTACGCAAGATTTAGCACGCCAATATGATTTGATTTTAGCCATGGAAAAAAAACATATTGAGCAAATTGGTAAAATTGCGCCTGAAGCAAGAGGCAAAACTATGCTATTCGGTCACTGGATCGGTAAAAAAGATATTCCGGATCCTTATCGCAAAAGTGAGGAGGCATTCTTATCAGTCTATGCCTTAATTGAACAGGCTGGGATCCTCTGGGCGGAAAAACTTGGGGCCAAATAATCAGGAATTCATGAATGTCAGTAAATAAAAAAACCACAGTTACAGAGTCTGATGATATCGATCTTGGAAAACTGGTCGGGGAATTAATTGATCATAGAAAATTAATTATTTCTATAACCGCCTTGTTTACACTCATTGCAATTATTTATGCTTTATTCGCTACGCCAGTATATCAAGCTGATGCAATGGTACAAGTCGAAGAAAAACAGGCAAATGCTATACTAAGTAATTTAAGTCAAATGCTACCTGATAGTCAACCACAGTCTGCGCCTGAAATTGCCTTGCTGCAGTCTCGAATGATTTTAGGTAAAACAGTTGATGATCTAAATCTGCAAACGCTTGTTTCTGAGAAGTATTTTCCTTTGTTTGGGGAAGGTTGGGCAAAATTAACAGGCCAGAAACCCCATTCTATTTCTGTCTCAAGATTTTATGTGGGAGAGAAAGATAATAACGACGAAACTGATGCTATATTGAAGGTCTTAGATTCAAAGAATTATACCATTACTGGTGAAAACTTTGAGTTGAAAGGCACCGTTGGCGAACTGGTAGAAGGAAATGGCGTATCAGTCAAAATAAACGAGATAGATGCCCCCATAGGTACAGAATTTAAAATTTCCTCAATAACTAAGTTAAAAGCCATTAGTGATCTTCAGAAAATATTTTCTGTAGCGGATCAAGGAAAAGATACAGGAATATTGAGTCTCACTATCACTGGTGAGGACCCAGTTCTTATTAAGAAAATTTTAAATAGCATAAGCGAGAATTATTTAGCACAAAATATAGCTCGTCAGGCTGCACAGGACCAAAAAAGTTTAGAGTTTTTAAACCAACAACTCCCTAAGGTCAGAAGTGACTTAGATAATGCAGAAGATCGGTTGAATGCGTATAGACGGCAGAATGATTCAGTTGATTTATCCTTAGAAGCAAAATCAGTTCTAGATCAAATTGTCAATGTTGATAACCAATTGAATGAGTTAACATTCCGAGAGTCAGAAATATCACAGCTTTATACAAAAGAACATCCAACTTATAAGGCCTTATTAGAGAAAAGAAAAACTCTGCAGGATGAGAAAGGGAAACTAAATAAACGTGTTTCTAGCATGCCAGAAACACAACAAGAGATACTACGCCTAAGCAGGGATGTCGAGTCCGGTAGAGCTGTATATATGCAGCTACTTAACCGTCAGCAAGAATTGAATATTGCAAAGTCTAGTGCGATAGGAAACGTCAGAATTATTGATAGCGCAGTGACGCAACCAAAACCAGTCAAACCAAAAAAAGTCTTGATCGTTATTGTGGGACTTGTATTGGGGGGCTTTGTATCAATTGGTTTTGTATTATTTAGAGTCTTCCTAAGAAGAGGAATTGAAAGCCCGGAACAACTTGAAGAGTTAGGCATTAACGTTTATGCAAGTATTCCAGTTGCAGAAGCTGTTGCTGAAAAAGCTCTGCAGAAATCAAGTTGGAAAAGGAAATCGGTAGAAGAATACAGTAGTTTTCTTGCAATTGATAACCCAGCTGACTTAGCCATTGAGGCAATAAGAGGCTTAAGAACCAGTTTACATTTTGCAATGATGGAAGCCAGAAACAATGTTCTAATGATATCGGGTGCCAGCCCAAATGCTGGTAAGACATTCGTAAGTACAAACTTGGCTGCTGTCATAGCACAAACTGGCAAGAAAGTACTGCTCATTGATACGGATATGCGAAAAGGTTATACGCATCGGTTATTCAATGTCTCAAACGATAATGGTTTATCAGATGTTCTGTCAGGCAAAATCAAAATTGAAAATGCTGTAAAACCTGTCAAGGATATAGGATTGGATTTTATTTCTAGAGGAATGGTTCCTCCAAATCCAGCTGAACTTCTGATGCACAGACGATTTGGGGAACTTATCGAATGGGCAAGCAAAAATTATGATATTATTGTCTTAGATACACCACCAATATTAGCTGTAACAGACGCTGCTGTAATTGGCAACTATGCAGGTACAACCCTTTTAGTTGCGCGTTTCGAGCAGAATACAGTTAAAGAAATTGAAGTCAGTTTCAAAAGATTTGATCAAAGTGGTGTGGCTGTAAAAGGTTGTATTCTAAATGGAGTTGTCAAAAAAGCTAGCAGCTATTATGGATATGGATATAACCACTATGGTTATTCATATAACAATGACAAGTAATTAATTTATCGCCAGGTCTCTTTTGGGGCCTGGCAGAAGTAACATATTCTCATTGGCAATAAAAAGTTAATCATACTAAGTGCGAACAACTATTAAAGAGGAAGTTATGACACTTCTCGGCAGGAATTTTATTGTCAGTATGATGCTGGCATTATCAGATTTTGTAAGCTTTATAGCTTCTATCTATTTCGCTTTAGGTATTTTATCGATATTCGTTGGACCTCAACAATATGATTTACTAGACCCGGCATTAGGTCAATGGATAGTATTACACTGGCTTTTAGCACTATGCTGTATAGCTTGGTTTTCAATGCGTTTGAGGCATTATTTTTATCGTAAAACATTTTGGTTTGAGTTAAAAGAAATACTTCGTACTTTGCTTATTTTTTCTATTATCGAAATTGCGGTTGTGGCATTCGCAACTTGGCCATTCCCTCGTTATTTGTGGGGAGGAACTTGGTTATTTGCAATGATACTTGTACCTTTTTCAAGGATGTTAACGAAGTATATTTTAGATAAGTGTAATCTTTGGCAAAGGGATACATGGATTATTGGAAGCGGTTCAAATGCGCATGAAGCATACAAAGCTATAAGTAGTGAAAGAAATCTTGGTTTAAATATTGTTGGTTTCATATATACAGATGTTGGAACACTTCCAGGCGATACGATAGAAAATATAAAAGTTGAAGCAGTTGATAAAAATTGGCTTCTTACTAAAAATAAGAAAACACAATTTATCGTTGCAGTCGAATCATTTCAAGGCGAAATCAGAAACGCCTGGTTGAGAAATTTTATGATTAAAGGGTATCGTTATGTATCCGTTATACCGACGTTGCGTGGTATGCCTTTGGATAGTACTGATATGTCATTTATATTTAGTCATGAGGTTATGATTTTCCGGGTGCAACAAAACTTAGCTAAATGGTCTTCAAGGGTACTAAAACGTGTTTTTGATATTATAGGGGCATTGGCTATTATTGTTATCCTATCTCCTGCTTTATTATATATTAGTCTAAAAGTTCGGAAGGATGGCGGGCCATCTATTTATGGCCATGAGAGAATAGGCAAAGATGGTAAACCATTTAAATGTTTAAAATTTAGATCCATGGTTGTTAATTCTAAGGAAGTTTTAGAGAAGGTACTTGCTACTGATCCTGAGGCTAAGGCTGAATGGGATGCAACATTCAAACTCAAAAACGATCCTCGTATAACTCAAATAGGACAATTCCTACGAAGAACAAGCTTAGATGAATTGCCTCAGTTATTCAATGTGCTACGTGGGGAAATGAGTTTAGTAGGGCCTCGACCCATAATCACCGCTGAATTAGAACGATATAATGAGGAAGTTGATTATTACCTATTAAGTAAGCCAGGTATGACTGGGTTATGGCAAGTAAGTGGAAGAAGTGATGTTGATTATGAAACCCGAGTATACCTCGATGCATGGTATGTTAAAAATTGGTCAATGTGGAACGATATAGCAATTTTGTTTAAAACAATAAGTGTTGTATTAAGAAAAGATGGTGCGTATTAGTGCATCCCACATTTTAAATATAACATTAAAACTTTTGATGGGATAAAGAGGTATCGCAATTTGAAAAAAATATTGATACTAAGTCATACTCGCGCATTTTCAGACTTCAAGATTGGAAGTCATCATTATGCAAACAAATTGGCAGATTTAGGCTTTCAAGTTTCATACTCTGGTGTGCCAGAAACAATTTTCCATAAACTTTTAAAAAAAGAAATTAGAGGCCCTTATAAGTTAGATGCAAATGTAAAAAACACACAACTTAGAACTTTGTTCCCAATAACTCTTCCTTCATCTATATTTACAGAGACATTAAACTGTCGGTTACTACCTTTTTATAAGGGCAACTCAAAAATTTTAGATGAGTATTATGATGTTATTATTTGTGACTATCCATATTTCTATCCACTGATAAAGCACCTGAAATATTTTTCATTAATATATCGTCCTACAGATGATTACTTGGCTATGGGGGGGGATAAGGTAAGAGCATATGAATCAAGGATCTGTATAGAAGCAACTAAAATAGTACCAACCTCTGAAGTAGTATCAAATGTGATCATTAACAGATATTCTATCTCCAAAAATAGGATAGAGACTATAACAAATGGGTTTGATGCAGATAAATTTTTTATAAAAAATAATAGTAAAGATCGTAAAGGAGCCGTATATATTGGTTCATTAGATGACCGTTTTGATTTTGATGCACTAAAAATACTTGCTCAAAAGAACAAACAAGAAATTTTCGATATTTTTGGTCCAATAAACAAAAGTGCACAGCAAAGAGTTGATGAACTAAAATCATTCAATAATATTAAATTCCATGGTAGTGTTAATTATGATGATACAAATAATGTATTAAATAATTATAAGGTAGGATTGCTATTGCTTAAAAATGATCCTTCGAATAAAGGAAGGAGTCCTATGAAATTATGGGAGTATATTGCATGTGGTTTAAATGTTCTATATTCGAATATTGATAATATTGCTCATGTAAAAAATACGTATCAATACAGTAATGGAAGTGATATTTCGGTTGTATTTAATAAAGCAATTGATACTCCATGCTCTATATTAGACACTCATGATAGCTTAAAAATAAATTCTTGGGAACATAAAGTGAAATTACTGACTGACTTTTTTCCCGAATAGTCATGTAAAAATAATGACTAATGTGAGAACATATCGAAATGTATATTACACGAAAAAACTTTACTCCAGCCGCGATATTTATAATTACTAATGGAGTTTCTATATTATCTTGGCTGTTTCCCGACTTTGGTTTCCTTCGTAAAGGCTTTACAACTCAGTTTCCTATTTTAGATGAAGATACACTTGGTTATATATCTGTCATGCTACTTCTACTGAGTTTCCTATGGTTAGGTTATAATTTGTTTCCAAAAAGTAGAGGGCTTGAAAGATTTGAGACGATAATCGTTAATGATAGAATGTATTTCTTCAGTATATGTATTTCGATGTTGGGATTGTGCGCAAGTTTTTTAGCAATAATGAAAACTATGTCTATTGGTGATATTCTGTTTGTTGTTCAGGGAGGACAGGCCAATGCATTAAAACAAGCATTATACGAAGACTATTCATTCGGCATTGTTAGTCTAAGATATGGTGTAATATTATCAGGAAGTTTTGTCATATACAGGCGATTGATTGGGGTCAAAAATCTTTGGATGGACTTATTGGCAGTACTGTCATTATTGTTTGTTTCAATGATGTCTAGTCGTTTAACTCTTATCGCTGCGATATTTGGAGGCTTGTATTTATTTATATATTGGAAAGGAAAGGTCAAGTTTAAATTCTTACCTGTTTCAGTTGCAATAATGGTGGGGTTCCTTTTATTATCGGCGATGAATTGGAGTAGAAATGCTAATTTTTACGAGTCTAAAGGGTTAGGTTTTTTTTCTGCTGGGGTATCTGAAATTCTGGCCTATACCGGAACTCCTGTCCAGGGGGCACTTTATGCAGTAAGTAATCCTTCTGTAGGGGATGAAAGTACTGCTGTGTTTTATAGCAGAACTACGATAGAACCTTCACTGACAACAAACTCAGCAATATTAGATGTAATAAGGTTATATGGACTCTGGGGGCTACTGTTATCAGCTGTAGTTTTGTTTGCGTCGGGATTATATATTTCATTTTTTGAAAGCTATAAATATGGTAAGTATATTTATATGAACATCCCAATATTCTATTCAATCGTTGAGTTTTGGCGGATATTTTTATTTTTTCAGGGGATTATTATTACACTCATTTTTTCTTGTGTATTTTTAACAGTTAGCTTAATGCTGAGGTTTGGCAGGAAATAGCATTGCTTAAATGCTCATGATAAAACTGTGTATTAATATTAGGAAAATGTATGTCGATATCTAAACGCAATTTTCTCAAGGCAGTATCATGTGCTTATTTTTTTTATAGCTTTAAAGCATTAACAAAAGTTAACCAACCGATAGAAGACTATATTTCTACCAAAGATAAAAACACATGGCCAAGTAAGGTCCATAGAGTTGAGGAGTTTTATACTAGCACTGATCGTGACTATTCCGATGCAATTCTGAAGGGGATTAACTATTGCTCCTTAAATAATTGTGTTTTGTTTTTTTCTGATAAATACAAAATCAGCCGATCGATTATTTTACCAGATAATACCTATATCATGGGAAAAGAGGGAGCATTACTATACTGTGACACTGATAAGCCGATAAGTATATTTTCGGCAACTTCAAAAACAAACATCAACATTAAAGGCTTAAGTGTTGATGGAGGAGTAACAGAAAAAACAGGAAAGAATTATACACGGTTAGTTAGGTTTATCAAGTGTGTTGATATTACCATTAATTCATTTAAAGCTCGTAATAGCGCTGACTGGTGCATATCATTTGAAGCATGTAAAATAATAAGACTTGAAGATATTATTGTTTCAGGCGGAGGGCACCTTAAGCCTGGAGGAAGAGATGGTATTCATTTTCTTGATTGTTCATATTTCTATATTGATAGAGCGGATATAACCTCTGGAGATGATTGCATAGGCATAACGACGCAATACGGTAACAGTTATTATGGTTCAATTAATAATGTAACAGGCAGTTCAGAAATTGGCTCAATTATTGCGTGTAATGAGGAACAAAAAAAAGACAAAACATACTATGCTAGTAATATTGGTTTTATAAACATAGCCAATGTTTCTGTCAAAAATAATGGCACAGCGAGAAACATAGTCCGGTTTTTTGCATACAATGATCACTCCAATATTAGTAATATTAAATTATCTCGTATTGATGGGATATCTAATAGTTATGGGGTTTATATAGGTGGTGTGACAAATTTAGCTCTTAATGGAATTAATGTTTCATCGTTAAATAAGCATGCGATATATTTAGTGAAATCAAAAAATATTCAAGCACAAAATCTTGCATATGGATTGAGTAGGGTTGTTGGATATTATGGTGTAAGTATTTTTAATTGTGAAAATGTTTCTGGTTTGTTCAAGTCACACAATGTTAATGGTGATAAGAAAATTTTGATTACGAAAAGCAAGGTCATAAAATTAACTGATAACTGAAAACATTTTCCCATTTTAAAATATCTTTCTTATCAATACGCAGGGTGACAGAATTGGACAAGACAATTATTTTTGATTCAAGATGGATTGGCGACCACGGAATAGGCCGCTTTGCAAGAGAGATTTTTGAACGTATAGACTGTCTTGAAAAAATTGGTATAACAGGGAAACCCTCTGGAAAGTTAGATTTTTTATGGTTGACTTTATATTTAGCTCGTAAGAAAAAAAAATTTTTCAGCCCTGGTTATAATGCACCAGTTTTATTCTTGAAGAGAAGTGTTATAACAGTACATGATTTGAATCATGTAGATGTTGAGCATAATACTTCTCTATTGAAAAAAATATATTATAGATTAATATTGAAGCGTGCGTGCAAGAGATGTCATAAGGTTTTAACCGTTTCTGAATTTTCAAAACAAAGGATTGCGGAGTGGGCTGGTATTTCTAAGGATAAAATTGTTGTTGTTGGTAATGGTGTTTCCGATGCTTTCAATAATAGTGTTCCTCCTTATGAACATGAAAAGCCATTTATCTTTATTGCTGGTAATAGGAAACTCCATAAAAACGAACACGCTGCTCTTAGGGCATTCGCGAAATCTTCCCTTCGCAATTCTCATTCAGTAATTATGACCGGTAGTATAACTGAAGAACTTTCATCCCTTATTAAAGAGTTAGATATTAATGATGATATATTTTTTTGTGGAAGAGTGACCGACAAGGAACTGGCGTCAATTTATAAAGGGGCATCTGTTTTATTTTTCCCATCACTATATGAAGGTTTCGGCCTGCCTGTTATAGAAGCTATGTCTTGTGGAACTCCTGTAATTACATCTAATACAACCTCTTTAGGTGAAGTTTCTGGAGATGCTGCATTGTTAGTAGATCCAACAAATATTAATGAAATGACATATGCCTTGGAGTCTGTCTGTAGCGATGAACGTTTACGGGAGACACTAATCAGTAAGGGGTTCGAAAGATGCAAACGTTACACTTGGGAAAATACCATCAACATAATAAAAAGAGAAGTTATTGAAAAAAAATTATAATGTTTCGTATCATTATTTAGGTTTTCTTGCTTTTTGTTAATTTTGAATTATAAGGTGCTTTATGACGAATGATTTTAGTATTGGAATAATTGCAGACTGGCTTATAACATATGCAGGTTCAGAAAAGGTTATCGCGGAATTTATTAAATTATATCCTGAAGCTGAACTGTATTCAGTGGTTGATTTCTTATCAGATGAGAAGCGTATTCACTTTAATAATAAAATAGCACAAACAACATTTATACAAAATCTGCCTAAAGCCGCCAGTAAATATAAAAATTACCTTCCTTTGATGCCCCTAGCGATTGAACAATTGGACGTATCAAAACATGACATTATACTTTCCAGCTGTCATGCTGTTTCAAAAGGAGTTTTAACGGGGCCGGATCAACTGCATATAAGTTATGTTCATTCACCTATTCGTTATGCGTGGGATTTACAACATCAATACCTAAAAGAGGCAGGTCTCGACCGCGGACTGAAGGGTATGATGGCTAAATGGCTACTTCATAAAATGAGATTATGGGATTATCGTACTTCCAATGGTGTTGACCATTTTATAGCTAATTCACATTTCATCGCAAGACGGATAAAAAAGGTTTATGGTAGAGATGCAGATGTTATTTATCCTCCTGTTGATGTTGAACGATTTACTTTATGCACAAATAAAGAAGATTACTATTTAACAGCTTCCCGGATGGTCCCTTATAAGCGTATTGATCTGATTGTTGAAGCATTTTCTAAAATGCCGGATAAAAAGCTAGTTGTTATTGGTGATGGTCCTGAGATGAAGAAAATAAAATCAAAAGCAACAAAAAACATTGATATATTAGGGTATCAATCTGATCAGATAATGCAAGAACATATGCAAAAAGCTAAAGCTTTTGTGTTTGCTGCTGAAGAAGACTTCGGTATTACACCCGTAGAAGCACAAGCATGTGGTACTCCGGTCATTGCTTTCGGAAAAGGCGGAGCATTGGAGACAATACAACCCTTAGGTAATGCAAATCCAACAGGGTTATTCTTTAAAGAACAAAGCCTTCAAGATTTAGTTGATGCAGTTAATTCATTTGAAGCTAATGAGTCAATGTTTGATTATGAAAACTGTAGAAGTCATGCTTTAAAGTTTTCTGTTCAAAGATTTAACGATGAAATTGCAAGTTTTATTTCTACAAAATATCGTGATTTTTTGAATAATAAAAATATCAAATATTAATTTCTTTGTTGGTGACACTATGAAAAAAAAATTAGTTTATTTTCCTAAAAGTGGTGGCGCAAATGCATATCCGCTTAGGATGCAAAAAATTCTAGCGTCTTTTTCGGATGTTGAAGGACTTAATCTGAAAGGTACAATGCAAGAGATTTTAAAATTTAATTTTTCTAAGAAAGATGTGCTGGTTTTAAATTGGATTGAGTCAGATATAATAGGAAAAACTGGGAGGGTGTCTCTAACTGGTATTTCAAAGATCTTGCTCAAGATATTTATTTTTAAATTAAAGTTTAAGAAGATAATTTTTGTAAGACATAATATTTATCCTCATAAGGCAAATAAGGAAAACAGTAACAAGGCAACGAAATTAGTAGATAAACTTGAGGGTTTATTTGATCATAAAGTCGTTCATTCTCCAGTTTATACGAAAGATGGATATGAATATATACCCCATCCTTTATACACATACCCTCTTGTAATTGATAATAAAAATCTGGTTGAGTGTGACAATAATAAGTTTATTATATTTGGTAGGATTTTAGAATATAAAAAATTTGAAGTTATAATTGAGAGTTTTCCCGCTGAGCAAGAGTTATTAATTGTCGGCCATTGTGAGGATTATGGCTATCTAGATAAAATAAAAGCTCTTATCCGTGAAAAGAAAAACATCACTATTTTCCCATCTTATCTTGATGATAAAGAAGCAAAAGAATTAATAAATTCTACAGGTGGACTGATCATTAGTCATGCTGATGAAGATATGATTGTCAGCGGTTCTTTCTTTTATGGCTTAACTATTGGGGTTAAAATGTATGCAGTATCAACTCCTTTTTTGAAATGGGCTGAAGAGCAATTTGGCAATGACATAATTGAAACTTTTCCTGATGTTGTAAGTCTGTGTAAACGAATTGAAAGAAGGCCAATTCGTGAACATATAAGCAATGGAACAATTAGTGATATCAATAGTTCTTTTTCAGATGAAGCTATTGCAAGTTCTTTTAGTCGATTATGCCAAAAATGATTTTATATAATTGCTCAATTATACAATTAAAATGAAAACTCTAAACTGAGATTAATAGATGAGTTTATTTAATAATGCTAGATGGGTAGCCATCTCTCAGGTAGTCAAAATCTTTGTTCAGTTAATTAATATTGTTTACTTGGCTAGGTTAATACCTCCAAGTGAATACGGTATTATGGCTATGGCTTTAGTCATTATTAATTTCGGAATGTTGATTCGAGATCTTGGTACCGCTGCCGCAATTATTCAAAGAAAAGATATTGATAATACGATTATAAACTCTATTTTTTGGCTCAATTTGTATATGGGGCTAGGAATTGCAATATGTATCGTTTTGTTCTCTCCTTTGATATCATATTTTTTCCGTGAACCAAAGCTAATCATGGTTTTAGTATGTATTGCTATTATATTTCCATTATCGAGTAGTTCTTCAGCCCATTTGGCTTTGTTGGAAAGAGACTCTAAATTTAAAAAAATAGCTTCAATAGAAATTACTTCTTCAGTTATTGGTGTCTTTATCGCATTGTTTTTGGCATATAAAAGTTTCGGTGTTTACAGTTTGGTTTGGCAGACAATTATATTCAATGCATTGTCTACAATTCAGTTTTGGAAAGCCTCAAAATGGCGTCCGACATTTAACAAAATGTTCGATTTTTCAGGGCTGAAAGAAATTTTTGGTTTTAGTGCTCATTTATCTATCTTTAATTTAATAAATTATTTCTCTCGAAATGCAGATAGTTTTATAATTGGCAGGTACATGGCATCTTCAGTGCTCGGTGCGTATAGTCTTGCATATAGAATAATGTTATTTCCTATAGCGAGTTTGACTTTTGTTGCAACTAGAGCTCTCTTCCCTATACTGAGTAAAAACCAGGATGATCATGAGACTCTTAAAAAGACGTATTTAAATTGTGTTTTTTCTATTTTGTTCATCGTTGTACCTTTGATGAGCGGTTTAGCATTTCTTAGCAAACCGTTTGTCATTCTAGTTTTTGGAAAAGAGTGGCTGCTGACATCAAGTATACTATTATGGTTAGCCCCTACTGCAATAATTCAGTCTGTGTTAAGTACAAGTGGCACAGTGTTTATGGCAAAGGGTCGTACAGATATTTTAATGAAACTGGGTGTTTTGGGCATGTTACTTTATATGTCTGCATTTATTATCGGAGTGCAATATAATATCATTACTTTTGCTAAGTTCTATTTTTTGGCTAACATCATTAACTTCTTTCCAGCGATGTACTTACTTATGAAAATTATAAATGGTAACCTTTTCGAGCTTTTCAAAAAGGCATTGCCAATATTTTGTATGGGGTTAATTATGATTGCTGTCATGTTCATTGTTAGAAAACCAATCAATTCATTATTTGATGAGATTTCTTTCTCATATTTGCTTACAATGACATCTATTGGTGCCATTACTTATTTTATTTTGGCAATTGTTTTATTAAAACCTGTTAGGTCTTTTATAGTTAATAGAGTACCATTTATAGGATGATCATTTTAGTCAGTGATTTATGAGAATCATTATGTTTTTTAATGAGATAACATATGAATAAGTTAACATCAATCTATCTTGATCTAATTCGTTTTACGGCGGCCTTAGTGGTCGTATTATCACATGCTGCCGGGTTTACCTCACTAAAAATCCCCATAATCTCAGGGCTAGGAACTGAAGCTGTAGTGGTTTTTTTTGTATTATCCGGTTATGTAATTGCATATGTCTCTAGCAATAAAGAAAATAATTACATTGCTTTTTTTAAAGCTCGGGCCATACGTATATACTCCGTGCTTGTTCCAGCTGTTTTAATTACTTTAATCTTTGACCATATTGGTCTTAAATATAACCCTTCTTATTATTTTTCACATTCCAACTTTCACTATGATTACTCTATTTTTACATTTATAAAATTAAATTTTTTCTTGGGGGAAGGTTTTAATCAACATTTGGTTTTTGGTTCAAATGAGCCTATTTGGTCAATTGGTTTTGAATGTATTTATTATATTTTGTTTGGCTCGTTGCTTTTTTGCAGGAAAAAACCAATCTTAATTTTAATATTCTTTATATTTATTTTTATATCTTTGCCGAAAGTGATTATTTATTTCCCGTTATGGCTTATGGGAGTAGTTGTATACAAAATATCCAATGTGAATTTCAAGTATTCTCATTTCTTATTTATTTTTACATTCCCGCTTTTCTATTTAGCAATAAAATTACCATTGGCTCATGTCCCAATGTATAAACCATTCGTTTGGAATTTACATCAGTTTTCTTCAATTGTTTATTTTTATTTATTTTCTCTAGTGGTTTCAATTAACATTTTTACCGCTAGGGCTTTTTTTGAATTTACTGGCTTTAAAAAAATATTAACATCATGTGAGTATTATATCAGATATCTTTCTGGTAAAACTTTTACATTATATCTTATGCATTTACCAGTTATGATGCTTATCTGTTCATTGTATTATCCGAAAACAATTATAAGTTCTCTTTTTGTAGTTGTTATCACAATAGTTATTACTTTTTTCTTCTCTTATCTTTTTGAAAATAAAAAAGGGATACTTTTCACTTTTGGTAGATATTTTTCTTCTAAAATTTCAGGTGTATATAAATCATAAAATCTGTAATTTTAGTTCTTCTAGCATGAAGTTATTTTTGAGCTTTAAGGCTATGTGCTTTTTTGTCTTTGAGTTAAAATAGAATCGCAATTAGACTACGAAGTGTAGTTTACACCTATGACAGGAGTATGTAATGTCCAAGCAACAGATCGGGGTTGTCGGTATGGCTGTGATGGGGCGTAACCTCGCGCTGAACATCGAAAGCCGCGGTTATACCGTCTCCGTTTTCAACCGCTCCCGTGAAAAGACCGAAGAAGTGATTGCCGAAAACCCTGGCAAGAAACTGGTCCCTTATTACACAGTACAAGAGTTTGTTGAATCCCTCGAAACACCCCGCCGTATCCTGTTGATGGTGAAGGCCGGGGCTGGCACCGACAGCGCCATCGATTCCCTGAAGCCTTACCTCGATAAAGGCGACATCATCATTGATGGCGGCAACACCTTCTTCCAGGACACCATCCGTCGTAACCGCGAACTGTCTGCCGAAGGTTTTAACTTTATCGGTACCGGTGTTTCCGGTGGTGAAGAGGGGGCTCTGAAAGGGCCTTCCATTATGCCAGGTGGTCAAAAAGAAGCCTATGAACTGGTTGCTCCAATTCTGAAGCAGATCGCGGCGGTTGCAGAAGACGGTGAGCCATGTGTCACCTATATCGGTACTGACGGTGCTGGCCATTATGTGAAGATGGTTCATAACGGCATCGAGTATGGTGACATGCAGCTGATAGCTGAAGCTTATGCGCTGTTGAAAGGCGGTCTGGCGCTCTCCAACGAAGAGCTGGCGCAAACCTTCACCGAATGGAATGAAGGCGAGCTGAGCAGCTACCTGATCGACATTACCAAAGATATCTTCACCAAAAAGGATGAAGAGGGTAAATACCTCGTCGATGTCATCCTTGATGAAGCAGCAAACAAAGGAACCGGTAAGTGGACCAGCCAGAGCTCACTGGATCTCGGCGAACCTCTGTCTCTGATCACCGAGTCCGTGTTTGCTCGTTATATCTCTTCGCTTAAAGACCAGCGTGTAGCCGCGTCGAAAGTGCTGAGTGGTCCGCAGGCTCAGCCGGCCGGTGATAAAGCTGAATTTATCGAAAAAGTGCGTCGCGCGTTGTACCTCGGTAAAATCGTTTCCTATGCTCAGGGCTTCTCCCAGCTGCGCGCTGCTTCTGATGAATACAACTGGGATCTGAACTACGGCGAGATCGCTAAGATTTTCCGCGCTGGCTGCATCATTCGTGCGCAGTTCCTGCAGAAGATCACCGATGCTTATGCACAAAACGCCGGCATTGCTAACCTGCTTTTAGCTCCTTACTTCAAACAGATCGCTGATGACTATCAGCAAGCGCTGCGTGATGTCGTGGCTTATGCTGTGCAGAATGGTATTCCGGTACCGACGTTCTCTGCCGCAATTGCCTACTACGACAGTTACCGTTCCGCAGTTCTGCCAGCTAACCTGATTCAGGCTCAGCGTGATTACTTTGGTGCGCACACCTATAAGCGTACTGATAAAGAAGGTATATTCCATACAGAGTGGTTGGAATAAACCTCTTGACGCAGTCAGGCCATTTGGCCTGACTGTTTTTTAACTTTATATTTGACATTGTACTCTGCTCATAAGCATTTCCATTATTAAAATATTTCTACCAGCTGAATTTAATTTTTAAGAATTTGCCATATTTATTATCTTGTACGCCTATATTAGTCTGCTTCTGGCCTCAGTAAATTACTGGGTGTTTAATAACAGGGTTTTAATTAAAGGAAATTAATATGTTACTTCCTGTGATAATGGCTGGCGGTACCGGCAGTCGTCTCTGGCCGATGTCTCGCGAGCTTTACCCGAAACAGTTCCTCCGGCTGTACGGGCAGAACTCCATGCTGCAGGAAACCATCACCCGACTCTCGGGCCTTGAAATCCATGAACCGATGGTCATCTGTAACGAAGAGCACCGCTTCCTGGTGGCTGAACAGCTGCGCCAGCTCAACAAGCTGTCGAACAACATTATTCTTGAGCCGGTCGGGCGCAACACCGCCCCGGCCATCGCCCTGGCGGCTCTTCAGGCCACCCGCCACGGCGACGACCCGCTGATGCTGGTCCTC
>Ga0209796_10000190_pt1 | contig 64840 bp, 51 predicted proteins | sample AgamicOrSfrz_FD_187167 | JGI IMG/M metagenome (GOLD analysis project Ga0209796, IMG submission 187167) | Agave microbial communities from Guanajuato, Mexico - Or.Sf.rz (SPAdes) (version 2) | ecosystem: Host-associated > Plants > Phyllosphere > Phylloplane/Leaf | place: Guanajuato, Mexico...
GAACCCGCTCACGCGCCGGCCCTCCGGTCGTTTCAATTCATGGCCAGTAACAGGCAAACGCGGGAAGAACCCGGCCAAACCACGAATGAAACGAGAGGCAAAGCGGCCACGGAGGCCGGAAAAGAGAGGTGGGGAGCTCACCGCGGAACGCGGACAGACGTATTGCAAAGCCGCGCCTGCTGCCGTTTCGCCAACCTTTCATCAACAAGAAACAGATGACGAAACAGGCAAAGATCTCAATTCACTCCCGATGATATCAGGAAACTCTCCATCCTACCAGGGGTTTAGGGTTTGCGCCAGGCCGTCACGCGTGCCCAGGCGCTCGCGCGGTTCAGTTCGCGGAAATCGGGGACCGCCGGCGTCAGATGAACGGCGGCCACGTGCCTTTCGGCCTGTTGCACCGACATGGCGCTTGGCAATCGGCGCCGCCAAGCTCGGCCGCGCCATAGTCCGCGCCTGTGTAACGCTCCCTGCCGCGCTGTGATGCCGCGCGGCCGCCCTGTCCACGCACACAGAATTATGAGGCCGCGCTCGCCCAAATGCTTTTCGGCCCCGCCCCACGCGCCCGTGATCGCGAAATTTTACTTGTCACGACCCCAACGCGAGAAAAATCTTCTTGCGTGACCCCGGTTCGCGACCACGGCGCGCTCGGTGGCCGAGCGCGACTGGCTTAAGGTCGGCCTCCCAGCGGCCGCGCTCGTAGATGTTGTACGCCGACTGCACCACGGACAGACGGGCGAACCTGCCGACGCGCCACCCGACGCCCAATACACGTTCCCGGTCTGATGAAGTCGAGATCCGCGTTCAGCAAGGCATCCAGCCGTGAAAACGAGGTCACTTCGCCGGCGGTCCAGCCGAATACATTGGCGCCGAACATTAGCGGCGCGACTAGCAATTCGGAGTGTCCAATGCGCCGCTTTTGCATGACTTCTTCGCGTTTTATCTGAAGAGAAAAAGAGAATACGCCGCCTTTTCATATCCCGCGGCGCGTGTGCCCGCCGGCTGCAAACCCTTGTGCGGCGCGGCCCTCGCGCGCTATCGAAGGAGCCCGACCGACCCGCGCGATAGAAAGTCCCTCAAGTTTTTTTTAGGGCCGCCGTCAACCTTCACTGAGGCGGCCAGCAATGAACGAAGCTTCCGCCGATGCCAATGTGGCGTATTGGGCTCAGGCTTATTTAGGAGATTTTCCATGCTCGGAATCAATAGCAATATCAACTCGCTGGTTGCACAGCAAAACCTCAACGGCTCGCAAAGCGCCCTGTCGCAAGCTATCACCCGTCTGTCGTCGGGCAAGCGCATCAACAGCGCGGCTGACGATGCAGCAGGTCTCGCAATCTCGACCCGTATGCAAACCCAGATCAACGGTCTGGGCCAGGGCGTGTCGAACGCGAACGACGGCGTGTCGCTGATTCAGACGGCGTCGAGCGCACTGTCCTCGCTGACTTCCAGCCTGCAACGTATCCGTACGCTGGCTGTGCAGGCTTCGACCGGCACGATGTCGTCGTCGGACCAGGCAGCGCTGCAAAAAGAAGTTGCGCAGCAAATTCAGGAAGTGAACCGTATCGCGTCGCAAACGACGTACAACGGCACGAACATTCTGGACGGCTCGGCAGGTATCGTCGGCTTCCAGGTTGGCGCGAACGTCGGTCAGACGATCAACCTCGACCTGTCGAAGAGCATGTCCGCCGCTAGCCTCGGCAGCGGCTCGCTGGCAACCGGCCAACTGGCTGGCACGATCAGCGGTCTGGACATCGACGCATCGACCGGTGCAGCAGCAACGGCCGGCGCAACGGGCGCAACGATCACCTCGATCAACGTCCTGTCCGACGGTCACGGCGGCTTCACGTTCACCGACCAGAACGGTTCGTCGATCGGCGCAACGGTTGCTGGCTCGATCTTCTCGACGGGTACGTCGACGGGCGCAACGACGACTTCCCCGATCACCACGCTGACGATGTCGACGGGTGCATACGACACGACGAACGCTGCACTGACCACGTCGATCACCAACGCAACGGCACAGATCGGTGCGGTCAACGCGTCCAACACCACCGTAGCAAGCCTCGACATCAGCACGGTCAGCGGCGCAAACGTGGCAATGGTCGCTATCGACAACGCCCTGACCGCGGTGAGCAACCTGCAGGCAAGTCTTGGTGCAGCACAGAACCGTTTCAGCGCGATTGCAACGTCGCAGCAAGCTGAAGCAACCGACCTGTCGTCGGCACAATCGCAGATCACCGACGCGAACTTCGCGCAGGAAACTGCTAACCTCTCGAAGGCTCAAGTGCTGCAACAAGCTGGTATCTCGGTTCTGGCGCAAGCCAACTCGCAGCCGCAGCAAGTTCTGAAGCTGCTCCAGTAATAGCTTCTGAAGTTTGACCGGACCTCGCGCGTCACCGCGCGTTGTCCGGTTTTAGTCTTTCGATGGAAGGTTCGCCTTCCATCCTGCATTTCTGTTACGCCAATCACGCATTAAAACGGACGCACGGAGCATTTCCATGTCAACGATTACGAGTTCATCGGCGGCGAGCGCAGCATCGGCAACCATTGCAGCCGACAACGCAGCACTGCAGCAGGCCATGCAATCGGTCATCAGCGGCGCGACCGGCAACAGTTCGCTCGATGTCAACTCGCTCGTCACGGCGCTCGTGAATTCGAAAACCGCTGGTCAGGTTGCCGCGCTGGCAGCCAAGCAAAGCGGCGACACCACCCAGATTTCAGCATTCGGCACGCTTTCGGCCGCGCTCGGCGCGCTGGAGACGGGCCTGACCTCATTGTCGAACGGCGGACTGCAATCCACGTTCACGGCCACCCTGACCGGTGGCACCGGCATTACCGCGTCGGCCGCCACAGGCGCCGTTGCGGGCAGCTACAGCGTCTCGGTCTCGCAGGTTGCGACGGCGCAGGCACTCACGTCTTCGAGCTTCACCGCAAGCCAGGCGCTCGGTTCCGGGACGTTGGGCATTTCGCTTGGCAGCAAGTCGTTCAACGTATCGATCAACAGCAGCAACAACACGCTCGCCGGCATTGCCGCCGCGATCAACAGCGCCACCGGCAATCCGGGCGTCACCGCAACGGTCGTCAACGGCACCGACGGCGCGCACCTCGTGCTCGCCTCTTCATCGACCGGCGCGGCCAGCACTATCAGCGTCGCGGTCAGCAATCTGAGCGGCGACAACGGCCTCTCGAACCTCGGCGTGACGTCCACGGCGAGCACCACCGGCGGCCAGTCGACAATTGCATCGGCGAACAGCAGCAACGCATGGACGCAAAGCACGGTGGCGCAGGACGCGGCATTCACGGTCAACGGCATCGCGGCGACCAGCTCGACCAACGCCGTGACAAGCGCAATCGCCGGCGTCACGTTGAACCTGACATCGGCGGCGGTAACGACTCCGGCCACCACGCAAACGCTGACCGTCGCAGCGGACACGACGACCCAGGCGAACACGATCAACAACTTCGTTTCGCTGTACAACACGGTCGTCACCACGATGGGCACGCTTTCGAAGTTCACCTCGGGCGCGGCGACGCAAGGGCCGCTGCTCGGCGATTCCACGCTCAACACGATCAAGAATTCGCTCGCGTCGATCATCGCCGGCGGCGTGAAGAGCGGCAATGCGACGGCCAGCCTCGGCTCCATCGGCATCTCTTTGCAGGCCGACGGCACGTTGCAGGTGGACAGCACGGCGCTTAACAAGGCACTCACCACCGACTCTGCAACCGTCGCGTCAGTGTTCAATTCGACGGACGGCATCGGCAAGAAGCTTAGTGCCAGCATCACCAATTTCACGCAGACGGGCGGCATGATCGACGCGCGAACCAGCGCGCTGAACGCCGACCTGAAAAGCATCACGACGCAGCAGACGAGCCTGAACGATTACATTGCGCAGTTGACGAGCCAGTACTCCGCGCAGTTCACGGCGCTCAACACGTTGATGGCAACGACGTCGAACAACTCGGCTTACCTCACGCAGCTCTTCGGCGGCACGAACAGCGCCGGCGCGCTCGCGACCAACAAGTAAGCACACGGAGAATCGCACATGGAGCAATCTGCCCTGATCGAGAAAGTGCTCGCGCTGACCGACCAAATCGAGCACGCGGCCGCGCTGGCCGACTGGCCCGAAGCCGCGCGGCTTGCCGAGATCCGTTCGCCGCTCATCATGTCGCTCGGCGCTCAGGATGTGCAGGCGTCGGCCGATGCGATCCGCTCGATCATCGCGCGCAACGCCGCGATTTTCGCCGACGCGCAAATCACGCAGGTGGAACTGGAGGCCGAATACACCGCCGCAATGCGCCGCGTGAGCGCCGCAAACCAGTATCAGAAGGCCGCGCAACTGTGAGCCGATGAGCGGCCCGCACGCCGTACCAGTCTAACCAACAACAACAGCGCACTCGAACGACGGTGCGCTCGTTTCACCCTCGCCCGCCTCGCGCGGGCGCTTCTTTTTGTGCCGCCCGGCTGTCTGCGTAATCAGGTGAATTGGTGGCCATTTTGGCGTCACTTCCACCCTTCAGGCCGCGAATTCCGACTTGATAATCCAACGTACAGCTTCCTCGTGCGAGCATCATGTCCATCCAATTTGACTTCTCGGCTTCCCAGCCTCTTTCCCCTGAACAGCAGCGCGCTCAGGACATCGCTCTCGTCATGCAGAGCGCCATCGAGCAATATCACAAGGGCGAAATCGACGACGCGCGGGCGCTCTTCGAAGCCGTCATCGAGGCAATGCCGCAGCATCCGGATGCGAACTACAACCTCGGCGTGATCAAGGTCCAGACGGACCTTCCCGCCGAGGCCGTGCCGCACTTCGAAGTCGCACTCGGCATCCGGCCGCAGAACGGTCAATACTGGGTCGCGTATATCAACGCGCTGTTTCAGAGCGATCAGGTCGCAGCCGGCTGGCTGGCGGTCGAAATGGCGCAGCAACAGGGCGTCAACGGTCCCGCGCTCAACGGCCTCATCACGCAGCTCGCCTATCCAGACCGCAAGCTCGAGACTACGCCGAACGCAAGCCCGACGACGCCGGACAACATCAAGCTGATCGTCAGCGAAACGGCGGACGACGCGCCGGAACCTGAGGCCGTGGCACAGCCGGCCGAAGCGCAACAGCCGCAGCCGGCGGCGCCCGTACCGCTGAAGTCAACCAAGCACCGTCAGGCCGACAAAGGCGAGCTGCACAAGCACAACATGCTGGTGCACAAAGGTCAGCTCGCGGAGTCGGTGGCAGTGGCGCGCAAGCTGGTTGCCCGCTATCCGAAAGACAGCGAATGCTGGCGCGCGCTCTCCATTTCGCTGCACAAGAACAGCCAGTTCCGCGAGGTGATTCCGGCCGCGCGCAAGGCGATCGAGCTCGATCCGAACGACGTGATCTGCCGCCTGCTGCTCTCGGACACGCTGCGCCACACCGGCGCGTTGGCCGAAGCTGAAACCCAGGCGCGCGAGCTGCTCGCCATCGTCCCCGAGCACGCGGAGGCACACCGTATTCTCGGCGTCACGCTGATCGCGCTCGGCAAGCGCGCAGAAGCCATCGCATCGTGCCAGCGCGCCGCCGACCTCGCGCCGCGCTCGGCCGCCGTGCATAGCTCGCTCGGCACACTGTATCTCGGCATTGGCGCAATGGATCTGGCGGAAAAGGCGTTGCGCCTTTCGCTGGAACTCGAACCGACCAACAGCAACGCGCGCAGCAACCTGCTGTTCTGCCTGACGCACAACAGCACGATCGACAAAGCAGCGCTCTTCAAGGAGCACTGCGTATTCGGCCAGATTCACGACGTGCCCGCGGCCAGCAACCGCCGCTATCCGAACAAGCGCAACCCGGATCGCAAGCTGCGCATCGGCTTTGTTTCCGGCGACTTCTGCAACCACGCGGTAGCGTATTACTTCCTGCCGATCGTCCAGCATCTGTACCGCGATCCGAACCTGACGCTGCATTTCTATTACACGTTCGGGCTGCAGGATCACATGACCGCGCAATTGCGCGAGTGTGCGCACGTGTGGAATGGGGTCGCCGACATGAGCGACGCCGCGCTGGTGAAGAAAATTCGCGACGACAACATCGACATCGTGGTCGATCTGTCCGGACACACCGCGCATACGCGAATCGTCGCGCTGGCTCAAAAGCCCGCGCCGGTGCAAGCGTCGTGGATCGGTTATCCGGGCACCACCGGCATGGCAGCCTTCGACTATTACATTGCCGACCGGTTTGTCGCGCCTATCGACGAGTTCACCGAGCAGTTCACCGAAAAGCTGGCCCTGCTACCTTCGTCGACAGCGTACATGCCGCCGCCGAATTGCCCACCGGTGAACGGTCTGCCCGCCTTGCACAAGGGCTACATCACGTATGGCAGCTTCAACCGGCTGAACAAGCTGAGCCCCGAAGTGATCGCGCTGTGGAGCACGATTCTGCGTGCGCAGCCGACTTCGCGAATGGTGATCGGCGCCATCGGCAGCAAGCTCGACGAAGAGACATATCTCGAGTGGTTCAGAAACGAGGGTATCGACACGTCGCGGCTCACGTTCTGCCCGCGCACGACCTTGCCGGTCTACATGCAACAGCATCATCACGTGGACCTGTGCCTCGATACGTTCCCGTACGTGGGTTCGACCACGACCCTCAACGCGCTGTGGATGGGCGTGCCGACGGTAACGATGCCCGGCATTTCCATGCCGAGCCGCTGCGGCGCCGGCTGGCTCGAACAGGTCGGACTGCATGAGTTCGTCGCCCGCGACAAGGACGAGTTCGTGAAAAAGAGTATCGAGCTCACGCGCGATCTCGACGCACTGAGCGCGCTGCGCATCGGCATGCGCGAGCGGTGCCTGGGTTCCGTGCCGTTTCACCCGGAGAAAGTGGCAGGCGGCCTGTCGATCGCGCTGCGCACCATGTGGCAGCGCTGGTGCGCCGACGAAACGCCGACTCCATTCGAAGCGACCCTGCCCGCGGACTGGTGCCCTCCGCCCGCACCCGAAGCAAAGCCTGCAGCAAAGCCCGCCGCCGAAGCTGAAGCCAGGGCCGAAGTCAAGACAGCGGCCTGACCGATTCGTGCGGGCATTGTCCTCAATAAAGCGAAGACACGATTATGAATGCGAGCCTACCGGCGCAAGCGCTCTCGGCGCTGACCCAGGAAACGATCTACGTTACGCAGCCGCACCTGCCGCCGCTTGACGACTTTATCCCGTATCTGCAGGAAATCTGGGACCGTAAGATCCTGACCAACGGCGGCCCGTTCCACCAGCGCCTCGAAAAGGCGCTCGAGGAATACCTCGGCGTCGATCACCTCGCGCTGCTGTCCAACGGCACGCTGGCGCTCGTCACCGCATTGCAGGCTCTGCGCATTACAGGCGAAGTGATCACCACACCGTACTCGTTTGTCGCGACCGGGCATTCGCTTTTGTGGAACGGCATCAAGCCGGTGTTCGTCGACGTCGATCCGGTCACGCTCAACATGGATCCCGCGAAAATCGAAGCCGCGATCACGCCGCAAACCACCGCGATCCTGCCGGTGCATTGCTACGGTTATCCGTGCGACATCGACGCGATTCAGAAGATCGCCGACAACTACAACCTCAAGGTGATCTACGACGCCGCTCATGCATTTGCCGTGAAGACCGGCGGCAAGAGCGTGCTACGCCACGGCGACCTTTCTGTGCTGAGCTTTCATGCAACGAAAGTGTTCAACACGTTCGAAGGCGGCGCGATCATCTGTCCGGACGCGAAAACCAAGCAACGTGTCGATCACCTGAAGAACTTCGGCATCGTGGACGAAACCACGGTGGTCGCGCCTGGCATCAACGGCAAGATGAGCGAGATCAACGCGGCGTTCGGCCTGCTGCAACTCGAACATATCGACGAAGCGCTTGCGCGCCGCCGCGAGATTTCCGCGCGCTATTGCGCGCTGCTCGCCGACGTGAAAGGCATTCACTGCCTGCCCGCGTGCGAGGACAACGTCTCGAATCACGCGTACTTTCCGGTGCTCGTCGGCGACGATTTCCCGCTTAGCCGCGACGCGCTGTATGAGCGGTTCCGCGAGCACAATGTGATCGTGCGGCGCTATTTTTATCCGCTGATTTCCGACTTCCCGATGTACCGTGGCCTGCCAACCGCGCATCGCGCGAATCTGCCGATTGCTTCCGACGCCGCGCAGCGCGTGCTGTGCCTGCCGATTTTCCCGAATCTTTCCGACGCGCAGATGGACCGGATTCTGGACATCATCACGTCGTGCTGATGAAACCAACAAACGGCCGCTAGTCTTACGCAGCGGCCGTGCGCATTTTCTGCACCGCGTTGTTCTTCGCGAGCTGAAGCTCGGCGAGCACTTCGAGCGCCCGGCCTTCGTCCTGCGTGAGATCCGCGAGAAATGCGCCGTTGTTGGCCTTGATCCAGTCGAGCGGCATGTCCCACCACGCGAGTTCCAGCAGGCGCTCGCGCACCTTCTCTGCAAAGCGGAAACGCACCAGCCGCGCCGGCGAGCCCACGTAGATCCCGTATGGCTCGCTGCGGAAGTTCGGCGGCACCACGGTGCGCGCGCCGATCACACATCCGTTTTCAACGACGCTGCCGCCCAGAAACATGGCCTCGTCGCCGATCCACACATCGTTGTGAATCACCGTGTCGCCGTATTGCGGCATCACGCAGTTGTCGAGCCCGTTGCCGTAAATCGAGAACATGGTCACAGAGATGCTTTTAATCTCGTGCTGACCGTTCAGCAGAAATTTGAGCCGTAGTCCGCCGGCCACGTTCTTGCCGATCACGAGCTTCTGCGCATCGCCGTCGTATTTGACGATCGAGCCGACGCCGAGCCCCGAGCATCGGCCGATATGGAACGTGCCCACCGTCGCTTCCTCGTCGAGCCAGTTGCGAAAGCAGTTGCGCGGGATGGTCGAGAAAGCGCCGTCCCGATAGCCGATCACGACGAAATGCTTCGAGAGAGGGTGATTGGGCAGAATGCCAATGCTGTCGTCCGAAGTCACAACGTTCATAGTGTTCTGGTGTTTCCGTCTGGTTGAACTGCGCAAGGTATCGATGCAAAAAACCCGGCGTGCGCCGGGTCGTGTCATGCTCAGGCGTCGCCGGCCGCCGCGAATTCGGCGATCCGCTGCGCGATTTTCGCGCCGACAAGTCCGGTTTTCTCGAGCATGTAGCGATACTCGCCGGCCTTTTCGAAGCGGTCGGGCAAGCCGAGAATCAGTTGCGGCGGCGCCGATCGTTTCGCTGCCTTGTATTCCGCAACCGCGCTACCGAGTCCGCCGATCACCGAGTGTTCCTCCACCGTGACGAGCATTTTCGATTTCGCCATCGCGGCGTCGATAGCCTCGGTGTCGAGCGGCTTCAGCGTATGCATGTTGATCACGCCGACCGACATGCCCTGCGCTTCCAGCAGCTTTGCCGCTTCGAGCGATTCATGCACCATTGTGCCGTTCGCGATGATCGTCACGTCCGAGCCCTCGCGCAGCGTGATCGCGCGGCCAATCTGGAAGTCGTAGTCTTCCGTGTAGACGGGCGGATTGTTCACCGCGCCGGTCAGGCGAATGTACATGGGCCCCTTGAACTGCGCGGCCGCCTGCACCGTCTTGATGATTTCCGCGCAATCGGCCGGGCACACCACCGTCATGTTCGGAATCGAGCGCATCACGGCGGCGTCTTCAATGCCGTAGTGCGAGTTGCCGAGAAACGCCATCGACACGCCGCTGCCAATCGCCACGGCCTTCACGTTCATCTCCATGTAGCCGAGATTCATGCGGATCTGCTCGGCCGCGCGCATCGAAATGAACGGCGCGAACGACGTGGCGAACACGTTGTAGCCTTCCTTCGCGAGGCCCGCGGCCACGCCCACCAGGTTCTGCTCGGCAATGCCGATGTTCAGGAACTTCTCCGGATAGGCCTTCTTGAAGCGGTCCAGACCCGACGAATTGCCGAGGTCCGCGGACATCAGCATCAGATCGTCGTGCGTTTCGCCAATCGACAAAGCCGCGAGACCGAACACGCCGCGCGAGCCGAGCCGCGACCACTGACGTGCATTGCTTGCATTGATTTCCAGCATTTTGATCGCGTCTCCGTTCAATCCGCCATGACGCTCAACTCGGCGAGCGCGAGGTCGTAATTCGTCTTCGTCAGCCGGTTATGGTGCCATTCGTTGTTGTTTTCCATGAAGGAGATACCCTTGCCCTTCACCGTGTGCGCGACGAGCACACGCGGCCGGCCGTCGAGCTTGGGCGCCTCGAATGCGGCGACCAGTTGCGCAATGTCGTGGCCGTCCACTTCATGCACGTCCCAGCGGAAGCTGCGGAACTTCTCCGCCAGGTCGCCGAGATCGACAATCTGATTCGCTTCGCCGTCGCTTTGCAGCTTGTTGTAGTCGACCATAGCGACCAGGTTGTCGAGGCGCAGTTGCGCGGCCGACATGATCGCTTCCCACACCGAGCCTTCGTTGCATTCGCCGTCGCCGAGCAGCACGTATGTGTTGAACGCCTTCTGCTTCTTTTTCGCCGCGAGCGCGATGCCGATCGCCATTGAAAGGCCCTGCCCGAGGCTGCCGTTCGACGACTCGATGCCAAGGTCCATGTTCATGACCGGATGAGCAATCAGATGACTGTCGTTGGTCTGAAACGTGTTGAAGACTTCATCGTCGATAATGTCCGCCGCGCGCAGGGCCGAGAAATAGCCCAGCACGCCGTGGCCCTTGCTCAGAATGAAGCGGTCCCGTTCGGGCCAGCGCGGATTGCCGCGGTCGTAGCGCAGCTGCCGCGCGTACAGCGTGGCCATGATTTCCACCATCGACAACCCGCCGCCAAGATGCGCGCTCAGATTGCAGTGGTGGCTCACCTCGAGAATTTTCTGGCGCATCAGCAAAGCCATGCGCTCGATGTCGGAATAGTTCATCGTGTCGGGTCCTGAATTCAAACCATGCCGCCGTCCACGCGCATGATCTGTCCGGTCACGACGGTGGACAGATCGGAGGCGAGGAAGAGCGCCATGTTGGCAACGTCCTGGGGGTCGACCGCGCGCTTCGTCGCAGAAGAAGCGATCAGCTTGTCACGCGCGGCTTCGGTCATCTGGTCGTACATATCGGTGCGCGTCACGCCTGGCGCTATCGCGTTCACGCGAATGCCCGAGGCGCCGAGTTCGGTCGCCATGCTTTCGGTCGCGCGTGCGAATGCGGCCTTGCTCGAGCCGTAGGCGAGCGTGCCCGGATCCGCGACCATCGCAGCGGTGGACGCGATGTTGATGATGGAACCGGCCTTGTGCCGAACCATCGCGCGCGCCAGTCCCTGCGTGAGCAGAATCTGGCTGAAGAAGTTGATTTCGAAGAGCCGGCGTAATTCCGTCATCGACGTCATCTGGAAGATTGCGCCGCTTGCCACGCCCGCGTTGTTCACCAACACGTCGATGCGCGGCGCGAGGCTCGCAATCTGGCGAATCGCGGCTTTCACCGAAGCTTCATCCGCGAGGTCGAGGCTCACCGCGTGCGCCGTCACGCCATGCTGTTGTGCAAGCGACGCGAGCCATTGCTGCTTCTCGTCGTTGACCTCGCGCATGCAGGCGATCAGGTTCGCGCCGTGGGCCGCGAAGGTTTCGGTGATCGCGCGGCCGATGCCCCGATTGGCGCCGGTAACGACCGCAAGCTTGTCTTTTAGCAACATCGAAAATTCCTGCCTGTTCATTCGGTCTCGCGCCAGATCTGGCCGCGCAGGTAGACGGGCTCGAGCATGCTCCAGTCGTCGGCGGCAATCTGGTTGCCTGCGGGAAACGGCGGCACTGCGCCAGCGGACACTTGGCCCAGCACACGGCGCTCGGTGTAATACGCGCGCATGACATGCGTGACGAAAGCCGAGAAAAGTCGCACGTCGACCAGTTTGCAAGCGTTGATTGCAGCGAGCCGCTGCGTTGCGTCGAGCGCGTCAAACGGCTGGCCGAACTTTTCATGCGCGACATTCGCCAGCATGCGCAGAAATGCGTCCACTTGGTCCGTCACGCGATGACGCAGCTGATACCCCTCGAAATCCAGCGTGGAAGCGCACGGCATGCCAAGCGCGGCGTCACCCGGAAGCATCGTGTCGAGAACGAGTTCGATCATGCTCATGCCACCAGTGTGTTGAGGTTGCGTTGCAGATGATCGCAGGCCATCAGCGTCAATGCCTGAGCTGTCGCAACCGGGTTGACTGCGCCAGCGGTCACGAAAATGCTGCTGTCGACAATGAAGAGGTTCTTCACTGCATGCGCCTGGCCGAATTTGTTCACGACAGAAGTGGCGGCGTTCTCCCCCATGCGCGCCGTGCCCATCAGATGCCAGCCGGTGTGCTTCACCGGTGCAAATGAAGCTGTCACTTTCGCGCCGGCGGCGGCAAACACCTGCTTGCTCATTTCAATGCCGTGCTTGAGCATGCGGCTCGTATTGTCGCCGAGCTTGTAAAACACCTTCACGCCCGGCATGCCGCTCGAATCGCAATGCTCCGGGTCCAGTTCGACGCGGTTTTCCGGCTCGGGCAAATCTTCTGTAATTACCGCAATGCCTGCCGTCCGGTTGAAAAGCCGGTTGAACTTCGCGTGATGCTCCGCGCCAAGCGGCACCTGACGCATGAAGTAGCCCGACACCGCGGTTTCAACGGGCGGTGCGCCGCGCAATACCTGCATTGTGTAGCCGCGCACGAAGTCGCGTTCCGCTGCGGTCTCATAGAACTGCTGACTGAGAATGCAGCAGCCATGGGGGCCGATGCTCGATTGCACGTCGTGGTCGAACACCGCCTCGGTATAAGCGAGCGGATGCAGCATCAGATTGCGGCCCACGAGGCCATTATCGTTGAGCAGACCATCGGGAAACGCGCTCGACTTCGAGTTGAGCAGCAACCGCGGCGTGCCGACACCGCTACATGCAACCACTACCACGCGCGCATCGAGCCGATGCTCGACGCCTTGCGCATCCATGTAAAGCACGCCGTCTGCGTTGCCGCGTGCGTCGAGCGTGATTTCGCGCACACGGCATTCCGTCCTTACCTCGACGCCCTGTTGCCGCGCAACGGGCCAGTACGTGACATCCACGCTAGCCTTTGCGCCTTGCGTGCAGCCGGTATTGCACGGACCAAGATTGACGCATGCGCCGCGATTGCCATGCCGATGCGTGTTGATCGCGCTATACGACGGCCACCAGTGCCAACCCAGTTCGTTGAAGGCGCCGGCCATGGTTCGTCCCATCGGGCCGAGCGGGATGGGCGGCAACAGCGACTCATAGTCCGGATTCGCAGGATCGCCGACGAGTCCGGCCACGCCCATCATCCGTTCGTTTTCGCTGAAGAACGGCTTCAGTTCCTCATAGCTGAGCGGCCAGTCGTCGCCCACGCCGTCGAGCGAGCGGGTACGGAAGTCCGACGGATGAAAACGCGGAAAGTGCGCCGAATACAGAATAGTGCTGCCGCCAAAGCCATTGAAGTTGGCGATGGAAATGGGCGACGCGGAATCGTCGATCGGATAGTCGGCGGCGTTGCGGCGCACGGACGGGTTCGAGCTATACGCACCCGAGCGGCTCAATTCCCAGTCGACCGACGCCGACGGGTACTCGGACGGCCTCGTGACCGAGCCCTGCTCGAGGCAGACAATGCGCAACGAGCGATCGCGGCTCAGGCTCCAGGCCGCGGCGGCGCCGCTCGCTCCCGAGCCGATAATCACAATGTCCGCCACTTCTTTCATACCGGCGACTTCTTCTTCGGCAGATACTGTTCGAGGATTTCCGGAATCGTGATCAGCATGTCCGCTTCGCACGCAATCTCACCGTCCACCTTCGCCACGCCGCGTCCTTTGCAGATGCCGCGATTCCACGACAGCACTTCCGTGTCTATCTCGAACTTCTTGCCGGGCAGAACTTCCTTGCGATAGCGCACGGTGTGCTGCAACGCGTGCGTCACCTTGCCCTTCAAACCCGGCAGCGTGGTGATTGCAACGGTCAGCATCTGCGCGAGCGCTTCGAGTTGCAGCGCGCCCGGCATGTTGGGGCCGCCCGGAAAATGAACCGGAAAGTACCACTCGTTCAGGGTGAGGTTCTTGTATCCGCGCGCGTATTTGCCGGGCATCACTTCGTCGACATGGTCGATCATCAGGAAGGGATAACGATTCGGCTGATAGTCCTGCAACTCGATGCAGTTGAGACTGAACTTGTCCATCTGTTCCTCTGGTGTCCGGTGCGTCATTGAATGTCTACGATGCGCGAGAGCGTCGCGACGACGTCGTAGCCATCCCATACGATATTCATATCCAGCGCGCGCCCGATCGGCACCACGCGGTCGATGCCGCGCAGCCGCCGCGACACGACGAAATCGTGCAATTGCGTCTTGTCGACGCCGAAGTAGGTCAGCGTCTGGTAGCGCTCGTTGACAATAGGCGCGAGTTCGTCGAGCGAGGCAAGCGTGGCCTCGTGAATGGTGCCGAAGTAGCCGCGGCATTCGTCCTGATGTTCCGCAAGCGCCGACAACTCCACGCGATACAGCAGATTGGCATGCTGACGGATAGCGACCACCTGGTCGTTGTCGAATGCATGACGGCACGCCTGCACGTACTTGTCCATCACGTTCACCGGCTCCGGCGTGTAGCGCTGCGCCACGTGCCTGACGAACGCGGGCCACAAGCGCTCTTTCGCGGCGTCCACGTCCGCTTGCGCGCCGATCCATGCGACCAGTTGCGGCGAAGAGCACGCGGCCTGGTCCATCAGATACAGATCGTTGAACAGTTGATGGCAGAGCGCGCGCAGCGCTTCGTCGTCGAGCGAGAGGATTGCTTGCGGTTCTATCACGCAGAGCGAATAGCGATCCGAAAACGCAACTTCGCGCGAACGCGGCCGGCTGGGCAGCGCGCGCATGTGTTCGACCGTTTTATCGCCGCCCCACACGAGCCGCGCATCGGCTACAGAAAGCCAGAAGCGGTTGAGCACGTCGTCGCGCTCGAAACGGGTGAGCAGAATGCTATCGGCAAGTGCTGCGTGACGCTCGTCGTTCATCAGTTCGGCGATCGCTTCGACCAGCACCTCGGCCGCGGCCGACGCCCGCGAAGGCAAGCGCAACACGCAGGTATTGCCCGACAACAGACCGAACGCAAGCGAAAACGCAAAATTGACGGGCACATTCGAAGGGCAGACATGAAACAACAGGCCAAGGCCCATGCGCACTTCGCCGCGGGCGTTGAACTTTGCGGCCAGCTGAGCGATGTTCGCGCGCCGGCACCAGTATGCAAAGCTGACCACGTCGGGCAGCGAGCGCGTCTCGGCGCGAGCGAGCAACGCGCGCGACAGGTCCGCCAGAAACTCCAGGCGCGCGGCGTCGAATACCGGCGCGGGCGCGTTCGAGATGCCGTCGCGGCGGCCCGCCAGAATCTCGGTTTTGGCGAGTATGTCAGCGGGAATACGTATCACTGCAACCTCTCGTCTCGGCGTTCTGAATCCGGCCATGCACCTTGAAATAAGTGCCGCGGCGGCCGCATGCGCAATCGTCGACGCCGACAATCTCGCCTTGATCTTCGCTCAGCAGCGAATGTCCAGGGTAGCTGTGCGGAATCACCGACAGCAGCTGGATGAGCCCGGCTTTTCCGGGCGGCAGCGCGCTGAAGTCGAGCGGATCGCGAACGATCACCTCCGACCACGACGACGCATGCAGATGACCCTGCTCGCATTCGACGAAAATCGAACCGGTCTGCTCGACCATGCCATAGTAGTTGTGCACGCGGCCAACGCCCGCGACGTTGCGCAGGCGCCGCTTGAATTCGTCGGCGCTCACCGCTTGCGACTGTAACTGCTTCCAGCCGCCGCCATGAATCAGAATGCCCTGCTCGAGCGGCAACGTTTCGCCGCTCGCCTCGAGCGCCTGAACCAGATGCTGCCACACGATGAAAGTGAAGCCGAACAGCAACACCGGCTGGTCGCGGTGCTTGTCGAGAAAGCGCCGAGTGGCTTCCAGATTGAGCGACATGTCGTCGTTCAACGCGTATTCGACGTCGCGGCCGAAGATCGAAAAACCGAGAATGCCCGCGGTACGCGCGGAAAACCGATAGCGGTCGGCCACTGTCGCGCGGCAGTCGATCACGAGCATAGGCAGGCGCTTCGGTCCAATGAAATCGCCGACAATGCGCGACAGCACTTTCACCTGAAGCGCCGCGGTCTGTTTGTCGAGGAAGATCTGCGACACGCTCTGGCCGCTCGTGCCCGACGAGGTCATGGTCTTCACAACCTCGGTCTTCGGCACGCTCAGCAACTGCTCATGCTTGAAGAGCCGCACCGGCAGAAACGGCAGATCGGCGAGCGCCGCGGCTTCACGCTTCGCGCCGAGCTTGTCGACAATAGCGCGGTATTGCGGGCAGCCGTCGTAATGCAGGCCGGAGAGGCGCTGCAGTTCGTCGAGCAGCGCGGGCTCCTTGTCCGCCTTCGCGAGCGCGAACACCGGCCATTGCGGCACGTCGCTCAGGACAATTGGGTCAGACATTGATAGTCCACCTTTCCTGTGGGTAGGCGCGGCAGTTCCGGCAGGCGGCTGACGGCGACAACAGACGGATGCAAACCGAGCGACTTCGCCATGGCGTTCCTGAAGTCGTCGGCAACGAGCGCGGGGCTGTCCACGACATGAAGCACCAGTTGCTCGTCCGTGCCCTTTGCCGCACACGCGAAGCCTTTGTCCGCGGCGACCTGCTCGACCGCGTCGAGCGAGATGCGCAGGCCCAAAATTTTCAGAAAACGATGACGGCGCCCTTCGATGAAAAAGCAACCGTCTTCGTCCACGCGCGCCAGATCGCCCGTGCGCAGCGTGCCGCCGTTCTGATCGCCCAGCGCGAGATCGGCCGCCTGTTGCGCGTAGCCCATCGACACATTGCCGCCCGCATAAACAAGTTCGCCCACTTCGCCAGGCTGTGTGATCGTGCGGCCGTCGTCGCTCTCGAGCCACAGGCGCCCGCCGGGAATCGCGCGGCCAATGCTGCCCGCCTTGTGGCCGATTTCCTCCGGCTTGAGGTAGGCGATGCGCGCGGTCGCTTCCGTTTGACCGTACATCGAAAAGAAACGGATACCCTTTTCGCGGCAGATGTCGCCGACCTGGCGCAGCTTCGCGGGGTCCATGCGGCCGCCGGCCTGGGTGAGCGTGCGCACCGACGGCATGTTGATCCGCGCAAGGCGCAGCTTGAGCAGAATGTCGTAGCTGTATGGCACGCCCGCGAAGCTCGTCGCCTGATGCTCGTTGAGCTGGCGCCAGAACGCGGCGTCCATCAGCGAGCGGTCCGACACCACGAGCGAGGCGCCTGCGAGCAGATGGCTGTTGATGACCGAGAGACCGTACGAGTAGTTGAACGGCAAAGACGTGATTGCGCGCTCGTTTTCGTTAATACCCAGATACTCGACAATCGACGCGGCATTCGCGCGCAGATTCGCCGCACTCAGGCGGACCAGCTTGGGCGAGCCGGTCGAACCGGAGGTGGTCATGAGCAACGCGAGGTCGGGGTGAAGCTCGACGCGCGGTGCCTCGGCCCGGCGATACAAACCGTAAGCGCCTTCTTCGTGGACCAGCGTGCCGTGTGCTTGCGCCTCACCTTGCTCGCCGCCATTCGCGGCAAACACGTACGCCGGATCGTAGGTGGCGATGAGGCGATTCAGTTGCGCCTGATCGAGCCCGTTACTGAGCAGAAGAGGCACCGTGCCGCGCGCGAGCGACGCGAGATAGCACAGCACGGTCGGCAGATCGTTGCCGCCAACGAGAAAAAGCAGTTGCCGTTCAGGCAACACGGCCGCCAGCCGGTCAACGGCCTGATGCAGTTCGGCATACGTGAGCGTGACGCCGCTCTCCGTGACGAGCGCTGCACGTTCAGGATGTTGCCGGCTAACGAACCCGGATTTCATAGCTCTACGCCGTACTTTTTCAGTTTGTCCACGCCGATGGTGTACGAGCCGAATTCGATGATGTCGTCCGTCTCCATCATGATGCCGAAGGTGTCCTCCAGCGCCGCGATCATGCCCATGTGGCCGACCGAGTCCCACGCGGGCACGCACTGATAGACGAACGCTTCGTTGAGCGCGTCGCGCTGAACGGCGAAACAATCCATGAACACCTGGTCGTATTTATCTCTGTTCGTCATTTATTTACCAATCTCACTTGAAGACCTTGCGGTCGGTATTAGGACGGGCAACGCGCGCGGGGTTGCCCAGGGCGATTACGTCGTCGGGAATGTCGGAGTACACGACCGAGCCCATGCCGACGATGGAGTTGGAGCCGATGCGCACGCCTTCCTTGATCAGCGCGCCCATGCCGAGGTAGCTGTTTGCCCCGATCACGCACGCGCCGCCGATGTTGACCATCGACGACACGACGGTGTTTTCGCCCACCTGCACGTCATGGCCGACAATCGACATGGTGTTCACGCAGGCATTGCGGCCGAGCCGGGCGTCGCTCGAAATGGAGCACAGCGGCGTGACGACGAGCCCCTCGGCAAGCGACGCGGTGTCCGCCACGAGCGAGCTGACGTCGAGCACCTGGCCGAGCCGGGCGCCCGCCTCGCGCAGTTTGTTGGCGAGCTTTTCGCGGCCCGCCGGTTCGCCGACGGCAATCACGAACTCGGCTTCGTGCAGATGCCGGGCGACTTCGGCGTCGTCGAAGCGCAAGACTTGCGTGCCGTAGAAAGTGCGTTCGGTGCGGATGTCGTCGACAAAGCAGATCTGGTCCCAGCGCCGGGTCGCCGCGTTCTGGCGGCGGGCGACGTCCATTACTTCCTTACCGAAGCCGCCGGAGCCGTACACGAAAAGTCTCAGAGTCACGATATCTATCACTCGAACATGAATGCCGGCCTCGCGCGGACCGTGTGGCCCTTCTGGCCCTTGTGGCGGCGGATGCCGCGAGCCGCACAGTCCAGACAGGCAGGCACCGAGGCCAATGGAACATGGTCGAAATTATGCCGCCCGCCCCCCGCGGGCGATTGCCGGAGTTAGCACGGGAAAAGCCTTTAAATCGGGGTATTGCAAGGCGGGCGGGGAAAGCGGCGCGACTAAGCAAGGCGGGCCGGGAAGGCTGCGCGCCCCAAGCAAGGCGGACGCGGAAGCGGCGCGCCCTAGCGCGTCAGCGTGATCGCCAGATACGTCACATACAGCGCGCCGCAGACCAGCAGCGCCCACACCGGCGCGCCGCGCTGGCGCGCGTTGAGCCGCAGCCAGGCCGCGGCGACGAGCGTGATGACGATACCCGTCAGCACCTCGATGCGGGGCGTCCACGGCGTCAGCAGAATGCCGATGGCCGGCAGCAAGGTGCCCTGAAACACCATGGCGCCGGTGATGTTGCCGAACGCCAGCGTGTCCTTGCCGCGACGGATCCACAGGATGCTGTTGACCTTCTCGGGCAGCTCGGTGGCAATTGGAATGATCAGCAGCGACAACAGCAGCGGCGACACCCCGAAGGCCGCGGACACGCCGCGCACGCCGTGGATGAAGCCTTCCGCGCCCCATACCAGCAAGCCCACCGCGAGCAGCAACTGTACGGCGATGGTGGCGAGATTGGTCGGCACGCTCAGGCGGGCCAGCATCATCGTGCCCGGCGCCTCGGTGCCGTGCCCCGCGTCGACCAGATCGTTCGACGCGCGAAACGTCGCCACCACATATGCGACATACACGCCGACGAGCGCGACACTGAAGAGCGCCCGCACGATGCGCTGCTCGTGCGGCACATACATGGCCGCCGCGGCCAGCAGGAATGCGAACAGGAAATAGTTGAGGTCGCGCGTGAAGCCCGAGCGTTCCGGCACGACCCGCCCGGCCATGCCGCGCGAGCGCAGCACCGCGAGCGTCATCAGGAACGTGGACAGTGTGGACAGCATCAGCGGCGCGCCGAGAATCGCGCCAACGCCGATTTCCTCATTGACGGCATGATCGGCCGCGCCGCCGACAATCGCGATCAGCGGCACGAGCGTCTCCGGCAGCGCCGTGCCGACCGCCGCGAACAGCGAGCCGGTCACGCCTTCGGATATTTTGAGGCGCTCACCCAAGTGTTCCAACGCATTGGTGAAAAGCTCGGCCGCCACAAGAATGACGACCAGCATGACAGCCAGTTCGAAAATGAGACCCGTCATGCGCGGCTCCGTGCATTGACGGAAAAGGCGCGGCGCGGCAGATGGCGCAGAGAAAATGTGGAGAGGGGACGAATTGGTTTCATAGCGGCTCCGCGGTCGGACGTAAGACGAACCATGACGCACCGCTACCCGTCCGACCAGAACGAAGCGGTGCGCCAATGGTCTCGCCAAACCGACCGGTCGAACGCGCCATGACCCGCAGGCCAAGTATGTTGACGCGCTCTCCTTCATGCGATGCGTGAAGGAAGGCTACTCCCCAGTGACCGGGCGATTCTAGCGGGAGTGCGCGCGGGCGACAAGCTCGCGCGGGCGCAAGGTAACAGCGGCGCGCCAGTGCATCCTTGTTGCATCCCGATTGCGTCTTCATTGACGTCTTCATTGCGTCTTCATTGCTTCTGCAGCTTCACCACGGTGAGCGCGCCGCCGACCTCTTCCGCGATGAAGTCGATCTTGTCGCCGGCTCTCACCTGCGACAGCATCGCCGGGTCCTTGACCTTGAACACCATCGTCATGGCTTCCATGTCGAGATTGACGAGCGGTCCGTGCTTGATGGTCAGCTTGCCGGCGGCCGTGTCCACCTTCTTCACTTCGCCGTGCGACATGCCGTTCGCTGTGGGCGCGCTTGACTGCGCGCCGCCTGCCGTATTCGTGTCGGGCGTATCGTTCGCCGCATAGGCGGCTGCTGAAAAGGCCACGGCACCACCCATCACAAGCGAAACAATTGCGTTTTTCATCACACTCTCTCCCATTGTTGAAGTAACAGATGCGGCCGATGTCGTATCCGGCCTTGCGCGACATCAGCCATCCGGCAGTTCGCCCGTGTACTCGTAAGCCACGGTGCCCTTCGGATGCCTGAACCAGCCCGGATCACGGTAATCGTTGCGGCCGAGCCCCTCGCGCACCTTGACGACGGTGAACATGCCGCCCATTTCGAGCGCGCCGAATGGGCCGGTGCCGGTCATCATCGGCAGCGTGTTGTCCGGTAGCGGCATTTCCATTTCGCCCATCGAGCCGCCTGTGCTGCCCATTGCCATGTAGTCCGGCACGAGCTTGTTGATGCGTCTCGCGAGATCCTTCTGCGGCACGCCGATCAGATTCGGGACCTGGTGTCCCATTGCGTTCATCGTGTGATGCGACTTGTGGCAGTGAAATGCCCAGTCGCCCGGCCGGTTTGCGATGAACTCGATGGCGCGCATCTGACCCACTGCGACGTCGGCGGTCACTTCCGGCCAGCGCGCGGCAGGCGGTATCCATCCGCCGTCGGTACCTGCCACCTCGAAGCTGTAGCCATGCAGATGGATTGGATGATTGGTCATCGTCAGATTGCCGAAGCGGATGCGGACACGGTCGCCCGCGCGCACCGGCAGCGGGTCGATGCCCGGAAACACGCGCGCATTCCACGTCCACATGTTGAAGTCGGTCATTTCGTTGACGCGCGGCGTGAAGCTGCCGGGATCGATGTCGTACGCCGACATCAGGAATACGAAGTCACGGTCCACGGCCATGACGCCGCGATCCTTCGGGTGCACGATGAACGTGCCCATCATGCCCATCGCCATCTGCACCATCTCGTCGGCGTGCGGGTGATACATGAAGGTGCCGTGCTTCTCGAGCTGGAACTCATAAACGAAGGTTTTGCCCGGCGGAATGTGCGGTTGCGTGAGGCCGCCCACGCCGTCCATGCCGGACGGTACCAGCATGCCGTGCCAGTGGACCGTGGTGTGTTCCGGCAGCCTGTTGGTGACGAAAATGCGGACTTTGTCGCCTTCCACCGCTTCGATGGTGGGTCCTGGTGTCTGGCCGTTATAACCCCACAGATTCGCCTTCATGCCGGGCGCGAGTTCGCGCACCACCGGCTCCGCAATCAGATGAAATTCTTTCCAGCCGTTCTTCATGCGCCACGGCAGTGTCCAGCCGTTGAGCGTCGCCACGGGCGTGTAAGGGCGGCCGTTCGGCGGGACGAGCGGCGGCTGGGTGGCGGTCTTCTGCATGACGGGCGCTTCAGGCAGCGACGCTGCACCGGCCTTGCTGACGAGCGCAGCGCCGAGCAGCGCCGCGCCCGATCCGCCGAGAAAGTTTCGACGTGAAACCATGGTCATTTACCTTCCGAATCTGACGACGATGGCGACTGAGATGCCGCCGGTTGAGCCACGGGGACGGGCAACGGCGAGTTCTCCGCCGGGGCCGATGGTGTTGCTTTGGGAGTCGACGCGGGCGCGGCCGGCGACGGCGTTGCATCGCTGTTTCTTGCGCCCGTTGCCGCCGTAGTGGCGAGCGGCCGCAGCCGGCCCCCGAGCGACTGCTGCAGGTCCGTCTCTGCGAGCCAGTAGTTTTTGAGCGCGTCGATGTAGCCGTTGACGGCAGCGACCTGGTCGCGCGAATCGGCAAGCAGTTCGAACACGCTGGCGAGCATGCCGTTGTAGCGCAGCAGCATTTCGTCCGAGATGGTCTTGCGTACCGGCACAACTTCGTCGCGGTAATGCTTCGCAACGTCGTAGCTCGTCACATACGCGGAGTACGACTCGCGCACTTCGGAACGCGCGTCGATTGCCGTCTGCGCCAGCCGGTTTGCCGACTGCATGTAGATGGCCTCCGCGCGTGCGACTTTTGCGCTGCCCCAGTCGAAGAGCGGAATCTCCACGCTGATTTCGTACCCACGCTCATGTCCCTTGTCGGTCTCGAAGTTGTCGAGATAGCCCACGTCGAGCGCATTGATGAAGCGGGTCGCCTTGCTGAGTCCGAGTGATGTCGCAACGCTTTGCGTCTGCAATCTGGCGGCCTGAATGTCGAGGCGGTTCTGCATCGCAAAACGTTCGAGGTCATTCAGCTGCGGCCGGTCCTTCGGCAGCTCGGGCAGACGCTCCCGCAGCGTGTACTGCGTGGCGGCGCCCCACAGGCCCATCATGCGCGTTAGCTTCTCGCGGGCCGCGACGGACTGCTGCCGCGCTCTCGCCAACTGCGCGGCCGACTCCGCGTAGAACGCCTGCTCGCGTGCATGGTCGAGCTTGCTGAAACTGCCCGCCTGCCGCATGCGCAAAGCGAGTTCGGCCCCAGCCTCGGCGGAATCTTTCACCTGCGCCGCGTAACGAGCCGCCTGCTCCGCGGCCACGGCGTTCACGTAGGCCTTGCGGGTGTCGGCGGCCACGGCGAGCATCGCATTGGCCGTCACGAGCCTGGTTTGTTCGAAGCGCCGGCTTTCCACGCGCGTCGCGAGGGGCAGCGTGAGCACACTCAGCACGCCCATCGAAAATGTCCGGCCGATGCCGAAGCCATCGCTCCAGTGCGTCGTGCTGAAGGTGAAGCCCGGGTTGGGCAGGCGGCCCGCCTGAACGAGGTCCGCCTCGGATATGCCAAGTTCGCTGTACGACGCCTGGAGTCCCCGGTTGTTCAGCAGCGCGATCTGGACAGCGTCGTCCATGCCGAGCGGCTTCGACAACAGTTCCTGAGTACGGCTGAAGACAGCTTCGCGGTCCGCGTCGCTTTTCACATACACGGCCTCTTTGCCAAGCCGCGCGGACGCCGTCGTGGATACGCTGTCGAACCCGCCGTCCCTGGAAAAGGTGGTGCAGCCGGCGAGCAACATTGCCGCGATGGCGGCGCACGCCATGCGGTTGGGGGCGAGCGGGCGCATCATCGCGACTCGCTCCCATGCTGGTGGCCCGGCTTGCCGGCGGCGGCTCCGCCTGGCCGTTGACCGTGCGTTGTCCCGGTCTCACGGCGAGTGGGCGCAACCGCGCGGTTCAGCTCTTGCCAGCTCGGTGCTTCGTTGTCCTGCCAGGACTTGTAGCCGTCGAACGTGGATTGCACGGTGACGGCGGGAACTGGCGCCGCTGCATCAGTTGGGTCGGGAATCGCAGCGCTCGCGTGCGCGAGCAACGACAACGCTGCGCCCGCGCCCAGAAGCGCCGCAGAAATTGTTCGCATGAATTTTTCTCGTCGTGAATCATCCGGCGACCGCGACGGACGCCGGAAAACTTGCAGGCCGCAGCGAAACGCTGCGCGTGCGCGATTTAGACGAGAGCAGGCCGGGGCGGCCGTTCAATGCCGCCGGTCAGGAACAACACGACACCGGCATCGGGAGGTAGGGAGGCGGAAAACTGGATCAGGTCAGTTGACGCGGAAACGGCCGGCACCGCCGGCAGCGCTGCACCGACACAGCACGATGCGCAGGTGAGGCACGCGTGGGGATGGTGGCCGCTGTCGTGGCCGGGATCGTGACCATGGCCGAGGCCGTGGTGGTGTGCGGCGTGGTCGTCAACATCTGCGACGAGGGGAGCTTCGTCCACCGAGCCAGCGAGGTGGACGTGGTGAGTGGCGGGTTCGTCACCCGCTGCTTCGGTCGGCGCGCACATCATCGAGACGGCAGCGAACGACTGAACCGGAAGGCTCAGTGCAAGCAGCAATACGAAGAAGAGTTTGCGCCAGTAGGACATGGGCGAAAGTCTAGCATGGGCGCGGTGGGGTGAGCGGAGGGGGGCGTGAGCGAGGCACGGAGGCTCGCAGGCGGTGCGGGGCCTGATGGTGTTGCAGATGAGTTGAATGCAGCGCGGCCGGTTTTTAGCCGAGGCAAGGCTTGGCGGAGGAGCAGGGAAGCAAGGCGATAAGCCTGGAACAGATGGACCAGCTATTTGGCGCGCCCGGCTGGGATCGAACCAGCAACCCCTGCCTTCGGAGTTTTGCCAGCGTGCCACGTCCCTTTATGAATCAATGCCTTACGCAACTCGCAAACTGCAAAACCAAGGCTGAGCTAGTTCACTCAAGGCCATCCAAGGTCACCCTGACTGTATTTTCACTGTACTGCACCTCGCGGCGTCGCCGAAGCCGACACTCCGCAAAGCTTCTGCGCCGAACCGAGGGAGCATTCCGCTGAGATAAATCTCAGAGCGGCCGAGAGGAGTGTCAGCAATGGGCCCTCCGACCGTCGCAGGCTAATTGCGGTCCTCCTGCAAGAAATTGGGGACGGTCTGCAAGTTTCGATCAAAGCGCTATGGCTTTTTGTTCACATTCGCCTCGGCTGTCCTTATGCCCGTTTCGTAATCAACGATCTGGTGAATGAGAAAACGAAGGCACGTTCTGTACGTCTCTGCTGGGCTATCGACAAAGCCACTAGCAATGAAATCTTTGGCCTGGTCCACGCTTGTGCCCTTGTTCAACCTTTCCTGAGCTTCCTTCGCCATGTTCTTGACGACGCCGCAGATATGCATGTTCTCCAGCCAATCTCTGACGGGAGGATTTTCGAAGCTGACAACATTGAGGTCGTGGGCAAACTTATTTCGGATCTTGTTCACAGCAATGAAATCTCGATAGACTTCTGGTCCAATGATCCGAAGCATATAGGCGAGGCGGACCTTAGTTCCGAATGGACCGAGGGGGCCGCTTGGGTGGAAGAGCTCGCGCGCGATATCCTCTTCCCGACGCATCAGCAGCCGTAGTAACTCGGTTAGGTGATTTTCGACGATTGCCGCAAGCACGACTGCCATCGCACGCTCGGACGAGTGGTCGTAGAACGCTGTGCGTTCTGCTTCCGTTAGCTTTTCATCTAGGCCTCGACTACCGCTTTTCTTTCGTTCTTGCTGAACCATTGCCGTGACATCATGGGGCAGCCCCGGCTGAAGGTCTGCCGGCGAATCATTCGCTCCTGTCATCCATTTCTCCTTGCTTCCGCTTCGTAGGTGGGTCGGCGTTGTCGCTAGACCTAAATCGCCCGTGCGCTGTCGCCCTCAGCGCTACGAAGGCAGCACGATAGATCGGGCTCCCCTCAGCGGTGTGTCAGACTCTGACTGATATTCCGTCTTACCGATAGTAAATGGACCAATAACAGTTTGAATATAGTCGAACCATTGGTCCCCAAGCTTATCTACGAAGGTGTCAAGCCCATCCGTCGCGCGGTCGCTGTACATCGGCGCCCAAACGAGACGCGGAACGTCAGAGCCCGCTACCTCGACATACCGATTTACAGTCATGTAAATGCAGCAGTCGATAGATGTATAGGAGGTGCTAAGAATTTGCGCCATCAAAGCTCTCACGCGATCGGGACCTACAGACGCAAACCCATCATTAACGATTATTGCGATGCCAGAGTTCGATTTCATTTTGAAATGATCCTTTGTCTCTTTTATTTGGGCATTCGCCTTTTTAAGGATACGCGTCAAAGGAGGCCTGAAGATTCGAACATACTCGCGGCCAAACCACTGTGGCTCGCCTTTCCCGCCGAACAATGCTGGCCTGTACTCCGGATCCTCGGCGACTACCCTCTTCATTAACTCATCCAATCCCTTGAGGAAGGCTTTCGAATTAGAAAACTCAGTTTCTATTTCCTTCAGCTCGGCAATAACTCCTTCTTCAAAGAAAGCAAAATCAGCGTTCTGAAAGTTACGCGGCTCCGGAACTAGGTCCTCCACCACGGAGCCACCGACAAGTGCGACAAACTCCCGCCATGTCTGCTCCACGGCAACGCGACCGTGCGGGCCGACGTCCCAAAATCCAGGGATCGATGTCACAGTATTCTCGCTCAGTTAGATAGGCCGCCTTCGCGCTCCGATTTCAAATCGGTCTGCGACTCGCGGCGTAGGCGAAGGAAAGGCTGACATATCATAGCCGCGTGCAACCCCATCGTCGGCGCATCAAAGCGCATCAATTTTTCATCGAATGTTTCGCGACGACCCTTGTGCAAACACGGGGAACACAGGGGGAAAATCGATGCATCATATGCAACGGTTCAGGCGAAGCCCGCAGGCGCGGGGGGACTGCAATTTTCACCGCACTCCCGACTTCGAGTGGGGCGGTCACTCGGGGAACAACCGACAGAAATGCAAGGCGGACCGGCGGTTGCCTGCCTCCGGGCTGGCGCCGGCATATGAAGGCGTCGCCGTACCGCGTATTGCCAGCAGCATGCAAGTGCTCTAGGTCGGCCGCGTCAGAGCCCCCCGGTGTCCTGAAAATAAGACAAAATGCCGCAACGGAGGAACAAGTGCTTAATCAAAACTTTTCAGCAAAAAGTTTCATGCGGCTTCTGACGAAGCAGGATGTCGCCCGCTATGCATTAGGAAGCGGTATCGACGCTTACCAAACCAAGCTGGCTGAGGTGGAATCTGCGCTAGCCGCTGCTTCGTTCCAGTTTTCCCCCTTCCGACGATGTCGCATGTCGCACGGCGACGTCATCTCGCCCTCTTGTTTGATTGACGATTTTGCTCTTCGGAAATTGAATGACAACATAAAGCGGGTCTTCAACATTAAGACCGTCGATCGCAATCGGATAATTCCGCAAGTGAAAGTTTTACTTTCTGAGACTGGTGATTTTTGGCTCCAAAAGCTCGATCTACAACGCTTTTTCGAGTCCGTGGACCGCGACCAAATTATCAGGATCGTTTGCGAAGATCACAGGCTTTCATTCGAATCGAAAACGCTGCTCAGAAAACTGTTCTCTTGTCCGGACCTGACGTCAGCGGCGGGCTTACCCCGCGGCATAGCCTTGAGTTCGACGCTGTCAGAACTCTATATGCGTGAATTCGACACCGCCTGTCGTCGACTCGAGACATGTTATTTTTATATGCGCTACGTCGACGACATTGTTATGTTATTCCATGAAGAGCCACATAACATCTTGTCTCAATTGCAACTTCCTCCCGGACTGTCGTTCAACGAGGACAAATGCAGCACCTTATTTCACCCTCAAAAAGGGCCGGTAGTGACCAGCGACGGGAATTTGGCAGTAACATATCTCGGCTACGAGTTTTCGTTTCTGTCAACCGGACAGGGTAAACCTAGTCGACTTTCCGTGGGCATTGCCCAAAAGAAAATTCGAAGATTGAAAACCAGAATCGCTCTTGCGTTTTTTGAATTTTGCAAAAACAACGACTTCCATCTCCTAAAGAAACGAATTCTGTTTTTATCAAGTAATTATAAAATTGGGAAAAACTCGGAGCGCGGAAATCTTTATGCTGGCATCCATTACAATCACTCTCTGATCGACGACGAGCGCCTGAAAGATCTCGAAGATATCGACCAGTATCTAAGAAAACTGCTTTTCTCGAAAAGGGGATCGCTAGGAAAAAAGCTTAGCACTCTACTGACCGACGCGCAGCGCCGAGAGCTTTGCAGTATTTCGATGCTTCAAGGGTTTAAGCTGAAAATTGTTCGTTCATTCACGCCAACTGAATTCCGCGCTATAAAAGGTGCTTGGGCTCATGTTTAAAGTTCGCAGAAGCAAAGTGCGCATTCGAAAGACTGATCGCTTTCGCGCACTCCTGACCGAGACGTTGCCGTATGAAGTTCCATTGCTCTTTTCGAACGACGGGCTGTATCTAGCTGCAAGAGACGGCTTGGTGGAAAAAATCAAGGCGGAGCATGGGCTAGATATATTTGACAAGGAAGCCACGATTCCTTACAAGTATAAAATCAAAAAGAACGCATACGATTCTAGAGAATTGGCAGTAATGCATCCAGTACAGCAGATTGCTGTTGGTGCGTTCTATTCCAAATACGACCATCTTATCGTGGGGCTATGCCAGCGCAGTCCTTTCACCTTGCGCGCGCCAGCAGCAATCGCGAGCTACTTTGTTGAGCGCGTTCGCATGCAGAAGACGGACGACGCGAAAGCAGAGCATGTCGAGCAGCTAGCGGACGGTTTCGAGTCCGTCCCTGGGTTTGGAACGTCCTATTTTGCGTATAAAAAATACGCGTTTATGTTTCGTTTTTATGATTCAACGGAGTTCTTGGTACTGGAAAAAAAATTCAAATTCCTGACAAACATGGATATATCAGATTGCTTCAATCGAATATATACCCACACGATAGCATGGGCCGTAAAGAGTAAAAGATACACAAAAGGGAACAAAGGTCCGAAGACTGCTGCTTTTGAAAATGACTTTGACAGGCTGATACAAAACTCAAATCATGGCGAAACAGCGGGGATTTTAATTGGCCCCGAAATTTCCAGAATTTTCGCCGAGATAATTTTGCAGCGCGTCGATCTGAACATTTTAAAGAAAGCGACAGATCGCGGTTACGAAGAGGAGATTGATTACACGGTTCGACGATATGTCGATGATTATTTTGTCTACTCGAACAAGGAAAGCGTTCGAGACGAGCTAAAGAAAATCATATCCGACTGCCTGTCGGAATATAAATTGGCAATTAATTCCAGCAAGACTGCGGAGCAATCTCGACCGTATATTACAAGTGCGTCTATCGCGCGACATAGCATTGCATCAAATATTGCAGATTTTTTTAACAAATATCGGACTGTCGAAGTTTCCAAAGACGAGACAGGGCTTATAACTTCGGTCGCGGTTATCCTACATCCAATTGGCGATATCGGCGTCGTCGTTAATCAGACGATTGCTGCTATCAAAAGATCGATCGGAGAGAGCGGATCATATGACGGCACGGCGAATTATTTCTTCGGCATTTTTAAGAGACTGCTGGGCGGTTTAACCGGAAAGCCCTTCAAAGTGGAAAAGGGAAATGCAGGAGATCGGCTTTATTTTTTTATCAGTGCGGTGGTTGACGTGGTGTTTTTTTATTATTCGATGACTCCGCGCGTGCGCCAGACCTATCAGATTTCAGAAATAATACTGATGGTTGCGAAGATTATGAAGTCAGCACCCAGTGAACTTAGAGATTCCTTGATACGGAAAATTGTGCACGAAGCTCGGCTGATCATCCTGCAGGCGAATGCGGACCAGCCCGAATATAAAGTCGAAATAATGAATTTGTTGATCGTTCTTCGCGGACTAGGGGATAAATACATTCTCGACGAAGCTTTTCTGTACAAGCTTTTTGACATGAATTCACCGGATGGCAAAGCGCTCGTTTTCAACGACAACTTTGATTATTTTCAACTCGTTTTTTTGATTTCGTATTTAGGTGGAGTCGACCGCTTTGACCATATCATCCGTTCAGCAGTTGCTGTTTCCATCAAGCGACTCGATGACGTTGACTGGGCGCAAAGTGCCGAAAACGTCTTCTTGTTCTTTGACCTATTGGCATGCCCGTATGTCTCCCGAGACGAAAAACTGCAAATAGCAAAGCTAGTGCTACGTCACAAGTCTCCGCACGATGTTAACGCTCGCGCAGCCGCTCTGATAGCTTCGGTTAGTGTTCGACCATGGTTTTTCGCTTGGAATGAGCAAGCTGACTTAACCTTGGTTTTGAAGAAAAAAGAGTTGCGGACGCCGTACTAGCGACGTATGCTCCGCTTGGGATTTGCAGGTCAGATTGACTAAGGCTAGAGCTGGGCGCAAGCTTGGCGAACACGACGGATTGGCCGCGCAAGCGGCCTTGAAATCGCACCCAGACCTTGAAGCTGCAGAGGTGGCGCCTGGCACCACCCGAGCGGTTGGTTGAAGGACACACGATGAGCCGTGCATCTCCCCCCTTCGGGGTATTCGTGGTTAAACCCTCGATCGATGCAGGCGTGTTTAGGCGACGAATGGCCTACGGCGCTATGCGGCCTGTTCGATAACATCGCCCAATTGATTATGCGGCGGCGTTCGCCCTCCCCAATGAATACGGCGCAAATCGCACCACCTCATCACCCACCCATTCGTTAATCTGAGCAAACCGCCGCTGCAGCGGTTCAATCTCGTTGACTCCGAACACTTGAGCCGCGGTATCTGCCGCCCCGAACCCGCCGGTATTGCCCGGCACGATCCCCATGAGCTGCGGCGGGATGCGATGCGCCGCAAGCAAGTCGTCGCGTGTCACATTCTTGATGTTGAAAAACTCGTCCTTCGCCGTGACCTCTGAAACTGGAATGAGCTGAATGCCGTCTTTCTTGCCGTTCGGCGCGTACATGAAAAGATTTCGGAAATTGCCCGGCCCCCTGCTCTTCTTCAAGGCCTCGCGCATCTTGTCGACATCGCTTTGGCTCTGCGCCGCATCCGTCATGTACAGGATGAACCCGGCGTGTGAACCATTCTCGTAATACTTGCGACGAAAGAGCGTCGCAGATTCGTTCAACCATGCCGAGTGAAGCGCGCCGACATATTCCGGCAGGCCGTACACCTCCTGATTAATGTCCGGTTCCATCAAATGATGCACCGCGCCCAGCTCGAACTCATATTCGATCTGTTGATAGCCGTTGAGCTGCACGAAGCGTTGCAAATCGGTTCGACGGCGCACGTACTTGCCCGGCGCGCGCTTGAACCCTAGCGTCGTGTTAAGCCGACTCTTTTGACGCTCGACATAGCCGTTTCCGAAGGTAAGGAAATCGAGCGCCCACTTGTCGAATTCCTCACGCGTGAGCAACTTGTGCGGGATGAACGTCGACGAAAGCACGTTGCGTTTGAAGTAGATCGCCGAGCCGTGATGCACGCCGGCGCGAAACGTCTTTGCCAGTCCCGACCATGACACCGGCGGCTCATACCAATCGCCGGCCGACCACGCTTGCACGTAGTCAAGAATTTCGGCCCGATCCATCACCGGCACTGGATCATCGAAGGTAAAGGCCTCGGCCCTTGCCGGCGTCGACGTGGCCGCCGGCGTCGTGCTCGATGCGTTAAAACTGCGCTTGCGCTTGCTCATTAAGAGAACTCCATAAAGCCGGTATTGTTTGCGGTCACACCCTCTAGCGGCTCGTTATCGAGCGCGTGCAGACACGCCCAAGCTAGATCGGCGTGCCCTGTTTCTTCGCTGCGGCTCGCCTCGTAAGTCACCTTTCGACCGCTCGCCGTCATGGTTTTACGAATTGCCATGAAGGATTGCGCTAGGTCTGTCCAACCGGCATCGAATTCGAGCCGGCCTTTGCTGATGACCGACAAGCCTTTCAGCACAAGCCGGCCTTTGATTTCCGGCGAGTAGTTAAGCGCGACCGCGCTGGGAAAGAACTGCTTGACGAGCTGATAAACGCCCTGGCCGATTCCGGTCGTATCGATCGACATATATTCGACCTTGTATTGCTGCGTGATCTGTCGAATCGCCTCGGCTTGCGCCTCGAAATCCATGCCGCGAAACTGCTGCTTGTGCAGCACGCGGAACTTTCCCCCCGGCACCGCCGGCGGCGCAACGACGACAAGGCCGGCCGAGTCGCCGGAAAGCGCCGGGTCATAGCCCACCCATACCGGCCGGAACCCGAAAGGGCGGGGCGCGAGCGGCTTGAAATCGTCGGCCCATTCTTCCCACGAGTCGACCATGCAGCGTTGCAGCTCGACGAGCGGAAAGAGCGACGCCGTATCGTCGATAAACTGACACATCAAAAGGTTCGCGTATTCCTGCGCGCTGTATTCAAGTCGCAGCTCGTCGATATCGAACAGGTCACACCCGCCGGCGACGGCATCCTCGACCGTGACGATCTGGCGAAACTGCCGATCCTCGCAAAGCCGGCCGCGAGCGAGCGCCGCATGCGACGTATCGAGATGAATGTGATCGGCCTTTGCGCGCCCCCTGTTGTAATGCTCGCCAGTCCAGAAGGTATAGGCCTCGTGCGTGATGCTCGACGGCGTTGAGAAATACGTCTTTCGCCATTTCTTGTGCATCGCCATGCCCGAGGCGACTTTGTTGAGCTGGCGAAACTGGCTCACCCAAAAGTATTCGTCGAAATAGAAATTTCCGTGATAGCTCTGCGCCGTGCGCGAATTCGTGCCGAGGAAAATCAGCTCTGCCATGTTCGGCAAAATGATCGGGTCGCCGGTCAACTCAACCTCGGCGGCCTCGGCGGCAAACTGCCGAATGTAGGACTTGAAAACGTGTGCCTGCGCCTTGCTGGCCGATAGAAAAATCTGATTGCGCCCGGTCTGCAAGGCATCGTCTAACGCCTCGCGTGCGAAATAGAACGTCGCGCCGATCTGCCACGACTTGAGAATGTTGCGTGTGCGCTTGTCGCCGTTGCGATACCACACCTTTTGATAACCGAACTGGCAATCGAGAAACGCCTCGTGAAGCCGCGCGATCTGCTCGTCGCTGAAATCGTTGCGCACCTTCTCTTTACGCGGCGCTTTGTTGCGTGCCTCGATGTTCGAGTTTAAGTCGCTCTCTTTCCCCGTTTCGCCGTACTTGCGCACTCGCGCGAGCCGTTCTACCTGCCGGCCGAGCAAGTCGATTTCTTTGAAGTCGTTACCCGTCTTTACCGGCTTGGCAATGAGCACCGCGAGGCGCGTTTCAAGCGACGACTCAATGCGCTCGATCGGCGCGGCCTTGTCCCACTCGTCGCGCTGTTTCCATGCCTCAACCGTCGCGCGCTTGAGCTGCAAGTGTTCCGCGACGGACGTGATGCGCCAACCCTGCCAGTAAAGCGCGCGCGCAATCCGGCGAGGGTCGGCATTCGATTCGAGTGCGGGTTTGGTATCGGCTGTTTCGATCATGCCGGCAAGTTTCCCGCGTCTCGCGCGCGCAAGCACGCCTGCCTATGTGTACCGAACGCACGAACAAACGCGAAACGTTGAGCGCTTGCGGCCGTGATCGCAAGATATCAACTCACGCCGAACCCTTCCCGAACCTGTTGGAGACCTAACAATGCAATTTCGCAAGCTGTCGCTCATGTCGCTCGCCGTCGCGGCGATCGCGCTCGCTGTCACGATGGACGCACACGCGGCAACACTCGCCGCACATGCCGTTCTCAACTCTGTCGATGTGCTCGCGTTCATGGGCGATCACGGCATGAGCATTCCCGGCGCTGCCGGCCTCGGCGCAATGGCGATCGGCTCGACCACTTCGGCCGACGCGGCGAAGCTGGCGAAATCGAAGATCGCTACCTCGCCGGAGAATGGATCCCGCGAGTTGTGCAGGGCGATCAGGCCAAGGAAATACAACCATGTCGCTCTTTAAACGAAGTTCGAGTCCCAACTGGTATTACAAGCTGTACCCGCCTGGAGGCGGACAAGCATTACAAGGCAGCACTGGCACCCAGGACAAGGCGAAAGCGCAGAAATTCCACGACCGGATGAAGGCCGATTTGTGGGATCAGGCGAAGCTCGGCCACAAGCCGCGCTACACCTGGAACGATGCGGTCGTCCGCTACGTCGCCGATCGCGAAGGCCTGTCGAGTCTCGAGACCAGTAAGACGCATCTGCGCTGGCTCGATCGGCACCTGTCCGGCGTGCAATTGGCGGATATCGACCGCAATCGCATTGACGCCATTGCGCACATGAAGCGGATGGAGCCCCGGGTCGTGCAGACGCGCAAGGGTCCAAAGAAGCTCGGGCGTAACGTCAGTGCAGGAACGGTGAATCGCGTGGTCGGCGTACTCAAAGCTGTATTGAATGCAGCGGTCGAATGGGAGTGGATCGACCGGGCGCTAAAGACGAAAAAGACCAAAATCGTGTCGCGCCGGATACGCAGGCTGACGCTGGCGGAAGCCGAACGTCTGCTGGCCGAGCTGCCGGCGCATCTGGCCGACATGGCGCAGTTCAGTCTCGAGACCGGGCTGCGCCGTGCCAACGTGACGGGCCTGTAGTGGTCGCAGGTCGATCTGGCGCGGGCCGTCGCCTGGATTCATCCGGACCAGGCGAAAGCCCGCAAGGCGATCACCGTGCCGCTGTCGGACACGGCAATCGCGGTGCTACCGCGACAGCGCGGCAAGAAGCGCATGCCGGAACACGTCGAAAGCGTGTTCGTGTACCACGGCAAGCCGGTTTATCAGACCGTGACGGCTGCATGGACCAAAGCGCTCAGGCGCGCCGGCATCCGCGATTTCCGCTGGCATGATCTGCGCCATACGTGGGCCAGCTGGCATGTGCAGCGCGGCACGCCGTTACAGGTCCTGAAGGAGCTGGGAGGATGGGAAACGCTGGAGATGGTGCAACGGTACGCGCACCTGTCGGCCGATCACCTGGCACGCTGGGTCCAGCCGCACACACAGGTCGTCGACCTGCAGACGGCCGCCGGTTGACTGTACCAACTGTATTTTCACTGTACTGGAGGGAAATGTTGAAGCAGGAAAACCGCTGAAACCCTTGTCAGGATTGGCGCGCCCGGCTGGGATCGAACCAGCAACCCCTGCCTTCGGAGGGCAGTACTCTATCCATTGAGCTACGGGCGCTTCGACTTGACAGCGCGGCGACCCGAGCGGGTGCGGCGCCAAAGCGAGACCGAAAGCATACCCGGTTTCGTCCATACCGTCCACCGGGCGGCCTCTGGGGCCTTTTTCCGGCCCGTGCCAGCACCTGAACACCCTTTCCTGACCCGCCCGCTTTACTTCGCACGATGCGGGTAAACGCCTGCTGAACAGCTCGCCGCGCCTCTCGCCGCCGTCGAAAGCTTGCGTCTATAATCGTCCGTGGCTGATCAAGAACAAGAAGTTGCCGTCGCGCTGTACCGCTCACATACCCACGGAGACGAGACAAGCATGAGCGAAGCACCACACGGAGCCCCGATCAAAACCCCAGGACAGCTCATCGCCGCGGTCATCGCCGGGTTTGCTGTGCCGATCATCATCATCGTGCTGCTGGCCTACTACGTCGACAATTCGACACGCACCGGCGCCGGCACCGACAGTCTCTCCGAAGCCGAAGTCACCGCCCGCATCAAGCCGATCGCCCAGGTCGAGATTCGCGACGCCAACGCGCCGCGCGTCTACAAGACCGGCGAGGAAGTCTATAAGGCGGTGTGCTCGGCCTGTCACGCGTCGGGCGCCGCAGGCGCGCCGAAATTCACAAACACCGCCGACTGGGCGCCGCGCATTTCGCAAGGGTTCGACACGCTGTTGCACACGGCGCTCGCCGGCAAAGGCGCCATGCCCCCGCGCGGCGGCACGAGCCCGGACGATTACAGCGACTTTGAAATCGCCCGCGCGGTTGCCTACATGGCGAATAATTCGGGGGCAAGCTTCCCTGAACCGGCACAGCCGGCATCGGGCGCCGCGAGCGCATCGGCGGGGGCTGGCGCGTCCGCTGCAACGGCTGGCGCAGGCGGCGCTTCCGACGCAGGCGCGGCCCAGGCGGCCGCTGCCATGGCCGCCATGGCCAGCGTTCCGCAGGCCGCTGCTGCTCCGGCGTCGGGCGCGACGCAAAGTGCCGATGCATCGCAAGCGGGCAAGGCTTTGTATCAGCAGGTTTGTCAGGCATGTCACGCGGCCGGCGTGCTCAACGCACCGAAGTTCGGCGACAAGGAAGCGTGGGCGCCACGTCTGAAAGAGCCGATGGACACGGTCTACAACTATGCGCTGCACGGCAAGGGCGCAATGCCGCCCAAGGGCGGCTCGAACGCGTCGGACGCGGACGTGAAGGCTGCCGTAGATTACATGGTCAGCGCCGTGAAGTAACGCGCGCAAAGATAGTGGCGGCGTTTGCCGCGCTCACGAATCCCTGCACCGCGGCCACGCGGGCAGGGATTTTTTCATGCGTGATGGGTTTGTGCTGCTGAGCCGCGGCTTTCATGAGTGTCGGGGAGTGCTCAGGCGAACACCCCGTCACGGCTTCTGCAACAACGCCTTCAAACTCGCGAGCCGGTCTTTCGGCGACATCGGCGCTTCCTCCGCCGTGGGCGGCGGCGCATCGTCCAGCAGCATTTCAGGGATAAACCGCGACGGCTCGCACACCACGGTTTCCCGCGCGCGCTTTCTCTTCTTGCACCAGTTCAGATGCAGGCTGCGCTGCGCACGCGTGATCGCCACATACATCAGGCGGCGCTCTTCCTCGATGCGCGCGTCGTCGATGGGCTCGTCGTCCGCACCGCCGCGATGCGGCATGATGCCTTCCTCCACGCCCACCAGAAACACATGTGGATATTCGAGGCCCTTCGACGCATGCACGGTCGAAAGCCTGACGGCGTCGGGATCTTCCTCGCGCCCCTCCAGCATGGACATCAGCGCAACGGTCTGAATCAGGCCAAGCAGATTCTTGCCCGTATCGGCAAGACCGTCCGCCGTGTCATAGCCGGTGGCCTCGGCGCCGGCACCACCCGTCGCGTCTTCCGGCTCTGCCTTGGTGCCCTTGCGCTTGAGCCATTCGATGAACTCGAGCACGTTCTGCCACTTCGCCTGCGCCTGACGTTCGTCGAATGCGTCGTACAGGTACGCTTCGTAGTGAATCGCGTCCATCAGCTCGTCGAGCAGCGTGCCCGCCGCATCTTTTTCGGCGCGCTCGGTCAGGCGCTGCATGAAGTCGCAAAACACGCGCATGGGTTCGATCTGGCGCGGGGACAAACGCGCCTCGATGCCGCCCATATACACGGCCTCGAACAGCGATACCTTCGCCTGCCCCGCGAACGAGCCGAGCGCCTCCAGCGTGGTATTGCCGACGCCGCGGCGCGGCGTGGTGATCGCGCGAATGAACGCGGGGTCGTCGTTGGAATTCGCAATCAGACGCAGATACGCGCAAATGTCCTTGATCTCGGCCTTGTCGAAGAACGACTGCCCGCCCGACAGCACATATGGAATCCGCTCGCGGCGCAACACCTGTTCGAAAATGCGCGCCTGGAAATTGCCGCGATAAAGAATCGCGTAATCGCGGAAGTTCGCGCGCCTCTCGAACTTATGCGCGGACAGCCGGAACACTACGGATTCGGCTTCGTGCTCCTCGTCGTTGCAGCCGGTCACGGTGATGGAATCGCCCATGCCGTGCTCGGACCACAGCTTCTTTTCGAACAGCTTCGGATTGTTGGCAATCACGTTGTTCGCGGCCGTGAGAATGCGCACCGTGGAACGATAGTTCTGCTCGAGCTTGATCACGTGCAGCTTGGGAAAATCCTTGCCGAGCTGCGCGAGGTTTTCAAGCGTCGCACCGCGCCAGCCGTAGATGGCCTGGTCGTCATCGCCCACCGCCGTGAATGCCGCGCGCGGGCCGGCCAGCAGCTTGAGCAACTCGTACTGGCACGCGTTGGTGTCCTGATACTCGTCGATCAGCAGATAACGCAATTTGTTCTGCCAGCGATCGCGCACCTGCTCGTTCTTCGCGAAGAGCTCGGCGGGCAGGCGGATCAGATCGTCGAAATCCACCGCCTGGTATGCATGCAGCGTTGCTACATAGTTGCGATAAACGATAGCCGCCTGGTGCTCGTCCTCGTTCGCGGCAATCGCAATGGCCTCTTCGGGCATGACGAGCCCGTTTTTCCACAGCGAAATGATCGACTGGATCTTGCGGATAAAACCCTTGTCGGTCGAGCCTACCTGCTCCTGGATCATGCCGAAGCAGTCGTCGGAATCCATGATCGAAAACTGCGGCTTCAGCCCGACGTGCTCCGCTTCCTGCCGCAAAATCTGCACGCCGAGCGAGTGGAACGTGCAGACCGTCAACTGATTGACGGGCACCTTGCGGCCTTCCTTGCCGGGCGTGGTGAGCGTCTTGCCTTCCAGCAGCTTGCCCACGCGCTCGCGCATTTCGGCCGCGGCCTTGTTGGTGAACGTAACAGCCGCGATGTGGCGCGGCTCGAAGCCTTTCGCCTCGATCAGGTGCGCGATTTTCTGCGTAATGACGCGCGTCTTGCCGCTGCCTGCGCCGGCGAGCACGAGACACGGCCCGTCGAGATAACGGACCGCTTCACTTTGAGCGGGATTCAGGCCTGCGGACATCTTGTGTGGATGGGGTGTTGCGGTTGAAATGCGGCTGCGAAGACGCTGCGGCACGCGCCGTTTTGCGCGAGAGGAGCGATGCTATCACGGATGAAAACCGCGCATGAATTCGCGCCGCCGAGTCGGGCGGACCACCCGCGGACCACTTCCGCGGACCACTTCATCACCTGCCGCCTCACGCCGCAAAAATGTCCCACTGACCCTGCGGCGCAATCGATATTCGCGCCATGCCACAATGACGGCGTTGCGCGCCGCCGCCGCGGTGGCAAAGCGGCGCGCCGTTTTTGCAGGAAGACACGCATGTCCGCATCGCTGAAAATTGGATTGATGGGTTACGGGTTCGCAGGCGCGACCTTTCATGCGCCGGTGATCGAGCACTGCGGCCGCGCGAGCGTCGCGGCTATCGCCACCGGGCGCCCGGAAGCCGCGCTCGCCGATTATCCGCACGCCAAGGTCGTCGCCGACCTCGACGCGCTGCTCGCGCTCGACGAGATCCACTGCGTGGTGATCGCCACGCCCAACGACACGCACTTCAACCTCGCGCGCCGCACGCTGGAAGCGGGCAAGCACGTGGTGGTCGACAAGCCGGTGACATTGAGCGCCGCCGACGCGCACACGCTTGCCAACATCGCACTGGCCCGCGGCAAGCTATTCGTGCCGTTCCACAACCGTCGCTGGGACGGCGACTTCATGACCGTGCGCGATCTGCTCGCCAGCGGCGAGTTGGGGCGGGTCACGCACTATGAATCGCATTTCGACCGCTTCCGGCCCGAAGTGCGCCAGCGTTGGCGCGAGGAAGCGTCGCGCGGCGGCGGTCTGCTGTTCGATCTCGGACCGCATCTGATCGATCAGGCGCTCGCGCTGTTCGGCGCGCCGCAGACGGTGGCCGCAACGGTGCGCACGCATCGCGATCAGGCGAGCGCACCCGACTACGTGCACATCCAGCTTGGCTACGGCGACTTCGAAGTGGTGCTGCACGCGAGCGCGCTGACGGCAATCGTCGCGCCGCGCTTCGTTATTCACGGCACCCGTGGCAGCTACGTGAAGTACGGACTCGACACCCAGGAAGACCAGCTGAAAGCGGGCCTGCGTCCGGGCGACGAAGGTTTCGCCGCAGGCAATGGGGCGGGCACGCTGCGCGTACTCGACGGCGGACGCGAAGTGGAACGCGAACTGCCCACCCGCAACGGTGAGTATGTGAACTTCTACATCGCCCTTGCCGACGCGGTTCAGCACGGCGCGAAGTTCCCCGTGACGCCGCAGGACGCTGTCGACGTGATGACGATCATCGAACTCGCGGCGCGCAGTTCCGACGAAGGCTTGCGCCTGCCGTTCCAGCGCATCCGCTGAGCGAGGGCGGCGGGTGCCTGTCGCGGAATCTCGCGCTGGCCCGGCGAGGCGCAAGCTGACAGCCCCAAAAGCAATATAACGTTACAAACTCGCGAGCTTGCCGGGTCAGCGCGATTCAGCCGTGATCCGTTGGTACGCGTGTAGCACCGCACAACTACAACGACAACGACTTCACGGAGAGTCCATGCCACGTACCATCCGCGCGCTCGCCGCATGCGCGTTGCTCTGTTCCCTCGCCGCCTGCGCGCTCGCGCCTGAGCCCGAGCCGGCGCCGCGTCCGAGCTCGCAGCAGATTGCCGACAAGCGTCTGCGCCAGGCCGACGGCCGCATCGACAACCTGAGCCGCCGTATCGACAGGCGCGTGAACCTGGGCTATTACCCGCCCCCGCAGGGCGGCGAACTGCATCATCGGCTCGAGGTGATCCGTCGCGAAGCGCACGACATGGCCGCACAGCACGGCGGCGGCCTGTCCGCCGACGAACAGCGCGTGCTCAACGAGGAACTGGACGGCGCGGCGCGGGCAATCGGCGAATGACACGTACAGCCGGATGGCGCCGGATCAGCCCTTTATTTGACAAGCCCCCGGGCCTCGCGTAAATTCGCCGCACGCGTCGGGAGAGCGCGCAGGCCGCTGAATTCGCAGGCCGCGCCGCCGAAGGGGCACACCCGCAAACTCTCAGGCAAAAGGACCGAACGCGTCGAAGAACTCCGCCAAAGTATCCGTCACGCAGCACCTGGCAACACCAAGGCGCCGTTTTTCGCACTCTGGAGAGCGGCAGTAGCCGTCTGCACCGCATGCACTGCATACGGCGCGCAGACCCGGCAAGCTGCCCACCGAAGGGGCGCGCGTTCAACCGCGGCGAATCATCGCCACGGCAGCGCAATCTCTCAGGTATCGAGGACAGAGGGGCCATGCAGCACCACGCTCGCAGCCACAAGGCGCGAGGCGCGGCGCCGCATGGCCTTTTTTGTTTCGCGAGACGCCCGAGGCCCCATGACCGAACTCAAACACACTCCGCTCAACGCCACCCATCGTGCGCTCAATGCCCGCATGGTCGATTTCGGCGGCTGGGACATGCCTGTCAACTACGGCTCGCAGATTGACGAACACCGCGCGGTGCGCACCGACGCGGGCATGTTCGACGTCTCGCACATGTGCGTCGTCGACTTCACCGGCGAGCGCGTGCGCGCCTTCTTCGAATACGCGCTGGCCAACAACGTCGCCAAGCTGCAAACGCCGGGCCGCGCGCTGTACTCGTGCCTGCTGAATCCGGAAGGCGGCGTGATCGACGACCTGATCGTCTATTACTTCGGCGAACAGCATTTCCGCGTGGTGGTCAACGCCGGCACCGCCGACAAAGACATCGCATGGTTCAATCAGCTGAACGACGGCGGCTTCGGCCTGACCATCACGCCGCGCCGCGATCTCGCGATTGTCGCCGTACAGGGCCCGAACGCGCGTGAGAAGTTCTGGCAAACAGTGCCGGCCACGCGCGCCGCCACCGAGGCGCTCAAGCCGTTCAATGCGGCGCGCGTCGAAGGCACGCCGTTCGGCGAACTGACCGTCGCCCGCACCGGCTACACCGGCGAAGACGGCTTCGAGATCATCGTGCCGGCCGATCACGTGGTCGCGCTGTGGAACGCGCTGCAGGCGCAAGGCGTGCGCCCGGCCGGTCTGGGTGCGCGCGACACGCTGCGCCTCGAGGCCGGCATGAACCTGTACGGCCAGGACATGGACGACAACATTTCGCCGCTCGACGCCGGTCTTGCGTGGACCGTCGACCTCACTTCACCGCGCGAATTCGTCGGCAAGAGCAGGCTGGAAGTCGACGGCTCCAAGGCTGCCTTCGTCGGCCTGATCTTGCGCAAGGAAAACGGCAAGGCGGCGGGCGTGCTGCGCGCGCATCAGAAGGTCGTCACGCCGCACGGCGAAGGCGAAATCACCAGCGGCACTTTTTCCCCCACGATGCAGGAATCCATCGCCTTTGCGCGCGTGCCGAAAGGCGTACAGCCGGGCGATACGGTCCAGGTGCAGATTCGCGACAAGTCCGTTCCTGCAAGCGTGGTAAAACTGCCGTTCGTGCGCAACGGTAAAGTGCTCGCGGCAGCTTGAGCCGCTGCAGGCAACACCCCGCACGTCCCTTTAATAGCCATTACCGAATCACACCGCATAGGAGCATCCGATGAGCATCCCGGCCGATCTGAAATACACCGAATCGCACGAGTGGGTCCGCACCGAAGCGGACGGCACGCTGACGGTCGGCATTACCGACCACGCACAGGAAGCGCTCGGCGACATCGTCTTCTTCGAAGTCCAGGAACTGGGCAAAACCGTGACTGCCGGCGACACGGTCGCGGTGATCGAGTCGGTGAAAGCCGCTTCGGACATTTATGCGCCGGTCTCGGGCGAAGTCATCGAGGCGAACAGCGCCGTCGCGGATTCGCCGGATTCGGTCAACAGCACCCCGTACGAAAGCTGGCTCTTCAAGATCAAGCCGGCTGCCGACGCATCGCAAGATCGCCTGATCGACGCCGACGCGTATACGAAGTCCATCGGCGCCTGATCGATCTATCGCTGAGTCATATCTCGTCTAACCGTCAGGTGCGGCGCGCCCTTCGCACAAGGACAGCCGCACCGCCAGGAACACCATGAAGCTCGAACACCCGGATCGTCTGATGAACCGCACTCCTCTCTCGCTTGCCGCGCTCGAAGTGCATGACGCCTTCGCCGAACGGCACATCGGCCCGGATTCGGCCGACCAGCAGGCCATGCTCGAAGCACTCGGCTTCGCGTCGCGCGCCGCGTTGATCGATGCCGTCATTCCGCAGACGATTCGCCGCACCGAGCCGCTGCCGCTCGGCCCCTTCGCGCAGCCCAAGAGCGAAGCGGAAGCGCTCGCCGCATTGCGCGAACTCGCGGACAAGAATCAGGTGTTCCGCTCCTACATCGGGCAAGGCTATTACAACGCGCACACGCCGACCGTGATTCTGCGTAACGTGCTCGAGAATCCGGCGTGGTACACGGCCTATACGCCGTATCAGCCAGAAATTTCGCAAGGCCGCCTGGAAGCGCTGCTGAACTTCCAGCAGATGGTGGTCGATCTGACGGGCCTCGCCATTTCGAACGCCTCGCTGCTTGACGAGGCGACCGCCGCGGCTGAAGCCATGACGCTGCTGCAACGCGTAGGCAAGCCGAAGTCGAACGTGTTCTACGTGGCCGACGACGTGCTGCCGCAAACCATAGAAGTGGTGAAAACGCGCGCCACCCCGGTCGGCATAGAAGTGAAAGTGGGCCCGGCAGACGAAGCCGCCAATGCCAATGCATTCGGCGTGCTGCTGCAATATCCGGGCGTGAACGGCGACGTGCGCGACTACCGCGCGCTTACCGAAGCGATCCACGCAGCCGGCGGCCACGTGGTAGTTGCCGCCGACCTGCTCGCGCTGACCGTTCTGACGCCGCCGGGCGAATGGGGCGCAGACGTGGCCGTGGGCAATACTCAGCGCTTTGGCGTGCCCGTCGGTTTCGGCGGCCCGCATGCGGCTTACCTCGCGGTGCGCGACGAATTCAAGCGTCAGATGCCGGGCCGTCTGGTCGGCGTGACGGTCGACGCGCAAGGCAACCCGGCGCTGCGTCTCGCGCTGCAAACGCGCGAACAGCATATCCGTCGCGAGAAGGCCACGTCGAACGTGTGTACCGCGCAGGCGCTGCTCGCGATCATGGCGAGCATGTACGCGGTGTATCACGGCCCGCGCGGCCTGAAGACCATCGCGCTGCGCGTGAACCGCATTGCCGCTTTGCTCGCGCAGGGCGCAAAGCAGCTCGGCTACCCGCTCGTCAACGAAACGTTCTTCGACACGCTCACGTTCGAGAGCGGCGCGCGCACCGAAGCGCTGCACGACGCGGCCAAAGCGAAGCGCATCAATCTGCGCCGCGTGAGCGATACGCGAGTCGGTGTGTCGATCGACGAAACCACCACGCGAGGCGATCTGGCGGATCTGCTCGCGGTGTTCGCGCAAGCCGCCGGCGCGAGCGAGCTGCCGCAAGTCGACGCACTCGACGCGGCCTTGACCGCTTCGAACACGGCCTCGGTGCCTCAATCGCTCGAGCGCACGAGCGCGTATCTCACGCACCACGTGTTCAACCGTCACCATTCCGAAACGGAAATGCTGCGCTACCTGCGCAGCCTCTCCGACAAGGACCTCGCGCTCGACCGTTCGATGATTCCGCTCGGCTCCTGCACGATGAAGCTGAACGCGACTTCCGAAATGCTGCCGGTCACCTGGCCGGAATTTGGCCAGATCCATCCGTTCGCGCCGGCTGAGCAAACCGTCGGCTATCGGGAGATGATCGATCAGCTCGAAGCCATGCTGGTCGCCGCTACCGGCTATGCAGCGGTGTCGTTGCAGCCGAACGCCGGTTCGCAAGGCGAATACGCGGGCCTCTTGATCATTCACGCCTATCACGCGTCGCGCGGCGAAGCGCATCGCAATGTGTGCCTGATTCCCGCTTCGGCACACGGCACGAACCCCGCGTCGGCACAGATGGCCGGCATGCAGGTGGTGGTGGTGGCCTGCGACGCGCAGGGCAACGTCGACATTGAAGACCTGAACAAGAAGGCCGATCAGCACGCGGACAAACTCGCGGCGATCATGATCACGTATCCGTCCACGCACGGCGTGTTCGAGGCGAACGTTCGCGAAATCTGCGAGATCGTGCATGCGCGCGGCGGCCAGGTGTACGTGGACGGCGCGAACATGAACGCCATGGTCGGCTTGACGGCGCCGGGCCAGTTCGGTGGCGACGTCTCGCACCTGAACCTGCACAAGACGTTCTGCATTCCGCACGGCGGCGGCGGACCGGGCGTCGGCCCCGTTGCAGTCGGCGCACACCTCGCGCAGTTCCTGCCCAACCAGATTTCGTCGGGCTACGAACGCGCGCCGAGCGGCATCGGCGCAGTGTCCGGTGCACCGTACGGCTCGGCGTCCATCCTGCCGATCTCGTGGATGTACATCGCGATGATGGGCGCGAAGAACCTCACGGCCGCGACCGAAACGGCGATCCTCAATGCGAACTACGTGGCGAAGAAACTGGCGCCGCATTATCCGGTGCTGTACTCCGGCCCAGGCGGCCTCGTCGCGCACGAATGCATTCTGGATCTGCGTCCCATCAAGGAAACGAGCGGCATTACCGTCGACGACGTCGCCAAGCGCCTCGCCGACTATGGCTTCCACGCGCCGACCATGAGCTTCCCAGTGCCGGGCACGCTGATGGTCGAGCCGACCGAATCGGAATCGAAGGAAGAACTCGACCGTTTCGTCGAAGCCATGATCGCGATTCGCGAGGAAATTCGCGCGGTTGAAGAAGGCCGCGCGGACCGCGAGGACAACCCGCTGAAGCACGCGCCGCACACCGCGGCAGTCGTGATCGCCAACGAGTGGAAACATGCCTACGCACGCGAGACCGCCGCGTATCCGCTGCCCACGTTGATCGCGAAGAAGTACTGGCCGCCGGTCGGCCGCGCGGACAACGTGTATGGCGATCGCAACCTGTTCTGCTCGTGCGTGCCGGTCGCCGATTACGAGTAAGCGGTGCCTTTGCCGCGCATCGTCCGTGCTGAGAGGCGGGCGCTGCGCGGTTCTGTCGCTTCACGCCGCAAACGGCTAACATCTCACACCGAATCAGCCCAACGAGGAGTTCCGCATGGTGCGAAAGGTGCGATTGATGCAAGGCCTGGCCGAAGCAACGCGAATCCATAGGCGGCGGCAAGCTTGTGCATGGCTCTTTGCCAGCGCTATCGCCTGGCTGCCGCTGCGGCATGCGCAGGCCGCCATGAATTTCTGTGCGGCCCCCGCGTGGCAAACCAGCGAGCGCACGAACGCCGATCCAGGCGTGAAGGCGTTGGTGAGCAACGTGCAGGCGCATCTGAACGACCCGCCGCATGCGCAGGCCAAACTGCACACGGAAGGCACGCTGCCGCACGAAGGCATCTACGATCAGAGCGTGGAAGCCGAGAAGGACCTCGCGCTCCTGCGCGACGCCGCGCTCGCCTGGCGCGCCACCAGCGACGACCGCTACCTGAAGCTCGTCGACCGCTTGCTGTATGCGTGGGTCACGACCTATCAGCCGAGCTTCAATCCCATCGACGAAACCCATCTCGAAGGTCTGATCCTCGCGTACGACATGACCGCGAGCGCGCTGCCCGTGAAAACGCGCAATGCATCCATGGCGTTTTTGACGAAGCTCGCCAACGGCTATATCGGGCAAATCGACGAGCAGCCGCGTCCGCTCAAAGGCAATTACCGGAACAACTGGCAAAGCCACCGGATCAAACTGATTGCAATGGCCGCGTTCACGCTCGATAACCGCAAGATGATCAACGCGGCGCAGCGTCTCTTTGTCGAGCATATCGGCGACAACATCGAACCGGACGGCTCGACTATCGATTTCGCCGAACGCGACGCGCTGCACTACGTCACGTACGATCTGCAGCCGCTTGTCACGGCCGCCCTCGCGGCGCGTCGTCACAACCGCAACTGGCTGCCGGAGAAGGGGGCGAACGGCGCGTCGCTGCAAGCCGCGCTCAACTGGCTCGCGCCCTATGCGTACGGCAGCAAGACACATGAGGAATTCGTGCATTCGAGCGTCGCATTCGACGCAAAACGCCGTGAGGCCGGCTTGCCCGGCTATTCGGGCCAGTGGGATCCGAAGAACGCGGCGGAACTGTTTCACCTGGCCGCGCGTCTCGACGGACGCTATACGCCAATCGCGCTGCAACTCGCAGCAACGCCGCCGGCATGGCTTGCCGTGTGTCTGCCTATGACGGCGCGCTAAATTCAACATCATCAGCAGGAGCAGTAAATGGCAGTCAGCGTGTTCGATCTCTTCAAAATCGGCATTGGTCCGTCAAGCTCGCATACGGTCGGGCCGATGCGCGCCGCGCTGATGTTCGCGCAAGGGCTCGAACGCGACGGGCTGCTGGCCAACACGGCGTCCGTCAAGGTGGATCTGTACGGCTCGCTCGGCGCGACGGGCAAGGGCCACGGCACCGACCGCGGCGTGATGCTCGGCCTGATGGGCGACGCACCCGACACCGTGAACCCCGACACGATCGGCGAGCGCCTCGAAGCGGTCCGCAGCACGCGCAAGCTGGCCTTGCTCGGCACGCATGACGTGCCGTTCGTGCAGAAAGAACATATTTCGTTCTATCGCCAGGCGCTGCCCGAACACCCGAACGGGCTGAAGCTGCGCGCTTTCGACGCGCAAGGCGAGACGTTGCGCGAGTCGACGTATCTGTCCGTGGGCGGCGGCTTCGTGGTGACGGCCGGCGCGCCAAATACCAAGGTGCTGGCCGCCGTGGATCAATTGCCGCATTCGTTTCGCAGCGGCAACGAGTTGCTCGCGCTGTGCGAATCCACCGGCAAGAGCATTGCGCAATTGATGTGGGACAACGAACGCGTGTGGCACACGGAAGAGGAAACACGCGCAGGCCTGCTGAAAATCTGGGAGGTGATGCAGTCGTGCGTGGCGCGCGGTTGCGGCATCAATAACCCGGACGCGGACGGCAATTTGCCAGGTCCATTCCAGGTCAAGCGCCGCGCGCCGCAGTTGTACCGCGCGCTGTCGGGCAACCCCGAACTCGCGCTGCGCGATCCGCTTTCCATGGTCGACTGGATCAATCTGTACGCCATTGCCGTCAATGAGGAAAACGCCGCGGGCGGGCGCGTCGTCACCGCGCCGACCAACGGCGCGGCCGGCATCATTCCGGCCGTGCTGCATTACTACACGCGCTTCATGCCCGGCGCGAACGAGCAGGGCGTGATCGATTTCCTGATGACGGCGGCAGCCATCGGCATTCTGTACAAGCTGAACGCCTCGATTTCCGGCGCGGAAGTGGGGTGTCAGGGCGAAGTGGGCGTCGCGTGCTCCATGGCCGCGGGCGCGCTCGCGGCGGTGATGGGCGGCACGCCGAAGCAGGTCGAAAACGCAGCGGAGATCGGCATGGAGCACAACCTGGGGCTCACCTGCGATCCGGTTGGCGGCATGGTGCAGATTCCCTGCATCGAGCGCAATGCGATGGCGTCGGTGAAGGCGGTCAACGCGGCGCGCATGGCGTTGCGCGGCGACGGCAGCCATTACGTGTCGCTCGATTCCGTTATCAAGACGATGCGCGAAACCGGCGCGGACATGAAGACGAAGTACAAGGAGACGTCGCGCGGCGGCCTGGCGGTGAATATCGTCGAATGCTGAGCGTTGTTTGTCCGGTTGGGCCGGAAATTTGTTGAAGGGTTTGAGCGCAGACGAACGCGGGCTTTTCGGCCCGCGTTTTTGTTTGCTCGTTGGAACGCTCCGGCATCTTCGCGTGCTTTCGCATCGCAATGCATTGCATTGCGCTGCGCCGTGACACTGCGCGCGCTGTCGGCGTAAGCTGTTGGGGCGCCGGTCAGCTCGCATGCTATGAGGCCGGCTATTCATTGCTCTCACCGCAGTCATGAACTCATGCAGTCATGCACTCATAGCCTGGAGGCTTCATCGCGATGTCGCTGCCGAATGCTCCTGTTTCGGATTCCGCTGCCGCCCAAACGACCGGCGCGCGCCTCGTGGTCGATGCTTTGCTCACGCACGGTGTTGAGCGTGTTTTCTGCGTGCCCGGCGAAAGTTTTCTCGCGGTGCTCGATTCACTGCACGATGAAACCGGACGCATTCAGACAATCGTCTGCCGTCACGAAGCGGCGGCCGCCAACATGGCCGAAGCGGTCGGCAAACTGACCGGCCGCCCGGGCGTAGCGCTCGTCACGCGCGGCCCCGGCGCGACGCATGCGTCCATCGGCGTGCACACCGCGTTTCAGGACTCGACGCCGATGATTCTGCTGATCGGCCAATGCGCGCGCGAGCATCTCGACCGCGAGGCTTTTCAGGAGATCGACTATCGGCGCATGTTCGGTCAGATGGCCAAGTGGGTCGCGCAGATAGACGACGCGAAGCGCATTCCCGAGTATCTGAGCCACGCGTTTCATACCGCGACTTCGGGGCGGCCCGGGCCCGTGGTGCTTTCCTTGCCTGAAGACGTGCTGAGCGATGCTTGCGCCGCCGTGCCGGGCGCGCCCGCTTATCAGCGCGTGGCGGCCTCGCCCTCGGCCGCACAGATCGACCGGCTGCGTGAGCTGCTCGAACGCGCGCAGCGGCCCATGGTGATCGCCGGCGGCAGCGGCTGGACGCCCGCCGCGTGTGCGGACTTGCAACGCTTCGTCGAAAACTGGCAATTGCCGATTGGCCTCGCATTCCGCTTCCAGGACACGCTGGATAACGAGCACCCGAACTATGCCGGCGATGTCGGCCTCGGCATCAATCCCGCTTTGGCGCAGCGTATTCGCGAGGCCGACCTGTTGCTCGCGCTGGGACCGCGACTGGGCGAGGCCACAACGAACGGCTACACGCTACTCGACATTCCGAAGACGAAGCAGACGCTCGTTCATGTGCATCAGGGCGCGGAAGAACTGGGGCGCGTATATGCCGCCGATTTGCCGATTGTCTCGGGCATGCCGGAACTTGCGGCAGCGCTTGCAAGCTTGCGACCTTCGGCAGGAACTCTCCCATGGGCGGGCGCGGCGCAAGAAGCGCATGGCGCGTACCTCGAATGGCGCAAGCCTCGGCCCATTCCCGGCAACGTGCAAATGGGCGAAGTCATTCAACAGTTGCGCGCGCATCTTCCCGACGACGCGATCCTGACCAACGGTGCCGGCAATTACGCGACGTGGCTGCATCGGCACTTTTCGTATCGCCAGTACCGCTCGCAACTTGCGCCGACAAGCGGTGCAATGGGTTACGGCGTGCCGGCAGCGATTGCCGCGAAGTCGCTGTATCCGCAGCGTGCGGTGGTCGCGCTGGCCGGCGACGGCTGCTTCATGATGGCCGCGCAGGAACTTGCCACGGCGATGCAATACGACCTGCACGCGCTTTTCATTGTCGTGAACAACAGTCAGTTCGGCACGATCCGCATGCACCAGGAGCGGCATTATCCGCATCGTGTGCATGGCACCGGGCTCACCAATCCGGACTTCGCGGCGTTCGCGCGCTCGTTCGGCGCGCATGGTGAGATCGTCGAGCGCACTGAAGATTTTCTACCGGCGCTGCAGCGGTCGCTGCAAGCAAAGCGTGCCGCAGTGATCGAGATTCGTATGCCGCAGGAGGCGAGCACGCCAGGTGCGACGCTGGAGCAGATCCGCGAGCAGGGCAGAAAGCTGCGCGGCGAGTAGGGCGAGCAGCAGCGCGTCGCGCTGCATCGGGTGCATCGGGTGCATCGGGTGCATCGGGTGCATCGGGTGCATCAGGTGCATCAGGTGCATCAGGTGCAGGCGGCGCATGCGATGCGGTACGCAGCGCGCCAGCGTCAGGCGCCTGCATCACCCACATCAAGCGCCGGCATCAAAGCTGAAGCGCCATAGAAAAACCCCGCCGAAGCGGGGTTCTTCACTACGCGCAACCAGGCTGCAAGTCAGCTTACTTGCCGCCCACGCTTTGCAGCGTCGTCCACTTGCCGTCGACAACCTTGTACAGCGTGATGCCGCCGTTCTTCAGGTCGCCCTTGGCGTCGTACGAAAGGTTCGACGACGTCACAGCCGGCATCGACGTCTTCGCGAGCTCCGGCAGGTACTTCGCCGGATCGGTCGAGTTCGCCTTCTTCATCGCGGCAAACATGGCCATTGCGCCGTCGTAAGCGTACGGCGAGTACGTTTGCACGTCCTCGTTGAAGCGCTTCTTGTACTTCGCGACGTAGTCCTTGCCGCCCGGCATTTCTTCCAGCGGCAGGCCGGCGAGCGAAGCCACCGTGCCGTTCGCCGCGTCGCCTGCAATCTTGATGAAGGTCGGCGTGTGAACCATTTCGCCGCCCATCAGCGGCGCCTTGATGCCGAGCGCCTTCATCTGCTTGGCCATCGGCGCTGCTTGCGAATCTGCGCCGCCGTAATAGATCAGATCCGGATTGACCGACTTCACTTTGGTCAGAATCGACTTGAAGTCCACAGCCTTGTCGTTCGTGAATTCACGATCGACGATCGTGCCGCCCGCCGACTTCGCTGCCTTCTCGAACTGGTCGGCGAGACCCTGGCCGTACGCCGTGCGGTCGTCGATGATCACGATCTTCTTCACGCCCAGCGTCTTGACCGCGAACGCGCCGGCGACCGAACCTTGCTGCGTGTCGGACGTCATCATGCGGAACGTGGTCTTGAAGCCTTGCTGCGTGTATTCCGGCGCCGTCGCCATCGCGATTTCGGGAATGCCCGCGTTCGCGTAGATGCGCGATGCCGGGATGGTCGTGCCCGAGTTGAAGTGACCGAGCATGCCCTTGATGCCGTCGTCCACCAGCTTCTGCGCGACGGTCGTGCCGGTGCGCGGGTCAGCCTGGTCGTCGGCCGAATCGAGCACGAAGCGAACCGGCTTGCCGCCGATCACCGGCTTCGTCGCGTTCATTTCTTCCACTGCGAGCGTGATGCCGTTCTGGAAGTCCTTGCCGTAGTGGGCCTGTGCGCCCGTCATCGGACCGGCAAAACCGATCTTCACGTCTTCCGTGGATTGAGCGTTGGCCGTCCCCGCCAGCGACATCGCCGCAACCAGTGCTGCGCCTGCCAGCTGTTTCATCTTGTGTTGCATATCTTCTCCTTGGTACCAGGTGTGGATGGAGCGGCTTCCGGGATCGCCGTTACCGCTTCCGTTTTAATGACTGCTTCAACCGTCGAGGTTTGCTCAACCGATCGTCATCAAATTTGCATTACCGCCAGCAGCTGCCGTGTTCACGCTGACCGAGCGCTCGGTCAACAGACGCTCGAGCGCGTAGTCTTCGTCGCCGTTCTCGAGCGCGCGCGAAGCGGCGCCTTGCACCGACACGATCGGGCCGGGGCGCTTCGCCACTTCCTTCACGAGTGTCAGCAGCTCGTCGCTATCGCCTTCGAACAGCACGGCGTCGAACGGTGTGTCGGCATTCTTGCGCACGCTTGCGTAAGACTTGAGCGACGCCGGCAATTGCGCGACCAATTGTTCACCCGCGGCGCCCTCGAACAACGCGCGATTTCCCGTAGCCAGCACCGCGGCCAGTTGCAGGCGCGCGCCGCTTGCCGTCGACGCCATGCACAGCACGGTGCCGCGCGCGCCAAGCGTGTACGTGTTGCGCTCGCCAGTCGGTCCGGACAGCACGGCCGTCGCGCCGGCCGGCATGTGCGACAGGTAGCCGTCGCAGCGCGCAGCGAGCTGCGGCTCGCGCTCGGCGATCAGCCAGTCGCGCAGCGCGGTCAGCGCGGCGGACGGATTGTCGCCCTTTTCGGCCGCTTGCGGTACATCGACAACAAGCGCCTGCGCGAGCGACTTCGGCAAACCGGCCGGACGGGTGGACAGCAGACGCTGCAAATACAGCGCGCCGCCGGCCTTCGGACCCGTGCCCGACAGACCTTCGCCACCGAACGGCTGCACGCCGACCACCGCGCCGATCACATTGCGGTTCACGTAGATGTTGCCGACATGCGCGCGGCTGATCACGTGAGCGATGGTTTCGTCGATTCGCGTATGAATGCCAAGCGTCAGGCCATAGCCGGTTGCGCGAATCTGTTCGAGCAGCGTGTCGAGCTGGCTGCGGCGATAGCGCACCACATGCAGCACCGGGCCGAACACTTCGCGCTTCAGTTCGTCGATGCTGTCGAGCTCGATCAGCGTGGGCGGCACGAACGTGCCTTGCGCACAGCTTTCCGGCATCGGCAACTGCTCGACCTTGCGGCCTTTTTCGCGCATCGCGGCAATGTGTGCGTCGATGCCGCGCTTCGCTTCCACGTCGATCACGGGGCCCACGTCCGTCGACAGCCGATCCGGATTGCCGACGCTCAGTTCGCGCATGGCGCCCGTCAGCATTTCGAGCGTGCGGTCCGCGACGTCGTCCTGCAGACACAGAACGCGCAACGCCGAACAACGTTGACCGGCCGAATCGAACGACGACTGCAGCACGTCGGCCACGACCTGTTCCGCGAGCGCCGACGAATCGACGATCATCGCGTTCTGGCCGCCCGTTTCGGCGATCAGCGGAATCGGCTTGCCTTCCGGATCGAGGCGGCTCGAGAGCGTCTTGTTGATGAGTCGCGCCACTTCCGTCGAGCCGGTAAACATCACCGCGCGCGTGCGTGCATCGGCAACCAGCGCCGCACCGACGGTCTCGCCGTCGCCCGGCAGCAGTTGCACCGCGCCGGCCGGCACACCGGCCTCGCGCAGAATGCGCACGGCTTGCGCGGCGATCAGCGGCGTCTGCTCAGCCGGCTTCGCGAGCACGGTGTTGCCGGCCGCGAGCGCTGCCGCCACCTGGCCCATGAAAATGGCGAGCGGGAAATTCCACGGGCTGATGCACACCACCGGCCCGAGCGGACGATGCGTGTCGTTCGAAAACTCGCTGCGAATCTGCGTCGAGTAATAGCGCAGGAAGTCGATGGCTTCGCGGATCTCCGACACCGCGTTGGCGAGCGACTTGCCCGCTTCGCGCACGACGAGACCCATTAGCGTATGCATTTGCGCTTCGAGCAGATCGGCGGCGCGCGCGAGGCAATCGGCACGCGCCTCCACGGGCGTGGCCTGCCAGATCGGCGCGGTGGCGACCGCGTGCGTCAGGGCGGCGCTCACGTGTTCGGCGCTCGCCTCCACGACGGTGCCGACCAGGTCGCGATGATCCGCCGGATTGCGCACGTCGCGAGCATTGCCCAAGGCGATCTGGTCGTCGGCGAGCATCGGCGCGGCGCGCCACGGATGATTGGCGCTTGCCAGCAGCGCCGACGACAGCGACGCAAGACGATGCTCGTTCGACAAATCGAGGCCCATCGAATTGAGGCGCTCGGCGCCATACAGATTGCGCGGCAGCGGAATCTTCGCGTGCGGCGCGCCAAGCGGCACGATCTTCGACGCTTCCTCCACCGGATCGGCGATCAGGTCCTGGATTGCGACGCTTTCATCGGCGATGCGGTTCACAAACGAGGTGTTCGCGCCGTTTTCCAGCAGACGGCGCACGAGGTAGGCGAGCAGCGTTTCGTGCGTGCCGACCGGTGCATACACCCGGCACGGACGATTCAGCTTGCCGGCGGAAACCGGGCCGGTGACTTCCTCGTACAGCGGCTCGCCCATGCCGTGCAGGCACTGGAACTCGTACTGGCCAGGGTAGTAGTTGTTGCCCGCGAGGTGATAGATCGCCGACAGCGTGTGCGCGTTGTGCGTGGCGAATTGCGGATACACCGCGTCGGGTGCGCCGAGCAGTTTCTTCGCGCACGCGAGATACGACACGTCCGTGTAGATCTTGCGCGTATAGACCGGATAGCCTTCCAGACCGTCCACTTGCGCGCGCTTGATTTCGGTGTCCCAGTACGCGCCCTTCACGAGACGCACCATGATGCGGTGACGGCTGCGGCGCGCCAGATCGACGATGTAGTCGATCACGAACGGGCAGCGCTTCTGATAAGCCTGCACCACGAAGCCGATGCCGTTCCAGCCGGCCAGTTCCGGGTCGAAGCACAGCGCCTCGAGCAGATCCAGCGACAGTTCCAGGCGGTCCGCTTCTTCCGCGTCGATATTCAGACCGATGTCGTAGCGGCGCGCGAGGATCGCGAGCGAACGTACACGCGGCAGCAGCTCGCTCATCGTGCGCTCCTGCTGCGAGCGCGAGTAGCGCGGGTGCAGCGCCGAGAGCTTGATCGAGATGCCCGGACCTTCGTAGATGCCGCGGCCGCCGGCCGCCTTGCCGATTGCGTGAATCGCCTGCTCGTACGAGGCGTAGTAGCGCTGCGCGTCGGCTTCGGTCGTGGCCGCTTCGCCGAGCATGTCGTACGAGTAGCGGAAACCGCGCGCTTCGTATTTGCGGCTGTTGGCGAGCGCTTCGGATATGTTCTCGCCCGTGACGAACTGCTCGCCCATCAGGCGCATCGCCATGTCCACGCCCTTGCGGATGAGCGGCTCGCCGCCCTTGCCGATCAGACGCGTGAGCGCCGACGAAAGGTTCGTCTCGCTGTTGGTGGTGACCAGCTTGCCCGTGATCATCAAGCCCCAGGTCGCGGCATTGACGAACAGCGACGGCGCCTGGCCCACGTGCGACTTCCAGTCGCCCTTGCTGATCTTGTCGCGAATCAGCGCGTCGCGGGTGGCGCGGTCGGGAATGCGCAGCAAAGCCTCGGCGAGGCACATGAGCGCGACGCCTTCCTGGCTCGACAGCGAGAACTCGTGGATCAGACCTTCGACGCCGCCGCCTCGACTCTTGCCGCGCAGCGTCTCGACGAGCTTGCCGGCGAGCGCCTGCACATCGCCCGCGAGTTTCGCCGGCAGACGCGCCTGACCGAGCAGGAACGGCACGCACTCCGGCTCGGGCCGCCGGTAGGCTGCCGTGATCGCCGCGCGCAGCACCGACTGCGGTTGCACGTTCTGCGCAAAGTCGAGGAACGGATGCGCCGCGCTGTCCTCGTCATGTTCGACGGCCGCGCCGTCGGCCATATCCGCCGAACCGACCGCGCCCGACAGTTCCGGCGGCAGTTGGCCCTGCTCGATCTTTTCGAGGTACGCGAAAATCGCCTGCTTGATGAGCCAGTGCGGAGTGCGTTCGAGGCGAGTAGCGGCATCTCTCAGCCGGGAACGCAGGAGGTCGTCGACCTTGACGCCAAGGGTGGTGCTAGCCATGTTTCCTTCTTCGGAGACCAGACGCAATGCTGGTGAAAGACTAAAAGTTGGCGAATCGTACGCTTCTCAATAAAAAGGTGCAACCGCCGCACCGGATTGGTTGCACCCCGGCGTAACCCTTGTCTGGCGGGCGTTTGCGGCGAACGGCGGCAAGGCAGCAGGCGGGGGCACGCATCGGTATTTTCCCTGGCGCGATTTCTTTGCGTCGAACCCTTATCAAAGCCCACGGCGCGCCGTTATAGAAGTCATAGCGGGCGCAACGTCACGGCGCGCACAACAACAGGTACGGGGTTGAGGACAGAGAAATGGAAAAGTGGCTCGTTGTGCTGGGCATCTGGGCGATGTGCGCAGGCTGCGCCGTGCTGTTCATCCGCGGCGCGACCGGCAGGTCGGGCAAACACGAGGCGAGCGAGGCAAACAGACCGGCGGGTGAGGCGCAGCCTGCGTTGCACGAGTAGACGAACGGGCGCCGGAATCAGCACGGCCGCGAGCCGGCGGCTGGTGCCAGCTATCCGCGAGCTTGCCGCGTGCGTTCGGGCGGTCGCCGCCGTCAGTAACGCGAAGAAGCCAATACTGTGAGATCCACCATGCTTTGTTCCAGCGACTACAGATCTTCTGCGCGGTACCGGCAACTCGCGACGCGCCGCACGCATGCTTCTTCGCGCGCATCGGCGGTATTGGCGAGGCGCACGGCGGCGCGCGTCGGCGTTCCCGCTGCGAGCTATTCGAACTCGGTGCGAGCCCGCGCGCGTACTGCGCGCAGTCGCTGCCGGTACTGACTGATCCGGATTCGCCGCGCACGCGGCCGCACTCAAATATCGAGCGGATCGACTTCGAGGCTCCAGCGCAGCACGCCCTTCAGGCTGCGCAGCAATGGCTGCCACGCGCGCAGCGTGGCCTGCAACGCGGCGCGCGATGCGCTTTCCACCAGTAACTGCGCGCGGTGCACATGCATCACCTTGACGATGGTGAGCGGCACCGCATCGTAGACGGTCACGCGTTCGGCAGCGGCAATGCCCGCGAGCCCCGCCGCGGCCTGCTGTAAAAAGGCGAGTGCCGCTTCAAGCGTGCGGCCCTCGGCGCGCAACAATGCCTGATAGACGAACGGCGGCAACTGCGCATCGCGTCGCTCGGTCAGCGTCGAATTGGCGAAGCCCACGTAATCGTGACGCCCCAGCGCGTGATAGAGCGCATGACGCGGGTAGCGCGTCTGCACCAGCACCTCTCCGGGCAAGCCGGCGCGGCCGGCCCGGCCGCTTACCTGCATCAGTTGCGCAAAGAGGCGCTCGCTCGCCCGGAAGTCGTGGGAAAAGAGCGCGGTGTCCGCATTCAGCACGCCGACTAGCGACACGCGCTGAAAGTCGTGCCCCTTCGCGATCATCTGCGTGCCGACGAGAATGTCCACTTCGCCCGCGTGCACATCCGAGAAAAGTGCCTGCGCGCTGCCCTTGCGGCGCGTACTGTCCGCGTCGATGCGCAGCACACGGGCTCCCGGCACCGCGCTCGCCAGGGCTTCCTCGACGCGTTGCGTGCCTCGGCCCATCGGCGCGATATCCACGTTGCCGCAGTCCGGACACGAGCGCGGAATGCGCGACTCCCAGCCGCAGTGATGGCAGCGCAGCGCGCGCTCGGGCTTGTGCAGCACTACATACGCGCTGCAACGCGGACAACCAGCGACCCAGCCGCAAGCGTCACACGCGAGCTGCGGCGCATAGCCGCGCCGGTTCAGAAACACCAGGCTCTGCTCGCCACGCGCCAGCCGCGCTTTCAGTGCGGCGATCAACGGGCCCGACAAACCTTCCACCGACGCGCGTCCGCGGCGGCGCTCGTCCTCCAGATCGATCAGGTGCACGGCGGGCAGCACCGCGTCGGCGACGGCGCGGCGCGACAAGGTGAGCCGTTTGTAGCGCCCCTGCTCGGCCTGCCACCAGCTTTCCAGCGACGGCGTGGCCGAGCCGAGCACAACCGGCAAGCAAAGTTGCTTCGCACGATAGATGGCGAGGTCGCGCGCCGAATAGCGCAAGCCTTCCTGCTGCTTGTAAGCAGGGTCGTGCTCCTCATCGACCACGATAACCGCCAGCCGCGGCAGCGACGCCAGCACCGCGAGGCGTGTGCCGAGCACGATCCGCGCACGGCCGGCGTGCGCGGCGAACCAGTTGCGGGCCCGCTCGCCCTCGGCAAGGCCGCTGTGCAGCGTGACGATGGCGCTGTCGGCCAGCGCCGCGAAGCGGGCACGGAACGCCGCCTCGAACTGCGGCGTCAGGTTGATTTCGGGCACCAGCACCAGCGCCTGGGCGTCCGCGTCGGCGGCGAGAATCTCGGCCAGCGCGCGCAAATAGACTTCCGTCTTGCCGCTGCCGGTTACGCCATGCAGCAGGAAGGGCGCGAAACCGCGCGCGTCGCGAATGGCTTCGACGGCAGCGGACTGTTCGCCGGTGAGCGTGGGCAGCGCTTGCGGTGGCCGCTGCGCCGTAGCGGTGGACAATGCCGCGGGCAGCGCCGTGGCGGCATCGACTAAATCGAGTGCAACCCAGCCTTCTGCCTGCCATGCGGCGAGTGTCGCGATGGCTTTCGGGTGCAGTGCGCGAGCGTCGGCGGCAAGGAGAAAGTCCGCGCCGGCTAACGCCTGCGCCAGGTTTCGCAGCGCCGTGGCGCGCGTTGGCAAGGCCTCAGGTAGTGCGACCTTGCCTTGCGGCGTCAGGCTGTAGCGTTCTTCGGGAGCGAGCAGGCGCTGCCAGCGTGACGCGTCGCGCAGCGCCTGCGGCAGGGCCGGCAGTGCCACCTCGCCGAGACCGCGCTGATAGTAATCCGCGGCAAAAGCAGCAAGTGCGAGCCATTCGGCCGACAGCGGGGGACACGCGGTGCACACGCTGTTGACTGAGCGCAGACGATCGGCGGGAACCTCGCTGTGAGCGGTCACTTCGCACACAAGCCCCACCACGTCGCGCCGCCCGAACGGCACGCTGACCAAGGTACCGGGGACGGCGGGTTGCGACGCGCCCCAGCGGTAGTCAAAGAGAGTCGGCAGTGGATGATCCAGCGCGACGCGAACGAACAGGTCCGTCATTCGGCGGCGGGAATGTCCGCGGCGGCGCGCCGCGTCATGGCGCCGCAGCCGGCGGCGAGGTTTGCACCGTGAAGAGCCGCCCGGCCGAAGTTAAAGTAAAACTTCAGATTCGGCGCTAAGTTTTGGATTCGGCTGAACAATTGGTCTCGACCCCGCGCGCCTGTGGATAACTTTGTTGAGAACTTCGCCCGAACGGCCCGGAAACCGCGCCGCAGCGGCCTTCTGTGGGGTTCCGCACACTTCGCGCCGCAGCCTTGAAACCCTTGCCAGACAAGGCTGAGATCATGCGCGCGGGCACTTTGCAAGGGTCGGGACACGACTAAACGTTCTACCGCGCCGCAACGTGATGAATGTGTATAAGTCAAGTCTTGACAACTGCGAGAGTGCCTGTGGCCGGCCCGCGTACCGCGAATTTTCCTTAGTCCCGGAGCCCAGCGCATTGCAGTGCAGCAAAAAACGGTAGAAATTACGGCGTCAAGCCGGGGTGTGAGCGCCGCTGCGGATGGCGCGACTATGGCGATGCACTTCGTCAACGAGTTCCGCGACATTTTCCGGGGGCGTGAACTGCGATATGCCGTGGCCGAGATTGAAGACATGCCCCGGATAATTGCCGAAGCTGTCCAGCACCGCGCGCGCCTCCATGCGGATGGACGCCGGCGGCGCAAACAGCACGGACGGGTCGATATTGCCCTGCAAGGCGACCTTGCTGCCCACACGCTCGCGCGCCTTGCGCAGATTGACGGTCCAGTCGAGGCCGACTGCGTCCACGCCCGACCCGGCAATTTCGTCCAGCCACAGCCCGCCGCCCTTCGTGAAAGCGATGACCGGCACCTTGTCGCCGTCGCGCTCGCGCGTCAACTGATTCACGACCCGCTGGATGTAGTGCAGCGAGAAGCGTTGGTACGCGCCGTCGGCAAGCGCTCCGCCCCACGTGTCGAAGATCATCACGGCCTGGGCGCCCGCTTCGATCTGCGCGTTCAGATAAGCCGCGACGGCATTTGCATTGATTTCGAGAATGCGATGCATCAGATCCGGACGCGCATACAGCATCGACTTGACGATGCGGAAGTCCGCGGACCCGCCGCCTTCCACCATGTAGCACGCCAAGGTCCACGGGCTGCCCGAAAAGCCGATAAGCGGCACGCGCTGCCGGCCTTGAGCGTCCGTTAGCGCAAGGCGAATCTCACGCACGGCGTCGGTCACGTAGCGCAAGGTGGCGTCGATGTCCGGCACGGCAAGGCGCGCCACGTCGTCTTCCGTGCGTACGGGGCGCGCGAATGTCGGCCCTTCGCCGGCGACGAATTCGAGGCCGAGGCCCATGGCGTCCGGCACCGTGAGGATGTCGGAGAACAGGATCGCGGCGTCGAGCGGATAGCGCTCGAGAGGCTGCAGCGTGACTTCCGTCGCGAACGCCGGATTTTTCGCCAGACCGAGAAAACTGCCCGCGCGAGAACGGGTGGCGTTGTATTCCGGCAGATAGCGGCCGGCCTGCCGCATCAACCAGACAGGTGTGTAGTCGGTGGGCTGGCGCAGCAACGCGCGCAGGAAAGTGTCGTTCAGGAGGTTATGGGCCACGTTGCGTGCGACTGAGGGCAAAGGGGCATTTTACCGGACGGGCGCCCGCTGCATTGAGCTGGATGCGGGCAATAACGCGGCGCTCCAGATTCGCCGCCATTTTGCGCAGGCCGTAGCCGTAACGCAACCTGGCCGAACGACCGATGTTCATCGGCAACTTGCAAGGCTATGATCCGGCAGGCTTACACAACAACGCATAACGAAGGAGACTTCATGAACAAGGTTGCACTCACACTGCTCGGCGCACTCGCAGGCGTTCTGATTCACACCGGCGCTGCTCAGGCGCAGGCTTCCGGCACTGCAGGCACGGCTTCCACTGCTCCGGCGGCTTCGCGGCTCGACGAAATTCTCGCTCGCGGCACGCTGCGCGCCTGCACCACGGGGGACTACAAGCCGTACTCGTTTTACAAGACGGATGGCCAGTTCGAGGGCATCGACATCGACATGACGGAGTCGCTTGCGAAGTCGCTCGGCGTGAAAGCAGAGTACGTCAAGACCTCATGGTCGAACTTGATGAACGACTTTGTCGCCAAATGCGATATCGGCGTGGGCGGAGTGTCGCCGACGCTCGAGCGGCAAAAGCGCGCGTTCTTCACACAGGCTTATATGGTTGACGGCAAGACGCCGATTGTTCGATGCGACGACGTCAACAAGTACCAGACGGTGGCGCAGATCGACCAGCCGTCGACGCGCGTGATCGTGAATCCCGGCGGCACCAACGAACGTTTCGCCAAGCAGTTCTTTGCACACGCGAACCTGACGGTCTATCCGGACAACGTGACGATCTTCAAGCAGATTCTCGCTGGTAAGGCCGATGTGATGGTGACCGATGCGTCCGAAACCCTGCTGCAGCAAAAGCTGAATCCGGGGCTTTGCTCGGTGCATCCCGACAAGCCATTCCAATATGGCGAGAAAGCGTGGCTGCTGCCGCGCGGCGATGTGGCATTCCAGCAGTACGTCGATCAGTGGCTGCATCTCGCGCGGGCTACAGGCGAGTATCAGGCTGTTACGGACAAGTGGTTGAAGTGAAGTGGGGCGCGGCGGGCTGAGGACGGTGCCGGGGACGGTGCTGGGGACGGTGCTGGGGAGCGTGCGGGGACGGTGCTGATGACGGTGCTGATGACGGTGCTGATGACGGTGCTGGGCGGCGCTGGGCGCGCGAGATGTCTGCCCGGCGCCCGCACGGTGATGGGGGCACGGGGGGCGGCCCGCCAGCGGCGCTAGCGGGGCGGCGCACGGCCGACATTGTGTAACGCCGGGCTGCAGCAGCTTGTCGGTAAGGCAGCGGCGGTCATTTTTCGCGCGGCCGGTGAACGGACCCCTTGCACCCTTGCGAGTGGCCTCATGTGTGTTGCAGCGCATCTGCCGGGCCGTGTCGGCAGAGGAAAATTTCTGCGGGGCCTGAAGCAGTTGTAACAGCGGCAATTCGCCACCAAAAAGATGAACACGCAACCATTTCATGCGGAATCGGCTGAACGGTTTATGCGGCGGTATGCTTCGCGAATATCATTAAACGAGCGTATTAAATTGCCGGCCAGTCATCGGTAATTGTTGCTGATTTAATAGTTCTTCTACGCAAAAAATCCCGCGGCGCCTTATCTGGCGGGCGTTACAACCTGAAACACTTTGTTACGGCGCTGTCTGGTTAATTCGCCCACAATGCCCTCAACGGTTTCAACACGGATGTGGCTGGGTGCATGGTGTGAGCGGATACGATGCACTTGCCGGTCGGCGTATGCCGAAGCCCTGTGAAGGGGCATCCCTGCTGGGACCGTAGTCGACGCCGGGTCGTCGTCTCAGTCGGTTCCTACTTTGGTCTCCTCGCGCTAACCCCGTAGCGTGTGGTTTTTAGCGGGCTCCAGGCCCGCTTTTTTTTCGTCTTGCCAAACGTTTGCGCACTGCAAGATCGCAACTTTTACCTGCTTTTTAGCGTTTGTTAGGTTATTCGCTTGTGCGGGTATGTCGGCGGCGGCGTGAAGTAAAAGACCGCTCTCCGGCGGCCTTTGTTTATCACGCTACGTCTGTGCGTCGTCCAGTCAGGCAGTCTTCCCTTCCTGCAGTTTCAGCTCGTCAATCATGTGCTGGCGCATCACAAACTTCTGCACTTTGCCAGTCACCGTCATCGGCAGTTCGTCTACGAAGCGGATGTACTTCGGCACCTTGTAGTGCGCGATCTGGCCATGACAGAACTGCTGGATTTCCTCCGCAGTGGCGTGCTCGCCGGCATGCAAGACAACCCAGGCGCACACTTCTTCGCCGTATTTGGAGTCCGGCACGCCGAACACCTGCACGCTCTGAATTTTCGGGTGGCGGAAAAGGAATTCTTCGATCTCACGCGGGTAGACGTTCTCGCCGCCGCGAATCAGCATGTCCTTCAGGCGGCCGACAATGTTGCAATAGCCTTCGGAGTCCAGCGTGGCCAGATCTCCGGTGTGCATCCAGCCGTCCACGACGCTCTCACGCGTTTTTTCTTCGTCGCCCCAGTAGCCTTGCATGACCGAATAGCCGCGCGTACAAAGCTCGCCGATTTCACCAACAGGCACGACGTTGCCCAGCGCGTCGATAATTTTCACCTCGAGATGCGGCTGAATCCGGCCCACGGTGGTGGTCCGCTTGTCCAGCGGATCGGTCGTCGAACTCTGGAATGAAACGGGGCTTGTCTCAGTCATGCCGTAGGCAATCGTGATCTCGCTCAGATGCATCCTGGAGACTACCTTCTTCATCGTCTCGATGGGGCACGGCGAGCCCGCCATGATGCCCGTGCGCAAGCGCGAGAGGTCGTAGGAAGCAAAATTCGGATGATCGAGTTCCGCAATGAACATTGTGGGCACCCCGTGCAAAGCGGTGCACTTTTCCTCGGCGACGGCGGCCAGGGTTGCCGCGGGGTCGAAGCCCTCGCCAGGAAATACCATATTGGCGCCCACCGACACGCACGCAAGCACTGCGAGCACCATGCCAAAACAGTGATAGAGCGGCACGGGGATGCACAGCGCGTCCTGCTCGCTCAGGTTCATCGCCATCGCGATATAACGCGCGTTGTTGACCACGTTGCTATGCGTGAGCGTTGCGCCCTTCGGGTTGCCCGTTGTGCCGCTGGTGAACTGGATATTGATCGGCTCGTGGCACGACAACGTTGCAGCTATCGCGTCGAGCTTTGCGACGTCGAGTGTCGCGCGTCCCTGCTCGATCACGTCGGAGAAGCTCAGCATTCCCGGCGTTTCGGTGTCGCACATGCGAATAACGTAGCGCAACTCCGGCAATCTCGCCGCGTGCAGCTGGCCGGGGGCATGCGTCGCGAGCTCGGGCGCGAGTTGCTGCAGCATTTCCAGGTACATCGACGTCTTGAAGCGCTCGGCCGCGACAATCGCCTTGCAGCCGACCTTGTTCAACGCGTACTCGAGTTCCGCGAGCCGATAGGCAGGATTGATGTTCACCAGTACGACGCCAATGCGCGCGGTCGCAAACTGGGTCAGCAGCCATTCCACGCGATTGGGCGACCAGATACCCACGCGGTCGCCTTTCTCGATGCCAAGCGCCAGAAACCCTGCCGCCAGCACGTCGACCTCTTCGGCGAACTCTTTCCACGTCCACCGAATTCGCTGCTCGCGGAACACCACGGCCGGGCGGTCTGGGAAGCGCCCGACGGTCTCGCGCAGAAACTCGCCGATCGTCGCCTCGCTCAACGGAATGTCTGTCGATCCGCGGACATACGAAAGTCCGTCTTTCGGCTCGATGATTGCGCCTTCGCCTGACATTTGCGTTGCCATGGTGCTGTCTCCGTGAGCAGATCGCCCTATTGAAATGAATTTGAAACCGATTGTGCCACCGGCGCGCGCCCGTCCGGCATCAAGTCTTACCCGCAGCGAGCCAGCGCGTGGCACGCCTCGTCTCGCCGCCGTTGCATCGTCGGCGCGGGACACATAATCTCGCTGACCTTTCCGTAAACGTCAAGTCGGAGCCAAAAAAAAGCAGCCACACGGGCCGCTTTTTCTTCATACGTGCTGCTTAGCTTTGACCGCGCAGCTTCCGCAAACGCTGGATCGCAGCGAGTTGCGCCGTCGCATACGCCAGTTCCGCCTGGGCGGTTGCGTACTCGAGGTTCGAGCCCGTGTTCTGCAGCGCTTCTTCCGCACGCTTGCGCGCGTCTTCAGCCTTGGCTTCGTCGAGATCCTTGCCGCGGATAGCGGTGTCGGCGAGAACCGTCACAGCGCCCGGCTGGATTTCAAGTATGCCGCCAGCGACGAACACAAACTCTTCTTCGCCGTTTTCAGCTTCGATACGCACCGCGCCCGGACGGATCCGCGTGATCAGCGGCGTGTGGCCCGGCAGAATGCCGAGTTCACCCGCTTCGCCCGGCAGCGCGACGAACTTCGCCTGGCCCGAGAAGATCTGCTCTTCCGCGCTGACGACGTCTACTTTGATAGTTGCCATATGTGTCGACTCCTGTGGCGGGTTGAGCGTAGTGAAGACGCCGGTTGTGCGAAAACCGCCACTTGGCAGTTACCGCGCGGACGCCGGCGTCCGCTTCGTTCCACCCGACCTTTACTGGATCTTCTTGGCCTTTTCGAAGGCTTCGTCGATCGTGCCGACCATGTAGAAGGCTTGTTCCGGCAGGTGGTCGCACTCGCCTTCAACGATCATCTTGAAGCCGCGGATCG